>Ga0265297_10012330_pt1 | contig 10281 bp, 14 predicted proteins | sample Munlanlwell13791_FD_192502 | JGI IMG/M metagenome (GOLD analysis project Ga0265297, IMG submission 192502) | Leachate microbial communities from a municipal landfill in Southern Ontario, Canada - Leachate well 137-91 | ecosystem: Engineered > Solid waste > Landfill > Unclassified | place...
TAAAAGTAAAAAGAGCGCGCTTAAAGCGGTCGACCATATCCATTACGCGCCGGTGTTGTCAGGCATATACGATAAGGCGGAAAAGAAGTATTTCGACCCCTATAATATCGGAATGAAATTCGCGCACTGGTTTGCCGTTACCGGCTTCGCGCTGGACAGGGGAATAGACTGGTTGTATGATCATTTTACTGTCAAGGGCGTAACCGGACTGGCCAACCAGATCAAGAAGCTGCACACCGGTAATTATTCTGTATATTTACTCTGGTCATTGCTCGGGATGTTCCTGGTAGTCTTGTTCCTGGCGACTTCATTATAAGAGGAGACAGCAGTGGTATCACTTTTGATCTTAGTCCCATTTTTCGCGGCCATATTTTTGAACGCGCCGCTCAAGGCCTTAAGGGAAAAGTTAGCTTTTGGGGCGGCGCTGGTTTTATTTCTGGGGCAGATGCTCTTAATGATCTTCCCTAAAGCCGGCTCCTGGACAGCCCATGCCGCGGTTCTGGATAACTTATTGCGTTTTCCATTAAAGATGGACGCTTTGAGCACGGTGCTGCTTTTCTGCATCGGCGCGGTATTGTCCGCGGCCCTGCTTTTATCCCTGCGGGCCATACCGCAGGATGATAGAAGGTTAAATTTTATCAGCGTCCTCTTGCTGATGCAGGCCGGGATGAATGGCGTGGTCCTGGTAGCCGACCTTTTTTCTCTGTATGTGTTCCTTGAGATCGTAGCAGTTTCGTCTTTCATCCTTATCGCCTTTGATAAGCATATCCATGCCTTTGAGGCGGCATTCAAATATCTGGTCATGTCGGTAGTGGCAAGCGCGCTGATGCTTTCTTCTATCGCGATGATACTGTTGGTATCGGGCGATACGAGCTTCCCGGGTATATCCGCCGCCCTGCAGGGCTCACCGGACAGCTTGCTGATAGCTTCGGCTGTCGGGATCTTTATTTGCGCCGCTTTTATCAAGTCCGGGCTTATGCCTTTTCACGGCTGGCTGCCTGACGCGTATTCCGCCGCTCCGGCGCCGGTATCGGTGCTTCTTGCGGGAGTGGTGACCAAGACCGTCGGGATATATACCCTGCTCAGGATCGTTGTCTTCGTATTCGGTTTTACTTTGCCGCTCAAGAATATTTTGCTTATAGTGGGCGCTTTGTCCGCACTAGCCGGGGCTTTGGCTGCCCTGGCCCAGACTGATTTTAAAAGAATGCTGGCCTATTCGAGCATCAGTCAGATGGGGTATATCATTTTAGGCCTCGGCAGCGGCACTCCCTTGGGCGTGCTGGGCGCGGTATTCCATCTTTTTAACCACGCGATATTCAAGTCGCTCTTATTTTCCAATTCGGCGGCCATCGAATCCCGCGCCGGTATAAGGAATATCCAGGAGATGTCGGGATTGGGCTCAAGGATGCCCTGGACAGCCCTTACCTGCGCCGTAGGCAGCCTTTCAACCGCGGGGATGCCCCCATTAGCAGGCTTCTGGAGCAAGCTGCTTATTATCATCGCGCTGTGGATGTCGGGCAATTACGCCTACGCGGTGATAGCGATCCTGGCCAGCCTGCTCACCCTGGCGTATTTTCTTTATTTACAGAGAAATGTCTTCTTCGGTAAAGCCAAAGAAGCCTTTAATAAAATAGAAGAAGCGGAGTTTGTTATATTGCTTCCGGCGGTCGTATTCAGCGCGATAACATTCGTTGTGGGCGTGGCATTCCCCTGGATATGGAATACCTTATTACTGCGCCTGCCGGGTATATTTGGGGTTTAGAATGAAAATACATATAATTATTTTTGCGGTCCTGGTAATATCCGCCTTATGGACGGTGATGACGCGCAGCCTTATCCGTTCAGCTATCGGCCTTGCCCTGACCAGCGCTGTTTTAACGGTGATCATGTTCAGGCTTTCTTCGCCCTTTGCCGCCGTATTTGAGTTGTCGGTATGCGCGGGGCTCATCTCAGTCTTATTCTTAAGTACTATAAGCCTTACCCATCCGATAACCTATCAGGAAGCCGCGCAGCATCAGAGAGAAAGATACAGCCGGTATTTCGTTTTACCTTACATCCTGATAGTCATAGGTATTATTTTTGCCTTCGTGCAAGTCAGGCCGGAATTAAGGCTTCCGCCTCCGGCGGCGCAGACAGACGTGCGCCTCGTCCTGTGGAATTTAAGGCAGGTGGACCTGATAGGCCAGGCGATCATTTTATTGGCCGGCGTCTTTGGCGTGGTGCTTTTATTAAAGGAGGCGCATAAGAAATGAGCGCGGAGTTTTCGGGATTACTTTGGTACGCGGGCATGTCCGTGGTCATGCTTTTGGTGATCGGGTTTTACTGCGTGCTGGCTACTTATAATTTAGTAAGGGTTTTAATAGGGCTTGAGATCCTGATCAAGGCGGTAACGCTTTTGATCATATTGGCCGGCTATTTGACCGGCAGGGCTGCCCTGACCCAGACATTGGTCATTACCCTGATCGTGGTCGAAGTGGTAGTCATGACGGTGGGCATGGGCTTAATACTCGGCGCCTACCGGCATAACGATACGCTTGACGTAAGAGAACTCAGGAAATTAAAAGGATAATATGGATAAATTACTGCGAAGCGCGCCCGCCGCTTTTATGATCCTGCTTCTGGTCGCCTGGTTGTTATCGCGCGCGTTATCGGTACTGGCCTTTCGCGTCGGGAAAAAACCCGGAGGCGAAGGGAAAGCCTATGCCTGCGGGGAAGATAGTTACGATAGCTCCGCCCAGCCGGATTACAGCACTTTTTTCGCTTTTGCTTTTTTCTTTACCCTGGCGCACGTGGCAACGCTGGTAATGACAACGGCTCCCGCGCTTGTGCCGGGAGTAAGCACGATAATTTTTATCTATATTCTTGCGGTGGCGGCAGGGTTATACGTTCTTCTTAGGAGGTAGCAAGGTTGAAGACAATCGATAAGATCATAAACTGGTCGCGCCTTAAGTCACCCTGGATAATACATTTTAATACCGGCGCCTGCAACGCCTGCGATATCGAGATCATCGCGGCGCTGACCCCGCGCTATGACCTGGAGCGCTTAGGTGTATTGTTAAAAGGCACGCCGCGCCACGCGGACGTGCTGGTTTGTTCCGGGCCGGTCACCAAGCAGATCGAAGACAGGCTGGTGAGGATCTACGAACAGATGCCCCAGCCAAAATTCGTCGTGGCTGTGGGGACTTGCGCTTGCAGCGGCGGGGTTTTTCAGGGGTGTTATAATGTCAAGTCCGGCATCAACGCGGTCATACCGGTTTCGGCTTTTATACCGGGATGCCCGGCTAGTCCTAAAGCTATACTGGACGGCGTGATCAAGCTGCTGGCTAGCTTGGAGATGAAGGAGGAGAAAGAATGACCGTTTGTGAAAATATCAAGCAGCAGTTAGCGGCGCAGTTCCCCGGGATAGAGGAGAGGGTGAAGATCCCCAGGCCCAGGCGTATATTCGTCGACTCGAGCATCGAGGAATTTAAAAAGGTCTTCGAATACGCGATAAACGAGTTAGGCTTTAAACATTTATGCACCATTACCGGCCTGGATGAGCTGGATAAATTTAGCCTTATCTATCACCTGGCGCAGGAAAACGGCGTGCTTTTGAATATCAAGATAAGCCTGTCCCATGAAGACCCGGTAGTAGATTCCATAATCGGTTATTTTCCGGCGGCAGAGATATACGAGAGAGAATTGGTGGATTTATTCGGGATCCGGGTAAATGGCTTGCCTGAAGGCCTGCGTTATCCCTTAACCGATGATTGGCCTTTAGATGAGCATCCTTTGCGCAAGGACTGGAAGCCGAAAACCGCGAGTTAACGTAGCACCCCGCGCTAAAGGCACCTAGCCCAAATTGGAATTGGGCTAGTGTCCGCCTTGTGGCGGAGTGTCCCCTAGTGGGGGAAGGAGCAAATAACTATGCGCGACTCAAACAAATTCAAGATACCCATCGGGCCGCAGCATCCCGCTTTAAAAGAGCCGGAAAGTTTTAGCGTGGCCTTAAGGGGGGAGAAGATCCTGGGCGTAGACATAAGGCTGGGTTACAACCACCGCGGGATAGAGAAGGCTGCCGAAGAGAGGACTTATATCCAGTCTCTGTATATTATCGAGCGTATCTGCGGGATATGTTCGCATTCGCACTCCACCTGTTTTGTCCAGGCGGTCGAAGAGATAGCGGCGCTGGAAGTGCCTAAGCGCGCGCTTTATATCCGCACCTTGATAGGAGAGCTTGAACGCGTGCACAGCCATCTCCTTTGGCTGGGAGTAGCGGGCCATGAGATAGGCTTTGATACCCTGCTTATGTATACTTGGCGCGACCGCGAGGTCGTAATGGATCTCCTGGCGCTCCTGACCGGGAACCGGGTCAATTACGGCGTCAATACTTACGGAGGAGTAAGGCGGGATATTTCCCCTGAACAGGCGCGGGAGATCTTAAAGGGCGTCGATATCCTGGAAGAAAGGACTAAATATTATATTGAGGTCGCCACCCAGGAGGTCACGATCATACAGAGGCTCTCCGGTGTGGGGGTCTTGTCCCGTGAAGACGCTTTAAAGCTGGATGCCGTAGGCCCTACCGCGCGTGCCTGCGGCGTGGCCCGGGACATAAGGAAAGATGACCCGTATTCGGCCTACGCGGAAGTGCCTTTTAGCGTGATCACGGATGACCATTGCGATGTTTACGGCCGCACCGTAGTGCGCGTCAAAGAACTGATGGAATCCTATAAAATAATCCGTTATGTCTTGAAGAATATGCCGGAGGGCCCGATAGCGATAAAAGCCCCGCGTAAGATACCCGCGGGCGAAGCCCTTGGCCGTTACGAAGCTCCGCGCGGAGAGGATGTCCACTACGTAAAAGCCAATGGCACGGAAAAACCTGAGCGGGTCAAGGTGCGCGCCCCGACATTAGCCAACCTCCAGGCGGTCAAGCATATGCTTAAAGACCGCTACCTTGCGGATATGCCCATCGTGATCGCCGCTATTGATCCTTGTTTTTCCTGCACCGATAGGATGATAGCGGTCGGCTACGTAGACAGTAATAAGGCTGAAGTGATCAATTGGGAAGCCTTGCGTTCTTATGGTATTGAATGGTATAGGGGTAAGGGGATAGATTTCTCCAAACTTAATAAAGAATTCTCCCGCCGCGCTATTTCATAGCGGGCGGGATCCCGCTGGAGGTTCCTAAGAGGAATAGCGGGAAGGAACGGCAAATAAAATGCTTTATACGCTTTTCTATATTTTGATCTTTCCGGGTTTTCTGTTCGTGAGCTGTTTTGGGCTGCTCGCCGAGTTCATCGACCGCAGGCTTTATGCCCGGATGCAGAATAGGATGGGCCCTCCGTGGTTCCAGCCTATCGCTGATTTTATCAAGCTCATAGCAAAGGAAGAAGTGATCCCGTCAGCGGCTAATCCCAGGATGTTTGAGGCCGCGCCGTTATTCGCCCTGGCATCTTGCGTGTGCGCTTTTCTCTATATTCCCTTGTGGAGGGCCGGTTCTTTATCGCCGTTTAACGGCGATTTGATCGTAGTGCTTTATTTATTAACTATCCCTACATTAGCGTTTTTTATAGGAGGGTGGTACTCAACCTCCCTGTTTTCCCGGATAGGCTCAGTGCGCTGCCTCAGCCAGCTCTTCGCTTACGAGGTGCCTCTTTTTATGAGTATCTTGTCCTGCGCGCTTCTGGCCAACACCTGGTCTTTCAGCCAGGTGATCGCTTTCTATAGAGCCCACCCCGGTCTATGGCTGGTGAACATCCTGGGTTTTGGCGTATCGCTGGTGGCGCTGTTGGGCAAGCTGGAAAAGGTGCCTTTTGATATTCCGGAGGCGGAGACCGAGATAGTTGCCGGGGTCTTTACCGAATACAGCGGCAGGCGCCTGGCTTTGTTAAGGCTGACCCTTGATATTGAGTTAGTAGTGGGCGCCGCGTTATTGGCGGCCGTATTCCTGCCTTTCGGTTTTTGCTGCGGCCCGCTGTGGGGTTTTGTCTTCTTCATTATCAAAGTCCTGTTGATCATCGGCCTGCTTTCTTTGTGCCGCACTATATTCTCGCGCCTGCGCATCGACCAGATGATAAATTTCTGCTGGAAGGTCCTGGTGCCGGTGGCGCTGGTACAGCTGGTAATAAATCTTGTGATAAAAGGAGTGATCATCCGATGAGCAAGCGCCCGGGCAAGATGGCCCAAGAGGTTTTGAGGTCGCTTTTTAAGAAGCCGGCAACGGTAAAGTACCCCCAGGAAAAGCTGGATATGCCGGACAAGTTCAGAGGGAAGCTCAAGTTCTATCCCGAAAGGTGCATCGGCTGCAAGATGTGCATGCGGGATTGTCCCACCAACGCCATTACGATCACAAAGACCGGCGAAAAGGAATTTTCGGCCGAAGTAGACCTGAGTAAGTGTATTTATTGCGCGCAATGCGTGGATTCCTGCCCGAAAAAAGCGCTCGAATCTACCAAAGAGGTAGAGTTGGCGCAGCTTGATATAAATAAGCTAAAGGTGGTCCTTGGTACGCAGCCTAAAAACCCTTCTCCATAAAAAGCTCTCCGGCGCCGGCAGGGTACTGGTTTTGGGCGTCGGCTCCGATCTGCGGGGCGATGATGCCGCGGGAATGCTGGCGGCAGAAGCCCTGAACAAGATCCGCTCTTCTTTTAATATTCCCCTTAAGATCATCTTTGCCTCTACCGCTCCGGAAAATTTCACCGGCGAAATAAAGCGTTTTTTACCCACCCACATTATAATCATCGATAGCGCCGACCTCGGCAAGAAACCGGGTGAGGCTGCGCTTGCCGGACTGCAGGAGATTTCCGGGATGTCCTTCAGCACTCATCAGCTGCCCTTAAGGATTATGTTTGATTATCTCCTGCGATCTCTTGATTGCCAGGTGTTAGTTGTCTGTATCCAGCCGCAGACCCTGGAATTCGGTAAGCCTCCTTCAAAACCTGTTAAGCAGGCGGTTAAATTGCTTGTCGCGACCATAAAAGAAGCGCTGACAAAGCCATAATATGAAAAAACGGATATTTGTGTTGTTCGTATTTTTGGGCCTTATCGTCGTCAACCCTCCGGCTTGGGCGCAAGAGCGCAAACCGTCTTTTAACTGCGGATTAAGAATAGTCGATCTTACCTATGAATATCCGGATGGCGCAGAAGAAAGATTGGCCACCGCAATCTGGTATCCGTCAGACGCAGCGGAAGAGCCATACAGGTACAGCGCCGCGGGGGAAGGTAAATATTTTGAAAGCAGGGTCGCTTTGGACGCTCCGTTGGCAAAAAGCCGCGTTCCTTATCCGCTGGTCATTTATTCTCACGGATTATACGGCAGCGGCAGCAGCTCGGCTTTTTTTATGGAATACCTGGCCCGGAGCGGATATATAGCCGCGGCCCCGGATTATACCGATACCCTGCCTCCCGGATATAAAGAGCAGGCGGCTTTTGTCAGGTTAAAAGAAGGTAATATTATGTCCGTTGCCGAGGGCCTGATGACGGCTAAGCAGTTAGCCGACTATATGAATCTTGAACGCGGTTATTTTTTGGCCTACCTGGCAAAATACAGGTTAAATCAAATTTCCTTTACGCTGGATAAGATGCTCGAGATGAACGCGGATCCGGGTTCGTTTCTCTATGGATCGATAATGGAGGATGCGATAGGGATGTGCGGGCATTCTCTGGGAGGCACGGCTGCGCTGGGTAAAGTCGGGGCATATCCCGCCGGGGAATTTAAGGACGGGCGCATAAAAGCGGCCCTGATATTATCGTCTCCGGCTTATCCGTTTGAAGAGACCGCTTCTAATATCGGCGTTCCGGTGATGTTTATGGCGGGCGATAACGATGAGCCGGGATTAAGGCCGGATATTCCCAGGAAAACCTTATTTGACCAGGCCGGGCCGCCTAAGTTCTATCTGGTAGTGCTCAAAGGCACGCATTATTCTTTTACCAACTCAGTCTGCGGCACGGCGGAGTTATTTCAGGCGATTGAGCGTGTTCCTCAAGCCCGGGCAATAACGCAATACGGCCTGGCTTTTTTTGACAGGTATCTTCTTAATGATCTATCGGCCGGAAAATGGATAAAAGAATCCGCTCTTCCACTGGCGCAGTTTATATATCATGACATAGGGAGGGAGTAGGTGTTCTGGAAAAAAACGGGATTTTGCGCCTTGATAGTGTTTGTTACCGTAAGCCTTGCGGGATGTAATACGGCAGGCGGGGAACCGGGGCGGTATTATGACCGGGGCGAAGGATTCTCTATTAAGTTTCCTAAGGGCTGGAAAAAGATAGCCCCCTTGTCGGGAGCGACGATCACCGTGCAGGATCCCGCAAAGACAATAGCATTAAGCATCGCCGTCCAAAAAGTCCCGGCTAAGTCCGAAGCCGAGCAGTTGATTAAAATGGTGACTGCCCGCGCTCAAGCCTCGGGAATCGCTTATAAGGAGCGCGGCCAGATGAGTCTAAACGGCCGCGACGCTTATTGGATGGTTGGTGATGCCGGGGTGCAGGGATTTGTATATTTGGCTTATTTTGTGCTGAAAGACGGAAGATGGTATTCTTTGCAGTTTGTAACCGATTCCGTTACTTTTACCCGGTCCCAATACCAGTTTGCCGATATAGCCGATACTTTCCAGCTTAAATAGCTCCGGATACTACTTGTTCTTCGTCTTTAATTTAGTCAACCGGTAATCCGCGGCCTTGCGCGCTTCAAAATAGAGCTGAGAGAGGTCGGTAAATTTTTTGTCTCTGGTCGACGAGGGCGCGCCGAACCTTTTTATCCCCTGCTCAATATATTTCAGGCTTACGCCCATCTTATATTCCGGGTTAGCCATATTGACAATATTCAGCGTTCCCAGCGATATAAGCATCCTTAATGATTCAGACAAGCTGATATCATAAAATTCAGCTATAGCTTTCATATATTCTACCTGCCAGTCCTCCAAAAGAACCTGATGTCGTTTAAGCATACTTCCTCCGATCTGTTGCCGTGGCGGTTTGTAATACGAATTGTGTATATAATAGCATAATTTGGCGCGTTGGGCAATTCTAAATATTCATAATATTCTTGCCTTGACAAAATAGTTAAATTTTACTATGATGTACCAGAAGGTGTAATATAATGATGTAGTATCCGTCATAGAAGGAGAGGGGTAGTGGTAGTCAGAAAATTAGGGGTTTTCATTATCCCGGCCCTGGTGATCGTGTTACTCGTGGGGTGCGGTCAGGCTTCCAAGGAACGAGGAAGGTATTCCCGCCGTCTGGAAAAGTTTTCGGTCCAGCTCCCGGCCGGATGGCGCAGCGTCATTCCCGCCTCCGGAGTGCTGGTCAGTGTCCAGAACCTTGAGCGGACAGTAACCATAAATATTTCTGCTGATAAGGTAGCCTACGGCTATACCAATGAGAAAGCCCGGCAGCATCTTAACTCTGAGGGTCAGATCAGCGATATTTTCTATGGCGAAAGCGGGGATATCCCTATTTCCGGGAAGCCCGGACATTGGCTTAAAGGTATCAGCGGAAACCAGCGCTTTACCTCCATCCTCTATTTTGTGATCCATTTTAACCACCTTTATTCCATCCAGTTTATCACTTTATCCGATCAATTCGACAGTTATAAGGACCAATTCGAAAATATTATTCAGAGTTTTAAGTTCGAGTAGCCTGCCCCTCTCGGCGCCCTAACTGACCATCAGGCAATATGTTTTATCCCTGTTTAAAATCCAAAAAAGGCTTGACGGTTTATATTATGGGTAGTAAAATTTGAATATTGTAATTTACCTAAAAGCCTGCCTAATTCTAAAGCAAAAATGGATTTCCTCGAGGTATTAGAGAAAAGGATAAAACAGGATCCGGATAAGGCTGCTGTCGTCTTCAGGGATGAACCGATCACCTACAGGCAGCTTAAAGACCGGGCCACCCAGCTCGCCGCGGGCTTGAGCGCGCTTGGGATCGCTAAAGCCGATAAAGTCGCCATCTTCCTGCCTAATAATCCTGAATACATATACAGCTTCGTCGGGATATTCATCCTGCGCGGTATCGCCGTTCCCCTGGATTTTATGCTTACCGAAGAGGAAGTGATCAATTTTATTAACCACAGCGAGAGCAAGGTCATCATTACGCAGGAGAAAAAAGGCATTGACCTTGTCAATGTCAAGAAGCTGTGCCCTTCTCTGAAGAAAGTCATCCTTTTTGACGCGGGCCGGCCTTTGGGGCTGTCCGCGGATTGGCTGCTGCCCTGGCGCGAATTATTGAAAAATAACCCTTCTTTGCCTAAGGTAGAGGCGCGCGAAACGGATCATTCCTCTATTTTTTATACTTCCG
>Ga0265297_10012331_pt1 | contig 10281 bp, 14 predicted proteins | sample Munlanlwell13791_FD_192502 | JGI IMG/M metagenome (GOLD analysis project Ga0265297, IMG submission 192502) | Leachate microbial communities from a municipal landfill in Southern Ontario, Canada - Leachate well 137-91 | ecosystem: Engineered > Solid waste > Landfill > Unclassified | place...
TAGCTCTTTTAGTTCCTCGTCCAGTTCCTCGTCAAGTAGCTCTTCCAGTAGCTCTTCTAGTAGCTCGTCAAGTATCTCTTCCAGTTCTTCAAGTAGCTCATCTAGTTCCTCTTCAAGTAGCTCGTCTAGTAGCATTTCAAGTAGCTCTTCCAGTTCCTCGTCAAGTAGCTCGTCAATTTCCTCTTCTAGTAGCAGTTCAAGTAGCTCGTCTAGTAGCTCGTCTAGTAGCATTTCAAGTAGCTCTTCCAGTTCCTCGTCAAGTATCTCATCTAGCTCTTCTAGTAGCTCGTCTTCAATTTCTCCCATTTCCTCGTCCAGTTCCTCGTCCAGTTCCTCTTCAAGCAGCGCCACCCTTCCGTAATTCTGTCAGACAGTATGGGTTTCTGTGCGCGACGGTGGGGTGGAGCCATGTGATTGGAGCGAGCCAACTATTGAACAAATACCAGATGGAGAAGGTCCAAGAGATAATGTCGAATGTGTATCTGAATGCACACCAACAGAATGGACGGAATCGGGACAAACCACTGAATATGGACATCTCTTAGCAAATATGACAACTTGCGAGCCTTCTGATTGTGTAATAAGTGAAGGATGTTCCCCAACTAGCCAGCCACCAGATCCAAACCTTACTCTTAATCAAAGTGATTTCAAATATAAAGTAACTTGGTATGTTGATTGCAGTGGAGTTATTGCAGATCCAAATTATCAAACTAACATAGCAAGCTGTGAAGATGATCCGGTTGAAACATGTGTACAATCAGTAGCGTGGTCAGCGCCTGATATGAATGATTTGAGATATTGGATCGACTGTATCTCAAATTGCAGCATCTATGGATGTTTAAGTGACGAGATAGAAGCTTGGTATGGAACTCCGCCATTTACATCTGGCTTGCCTCCTAACACAACTGACATCTGCCCTCCATAATCTGAATTTCCTGATATAATATCTTCATGCTTGTAACGCTATTCATTTACTTATTAGTAACTATTTCACTGTCACAACTATGGAGTCACTCGAAGATATTCTCTCCAGCCAGAAGATATGTAACGAGAATACCGCTTGTCAGAGACGCACTCCTGTGTCCACCTTGCGCGTCTTTTTGGATTGCTCTTGGATTTTCGTTTTTCCTGAATCCATTAGCAACTATCCTACCGATACTTATATCAAATTTATCTCTAGCGGTTGTAAATTATGCAATCTGCGGTATACTATATAAGAATAACATTCTAACAGATGACTAAGGAATAATAACCATGGCAGAACTCACCCAGCCTCTCGACCTCGTACTTCGTGCTATCCGTGAGGAAAGAGCATTCCGCTCTGACTTTTCCAAAGCAGCAGATCCTATCGTTGACAAAGTATATTCATTCTATACCAACCCTAACTGCACCTGTAAAGCTGCTATTGTTACGTGGATAAAGGAAAATACAGATACCGTGAATACGCTTCTTGAGACACATAAGACAGCCATTGCCGAGATGAATGCCGAAGTCACAAAAGCAAAAGAAGTAGCTGCAACTGCCGCAAAAGCAAACCCACCGCAGCCCCGTGATCCTGCTGCCATGCTCAAGAACCCAAGATCCAAGTTCGGCGCAGTCATTGACATAGACCGTGATCCAGAAGCTTACAAGACATTGATACATAAAGCAGTTACAGAGGGATGGGTATATCGTGGTTGCACCGTTGTTCCCGATGTTGTTGACGGAAAAGCTGTTTGGTCGGTATTCTTCTTCTAAGGAAATATTATGGAAAATACTATACCAGCAGATGATCCGATAATGTCTTACAAAGAAACAGTCAGAGGAAATCCACATCTTCCGATAGACGCATCGGAAGAAGATGCTAGATCACATATACAGAAGCTCCGCGATCATTTCATGTCCGGTACTCCCACATATACCCCAGAACAAGAAGCCGATATAAAAGTTAAGCATGATAAGGTACTATGTGATATTCTCTACACACTTGATAGTAATGACAATCCTGAGATGCAATCACTAAGAAAGTATATTCAGAGCCGAAGGCTTGTTGGTAGATCACCCGAAGAGCGCCTGAAGTTCATTGATACCATTATTGAGTGGGCTAACGATCCAGTATCCTATGATACTCTTTATAATGAAAAGAAAGAGCGTCTAAAATCATTAAAGTATGAAATGAAGAGTATAAGGCACTATCTCAAGGAAATGAAGCAACATGAACAATCATCTAACAGTTGACCAGCAGGTTTGGCTTGCTGCTTGGACTGCTGCCGTTCAGTCGGGCAAGTATAATCCACAACAAGAAGCCGAATCTTGTTTAGCTGCCTTCAAGGAAAAGTTTACCCCTATAGTCGGTGGAAGAAAGCTACGGTTACTGGAAACCAGCGAAGATAAATAACTGGTATGGCGTGCATAAAACAACGAACCTATATTGACGGTGAGTGGGAAATAACCGAAAAGATCATATTTGTCGCTGGAAACCAGATAGACGAATATGGCGGTCCAACGGCTGATACGGGTTGGTTGTTTTCGGTTGATGGAAATACAAAATATAGAACTTATGTAAGTAAAGAAGCTGCCAATTGTGCCGAAGATGATTGTTGCTTCGAAGAGGAATAAGTTTCTTTTCGTATTATCAAAACAACATGATATAATAATCAAATAACGGAGTAATAACATGAACGATGCTATTGAAGGAAAGACTGTGACTACTGATATTGATGCCGGAACGCAGACAGTTTCGTCACCCCAAGAAACCCCACCAAAATCTCGTAAAGTATTGAATCCAGTAACTCTCAAGGTTATTGAACGCTCTATACAAGAGGTTCTTAGCGATTATGTCAAGCAGTCAAAGCAGTTTACTGCCGACTCCATGCACGCGATCCGCCAGCGTGTCACTGAGATGGTCAAACAGCGTCTTGGAGAGGATGAAATAGAAACCGTGGACATCGGGCTGGATCTGGCTAAGGTTCCTGAGATACCATTTTTTTTCAAAGTTAATATAAACGAGAGCAAAAAAGATAATCACTTCGTGGATGCTCCTGATGCTGGAGCAACTGCTCCGTTTGCTCCGGAACCTGAACAAGTACAGCGTTGTGGTGATGGGTGTTCGGTTGAAGAATTCCGTAAAATTGTTGAGAGTGAAAAGTAACTTCGTATAAATATAGATGATAGGAACAATAAACACGCCCCACAAAGCAAGTTTATAATTCCTGTTCCTCACAAGGATGTTCTTTGTGGGGCGTGTTCCTTGGGAGTGAACAGGGTTATTTATGATAGGATTATTTAAAACACTAACACAAGAAGAATTTTTAGATAAATGTCAAAAAGTTCACGGTGATAAGTATGACTACTCTAAAACTAAATATGTTAAGAGTAAAGAAAAAATAACCATAACGTGTAAAAAACACGGGGATTTTTTACAAACGCCCAATGACCATTTAGATGGAAAGGGATGTAAGAAATGTGCTGATGGATGTTATGATACAGAAGAATTTATTAGAAGAGCAAATAAGGTTCATAATAATAAGTATGACTACACAAAGACACGCTACTTGGGTGACAAAGAAAAAGTTATTATAACTTGTCGAAAACACGGAGATTTCATACAAAGACCATCACATCATTTGCGAGGAACTGGATGTAAAAAATGTGGTAGAGAATTGTCTGCTAGAAAAAAGACAATAAGCCAAGAAGAATTTGTGACTCGTGCTAATTCAATACATAGAAATAGATATAATTACACTTTAGTGGAATATATACACATACTTAAAAAAGTAAAAATTATATGCCCTATACATGGTGAATTTAATCAACAGGCATCGTCCCATTTAGATGGGAGTGGATGTCCCAATTGTAGGTTGAGTAAAGGTGAAATGAAAGTTAAAGATTTCTTAGACTCAAATAATATGAAATATGTTAGAAATGCAAGATTTGATGAATGTAGAAATAAAAATCCCCTTCCGTTTGACTTCTACCTGCCAGAATATAACTTATGTATAGAATATGATGGACAACAACATTTTATGGGGTGGGGTTGGAAAGGCGATGAGAAGAGTCTAAGGATAATAAAAATACGAGATAGTATTAAAACAAAATACTGTAAAGATAATGGTATAAAACTTATACGCATAAAATACACAAAGTATGATAAAATAGAAGAGATACTGAGGAAGGAATTGAATGTCTAACAAAGTTTATGTTTATGGATTTCCTGGCTTATATGGTGGCGCAGGAACCGAATTACATCACCAGATTATTGTTTGGCGAAAGATGGGAATGGACGTTCATATTATTCCAACTAATGCTGGCTATAAGAACGAGCCGCTATATGGAGAAATGATACAAATCGGAGTCACTATTCATGAACATAATAAATTTGAAGAAATGGAAAGGGGATGCCCTGTCCTTGGCTTCTGTAACTCCGAATTTCTTGACAACCTCCCACAGATTTACCATCACAGTCGAAATCCTGTTTTTGTGGGATGTATGACTTGGGTATTCGACCGCCAGAGATTTTGGGCAACTGAAGGTATCTTAACGAAGTTTCTTTATCAAAATAACGAAGTTTTGGTAAAACATGCCCCAGAGTTACAAGCGTTGAATCCAGATGTAAAGATGATGAACTTGGAATTCAATCCATACTTTGAACCGTCCAAGTTTCCCTTTGTAACCGATAGGGAAGAAAAGACATTTGGTATAGGTCATATCAGCCGTCAAGACGCTGACAAGTTCTCCAAAGATACTCTTCATATATGGGAATATTGCGTTGCTCCTGTTCCTAAGCATGGAGTTATTTTGGGATTTGACGAAAGAAGCGAAAAGAAGATTGGTAAGCCAATGGATTGGATTAAGACATATACCGATCAAAGTAAGTTAAGCCAGCAGGATTTCTATAAGCAGTGTGATATTATCTTGCAACCAACAGACACCATAGAGAACTATCCTAGAGTGGGCTTTGAAGCCATGAGTTCTGGAAGCATCTTGATAGTTGATGATAGAGGCGGCTGGAGAAAGCAAGTTAAGCATGGAGTAACTGGATGGCTCTGTAAGAACGACAGAGAGTTTATCTATTATGCTTCCAAGATGGCTTTTGAGACAGAGTTGAGGAAGCAAATGGCTCTTGATGCTAAGAAGTGGTGCAGCGAGTTGTCTAGTCTGGAGAGTAGCATGAAGAGTTGGGAAAAAGTCTTTAAGGAGTTAAATAAGTGATTACCAAAGATTCTCTTTTAAAGATGTATGAAGAAGCGTCAAAGAAAGACGATTATAGTTGGAGTACATATCAGCCTCTTAATGTTGCTGGTTATGAGGCTACTATGGGGCAATCAGGGAGGTTATGCAAGGATAGGGCAGACGCTCTGATTGAGCATATCAAGGCTAATATCCCATTAGATTCCTCATTTGTGGACTGGGGATGTAATCATGGATACTTTATTTTTGAGTTGGCTAAACATGGCTATAATGCAACTGGATTAGATAGAGAGAAGAAGTATATAGATGTTTGTAGATTTGTAAATGAGACATCTGAGTTAAGCCCCAAGCCAAATTTTTTCTGCGATAATTTAACTCCATTGTCTATAGAACAGCATGCTGCTAAAGTTGCTTTTTGTTTCTCGGTTCTACACCATGTCAAAGACAATAAGATAAAAATATTTGATACATTCTCTAAAGTATATAAGAATGCCTATATAGAAATGGATGGAAAAAATTATGGATATGACTATCTAAGATGCTTTTATTGGGATTTAAGTCTTGTTTGTGTTGCCAACGATGGTTATGGCAAAACCACACGCCGCAGGAAGACTTGGTTTTGTACGAACGATACCGACAATGCATCATATGAAAACTTAAAAATGAATAATTGTATTGAAGGAAGATCGGTGTTCAAGAAGACATCTAAGATAGATGGAAAGATTTCCGTTATTAAACGTGAAGTCTCTACATTTGGACACACATGGATTCGTACAGATATATCGCGTGAATATGATCTGTATAAATCATTAGATAGTCCATATATACCTAAACTATTGAATTATAAGGAAGGAGTCGATAGACAGATAGAACTTGAGTTCATTGACGAGTCAACTACCAGAGGATTCACTTACATGGAGATTATGGAATGGGTAAGAGATAGTGGTATGGTTATTATGGATATTCATGAGGATCAGTTCGTAAAAACAAAAAATGGATATGTATTGGTTGATCTGGAATCAATTGTCCCGTGTAATGAAGTTTCTCGGTTTATCCGTGGAAAGGAAGTAGTTAGAACATACGATCAACAAATAAATTATCTCAAGAAAAGACTAAAATGAGCATAACTCTGGTGTCATATATATGGGCAAATAGATTAGCCACCAGCGAGAATCTTATGGTTCATTGGTGTAAGCATTATTCTGCTATGTCCATTGATATGTTTAGAATATGTCTGAATGTAAATGGGGAAATAGATGATTCTGGATTTTTTTCAAAAATTATTACTGATAATTTATGTGGTAGAAATGTTGAAATAACTATTGATAAAAGCAAGTTTTGTAACTCTAGGAAAATTAGATACATGAATAATTTTGTTAAAAATGGTTCAGATGTAGATTTATATATTCCGGTCGATTGTGATGAATTCATAGAATACGATATAGAAAATGAAAAAAGTAAGTTATTAGCATCTCCATATCAAGCAATTAGAGGAAGACTTGTAGATATGGTATCAATAAAAAATAGCAAAATAGAACTAAAAAAAGTATCACTTAACGAATCTATTTTGGATCAATTTCCCATAGAGCATAATATATCTAGTAAGCTCAAGAGAGGTATGCATAAAATAACCTTAATTCGTGGCGGCAATGTATTGACAAGTGGGCATCATTATTTCCAGGGATGGAGAAAACTATCATACAATCAACCAGCTATTAAGGTTAGACATTATTGTTGGAATGATGTGACTGATTACAATAGAAACAATAGAAGAAATGCAATGCATCCTGTTTATAAAAAAATACAGGCTTTAGTAAAAGAATTACAGTAATGATAAATGTAAAATATAGAGGTAGATTAGGTAATAATCTTTTTCAGTACTGTATTGGAAGGATACTTTCAGAGTCTATCAATACGAATCTAAATTTTATAAACAATTCCAAACAAATTAGATTCTTTAAAAATGCTGTGGATATAAAAACATTTTCTGAGCCAAAAAAAGAAGTAATAACTCTAACTGACCGTAACTATGATTCCACAAAAGTATCATGTGAATTTTCGTACATGCTTGATGGTCATTTTGAAACATATGAATATTTTAGAGAACATAAGTCAAAGATAAAGGAATGGTTATTTTTACCAGAATTACCGTTACCATATACAATAAATAGTAACGACTCTGTTATTTGCCTAAGACTTACTGATATGAAAAGGTATATAGGAGAAAAAAACTATACTTACATTGATAAAATGATAGATCAGTTTCCACCACCGTCAGACGGAAAGCTTTATATTGTTACAGACAACCCTTCAGACCCAATATTTCAGGATGTTTCTGATAGATACAAAGCTATTCATCATAAGACAGATTTTATTACTGATTTTTCTATTATTAAAAACTTCAAGAGAATATATCTTGCACCTTCTACATTTGCTTGGTGGGCAGCATGGCTTTCCGAAGCTCGTTTTATCTGTTATCCGGAGGTTGGAATATGGCGTCGAAAGTCTCTTTTTGTCTACGATGAAGATAGATATGTAAAGGTAAAGCTATGAAGATATATAGTTATATACAGATTATAATAGAGGAATAAATAATGAAAACCATAGCTATTATAACTTGTGTGATACCAAATATGGTAACATTATGTGAAAATCTAGTGAAAAGTGGAGAAGAAATTAAAAGTAACGAATATAAATTGAAATGGTATTACATTTCTTCGTTAAAAAATATTGAAAATATTAGTGGGATGAGTCATTTAGCCCATTGCAATGTAAATATAGATCCGTCAGTTAATCATGCATCTGCTTTACATATGATATATGATTATCAGTTTAATGAAGATATAATAATGATAATTGATTGTGACTGTTGTTTCAAGTTAAAAAATTGGGATAAAACTATAGTAAACTTACTTGAAAATAATGATATAATATCTGTTAATCTATCAAGAAAAGACGCCCCGCGAGGAAACGACACTCATAGAAAATTTCCCAGTGTTTTCTTCATGGCAATGTCAAGAGAAAAATATTTTTCATTAAACATTGATTTCCACCCAACACTCGAAAAGACTACTATTAAGGCAGAAATAAATAATAACATAAAAGTAAAATTAGATACAGGGTATAAAATTTGCGATTATTTGGGGGATGTAAAATATTTTAATCTACAAAATATAGCAGAAAGAGACGGAACACAAAGTTGGTATTATAATGAATCAATAATGATTAGACATTTGCGCCGAGGCAGACAGTCAAAAAGACACAATATAAAACTATAAGCAATACATAAAAGGCGAATACTTATGGAGAAAATAGCGTTAGAAAACGATTGTAATTTAGACCAATTGTATAATATTATACATAAAGGTAAAGGAGCTAGAGATATACACGAGCATATGCAAACTCTTTGTGATTACGCATACAAATGTAAGCATATTACCGAATTTGGTGTAAGGAATGGTAACAGCACCGTGGCATTTATGTCAGCCAAACCGTTGGAGTTAATATCTTACGATATTAAACCTTGTCGTAGAGAAAGTATTTTTAATAAACTATCTATTGAAAATAATATAAAATTTAATTTTATTCAAAAAAGTGTCCTTAATATAGAAATTGAAGAAACTGACTTGCTTTTTATAGACACTCTTCATACTTATAATCAACTAAAGAAAGAATTAGACATACATGCAAAAAAAGTTAGAAAATATATAATACTTCATGATACTGTAACTTTCGGTTATCGTAATGAAATAAATGATAGCAGTGAGAAAAGTGGATTAGTCCCAGCAATGAATGAATTTTTAGAAAGTCGAGTAGGAAATTGGTTTATAGTGGAAAAAATATTCACTAATAACAACGGACTAACTATTCTCAAGAGACGATATGAATAAATATCTTAATATTCGTATACCGCCAAATTCCCCACATAAAGAAAAACTACTAAAGCATGATTTGGTTAATAAATCTGAAGAAATAGTAATTGTAAAAGCACCACAAGTAACTTCGCCTCCAATATTACATACCACGAGTAATATAAACACAACATTAGTTTCGCAAATATGGGCAAATAGATTAGCAACTGATAAAAATTTGGTAATTCATTGGTGCAATCATTATAAAAAAATGCAGGTAGGAGCATTTAAAATTAATTTAAATATAAATGGCAGTGTTGATGATTCTGAATTTTTTAAAAAGTTACTTGAGGAAAACTTAAATAATGTTGAAATCTTTATAAATAAAACTAGATCATATGATACTGTAAAAAGACAGTTTATGAATAAATATATTCAAAATTCATCCTCAGATTGTTTTTTCATTCCTGTTGATATTGATGAATTCATTGACTATAATTTAGAGACGGAAATTCAAAGAATTAAATCTGGAAACTATCAAGCGACAATTGGTTACTTAGTTGATAGAGTATCGCGAGATAAAGACGGAAAAATTAATTTAAAAGAAGTATCATTACTGGAGGATATACAATTGCAATATCCACTAGAGGAAAATCTAAATAGAACAGTTAAAATCTGTAGCACCAGTAAAGTTGTTTTAATAAGAGGTGGAAATAAAGTAAAATCAGGACATCATACTTTTTTAAATAAAAATGGAAAATGTATAAAAAGTGAAATTACTCCAACAAACATAAAAGTAAATCATTATACAATGACCCGTGGGTGCGAATATAAAAACGCAAACAGAATAGATAAAAATCGTAGTTGGTATGAAAACATAAATACATATATTAGAGAACAAAAATCTAATTAAACAGGAAATATTAAATATGCATAAATCGTCAATGAACACTATGAAACTAAATATAGATAAATATCTAAAAGATATTTTAGTAAGTACTCCATCGTTAAATGTTGTGGATGTTGGCAGTATGGATGTTAATGGATGCTATAGAGGATTATTTCCATCAACAATAAATTATGTGGGGGTTGATATTGCTAATGGGAAAAATGTAGACATTGTTTTAGATAATCATTATACTTTACCATTTTTGACAAATTCCGTGGACTTGGTGATATCTGGGCAGTGTATAGAACATGTAGACCGCCCTTGGTTACTTGTAACTGAGATGGGTAGAATATTAAAGACCGGAGGGTATTT
>Ga0265297_10012332_pt1 | contig 10281 bp, 7 predicted proteins | sample Munlanlwell13791_FD_192502 | JGI IMG/M metagenome (GOLD analysis project Ga0265297, IMG submission 192502) | Leachate microbial communities from a municipal landfill in Southern Ontario, Canada - Leachate well 137-91 | ecosystem: Engineered > Solid waste > Landfill > Unclassified | place...
AATTAGCAAACTCCATTTGTACGATTGTCTTAGAGCTAACAAATCCCTGGCTGCCTGGGGCGTGGAAGGACGAGTACCTTTTCTTGATAAAGAATTTTTGGATGTTGCGATGCGCCTAAATCCAAAGGATAAAATGGCAATTGATGGGAAAATGGAAAAATGGATTCTTAGAAAAGCTTTTGAAGACTATTTGCCGGCAAGTATAGCCTGGCGACAAAAAGAACAATTCTCCGACGGAGTTGGATATTCCTGGATTGACACACTTAAAGTGGTTGCATCAGAAAAAATCACAGATGAACAGCTGGCAAACGCAAAGTATCGTTTTCCCATAAATCCACCAATGTCCAAAGAGGAATATCATTATCGTGTTATTTTCTCAGAGCATTTCCCATCCGACTCAGCAGCATCGTGCGTTCCATCAGTACCATCGGTTGCATGCAGCACACCTGAAGCCCTGGCCTGGGATGCTTCATTTAAAAATAACATTGATCCGTCGGGCAGGGCTGTGAAAAGTGTTCATGTGGATTCGTATAAATAAGTATTTTTATTTAAAGAAGTAAGTTGTTTAGCCAATAATGTATTGGTCTCAATGTACTTCCATGCAAGAGACCTTTCCTTTCATATCCTTTATTACAACTTTTTGTAAGCTGAGAAATACCTGTACCTTTACTAATAAAAATGATTTGGATGAAATTAAAACACATTTTTATTGCATTGACTATTGGGTTTACATCCATTTTTGTTTTTTCGTGTAGAAAGGATGAAAATTCAATTGATCCACAAATACAATTGAATTTTGATATCATGCACTGGATGTATGATGAAATGGATGACGTCTATTATTGGAATACAACTATTCCCATATATAATTCTATTAAAAGCGAAACGGATCCAAAAGTATTTTTCGAAAGGCTTATTTATAAACCGGAAGACCGCTGGTCATGGCTCACCGACGATTATGCTGCTTTAATGGATGAATTTGCCGGAACTCCTACCTCAATGGGTATTGGGTCAATTCCAGGACGAATTGGAACCTCAGATACAGTTATAATTATTGTTACTTATGTTTATTCTGGATCACCAGCAGACAGGGCTGGTATTAAACGTGGAGATATAATCGTGAAAATAGACGGTCAAGAAATGGACACTTCAAATTATTATTCTCTTTTTAATCAGGAAAGTTATTCAGTAAACCTGGGCAGCTATTATAATGGCACAATTTCAAGTTTCTCCAACTCGATTTCTCTTGCTACTGAAACAATCGATTCAAATCCTGTAGTTTTCGATACTATTTTCCAGTTTAACAACACCAAAATTGGCTATCTTGTTTACATTGAGTTTATTTCAGGAGAAAATGATGCTTTGTTGAATGATTTTGGAAATAGGATTGATGAAATGAAAAGTCAGGGAGTTACGGATTTAATCTTAGACCTCAGGTACAACCCCGGAGGCGAAATTTCAGCTGCAAATTACCTGGCTTCCTGCATTGCACCGGCAACTGCTGTTTCCGATAAAAATATTTTTGTTAAATTCAAATATAACTCTAATTACCAGGCGCTTTTTGAAAGCAGACCAGAATACAGCCCTTATCTTTTTGACCTTTTCACCGATAATGGTCATAATCTGAATCTTAACCGTGTATTTTTTCTTACCGGCCAAAGATCTGCATCAGCCAGCGAATTGCTTATAATAGGACTTAAACCTTATATGGAGGTAGTTAAAATAGGGGAGCAGACTTATGGAAAGTACACTGGTGCCTGGGTTATTACCGATAATAATTTCCCTCCAAAACATAATTGGGCAATTGTACCAATAGTAAGTAAATATTCTAACTCCGAAGACTTTACTGATTTTAAAGATGGCCTTACACCAGATTATTATATATTTGACAACCTGCTTCAGGCTAAAGCATTTGGGGATGTAGCTGATCCCATCCTTGCGAAAGCCATCGAACTAATTACCGGACAATCATTGGGTATAAAGAAAAGTCTAACTTCTGAAATAAATTTCCATAGCCTGGTAAATCCTCTTCAATCAATAAAATCTAACTTATACTTAGAAAAACCGGAATTTTAGGACAGGAAGAACATAAAGAAATTTACAAATTTGATATTTCGCAATCCCAGATTTATAATCTGCAATAACATAAGTATTTATTTTGAAAGCAATCTTATTCCATGTTTTTCAATCAAAATTTTCTTCTTCTTGTAAAGTGAACCAATAGCTTTTTTAAATGTCTTTTTGCTCTCGTTAAACATTTTTTTAATTTCATCGGAATCACTTTTATCATTCAGGGAAAGAAAACCATCATTTTCCCTAAGAATCTTAATTATTCTATCTGTAAGCAGGTCAATTTTTTCGTATCCGGGTTTATTTAAACATATATCAATCTTTTTGTCTTCTCTAACTTTCTTTATATAGGCAATTAACCTTTGTCCTCTCTCAATTGGCTGGTAAACTTCGTTTTCGTAAATTATTCCGATATGACTATTATTAATAATTACTTTATATCCCAATTCAGTTTGATTTGCAACAAGAATATTAACCTCCTGACCTTCATGGTAAACCGGGGAAGTCTTATCAAGAAATTTTTCAATCCTTGCTGATGCAGCAATTCTCTGAGTCTTTTCATCTAAAAAAACTCTGATAATATATTTTTTCCCTTGTTCCATTCTTACTTGTTGCTCACTGAAAGGTACAAGCAGATCTTTCATTAACCCCCAATTCATAAACGCACCATATTTATCAACTGCTATTGTCTGCAGGAGGGCAAATTCACCTGCCATAGCATATGGTTTCTCGGTTGTGGCAATAATTCTATCTTCAGAATCTTTGTAAATAAAGACTTCCAGAAATTCATCTATCTTGAAATCATGAGGCACATATCTTTTTGGTAATAAAATTTCTCCCATAGATCCTCCATCAAGATATAAACCAAAATCAACCTCTTTTACAATCCTTAAATTATTTAATCTGCCAATTTCAACCATTTAATTTAAAATTTATTCTGCAAATGTACCTCATTAAATGGTTTTATTTGGAGATTAGCAGTTCTTATCGCAATTTTACACTCGGATTAATCGTTACCGATTTGAATTGTTAATTCTTAATAAGAATCCTAAAAAATTAATCAATGAAGTTCAATATGTTTCTTTTCGGTATTCTGACACTAAGCGGAATGTCCTTTATTAACCTGTCTGCACAGAATCAATTACAGCAACAGGAAAATCAAAATATAACTGGAAACACAGAAGCTCAACCCGCAGCAAGTACTCAGCAAGACCAGACTCAGACTCAAACTCAGACTCAAAAAATATATGCGCCTAAACCAAAACCCTTTGCCGATGACCTGAACATTGCCGGTCAATTTTCTTTCGCTATTGAAAAATCCAGTAACTTCCAGGATTATAAGGTGATCAAACAGGAATGGATGTCAAAACTTAAATTAAATACACTTGACACTCTTCAGACTCTAAATGTGAAGCTAAAATCTGCACAGAATTTGATTCAATTAAAAAAAGCAAGTATCGATTCTCTGTCACTTTTATTAACTATAACTCAATCCGAACTTAAATCAAAAAACAGTTTTAAATTTTTTGGAATAATGTTGAGCAAAGCTGGATATGATAGTATTATGTGGGCCATTATTATTGGACTATTTTTTGGTCTTGGCTTCATGCTTGCAGCTTTCCGCAGAAGCTTTGCTGTGACTTCTCAAACTAAAAAAGATTTAAATGATGTGAAAGAAGAGTTTGAGAGTTTTAGGAAAAAAGCGCTTAAAAGTAAGGAAGAGGCTGTACGACAACTTTATGATGAGCTTAATAAGTTTAAGAATAAAAAATAGGCTTAAAATAGTTGGAAGAAATTGATGATCCCTAAATTGCTAATAAGAAATCCCGATTTTAACTTTTCTATTCTTGATCTTTTTATTTGAAACGTTATTTAATACCGCCCGGATCCTCTCTCTTCTAATTGCTGCATATGAATTATGATCTTTAACTTCGATATAACCTAATTCATCCTTACTTAAACCTCCTTGTTTTAAAAGAAATCCTGCAATATCCATTTTATTGATTTTTTCTTTTTTACCTCCACCGATATATAAGGTTTGCCATCGCGGTTTTTCAGGAATTTCCATCCCTTTTGTAAGTTCAAAATTTTTGTATCCGGAACTTATAAATGCAGGAAAAGTTTCGCCTTCTGCAAGAATAAGAAAAGATGAACCGGTAGAATTCATCCTGGCAGTTCTGCCATTTCGATGTATGAATGACGTTTCTGTTGCAGGAACCTGGTAATGAATAATAGTACTAATATCCGGAATGTCAAGCCCTCTCGAGGCCAAATCCGTTGTGATTAATATATTTGAACTTCCATTCCTGAATCGTATAAGTATGCGCTCACGTTCAGATTGCTCCAATCCACCGTGAAAATAATCATTGATTATCCCTGATTTATTCAGGTGTTTACTAATTCTTTCTACTGAATCCCTGTGGTTACAAAATATAAGTATGGTAGTTACTCCTAAATTGCACAATAAGTGATACAGACAATCAAGCTTATCATTATTTAGTGATTTTACTATATTGATTGTCAGATTATTAGATTGGTTATTAAAAAGCAAATAATTAATTTTGTAAGGAGATTCAATACATGTAAAACCCGGAATTTCTACCAAATCCGTTGCGGAACACAATATTCGCTTCTTAATTGATTTTAAACTGCTTATTATGAATGACATTTCCTGCGTAAATCCGAATTCAAGAGATTTGTCAAATTCGTCCAGAATTAAGGTATGTATAGAATTTATTAAAAAATTTTGAGACCGTATATGGTCTGCCAGACGTCCTGGAGTTCCAATTAATATAGCAGGAGGGGAGATGAAATTATTTTTTTCAGTTTTTATAGAATGCCCTCCATAACATGAGTTAACTTTAAAATCAGTACCCATATTGCGAAAAACAAGTTCAATTTGTTGCGCCAATTCTCGAGAAGGTGTAATTATAATTACTTGAATAGCTTTGATATTCTTTTGAAGCGATTCAAGAATGGGCAATAGAAATGCCAGAGTTTTTCCTGAACCAGTGGGTGATAAAAGAATTATATCTGTATGGTTTCGGATTGCTTCAAGGGATTTACTTTGCATCTCAGTCAGATTAGCAATTCCAAGCTTTTTAATTGCTAGTTCCCATAATTGAAAATTCCGTATCATGTTTGCTAAGTTAGACAATTTAAGCTGACTAGTTTTGAAAAGTAAAGAATCAAAGTATAAAAATGATTTACTTACAGAGTTAAGTCGAATTAAAAAGGAAAATCTATCTTTGCAAAAGTTAACTTAGAAAAATGTACTTTAAAATCAAAATGAATGGCGAAGTCACAACAGAGTTTTAATAAAAGTGAAAAAGAGAAAAAACGATTGAAGAAGCGGCAGGATAAACTGTCCAAAAAAGTAGTGAGACGTGCAAATTCTGAAGGTGGAGAATTTGAGAACATGATTGCATATGTCGATGAAAATGGCCAAATAACAGATACGCCACAGGATCCATCAAAGAAAAAGAATATATCTGCAAGTATGATTGAAATCGGTATTCCAAAAAAAGATAATACGGAAGAATCAAATGCACTTCAGGGTAAGGTTTCGTATTTCGATGCATCCAAAGGTTTTGGCTTTATTATTGATAATCAATCACAAGAAAAATATTTTGTTCACGTGAGTGGCATACTGGAAGTGATAAAAGAGAACGATAAAGTGAGCTTTGAGTTACAACGCGGATTAAAGGGTATGAATGCGATTAAGGTTAAAAAAATTTAGGTTATTAATCTTAAATTATTGTCCCATAATTAATATTATGTTAAATACAAATAGTTAATTAAAAGGGAGACGTTATTACATCTCCCTTTCAATGCTTATAAGTTTTTCAATTTTTCAGATACGTCATTATATTTATCCATCATCTGCAGTTTGTAATAAACTCTTTTCAACGTTGCGAGTGTTTCCTTTCTGATATCGATATTTATTGTATTTAATTCTAATGACTTTTCAAGACTTGGTAAAGCTTTCTCAAAGTGTCCAGTTGCTACTTCAACCATGTTTTCACGTATTTTCAAATCTTTCTCATCACCGGCTCTTGTAAACAAATCCTGTCCCTGAAGGAAATATATAAATCCAATATCATAATAAGCGTAATATAAATCCGGGCTTAACGAAATTGCTTTGTTATATGATTCCAAAGCTTTAGTGATACGCTCATCATCAATTGCATTTAGCTGCAAGCGTCCTTTCCAATAGTAAAACTCACCTTTCTGAGGATTACTGTTTATTGCTATCTCAATAGTATTCAAACCATCGCTGATTTTATTTGTCCTGATATATAAATCTACAAGATTTGCAACAATATTTAAAGTATCAGGATATATCTTAAATGCTTTTTCCATTGTACTAATAGCACTGATGGTATCTTGCAATTTCAAGTAATCTTCTTTTATTTGCAAGTATGTATTGGGTTGGTTATCGATAGCGGCTAACTCCTTATAATGTTCAATTGCTTTCTCTATGTGATTCAATTCCCTGGCAATAATTCCTGAATATTGTATCATTAGTGTATCAGTCTCCCCTTTTAAAGCGGGTAATTTATTTATTGCCAAAACCATTTCAAAGTCCTTTAGAGCATTCTCCTTATTACCACTATAATAATTATTTATTCCATGTCTCTTCAACTGATTCTTCAACTTATTAAAATCTTCAAGTATCTTTTCGGTATATTTCCCTGCCTGATCCAACTCACTTGCTTTTTTAAGGCTGTTGTAAGTTTCTTCTAATGAATTTTCATAAGCTGATTTAGTTCTGTTCCACATTACTAAAGCTTTTTTATCGAAATAAAACTTGATCCTCTCATATGAATAAACTTCATATTGTTTTCCATTTATTTCCTCAGTACTCACAACCGGATCTTTATAAAACAATTTCAGGTTTGTTTGAGTCATTCCTTCATTAATCTGCTCCAGATCAACATCATATACTGATAACATAATTTCACCTCTTCTAACCCAGGTACTCGGATTTGCTGCTTTCTTTGAATCTGCTATTTCTTCGTTACTTTTCTTAACTTTCTTTTCTAATGCACTAAAGTTGATTGGGAGAAAAGCTTCTTGTGCTTTAATACTGGAAAAAACAATTAGTGCTAAACAAATGATTAATATGCGTTTCATCATGATCGTGTTTAAATGTTTAAGTTAAGTTATTTTGCATTACTTAATTTTATATATATACCAAATAAGGTGCCAAATATATTAAGATCTTAATTATTCTGCAAGTTCTGTCGATTCGATTATCCCAATGTTATCCTCTCCTTCGTTATTAACACCTGAAGGTACACGAGTCAATGCAGCAATTTCGTCTGATTCTCTAAGCTGAATAAGCCGTACTCCCTGAGTTGCCCTACCCATAACTCTGAGTTTCTCAACCGGTAACCTAATAATAGTCCCGTTTTTCGTAATGATCATCAAATCATCTGAGTCTGTAACCGATTTGAAACCAATAAGTTTGCCTGTTTTTTCAGTTACATTAATCGTCTTTACTCCTTTACCACCTCGATTAGTAATCCGGTAATCTTCTATCGACGATCTCTTTCCATACCCTTTCTCAGAAACTACAAGCACATCACTGGTATGTGCTTCCATTGAGATCATTCCTATTACTTCATCATCTTTCCCTGCAAGAGTTACTCCTTTCACACCAGAACCTGTACGTCCGATGGATCTGACAGTTGATTCATTAAAACGTATGGCTTTCCCGCTTCGAACCGCAAGCAAAATCTCATGTTTACCATTTGTAAGCAGTGCTTCAATTAAAGTATCTCCTTCTTTAATATTAACAGCAATAATACCATTTTGTCTTGGTCGTGAATATGCTTCAAGAGATGTCTTCTTAATTGTGCCTTTTCGGGTTGCCATTACAATGAAATTATTGTCAAGATACTCCTGGTCACTCAAGCTTTTAACATTTAAGTAGGCTTTGACTTTATCTCCCGGATCCAGATTAATTAGATTCTGAATGGCCCGACCTTTTGAGGTCTTGGTTCCTTCAGGAATTTCATAAACTTTTAACCAGAAGCACTTTCCCATCTCAGTAAAAAATAACATAGTATTATGCATGGTTGCACTGAAAAGCTGGGTTAGAAAATCTTCATCTCTTGTACCTGTAGCTTTTGAACCAATACCACCCCTGCTCTGTGTCCGGAATTCAGACAGGGGTGTGCGTTTTATATATCCCAGATGAGAAATTGTAATTACCATTTCATCATCAGCATAAAAATCTTCGGGATTAAACTCTTCTGCATTAGGAACGATCTCTGTTCGTCTTTCATCTCCATACTTTACCTTGATTTCAATTAGCTCATCTTTAATGATTTTCATTCGCAGGATTTCATCGGAAAGTATTAACTTGAAATACTCAATCTGTTTCATCAGATCATTATACTCTTCCCTGATTTTATCTCTCTCCAGCCCTGTTAGCTTCTGTAATCTTAAATCTAAAATTGCTCTTGCCTGCAAATCACTTAAATCAAATTTTTCTATAAGCCCAATCCTTGCTTCTTCTGGTGTTTTAGACCCCCGGATAAGTGCAATTACTTCATCTAAATGATCCAGTGCTATTAACAGACCTAAAAGGATATGTGCTCGTTTTTCTGCCTGGTCCAGGTCATATTGGGTACGCCTGACAACTACTTCAAGTCTGTGCTCTACAAAATAACTAATTAATTGTTTAAGATTAAGCACTTTAGGTCGCCCTCTTACTAAAGCAATATTATTTACATTGAAACTGGTTTGTAAAAGTGTATATTTTAAAAGAGTGTTCATTACAACACTCGACAAAGCCTCTTTTTTAAGGATAATGATGATTCTCATTCCGTTTCGGTCCGATTCATCATTTACATAGGATATTCCCTCTATTTTCTTTTCATTTACCAGATCAGCAATCTTTTTGATCAGCTCAGCTTTATTAACCTGGTAAGGAATTTCAGTAATCACAATTTTCTCTCTTCCTGAATCAGTAATCTCAATTTCTGATTTGCATCGGACCACTACCCTACCTCTGCCTGTCTCATAAGACTCTTTAACTCCCTGGTATCCGTAGATAATTCCACCGGTTGGAAAATCTGGCGCTTTAATAATTTCTATAAGGGAGCCTATTTCAATCTCTTTATTATCAATAAAAGCGACAATAGCATCGATTGTATCTGAAAGATTATGAGGTGCCATATTGGTGGCCATTCCGACAGCGATCCCTGAGGCTCCGTTTACCAATAAAATCGGTACCCGTGTAGGAAGTACAGTAGGCTCCTGAAGCGTATCATCAAAATTGTTCTGAAAATCAACGGTATTTTTTTCCATATCGGCCATGGTCTCTTCAGCAATTCTTCGAAGACGCGCCTCGGTGTATCTCATTGCAGCAGGACTGTCACCATCAACGGAACCGAAGTTCCCCTGCCCGTCAACCAATGGGTAACGTAGAGACCATGGTTGCGCCATCCTTACCATTGCATCATAAACAGATGTGTCCCCATGTGGATGATATTTTCCAAGTACCTCACCTACAATTCTGGCAGATTTTTTATATCCCCTGTTAGCATTTACTCCTAATTCTGACATTCCAAACAAAACTCTCCTGTGAACCGGTTTTAGACCATCACGTACATCAGGAAGAGCACGTGAAACTATAACAGACATCGAGTAGTCGATATAAGCCGACTTCATTTCCTCCTCGATATTGACCTTTAAAATCTTCTCTCCATAAGACATTATGAAACCTTTCGTTTAAACAAATTTAAATCAGTATTTTTCATACAAAATCCGCAAAAAAAACAGAATTACGAAATTAATCATTTCCGGTCTAAATTTAATGTACATCATCCAAAATTATCAACATTGAACTGTTTATAATTGATAATTGTTTTATTCCTATATTTGCAAGTATAACCGTAACTTGAAACGGCAAAATTTAAGAAAACCATCGGGAAAAATTTATGGATGCAAAATTTTCACAAAGAATCAGGGACGTACTGAGCTACAGTAAAGAGGAAGCGGTGAGGCTGGGAAATAATCATCTCAGCGTGGAGCATTTATTCCTGGGAATTTTGAGAGATGGTGAAGGTGTGGCAATTGATATCCTTTTAATTTTGGGTATCGAATTATATGAGGTCAGGAAAGCGGTTGAAACTAGTATTCGTCAGGAAGATATTATAAGTATTGCGGATACAGATAATCTTCCTCTATTAAAAAATA
>Ga0265297_10012333_pt1 | contig 10280 bp, 18 predicted proteins | sample Munlanlwell13791_FD_192502 | JGI IMG/M metagenome (GOLD analysis project Ga0265297, IMG submission 192502) | Leachate microbial communities from a municipal landfill in Southern Ontario, Canada - Leachate well 137-91 | ecosystem: Engineered > Solid waste > Landfill > Unclassified | place...
GAACACTATAATTTAGGGTTATTGGACGCGTAACTCAGTGGGAGAGTGCTTCCCTTACAAGGAAGAAGTCGCAGGTTCAATCCCTGCCGCGTCCACCATTTCGGGCTGTAGCGAAGAGCGCACCTGACTGGGGCCATGGTTCGAATCCCATAGCCCGACCAAGCGGGCATGATGTCAACGGCAGCATGCAACCTTCCCAAGGTTGACGTGAGGGTTCGAATCCCTCTACCCGCACCAGTATTTTAGAAATGGAGCAAGCAAATGTAAGGAGCATCCAGACTACGACGGCTCATGAGAAGGATAAAGTTGGGGAGGAAAAGATGCACTTCAAACGTAGGAGATGCAAGCGAAGCGTACGATGCACACTCTGTACGCCGCATCGCTGGATGGGTAACAGGAAGGGACGGTTCAAGGACAAGGACCGTTCAAGAATGGTTTCTGTCGCCGAAAAAGACAGATGGTAGCGGGGGCGCAAAAAGGATTAGGAGAAGACATTGGAAAAGATCCTGATTTCAACAATGGAAAGAGTCATCCTCTGGGATGGCAAACCAATCACCATAATGGAAGGCGATAGGGCCAAAGGAAACGCCAATTATCATGGCGTAAGCTGGTCACAAGACAAGATCTTTGTGGCATGCTCTATCGACTTTCGATATTGCATTGCGGTTTTTGATCGTGACTTCAAGATGATCGATGTCCTCTACGACGACCTCCACCAAATACACCAGATTTTTTGGCATGAGAAACTATACGTGACGAATACCGGAAAGAACAGGGTTGATATCTGGGACGGAAAATGGTCGCATAAGTATTGGAACCCGTCACCTTGTGACATCGACCATGTGAATGGGATTTGGATCAAAGACACCACCGCTTATGTTACCGAATACCGCCCGAAGCGCGAATCGATTGTTCGGATTTGCGATCTGGATCTTGATTCGAAGAAAGAAATTATTATCGGCAAAGCCCTACATAATGCCTATGTAGAGGACAACAAGCTGTACAATTGTGTTTGTCATCCAAAAGGACTCCATATTACTGATTTGGAGACTGGCCGAAAGACAAACGTCGTAATCTCTGGTCACGAAAAGAACCTTGTCCGTGGTCTTGCTAGGAGCAAAGACTTTTGGTACGTTGGCATGTCCCAATGGGTTGACTTCAGGGGAGACCGTTGTACAGGGGATGCGATTGTCGCGGTTCTTGACAATGACCTCAAAGAGGTTGATCGGATCGAGATTAAGGACGCGAGTCCTGTGTGTGAATTGCGCCTTTTATCAGGTGATTTGGCGCACAATGGAGTAGATTTCTGATGGATCTACACCCAGATCAGTTTGGTGATTTTTGTCTTCATATAATGAAGAACCGTGAAGAGGTTCTCAAGAATATCTTACGAGACATCCAGCAAGTTGAGAAACAACAAGCTGGACTCATGTCCGTTATTCCTTCACTTACTGAGGAAACCTCTGATGCCAATTTGCGTCATCAGCTTAAGACTTGTATGCAAGTTCAAGCTCAACAGGCGCAGATAATTCGGACGCTACTGATGATTTCTTTGATTAATATTTCCTCTCAGGATTTTGTTGCACAGGTTGCTCAGTTGGCTAATAAGTTTGGGAAGGGTGAAGAGGCTTTACGCGAGATGTTTAATCAGAAGCTACGTGGTGGATAATTGGGGTGTGGGGGAGTTTGGCCGTCCCCGCCTGGTTCGGGACCAGGAGACTCGTGGGTTCAAATCCCACCACCCCAACCATTTTGGAGGAATGAGAATGTTTGAATTATTTGATTTCTTGTTCATGGGTTTGTTCATTATCGACTCGGATAGACGGTCTTGTAAGTATAGAGAGGAAGTGAAGACGGTTGATAAAGTGGTCATTGCGGTCATGATTATTTTGTTTGCGGCTTTTCTTGTTTGGTTTTTCTGGGAGTGAATATGCCTTATTTATTACCACGAATATTTGACGCTCCACCAGACGAACGTATTGTTATGCAATCGACACCACGAAAAAACGATTTCCTGTATGATATACAATTGGCAGTACAACAGGCATTGCAGGAAGGTGGTGTCGTGAAAATCCAAGTGCAACTCAGGCAACCAATAGAATTTGTTGAACTTAGGTTTGTGATCGTGGAAGCAGATCGTGAATTGTTTCCTGGTCGAGTTTTGGATCTTGAGGTGCCCCCATAGCTCAATGGATAGAGCAACAAGATTTCTAATCTGTGGGTTCCAGGTTCGAGTCCTGGTGGGGGTGCCAATTCATTTTGGACACGTAAATAAATATAGAAAAAGGAGAACATTATGGGTTCAACTAATTTTCGTGATCTACGTGTGAACCAATCGCTTTCTATTAGGGAAATTTCGCAGATCACAGGAATTCCAAAATCTACTGTTTCGATGAAATGTCGAGGTTTACTACCAAAGAATCAGAAGAGATTGTTTGATAAAATAAAGATAAACGCACAGCATAGTTCTAATTGCAATAAAGAAGTTTGGGAACGGAAAAAGAAGGAAATAAGAGAGCAGGCAGTTGTTGATTGGGAAAGTGTGAGAAAAGACCCTATCCTTATGGTTGCCGTTGGATTATATTGGGGTGAAGGAAAGAAATTTGGTGGTATCAGAGTGACAAACAATGATCCTTTTGTTTTATCTTATTGCAAGAGTTTGTTTTTATGGTTAAATCCAAAAGCAAAATTGGTCCTAACGGTGTTCTACTACAAAGATCACGATATCAGATTATGTGAGCGATATTGGCAATCATTGATCTTGATCAGGCCGATAATGAAGCCAATTCACGATAAAAGAGCAAAACACAAACCTGGAAAATGTCCTTATGGGCTAGGAACTCTTGGATTTAATGATTGGAAATCAGAAGAGAGACTGAGAACTTTTGTGGAATGTGCTAGGAAGGGCCTCCTTGGTGATAACGGTAGCACACATCCTTGGTAAGGATGATGAAAGGGTTCGATTCCCTTAGGAGGCTCCATAACGCGGGGTCGAGCAGCGGCCAGCTCACGGGTCTCATAAGCCCGTTGTCGAAAGACATCGCAGGTTCGAGTCCTGCCCCCGCTACCAATTTTAGTTGGTCTCTCCAAGGATATGGGTGATTCGGAGAAGAAAATGACATCGACCACAGATACTTTTAATTCTATTCTTAAGGCAGAAGATGGTTGGTGGAGAGAGTTTGTTTTCCTAACACCATTCAAACAACAGACTCTTATTACAGACACTTACAAGCGCGGTAAAACTGAGACGATAGTTCATTTGTGTTATGTCTATATTCCTGAAGATAAGACAGTAAGATTATTTCGGATTGGCAGGAAGCTTTTTGAAGAAATTCGACTTATCGAAAATCAACAACGCGAACGGAAGGTTTGGAGAGCAAGGGGAGTAAAAGTTGGACCGTATTGGTCTTATCAGGTCATGGCAGATCGGGAAATCGATATTGATTTGACAGAAGAGAGGAAAGAAGGTCTGGAGAGACTTGGCCTGAATAGTGATTCGGTTGATTTACGTAATCGAGAACAAAATCAGGAACAGGTCGTGCAACAGCTTGCTCCAGGTAGAATTCTTGATTTAGTCTAATCCAACATGGAATTCGGTTCCGCAGACGCTGGTTGTTTTTTCTGCATCTTTCCAATGCTTCTTTTTAATAATAAGCTTTCTCTTTCCTTGTTTTACTTGTAATCTTGCCGCACCGTCGCCGTCAACAGATATCTCTGCTGTTCCAGAATGGCCAACGCTGCCAAGGTGTTGCATCCAGGCTAGTAACGATTCTAGGTTGTCTAATTGAAGTTCGCTTCCGGTGATTTTGTAATTCCTGGTTACTTCTTCCAGGGCTTCGGTGAGTTGTTTGTCGAAGGTGTCCATGATGTAATTTTGCGGGCATGAGGTTAACAGATAGCCTGCCAGCCTTCCAAGCTGGATGTTTTGGGACAAATATATTGTCGGAAGGAGGGCGTATGAATTTTCATAAAAGGCTGATTGGGAGAAGGTTTGGATACCTCACTGTTGTTGCTTTTGCAGGTCTAGCAAAGGGTCGGAAGACATTATGGGAATGCGTCTGCAAATGTGGGATGAGGAAGGTAGTCAGGAACGATTCATTGAAAGATGGGTCAACTCGCAGTTGTGGTTGTATGATGAATCCTGTCGGTAACAACAATAAAGGATGGAAAGGATATGGCGAGATAAGTAAATCTCTATGGAATAGAATCATGAAAGATGCAAATAAAAGGAATTTATCTTTTACAATTACGATCGAATATATTTGGAATTTATATCTTGAACAAAATAGAAGATGTTCTTTGACGAATGAAGTCATTGTTTTTGGAACAACCAAAATGGATAGAGAAAGAACTGCGTCATTAGATAGAATAAATTCTGATGATGGATATGTGGTGGGGAATGTTCAATGGGTGACTAAAACAGTTAATTTTGCTAAACAATCAATGTCCAATGAAGAATTTATAGAACTTTGTGAAAAAGTGACGAAACATGCGGGTGTAGCCTAGAGGTCAGGCACTAGCCTTCCAAGCTGGATCACGCGGGTTCGAGTCCCTTTGCCCGCACCATTAAATTCTGAATCGCAAATCTTTCCAATTTTCTTGTGTGATTTTACTTATTCTTATTTTTAATTCTTCATGGAGAATGTCTAAATCTTTTGCTTCGATAAGTTCATCATGAATTTCACCATGACAATTATGACATACCATAATACATTTATATAATTCTTCCAAAATGGGTTTTAATAGGTATCCCAATCTTCTAGCATTTAGACTGAATAATTTGCTCGATGGATCAATATGATGGAATACTATATTTCTGAAGCATTTTTTATAATTACAAATCTGGCAAGACCCACCTAGTAGGTTTACTATTTGTAATTTTCGTTGGTAACAGAGATGAGTTTTGGGATCAATACCAAGCTTTTCTCGTTGTTGTTTATAATAAGCCAAAAATCTTGCTGTGCTTTTTGCTTTTCGTTGCTCTGTTGTCATTTTTGGGGTGTAGAATGACGATCCGAATGGCAGACAGTCAAGGCATTTTGTTCTGTTGCGGAGATTGCGTAATTTTCCATCAATCTTGACGCGCACCTTAAATTGTTTATGACACTGTTTACAAATATTCATGTAGCTCTCCTGTTGTTGTATATTTACGTAGATAAGCTACAAGCCACTTTGGTGTTAATAGTAACATTTCTCATTCGTAATGAGAAGATCTCGGTGCAATTCCGAGAAGTGGCCCCAGTTCAATTCCCTCCGCTGGCTCCAGTATTTAAGGGAAATGATGGAGGATGACATGATTGCTGATTGCGTGACTAAGACCGAGAAGATCGGTGATTTGAATATTGAGGAGGCATTTCTCCAGTTTCCTGAATCGAAGATCTTTTTAACAGGTCGTATTACGAAGAGAATTGGGAAGGTCCACAAGTCCCGCGAGGTTTTTCCAGAAGTTATTGCTGATTGGGATAGCGAAGGACGAATTTTGAGTGTTACGTATATTCGTGAGGAAGATGAGAAGACTGCGATAGAGGTTGCTAGGAATGATCAGAGGTCCCTGCTTGACCGTCCCAGTGATAAGAGCAAAGGTCACTAAAATTGCCGCCTCTGGTCTTCTGTTGGCCCTGTCTGGTAGGGAGCTGTGGTTCAGCGGCGGAGTCTTATAAACACTGTGTCATTGGGTTCGATTCCCAACCCTACCACCAATTCGAACCCACCAAGACTTGCCAAATAGTACAATCAAATGGTTCTTAGAGTCACGACAAGGATAATGGGGGGTTAGCTCATTCAGGAGAGCACCTGCTTTGCACGCAGGAGGCGACGGGAGCAAAGCCCGTACCCTCCACCATTTATCTGGAATAAGCCAGTGGTGTAGTGGTAGCATCTGAAGCTCCAACCTTCAGGGTGAGGGTTCGATTCCTTCCTGGCTTGCCAATAGCTGAACTCCAAGTGGGAGAGGGGAGGGTCAGCGCCAAATTTTCTGGCTGATCAAAATATGATAGAACCTCCGGACAGGAGAAAGACATGGGATTTCTGATCTTCGATCTAAGAGCCACCGAACCAGAAGGACTAGAAGATGCTCTGGTCCTCGATACTGCAGACACTCTGGAAGAGGCTCGCGAGGCCGCAAAAGACCAAGGTGGTGGCGTGATATACAAGGATGTAGAGAATGTCGAATTCAAGGATTTGGTCGAGATTGTCAATGCGTAGGCGTATTTGAATGTGGGGGCAAACCGGAGAACAATCATGGACGAGCTGCAGAAAACAAAGGAAGAGCCTGTATCGCCGATTATGTACATGATCTACACGGCAGGGATCATTTGGATTCTTTCTGTTGTCACCTTATTCATTGGAGTCTACATTGGCTACAATATAGTGCCGCCACGCGTTGATGTGAAGCCAACACCGATTGAGATGAGACCTGAAATTGCAGTTCATCCAGCAGTGACGGTACAACCAAGATTTGAAGTTCCATCTCAGAAACCACCAGAAATTAATGTTAACGTCCCGCAGCAGTTGCCACCGAATGTGACTGTGAATATCGAGGAAAAGCCAAAGTCAGTTCAGCCGCCAGAGGCTCCAAAGGAAGCACCAAAGAAAGCAGATACGCCAAAAACTGAAACAAAGACGAACAGACCAGAAATGTTGGCGACGGCACCACAAGATCCTGATTCTGAGTTTGGGAGGTTGTTACCACCACCAAAAAACTAATGGCTGCTTTTCAGGGCTTTCCTTATTAGACGGGCTTGTTGTCGTGGTGTTGGTAATCCTCTTCCGTTTAGGTTTAGTTTATGCGCTCGATAAGCTTCTCTCCATGGTCTGATTCGTGTGTTGATCGATCCGATATTGACCAATATCGGTCGTTCACCACCAATGGGATAAGCATCAATGATGAGCCTACCGTGTCTGTAGAGGTTCCAGCTATGTTCCCAACCTGTACAGATGAAATAACCATCAAAGCGTTTGAGACCCCATTTTTCTTGGATGTATTGTGCGATCCCGTGGCATGACAGTTTTGGGCTAAGTTCGTTTGGTATGTCTTGTAGGGCTTTGCTGATTCGTTCAAAGAGAGCAACGTCTTCTGCGTCTATGCCTCCATACTCTATCGGGGTGTTTCTGCTGTAGTAGAGCATACTGCTTGTTTATCTTTCTGAGGGTTTGGGAAAATTGTGCCAAGGTAGCTCAGCGTTTGGTAGAGCACTGCTCTGAAAAGGCGGGTGTCGCCGGTTCGATCCCGGCCCTTGGCACCAATCCAAGAATGGTGTAAGAGAGCACTCTGGTCTGAAGAACCGGCAACAATAGGTGTCGGGGCTGGATGGTCAGGCACGTGTCTGCAGAACACGTTCAAGTGGGTTCGATTCCCACCGGCACCTCCAACAAAGGTTCGAATCAAAAATAACAAGTGACGACTCTCACTCCCGTCACTCCCTCCAAAAATAAGATATGAAGATCGTAGTAGACATACTTAAACGATTTAGTGGATTTTCTGGCGGAATCTTCATTTTTGGAAGCATCTTGGTTTTACTTGGATTAACAACTGGACTTCCAGACTACGGTTTGTCTGTCCAGGAAAATAGTAGAGTTTTGTGTTGGCTTATTGGGTTGGTCTTTTGTTGTGTTGGAGTGGTCCTGAAGTTGTCCAGTAAGGACGAACAGAATAAGATGATCGATACTGATACCTTGTCTCCGACCCAAAGAAAGATTCTTGGTGTCATTGTTGACGAATACAAGATGCATGGTGTAGTTAGCCAGAACTTTGTTGAGAGCAAGTTCAAGAACATATCGATTGAGGAGATGTTTTACAGGTTGGAATATTTATTGGCTGGTAATTTGATTACGAAAGAGAAGATTGGTCACGATGGTCAGAAGTATCGATTTTCCTACAAGCTTTCGGAGGCTTATCGTTCTCTTCATAAGATTCCGCTTATTGATCCTGATTTGACTTATGAAGCAAGTGGGACACGTGGTCCTTCTCCTCTTCCCAAGTAAGCATTTGATAACTGAGGTGGATCATGGACGAGAGAAAACTCGACTTGGTCGAGGATGTACCAACTGTTTCAAAGCACCTGTCTTATGGGCCTTCTTTGCTCTCTAGGTTATCTATTCCAATGTTGCAGAGGATGCAGGCTCGTGCCATTGAGGAGATGCAGAGAGAAGTTGATGAGGAGATTTTTCGCGATCTTCGCGTTGCGATTGCGGCTGCTCCTCCAGAAGAAAAGGCGAAGTTGATTGAAGAGATGAATGAATTATTTCCAGGTCGTGTGTTGGAGCTTGAGTCGTTCCTGCCGCCTTAGCTCAGTTGGTAGAGCACTGGTTTTGTAAACCTGAGGTCCTCGGTTCGATCCCGAGAGGTGGCTCCATTTGAATTCTCGTTTAAATAAATGATTTGGTTGTCATTGTTGCGGGTGTAGCTCAGTGGTAGAGCGCTTGCTTGCCAAGCAAGAGGTCGAGGGTTCGATCCCCTCTACTCGCTCCAAACGAAGACTCTCACTATCCGTACCAAATATCGTATTTTATATCGGGAGGAGATAACATGGAAGACTTGGTCACAGTCGAAAACGTCAAACTCATCGCCGAGACAGACAAAGCGTTGGGTGTTGGACTTGGAGAAGAAGCTATTCGAGTTGAAATCTGGTTGCCGAAGAGCCAGATTGATAGACAAACAATGAAGAAAAAAGGCGATGTCGGAGAAGTTGATATCCCACGTTGGCTAGCTGAGAAGAACAATTTGGAATACGAGGATGGTGATGTTGCTACCAGGTTTTCTTCTTGAGTTCATTCCAAATGTCGTAAAGTCCAGCCAGAGCATTTCTTTCCTCTTCATCAAGGGGAACTTTTGGTTTCGTTTTCAGGGTTGTTGATTGGCGTGCTCCTTCATCTCCTCTGCTGAAAGCGATTGGTCCTAGAATTGGTCTTCCTTCTATTGACCATTTGGTTTTGAGGCTTAGCTCCTTAGACGGGTCGGCAATTAGAGCGTCGTAATCGATTACGATTCCTCGGACGTGCTGGTGGAATTCTTGGGAGTTTTTGATGAAATTGTTGAGTGTCAGATTATTCCAACCATCGTTTGCCCAATAATTACACGCTCTTTTTTGGCTTTGCCAAACATCATGTGGATTCCGTATTAAGAATATTTTGGTGTATTCTTTATTTGAGAAGAATTGTTCGCAGATTTTGTCATTTGCGGCTGGATATGGGGTGTGATCTGAGCGATATACTTGTTTCACGACCAATATTTCTGGGTTATTACTTTCCGCTGCTTGGATTTCTTTTAGCCATGGTTCTGATAATCCTTCTACACCATCAAATCCAGCAAGAAGTCTGGTTAAGATCGTTGTGCCTGAACGTGGTAGACCGCAGAGGAAGATTTTCCCTCTGAATCCTAGTTGTGGTTTCATAGGAAACGGCTGTTTGGCTTGTTCTTTTGGTTGTATTTCTACTTTTCTTATTCTTCGGTGGAATTTGTCCATATGATTATTTAGTGGGAGCACTCGGGTCAGAAGAGGGTAAGAGGCTACTGTTGGCTGTGTAGCGCAAGACTGTAAATCTTGTCCCGTTTGGGAAAACATCGGGGGTTCGATTCCCTCCTTACCCACCATTCCTCATGCTCCCACCATTTGGTATTTGAAACAGAAAGGAGAAATATCATGGAAGTTTTTGACATCTGTTGCCTCTGGGTTGGTCGTGTTGTGATCTGTGCTGTACCAGTAATGATCTGTTTTTTGTTACTTTTCTGTTTGATGTTTTGGGTGTTGGAACGGATTTTTGGTAAAAATCGGTTAAAAGACAACACGGAGATGCTTGAGAGAGTTGCTGGTCTCATGATCTCCATGGAGACGGAAAAGAAAAGAGTGATTATGGAGGAGGGGAAGACGAAAAATTGCGGTACTTCACCAGAACCAACGGAACCAAAACCTGAGATCAAACCTCCTGCTCAGAAACCATCGCAGTTTATTCCTTAGGCTGTTAAAGAAGGAGTTAACATGTTACAGCAATGTCCACGGTGCAAACGTGATGTCGAAGTAAAGGATGGTGTGTTCGATTTTCATGATGAATTTCCGCCTTGCCGATCATTGTGCCCAAATTCAAAGCGATCCGTGCTGGCAGCGGAGAGTCTCCTTTCTTTTAGGAGTCCACAAACTGAATGGAAGTGGCCACCAACGACGGATGGAATCATAGACAGCGCTGGCAAGGTGAACAGAGATGCACTCACTAAGTATATCATCCAGCTCTGCGTCGCTCGCTTTTTGAAGATGACAACTCCACCATCTGGATATTCGTTTTCT
>Ga0265297_10012334_pt1 | contig 10278 bp, 9 predicted proteins | sample Munlanlwell13791_FD_192502 | JGI IMG/M metagenome (GOLD analysis project Ga0265297, IMG submission 192502) | Leachate microbial communities from a municipal landfill in Southern Ontario, Canada - Leachate well 137-91 | ecosystem: Engineered > Solid waste > Landfill > Unclassified | place...
ATGGTTTTATAGAAGTTTTTGGTTTATCTGGTGCCTGTGCCATGTATCGTAAAAGTGCTATTGATAAAGTGGGGGGGCTGTTTGATGAAGATTATTTTACTTACAAAGAAGATGTGGATTTGTCATATCGTTTGAGACAAGCTGGTTTTAGAAGTTTTGTTTTGCTGGGAACAACTGGCTGGCACGATAGAACTGGCAGTGAAAAAGGGAAAAGTGATTTTGCTCAAGCCCAAAATAAAATAAAACAATCTCAATTAGTAAAGTATTACAGCTATCGCAATCACCTGATGAATTTATATAAAAATGAATACTGGCAGAACTTTATAATTGACTTTCCTCTTATTTTATGGTATGAATTGAAGAAATTTGTTTGGTTTTTATGCTTTGATAGGCAAGTTTTAAAAGCTTTAACCAATATCTGGGAAATGCGTAAAAAATTAAAAGTTAAACGGCATGAAATTAAAAAAATGCGAGTTCTAAATTGGCGACAGTTTCGGGCCTTGTTGAAAAGTATCAACTGATAGTATATATGAAGGATATAAATATTGTGATTGTTAATTATTTTAGTAAAGACGACATTTCAAATGCTGTGGCTTCTATTTTTGCTGATTTAAAAAATTCCAATCTAACATTTCAAATAACAGTGGTTGATAATTCTGGTAATCAAGATAAAATTAAAGAAGAACTTGCCACCAAATTTCCAGCTGTAAAATATATAGACAGTGGTGCCAATGTTGGTTTTTCTAAAGGAAATAATTTGGGTTTTAATTTTTGTGAAGCCCGTTATTATTTTGCTTTTAACCCCGATGCTTATATTCCAGAAAATTCCAATGTCATCAAACGGATGATTAAATTTATGGATGAAAATCCTAAAATTGGTTGTGTGGGTCCAAAAATTTTGAACGACGATGGCAGTTTACAACATTCTTGCTTTCGTTTTAACAAAAGTTCTATTTTAATTAAACCTTTTAAGCATATAAACTGGGATAAAAAACATCAAAAAATTAAGAGATATACAGAAGAATTAGAAATGAAAAAGTTTGATCACAGCGAGACCAGACCGGTGGATTGGGTTTTGGGGGCAGCTATGATGGTGCGAGGTGAAGTGGCCAAAAAGATTGGTTTTTTTGATGAAAGATATTTTATGTATTTAGAAGATTGTGATTGGTGTATACGAATGTGGGAAGCTGGTTTTCCAGTTTATTATTTACACGATGTAATAATAAAACATAAATACAAACGTGATTCTTCTAAAACACCGGGAATTTTTAAAGCGCTTTTTAGAAATCGTTTAGCGCGTATTCATTTATCCAGTTGGTTAAAATATGTTTGGAAATGGAGAAAGATACATAAATTTTATGAGTAATGAATTACGCTATCCCAAAGTAGCCATTATTTATTTATCATACAATCCCCGACCATATATAGATCGGGTTATTAAGTCTCTAGAAAAAATTACCTATCCCAAAGATCGTTTAGAATTTATAGTAGTGGATAATCCTCATCCAGAATTTGGTGGGGCTGGTCAATTTTTGAAAGATAAATTATTGCCTTTAATAGGGAAAGAATTACCAAAAGTAACTATTATAGAAAATACAGAAAATTTGGGCTTTGTAAAAGGAAATAATATTGGGATTGAATATGCCTTACAGAATAATTTTGATTATGTTTTTTTACACAATCAAGATGGTTTTATGGGCTTAGATATGTTAGAAAGAATGATTAATTTTTTTAAATCCCAACCAAATGCCGGAGTAGTACAACCAATGATTTTACTTTATCCAGAAATTAATAAAATAAATACCTCTGGTAATAAATTTCATTATTTGGGTTTTGGTTATTGTGGTGATTACAAAATGGAGGTCAGTAATTTTACACCACCATCATCAGGTTTATCATCTCACAGTATAAAAATTAGTTATGCCTCAGGGGCGGCGATGATGATTCGGGCTAGTTTGCTAAAAAAATATGGTGCTTTAGACAAAACCATAGCTATGTATCATGAAGATTTAGAATTTTGTCTGCGTTTGCGGTTAAATGGTTTTGATATTTGCTTAGCTCCTAGCGCGAGGTTTTATCACGAGTATGAATATTCTCGTAATAAAAATAAATATTATTTAATGGAAAGAAATAGATATATGGTACTTTTGATGTACTATAAAATACCAACTTTAATTTTGTTTTTACCAATGTTTGTAATTACAGAAATTGGAATTTTATCTATGTCTGTCGTTAAAGGTTGGTTAAGGCAAAAACTGCAAGCTTATGTTTGGTGGTTTAAGTTAGCAAATTGGCAAACCATAATTTCCAAAAGAAAAGAGATCCAAAAAAATAGAGTTATTACTGATAAAGTTTTTTTAGCTACAGCAGTGTCAGAAATTAAATTTGATGACAGTGAAATTAATAATCCCATTTTAAAATACATTGGCAACCCACTTATGAAATATTATTTGTGGCTTGTAAAATTAGTGATTTTTTGGTAAATTTAATATATTATTATTTATTTTATGAAAAAAATTCGCAAAGCAATTTTAACTGGTGGTGGACATGCGACTCGGCTTCGACCTATAACTTCTACCATTAACAAACATTTGATTAAACTCGCTGGAAAACCCATGATTTTTCACGCGATTGATAAGGTAGTAGAAGCTGGAGTGGAAGAAATCTATATCAATACTAATCCGGGGGATACAGAATTGCAAAAAGTAGTCGGAGATGGTAGCGGTTGGGGAATAACCATAAAATTTTTTGAACAAAAAGGTGGTCCCCAAGGTATAGCTCATGTGGTGGCTCAGGCTAAAAAATTTATTGGCAACGAACCTTTTATTTTTTATTTGTCAGATAACATTATTTTAGGGAGTATCAAAGAATTTGTAGAAGAATTTAACAAGAATAGTTATGATTGTATGTTGGCGTTGTCTCAAGTGGAAGATCCCGAAAGATTTGGGATGCCAGTGTTTGAAGGCAAAAAATTAGTGGATGTAATAGAAAAACCAAAAAATCCTCCTAATAATTTTGCGGTAACAGGTATTTATGTTTATGGCTCTAAAGTTTTTTTCAAGGCTTTCAAAAAAATAAAACCTAGTGCGAGAGGGGAATATGAAATTTCTGATATTCATTCTTATTTTCTAAAAAATGGATACAAAGTTGGTTATAAAGAAATAACTGGTTGGTGGAAAGACACTGGAAAGCCTAAAGATTTAATTTTGGCCAATAATTTACTTTTGGATGAGAAAAAAAATTTAGGGCATGGCAGTGTTAATGTGAAAGATTTTGAAAATGTAGAAATTAAGCATCCCGTTTTAATTGGGAAAGATTGTAAAATAAAAGATTGTGTCATTGGTCCCAATGTTTCTATTGGTGATAATTGTATTTTAGAAAATGTAAATATTACTCAAAGTTTGATTTTTGATGATTGTGAGATTGTTTCTGAACAAAAAGATGCTTTAAATATTACTCAAAGCATATTTGGAAAAGACACTAATATCTTGAAAAAAGAGAGTAGTAATAAACAAAGTTTAATTTTGGGCGCCAGCACTCAAATTATTATGTAATTTTATTGGGGCGTTTTTTAAACAGAATCAACCAAAGGTTCTGTTTAATTACTAAAATAAATTTTGGCAAAAAAATTATTATGAAATACGTCATTTTTAATGGTCAATTAATAAAAACGAAAAAAGCTAATATTTCACTTTTGGACAAAGGGTATTGGTTTGATTTTTGTGTTTATTCCAGTTTAAAAGTAATTCAAGGTCAACCATTTTTTTTAGATTATCATATAGATAGACTTTTTGAATCTGCTCAAATTTTAGGCCTAGCACATAAATTTAAAAAAGAGGACTTAAAAAATTGGACAGAAAAATTGATTAAAAAAAATAAAATTACTGATGCCCTATTGCGGTTTGTGTTGATTGGTGATCCAGATAGTGACGAATCAAAATTATATATTTTGCCAATTACTGGTTTAACCTACCACAAAAATCAAGATTATAGCCATGGAGTTAAAGTTATTAGCTATAATGGTCAAAGACCAATTCCACAAGCAAAAACCAAGAGCTTACTGTTATCATTTTTGGCATATACTAAAGCTAAAAAAGTTAATTGCCAAGAAGCTCTAATGATTGATGACGAAGGAAATGTCCGTGAGGGGACACAAACAAATTTTTATGTTATCAAAGATTCTCAATTGATTGTTCCACCATCAGAAAAATGTTTGGGTGGAATTACTAAAAAATTTATTTTAGAAGCTGTTAAAAATGAATTTGAAATAATAGAAAAAGATGTTTCAATTGTTGATGTTAAGTCTGGAAAGTATGAAGAAGTATTTATTTCCAGTACTACCAGAAATGTAATGCCAGTGAGTCAAATTGATGATTATATAGTTGGAAAAAGTTTTGAAAAAACTAAAAAAATTAGCAAATTATTTAAAGATTATCAGGATAAAATGTTAACGGGTTGTAGCTCAGTTGGCTAGAGTGCGTGCATGGGGTGCACGAGGTCGCAAGTTCAAGTCTTGTCAGCCCGACATCGTCCGCCGTAGCTTTCTCGACCTCCATAGCTTTAGCGAAGGTGGTAGCGAAGGCGGGCAACAAAAAAAATCCTGATTTAAATCAGGATTTTTTATACTTTTAATCCAAAGTTTCTATTTAATGGTTTGGAAGGAGAAAATTTATTTGTAGTTGGTAATGGTTTAGGGCGGTTAATTATTTGGCTAATACTAGTGGTGCCATGAGCGATACCAGTGTCAGTAAGTTTTCTGCCCATAATTGCGCTTATTGTTCCGGTAGGATTTAAATTTTCTTCATCATAGCGTCTGGGAATAATGCGACGTATATTTTTTTGTTTGCTGGCTACTTGGTTAGATTTATTGAAACCTTTATATATTTCCTTTGCTTTTTGATAATCTATTTTAGAAATTTCTCCTGATTTATATGCCTGATAGACTTCCTGCCCAGCTTTTTTAATAGCATATCGACTCATCGCTCCAGTTCTTCGGATTTTTTTCTCTGATTTTTTTAATGTTTCTGCGATTAAATGAGTATCATCTTCATTAAAATTTTTAAAACCTAAATTATTTTTGCGAGAAGCAAATTTTAATTTACGTTCAAAACTAGGTTTACCCGGTTTGTTGTATGTGGCCCTAAAGTCTGAAGTATCAAATAATTGTTTTTTGGTAATTGCCATATTTTATTTTCTATTATTAGTCGGGGATACAAGACTTGAACTTGCGACCTCCACATCCCGAATGTGGCGCGCTAGCCAACTGCGCTAATCCCCGAATCAAGTTTTGGTTAGGCTAAATAATATACTTTGGTCAACAAAACTATACCCCTGATTTATTAGTATTTTATCACTTTAATTTTGTCTTTTCAAGTCCATAACTCTGTGATAGAATATAGCTAGTATTATAAAAAGAAATAAGTAATTATTTTAATGTTTTAATTTGAAAATTATGGAAATTGATAAATACTTTAAAGAGGCTATTAAAAGAGAAGCGTCAGACCTACATTTAGTAGGTGAAGAACCACCCAGTTTGCGTTTTGAAGGTGAATTAGAAAATATTGATGATAAGCCTATGGATGGTAAAAGTTTAGAAATGGCTATTATGGCTATTTTAAACAAAGAGCAACAGGAGTCTTACAAAGAAACTAAGGATTTAGATTTTGCCTATGTAGTTGACAATACTCGTTTCCGTGTTAATTTGCATCAACAAACTGGGCAGATTGGTTTGTCAGCTCGTTTAATACCAGCCGAAATTCCTACCCCTAAAGACTTGCATTTTGAAAATACTTTGTTGGAAATACCAAAATTATTAGATGGTTTAGTACTAGTTACTGGCCCGACTGGTTGTGGTAAATCAACTACCATAGCCTCTTTAATAGAAGAAATAAATAAAGAAAGACGAGATCATATTATTACTATTGAAGACCCGATAGAATTTTTATTCCACGATAAAAAAAGTTTAATAGAACAACGCGAAATTGGTAATGATACTAAATCATTTGCCTCTGCCTTAAAACATGTTTTACGCCAAGATCCAGATGTTATTTATATCGGGGAAATGCGAGATCCAGAAACTATTGCAACTGCTTTAACGGCTGCTGAAACCGGTCATTTGGTTTTTTCTACTTTGCATACCAATTCTGCCTCAGAAGCAGTAGAAAGAATTGTGGATGTTTTTGAAGGGGCAAAACAAAAACAAGTTTTGATTCAGTTGTCCGCTGTTTTGCGGATAGTCGTAGCTCAACAATTGGTACCTGCCAAAGATGGTGGGCGAGTGCCAGCCCGGGAAATTTTGGTTAATACTTCGGCTGTGGCTAATTTAATTCGCGAAAATCATATTGGGCAAATAAAATCCACCATTCAAACTGGACTTAAAGACGGTATGATTACCATGGAAAATTCTTTGAAAGATTTACTCAAAGAAAGTTGGATAACTAAAGATGTGGTGGAAGCGAGAACTGGGAAAATGAGAAAAGTATAATTAGATATGAAATAATAAAAAATGAAAATAGATTTAAAAAAAATAATAACCAAACTGGAGAAAATTTCTCAGCAAGAAAAAATGCCCGTATATGCTGTAGGTGGTTTTGTGCGTGATAAATTAATGGGTCAGAAAGATTTTAAAGATATTGATTTTGTGGTGGAAGGCAGTGGCTTAGAATTTGCTAAAAAAGTTGATCAAGTTTTTAAAGAGCAAGGGAGATTGATAGAATTTCCAGACTTTGATACGGCTCGTTATTTATTTGTAGATAGAAAAAAAGAACAAGAGCACACAGAAGTGCTGTTAGAATTAGAATTCGCTGGGGCGCGTAGTGAACAATATGATGAAAAATCTAGAAAACCAAAAGTTGCCCCAGTTAATTTAGCAACTGATTTATCCCGTCGTGATTTTACAGTTAATGCCCTAGCTTTACCCTTACCATATATTTTTAAGAGAAATTGGAAAAAATTTGTTATTGATGAATTTGCCGGTCAGCAAGATTTAATTGACAAAATTTTACGCACACCGCTTGAACCTAAAAGAACTTTTTCCGATGACCCCTTGCGGATGTTGCGAGCTGTTCGTTTTGCTTCGCAATTAGGTTTTGCTATAGAAGAAAAAACTTTACAAGCCATTCATCAAGAAAGAAAAAGAATTGCGATCGTATCGGCCGAAAGAATAAAAGAAGAACTGTTTAAATTAATGAGTACCAACGAGCCATCAATAGGTTTAATTTTAATGTTTCAAACTGGTCTAATGGATTTTATTTTACCAGAAGTAGTGGCACTAGATGGGGTAGAAGAAATTTATGGACACAATCATAAAAATAATTTAGTACATACTTTTAAAGTCGTAGATAATATTTCTCAAAGATCAAGCAAAGTGTTATTAAGATTATCCGCCTTACTGCATGATATTGGGAAAGCTGGTACTAAAAAATTTATCCCTAAAATTGGTTGGACTTTTCATCAGCACGAACATTTGGGCAAAAAAATAGTAGGTGATATAGCTAGGCGTTTAAAATTTTCTAAAGAGGAATATAAATATTTAGCCAAATTAGTGAGGTGGCATCAACACCCCATAAGTTTAATGGATGAAGGAATTACTGATTCGGCAGTGCGAAGACTGGTGGTTAATTTAGGTGATGAATTAGAAGATTTACTTTTACTTGGGGTGTCTGATATTACTACTGGCAACCCTGATAAATTAAAAAAACGTCAAGGAAATTATGACAGACTGCGAGCCAAAATTGATGAAGTCAATGCTAAAGATAAATTAAGAGCTTTTCAATCTCCAGTCCGAGGGGAAGAAATTATGAAAGAATGTGATTTAAAATCTGGCCCTACTGTTGGCAAAATTAAAAAAGATATTGAAGAGGCAATTTTGGATGGTAAAATTAAAAATGAATATAAATCAGCTAAAAAGTATTTTGATAAAATTAAAGGTGGATATTTGAAACAAGTAGCGGATTGGGAAAAGATCTAAAAAATGTCAAATACTTTGATAAGTTCATTTAAAATTGGGCATGTGTATAAGCGGGGTTGCAGAAAAGAGCAAAGGCTGGTATGATAAGTAGATTAATTCCTACTTTTCATATTTAATTTTATGAAGAAAAATAAAGATATAAAAGATAGCTGTGGTCTTGGTACTTTTGGAGGTATGAGTATTATAGGTGAACGTGGTCAAATGGTAGTTCCTAAAGAAATAAGAAAACGGCTAAAGTTGAAAGCTGGAGATAGTTTTTTTGTTATTGAACACTTTGGTAAAATTGTTTTTGTACCACAAAAAATGGCTAATGATTTTTTCTGCCACATCACTAAAGAATGGGATAAAGTTAATTTAAAAAAGAAAAAAATAAATAAAAATAAAATTAATTAAATTTTCTATGAAATTTTATAAGAAAAAATGGTTTTGGTTATTAGCCGTGGTAGTATTAATTTTGGTAATAATAATTTATAGCCAAGTAAAAAATTCTGGCAAAGGTCAACAGTACGAATTTGTGAATGTGCTGAGAGGTAATTTGCAACAAACGGTTGATGTTACTGGCTTGGTACAATCTTCAGATAAATTAGATCTGCATTTTGAAATTAGTGGAACAGTTGATAAAGTAGCCGTGCAAGAAGGTCAAGAAGTAAAAGTTGGAGATTTGTTAGCTAATTTGAAATTGGCTGATTTGAGTGCCTCAGTTTCTCAAGCCGAAGCCAATTTAAATCAAAAATTAGCTGGTTCTAGTCAAGAAGATGTCAGATATTATGAGAGTGCGGTGGCAGTAGCCAAGGCTGATCTAGAAAAAACTAAAGTAGAAAAGGCGAGTGCCATTTTTACTGCGGAGTCAGCAGTTGAAACTGCCAAAAATAATTTGAAATTGGCTGAAGGAGGAGAAGACAGTCAAATTGTCTCTGATGTTTATCAAGATGCTGTGGCTTTAGCTTACAGCTCTTTGACAGCATTAGACGATGGCTTAACTCAATCAGATAATATTTTGGGTATTGATAATTCTTTAGCCAACGATGAATTTGAAGATTATTTATCTGTTTTAGACACTTCTGTTTTGTCTAAAGCCAATTCTAATTATTTTTCAGCTAAATTAAATAAGAATGCTGTCAAAGAAAAAGTCTTAATATTAACGACTTTGAGTTCTCACGAAGAAATAGATAATACTTTAGTTGAACTCCAAAATTCTTTGTCCACTATGTCTAGTTTATTATCTTCTGTTTCTGCTGTTTTGTCAGCGACTCCTCCGATTGGAGATTTAAGTCAGGCTGAACTGGATGCTAAAAAAACCATTATTGAAGCTACTAGAACTGCAATTTCAACTAAATTTACTAGTGTTATAAATCAGATTCAATCTATTACTACTGCTAAAAATAGCTACATGACATATAACATCGCTTATGAAAAATCTTTGCGTGATTTGGATAATACTAAATTACAATCACAAAGTTTAGTGGAAATTAAAGAAGCTTCTTATAATCAAGCTCAAGCTAATTTGGATAAAATAAAAGCTAGTCCTCGGGAAGTAGATCTTGCTTATTACCGCGCGACATTGTCTCAAGCTCAAGCTAATTTAAGTAAAGCCATTATGCGTGCCCCAATTGATGGCATGGTTACTAAGATAAATAAAAAAGCTGGGGAGTTGGCTATGTCTAACGAAGTTATGGTTGAAATTTTATCCCCTCATTTTGAAATAGAAGTAGATATTCCTGAAACTGATATTGTTAAATTAGCGATTGGTAATAAAGTAGAAATTACTTTAGATGCTTTTGGTGAAGATGAAAAATTCTTGGGTAGTGTGGTACAAATTGATCCTGCTTCTACCGAAATTCAAGATGTAGTTTATTATAAAGTGAAAATTGCTTTGGATGATGGTAAAGAAAAAGTACTTTCTGGTATGACTGCTAACGTGTTAGTTTCCACTGAAGAAAAAAATGATATTTTATATTTGCCATTTAGATCTGTCCTAAGTCGTAATGGGTCAGGGGAAAAATATGTTAGAGTTTTGGAAAATGGCGAACTTAAAGAAATTAATGTCACTATTGGTTTACGGGGAGATAATGGTTTGGTAGAAATTTTGTCAGGAGTAGAGGAAGGTCAAGAAGTAGTTTTAAAAGTAATTGAATAAAAACATGTCTTTAATAGAAGTAAAAAATTTAAAACGAGAATATACTAATGACGAAGTAGTAACCAAAGTTTTAGAAGGAGTTAGTTTTACTATTGAAAAAGGTGAATTTGTTTCTATTATGGGTCCAAGTGGTAGTGGTAAATCAACTCTGATGCATATTTTGGGTTTTTTG
>Ga0265297_10012335_pt1 | contig 10277 bp, 12 predicted proteins | sample Munlanlwell13791_FD_192502 | JGI IMG/M metagenome (GOLD analysis project Ga0265297, IMG submission 192502) | Leachate microbial communities from a municipal landfill in Southern Ontario, Canada - Leachate well 137-91 | ecosystem: Engineered > Solid waste > Landfill > Unclassified | place...
TAGAGAGAAAACCGAACAATTGCTGGCTATACCTTAAGGCGGGAGAATTTTATGCCGATAGAGAAGATTTCCCGCAGGCAGAGGCGGCATTTAAGAAAGCCATAGGGCTTAACCCGCTGGAGGTCCGTTCCTATGTAAGGTTAGGGTGGTGTTACAGGGAGCAGGAAAAATATCAGGAGGCAGAGGAGGCCTTTAAAAAGGCGGCTGCGCTGATGCCGGATCACAATAATATACGCAGGGCGCTGTTGGCTTTAGATAACGAGCGAAATGACGCCGAGTCCCGGATACAGCGGCAGAGGGTCGCAAAGCAATTCTACCAGCCGTTCACGAAAAGTAATTACAGGAAAATCAAAGCGATCCTGGATGACAGAGGAATAAAGCTGGTTTGTGTCCAGTATCCAATGTGCAGCATAGAGCCGTTAAAGCAAATCTTCGCAGGTGAAAGCGGCATTATATTTGTGGATAACGAGCATTCATTCAAAGAGGCCGTAAAAAAAAGCAGGATCAACATGTATTTTAAGGATATGTTTGCCGGGAACTTCGGGCATTGCACGCGCCTGGGGAACAGGCTCCTGGCTGAGAACGTAGCGAGCGCCGTTATAAAAAATGTTTTAAAAATCGATAAGTCATCTCGTATAGACGGATTAATTTCTTATAATTAAGCATACAGGCATAAGGGGAGGGCGCAGAAATGGCTGAAATTAAATTCGAGGACTCTTTAAAGAAGCTGGAAAAGATCGTTGAAGAACTGGAGAAAGGTGATTTATCTCTGGATGAGGCGCTGAAAAAATACCAGGAGGGTATCGAGCTCTCCCGGGCCTGTTCTCTGAGGCTGGAAAACGCCAAGAAGAAAATAGACATATTAACAAAAAACAAAAAAGGCGAGTTTGAATTAAAACCGCTGGATGAAACAAAGATAGAGGAATAATGCTGCTTGATACCGTAAATTCACCCAACGACTTAAAGAAGCTGAACATCGAACAACTGCCGGTGCTGGCCGAGGAGATCAGGCATAAGATAATCGAGGTTGTTTCGCGCACCGGCGGGCATCTTGCCTCAAGCCTCGGGGCCGTCGAGCTTACGGTCGCCCTGCATTATTGCCTGGATACACCGGGAGATAAAATAGTCTGGGACGTAGGGCACCAGTCCTACGCGCATAAGATCCTTACCCACAGAAAAGAGAAATTTTCTACCCTCCGCCAATACGGGGGCATAAGCGGTTTTCCCTGCAAAAACGAATCTGAACACGATTGTTTTACTACCGGCCACAGCTCGACTGCGGTATCGCTGGCCCTGGGACTGACCTGCGCGAGGAATTATTTGTCCGGCGGGAACGACTCTTATAAGGTCGTGGCGGTGATCGGGGACGGCTCTCTAAGCGGGGGGCTCTGCTTCGAGGGTTTAAATAACGCCGGCCACCTGAAAAAAGACCTTTTTGTGGTGCTCAATACCAACGAATTATCCATCGCCCCGAATGTCGGGGCGATAAGCACATACCTTAACAAGATAATATCCCTGCCGATATATAACCATTTCAAAAATTCTCTGGATAATTTTGTCCGTTCCCGCGTGCCAAAAGGCAGCAGGATCCTGAAGCTGGCGAATAAATTTGAAGAAGGGCTCAAAGGTCTTTTTACTCCGGGGATTTTATTCGAAGAACTGGGCTTCAGGTATTTCGGCCCTCTGGACGGACATAACCTTAATATCCTGATACCGACATTAAAGAATGTTTTTAATATCAAAGGCCCGGTTTTGATACACGTGGTGACCAAGAAAGGCAAGGGCTATCCTCCGGCAGAAAACAATCCTGTCAGATTCCACGGCACAGGCCCGTTCAACATAAAGACCGGGGAGGCGCTTACCAAGAAAGAGCCGGGGGTTTTGACGTACACCGAAATCTTTGGCAATAAGCTTGTAGAGCTGTCAAAAAGGAACAAAAAAATAGTCGCGGTTACCGCGGCAATGCCGGAAGGCACAGGGCTGGATAAATTCAGGGACGCGCACAGCGAGAGGTTTTTCGACGTCGGCATCGCCGAAGAGCACGCGGTCTGTTTTGCCGCAGGCCTATGCAGGCAGGGGTTAAGGCCGGTAATCGCCGTATATTCGACTTTTTTACAGCGCGCCTATGACCAGATCATAGAAGAAGTGGCCTTGCAGGATTTACCGGTTATATTTGCGATCGACCGGTCAGGGATCGTCGGAGAAGACGGGGTGACCCATCAGGGTGTTTTTGACATCGCTTATTTAAGGCACATACCGAACCTTGTCCTTATGTCTCCGAAGGATGGCAGGGAGCTGGAGATGATGCTGGAATTTGCTTTAGGCTTAAACAGGCCAGTCGCGATCAGATATCCGAAGTCCCGCGCCCAGCTTCCTTCTTTGGGGGGCGCGCCGCTTGAACTGGGCAAGGCAGAGCTCCTTAAAAGCGGGAAAGATTTTACTCTCTGCGCCTTGGGCAGCATGGTAGAGCCGGGCCTTGAAGCAGTTGATCTATTGAATAAAGAAGGTTACTCGGGCAACTTAATCAACGCGCGTTTTGCAAAGCCCTTGGACGCGCGGCTATTCAAAGAAGCAGGCGAGAGGACTAAATTAATTTTTTCCGTCGAAGAAGGGGTGTTAGATGGAGGTTTCGGCAGCGCAATTGAAGAAGAGACCGGCATGGCAGTGATCAGGATGGGCCTGCCCTGCGAATTTATCCCCTGCGGCAAAAGGAATATTCTATTGGATAAGTACGGGTTGAACGCAGAGGCCATCGCCGGGAAAATAAAATCGGTGATCAAATGACGGTTAATTACTAACCGGCTCGGAGGATTATGGGCAAGGTAGTCATAAATAAAGAAAAATGTAAGGGTTGCTTGTTATGTATCAGCGTTTGTCCCCGGGGCGCTCTCAAAACCGATGCCAAATTAAACAAAAAAGGCGTAAAGACGGTGATATTCGACTCTGCGAAGGATTGCGCCGGTTGTGCGATGTGCGCCGTCATGTGCCCGGAGTGTTGTATAGAAGTTTATAGATAGCGCGATATTCAGCAGGTTTAACTATGAACAATAAAGTGCTAATGAGCGGGAACGAAGCGATTGCAAGAGGCGCGATAGACGCCGGGTGCCGTTTCTACGCCGGTTACCCGATTACCCCGCAGAACGAATTAACTGCCTATATGGCGCTTCATATGCCGCAAGAGGGAGGAGTATTCATACAGGCAGAGTCGGAATTAGCGGCAATAAATATGGTCTACGGTGCCTCTGCCGCCGGGGCAAGGGCAATGACCTCTTCTTCCAGTCCCGGGATAAGCCTGAAGCAGGAAGGGATTTCATATATAGCCGGCGCCCGGCTTCCCGCCGTAATTGTAAATATGATGCGCGGAGGGCCTGGCCTGGGGAACATCTGGCCTGCCCAGTCAGATTATTTTCAGGCTACGCGCGGAGGAGGGCATGGGGATTACCGCTGTATAGTGCTGGCCCCATCAACGGTCCAGGAGGCTTACGGATTTACGAGGTTTGCGTTTTCCGCGGCGGATCAATACCGCAATCCCGTCATTATTTTAGGGGACGGCATGCTGGGGCAGATGATGGAACCGTTACAGTTGTCAGACAAGGCCCTTCTAAAAACTGAAAACCGGCAACTGAAAACTAAAAAATGGGCGCTGACAGGATGCAAGGGCAGGAAGCCGAATATCGTAAAATCGTTTTATATGGCAGAGGGTGATCTTGAAAAAGCAAACCTTGCCTTACAAAAAAAATACAGAGCCATCCAGGAGAAAGAAGAACGGTTTGAAAGTATTTTCCTGGAAGACGCCAGGGTAGTGCTTGCCGCTTATGGGACAATGGCCAGGATTGCAAAGGGGGCTGTGGTCGAATTGCGCAAGCGGGGGAAAAAAGCGGGTTTAATCAGGCCGATAACGCTCTGGCCTTTTCCGCGCAAGGCATTCCAGGGCCTCTTAAGAACGCACAGGAGAGCTAAACTCCTGGTGGTAGAGATGTCCTACGGACAGATGGTTGAAGACGTGAAACTCGCGCTTGAGTGTAAATTACCCGTTGAGTTTTTGGGCCGTTCAGGCGGCGGTGTGCCTGCGGAAGCAGAGATCATAAAAGAGGTTAATCGTTTAATCCGTTAAATTAATATGGAAAAAATTTATTCCAGGCCGGAATCTTTACGTAGCGCCCCGACACATTATTGCGCCGGTTGCGGGCACGGGACCGCGCACAGGCTTATCGCCGAAATAGTTGATGAGTTGGGCATCAGGGAGAAGACCATCGGGGTGGCTCCCGTCGGCTGTGCGGTGATCGCTTATGACTACTGGAATTTCGATTGCTCGGAAGCGGCACACGGAAGAGCGATGGCAGTAGCCACGGGAATAAAGAGGGTTGGCCCGGACAAGGTAGTCTTTACTTACCAGGGCGATGGAGACCTTGCTGCTATAGGCACAAATGAAACGATACATACGGCTAATCGCGGAGAAAATATAACCGTCATATTTATAAATAACGCGATTTATGGCATGACCGGCGGTCAGATGGCACCGACGACCTTGCTGGGGCAAAAGACGGCTACTACCCCGAAGGGCCGCGAATATGCCGCGGAAGGATATCCCTTGAAGATTTCAGAGATGCTGGCGCTTCTGCCGCAGGTCAAGTATATTGAGCGGGTATCGCTGCATTCTCCTCAGGAGACCATGAAGGCAAAAAACGCGATAAGGACCGCCTTTCAAAATCAGATTGACCATATAGGTTTCTCGCTCGTAGAAATATTATCCCCCTGTCCGACTTATTGGGGGCTCACTCCAAAAGAGGCGCTGGATTGGATCAGGGATACGATGGCAAAAGAGTTCCCGTTAGGAAGAATAAAGTGAAGCATAAAATTATCGAGCATGACTGAGAAAATCATAATAGCCGGTGCCGGTGGGCAGGGGATAATGCTATTGGGAAAAGTCCTGACCCTGGCGGCAATGAAAGAAGGGAAATTCGTCACCTGGCTTCCTGCTTACGGGGCCGAGGTCCGCGGAGGGGCAGCCCATTGTATGGTCATAATCTCCGATTCCGAGATAAGTTCGCCGTACATTGAAAAATCCGACAGCGCAATTATTATGAACAAGCAGTCTCTTGAAAAATTCAAAACCAGGATAATAAAAGGCGGTCTGCTGGTTTTGAACAGCTCGCTTGCCGATGCAGACTGCGGGAAAAAATTGCGCGTCGCGAAATTCCCGTTTACGGAAATTGCGCAAGAGCTGGGTAATGTAAAGACCGCCAATATGATAGCCCTGGGTTGTTTCCTCGGGATTAAGAAAATCGTCGGTGTAAAGAGCGTGATTGAGACCATAGAAGAAATCGCCCCCAGCGATAAAAAGGGGTTGATCGAGATCAACAAACATGCATTATCTAAAGGAGTGGATTTGAAAAATGATTAGAGTTCGTTTCGCGCCCAGCCCTACGGGCTATTTGCATATCGGAGGCGGCCGCACGGCACTGTTTAACTGGCTTTTTGCCCAGGCCAAGAAGGGCAAATTCATACTCAGGATAGAAGATACGGACCGGGAACGCTCAAAGCAGGAATACGTGGATGAGATACTTTTCAGCCTGAAATGGCTGGGTTTTTCCTGGGATGAGATCTATTATCAGAGCCAAAGGCTAAGTATATATAAAGAGTATGCGGAGAAACTCTTAAAAGAAGGCAAGGCCTTCGTGGAAAGGTCTCCGGAAGGCAAGGAGGCCATTATTTTCAAGGTTGTCCCCCAAAAGATAAAGGTAAACGACCTGATACGGGGGGAGATCGAATTCGATTCCTCGGTGATCAAGGACCAGGTCTTAATAAAATCAGACGGGACCGCCACCTATAACTTTGCCTGCGTAGTGGACGACGCGACAATGGATATTACGCACATAATCAGGGGAGACGATCATATCTCCAATACCCCTAAACAGATAATATTATACCAGGCATTAGGGTTTAAGGTGCCTGATTTCGCCCATCTGCCGCTGATCATGGGCGCAGAAGGAGGCAGGCTCTCGAAAAGAACGGGCGCCACCGCGATCTCTGATTACCGCAGGATGGGTTATCTGGCCCAGGCCCTGGTCAACTATCTCCTGCTCTTAAGCTGGTCACCCGGAGACAACCGGGAAATAATAGACTTAAACGAAGCCGTCCGGTTGTTCGACATTAAAAATGTCAACAAAACCGCGGCGGCGTTCGACCTGAAAAAACTCGATTGGATCAATAACCAGTATCTCAAGAAGGAAGACCCGCAAAGGCTGCTTGACGAAATCATTCCCCTGCTGGTTGAGAAAAAATACATAGATAAGAATAATTTTGATAGAAATTATCTACTTTCTTTAGTAAAATTATTCCAAGGGAGGATGACCACGATCAATAATTTCCCTGATTGGGCGGATTTTTTCCTTGTTAAGGATATCGCGATCGACCCGGAAGCGCAAAAGAAACATCTAAGCAGGGACCTGTCGAAAGAATTCAAGCTCTTTGTCGAAAGGCTGGAAGGGCTTAAGGATTTCGAAGTGGAAAAAATAGAAGAATGCTTCCGTAAAATGGCAGGAGACCTGGACATGGAAGCCAAGGCCCTTATACATCCCATACGCGTCGCGCTTACGGGAAAGACTATCGGCCCCGGGCTTTTTGAAGTGATCTATTACCTTGGCAGAGAGCGCACAAAGGAAAGATTGCTCAAGTGGGCTAAGGAGGAGAAAAATGGGTAGGACAATTTCCTTGCTTACACTCGCAATGTTCTTGGCCGTCTTAGCCGGCTGCGGAACTACGGCCGGTATAGGCAAAGGCGTTGCCTGCGGCGTGGCATCGACTGCCGAAGGGGCGGGGGAAGATATTTACAATTCCGTCGCCTGGATCCCCGCGGCAGACAACTGGATAAAAAAGAACCTCTGGTAGTTTTTTGCAGCATTTCCGGTGATATTTAAGGTATTATTAATTTGTTTAGAGGCAGCGTTTTGTGCTATAATTAGGTTGATAGGCATGCCTAAACCTATCCTCACTCGGCTAGAATTGATTGGCTGGTGCGTGACACTACGCGAAGGTTTGGCGTTCGGGACACGAAGCATCGTCTTGTTTCGGGCGTTAGTTATCTACGAAGGAGGCAGGCAATGAATTACGATGGTCCGGAGAGGCGCAAATACATCCGCATAAACGGCCGTTTCATTGTGTCATACCGCATCCTTGAGGAAAGCGATAATACCGACATCTCGCAGACAAAGAATGTAAGCTTGGGAGGAATGATCTTTACCAGCAACAGAGGTTTTGCCAAGGGTACAAAATTATGCGTGAAGATAAGGCTGCCCGCAGATCCTCAGCCTATCGAGCTAAGCGGAGAGGTGGTGGAGTCGCGCGAGATAGTAAAAGGCGTAATTTACGATACCCGACTTAAATTCCTGGCCATTAATGACAGCCAGGTGCAGGTAATAAACAAAACCGCCGAGCTATTGTCTAAAAGAGAGACGCCATAGTTTTTTTGGAAAAATTAAATAATTTTTGTGGCGCTCACCTTAATAAAATCACCCCTTTATTTAATCCTTTCGTTAGATAAAGCAATCTTAGAATAAGATTATCCCGGAGGAAGGTTATGAAGACGATATTAATAGTCGATGACGAAAAAGACATACGGGAATTTATACAAAAGAAACTTGCCCGGGAGAAATTTACGGCGATTGCCGCTTCCAGCGCGCAAGAGGCACTCTTAAGCTGCAAGATCAGCCATCCGGACCTTGTGCTGCTGGATATCGGGTTGCCGGGTAACGACGGGTACGAAGTCTGCAGGCAGTTAAAGCAGGATAATCTAACCAAGGATATACCGGTTTTGCTCATGACGGGTAAAGAGCTGTCAATTGACGGCGTAACGCAGCGCTGCGAAGACCTGGGCGCATCGGGTTATATTACTAAGCCTTGTTCCACAAAGGAGCTCTTGGAGAAGGTAAAAGAGGCGCTGAATTAAGGCATTTGCCGGCTCAACCGACCAAGCGGAAAGAAATTTTAGCTTGTCAGGAAACCCGCTAGATAATACAATATAGTACAAATTATTGCCCTGTCGTCTAATCGGTAGGACTTCAGATTCTGGATCTGACTATCTTGGTTCGAGTCCAAGCGGGGCAGCCATTGTTGACAACTATCCGAAACTCCGGATAGTGATGCAGTGGGAACAAGCGCCTTACAGTCTTCTGTAGGGCGCTTTTCCTTTGTAGAGGCTATTTCGCTAGGGAGGATGCCTTCAAGCGGCTCTTCGATATACATATTGATTACCAGCCTGTCGCTATAGACGTAAATGTCCTTGATCAGGGCATGTATAAGGCTTTTCTGGGCTTCCGGAGGGGCGTCTTCAAGGTGCTGTATGGCAAAGTTCATGCTGCGGTATACGAGCTCGCCGGAACAGGCGTTTATGCTGGCAACTCTCTTTTGCGCCTGCAGCTTGTCTATTTCGTCTTCCAGTTTTGCAATCTCCATTTCCAACTCATTCATTTTGTCTTTATAAGTGGAGCCTTTGGTGACTGTGTTGCCCATGGCTAATTCCAGCAGTTTATTGGCTTGGAAGCGGAAGCCGTTTAGCTTTGTCTCTCTTTCTTTTAAGTCGGTCTCTATCTTTTCAAGCTTTGCCTGCGACTCAAGCATGGCGTCTCCCAGGGCCTTTATGATAATGCCCTTGTCCTCAGATGCCCGCCTAAAATAGTCGATTATAGCTTTGTCAAAAGTAGTTGCGGAGATGCGTGTTGCTTTGCATCCCAGAGCCTGCTTGGAGCGGCTGCACTCATAATAAAAAAACTTTCTTCTGTCTCTACCGCCTGAAAAATTGCAGACCATATGGCTTCCGCAGTCGCCGCATCGGAGAATACCGGCGAGGAGGTATTCATAGAATCTTTCTTTCTGCACAAAGTTGTGGCCGGGAAGCTTGGCGCTCAATATTTTGTTGGCCCGCTCCCAGAGCTTCTCATCGACAATCGCCGGGTGATTGCCTTTGTGGTATTCTCCGCTGTATTGAATATAGCCTTTGTAAAAAGGATTTTTTAATATCCTTGAAATAACCTGCCTGCGCCATTCCTTGCCGTTTAGAGTTTTTAGCCCGCGCCTGTGAAGCTCAAGGCCTACCTGCGTAAGCGACCGGTTATCCGCGGCCATCTCCCAGATGATTTTAAGATGCGTAGTTATTTTTTCATCAGGAACAATTTTATGCGGCTGGCGGCCGTTAGGAAGCGGCTCTCCGTCTGGTATAAGCTTATATCCATAAGGCAGCATCCCGCCGACCCATTTGCCCTGGCGCACTCTGGCAATAGCGGATGCTTTCACGCGCTCGCCGGTGAGCTCCCGCTCAAAGGCTGACAAAATCCCAAGTATGCCAATTACTACTCTACCTATGGCGGTTGAGCTGTCCAAGTTTTCTCTTACCGAGACGAAATCGATTTCCTTTTCTCTGAATAGATCAATAAGCCAGTAGAGGTCCCGGGTATTGCGGGTCAAGCGGTCAAGGCGGAAGAAGATTATTCCGTCAAATGGGGCGGTTTCTCTACGCACGCGGTCGATAATCATCTGGATGCCGGGCCGGTTGAGATCCTTGCCGGAATATCCGTCATCGTCTATTCGGCCTTTTTTGCCTATCTTGGCAAGGTCATATCCAAAAGCGTCCAGCAGATTCTTGCAGTGATAGGCCTGGGAATCCAGGGTGGTAAAATCTCCCTGGGCCTGGTCATCAGTAGAGCAGCGGGTATAGATTACATAGCGTTTTTTGTTATTTGCATTATTTGTTTTGGCATTCATAATCATAGAATTCCTACCACATTTTAATGCAGGCATACGCCAGGCAGAAGATCTCCTTCTGCCTGGCGGCGCTAAAACAGTTATGCCTGGGCCTTCTGCTTTTTGCCTTTTCCCCAGCCAGCCTTCCATCTGGCCACTGCCCCGGAGACGATCTCGTTGATGCGCTCCTGGGTTGTGCCTTCCTTGAGGATCTCAACAAGCTCTTCTTTGTTGATTACCCGGAAGTTTTTGATGCCGCGCTCTTTGGCTTTAAGCATCAGCTCATGGCGCGACGACTCTTTGGCGGCTGATTTGCCGGCTTCAGGCTCTTTTGTAGCTTCTACCGGCGCGCTGGCTTTTTGAGTTTTTGATTTTTTCTTGCCGTAATGCTTGGCGTGGAGCTTGCTCAAAAACTCTCTGTCTTTCTTTTTCTGCTCAGCAGTCATGTGGTAGTCACCCCCTTTCAGTTTTTTGGACACCCCAACCCTATAACAAAACCCCTACAAGTCAAGAGGAATCGACGATAAGAACTCCTATAT
>Ga0265297_10012336_pt1 | contig 10277 bp, 16 predicted proteins | sample Munlanlwell13791_FD_192502 | JGI IMG/M metagenome (GOLD analysis project Ga0265297, IMG submission 192502) | Leachate microbial communities from a municipal landfill in Southern Ontario, Canada - Leachate well 137-91 | ecosystem: Engineered > Solid waste > Landfill > Unclassified | place...
ATGTGGCCTGCCGGCCACGGGTTCAAGCCATTATGGAGAGAACCCGAAGAACCTGAATATGATTTGTCGGTCTATCAGATCAGTGTTTCAGAAAGGGAAGGAAGTCCGAAAGAGAGAGCGAATCCGAGGCCATAGCCTCCTTCTCGGAAGCTCGCCCCGTGCTTCGAAGGTTTACTGAAACGGGGCACCAAAAAATGAACCAGACCGCCCTTGACTTTACAGCCTATCCCGCGAACCCGGCGAACTACGGCACGGAACTTTGGTGGACGTTCGAGATCATCAAAGCCAGGGGCGAGGCCTGCGGAAAAGACTTCAAAGACAATCCCGATAAGAGAATTCAGGAGTACAGGACCCGCGTAGCGGCGCTGAAACACATGATGCCACAGGGATGGACGATCACCACGGTACGGCATCACGGAATCAAGTTTGTGTTCTATAAAATCATTAAAATTGGAGAAAGGAGTAAGGCAGCGTGATCACTACCAAGGAAGAAGCTAAAACAAAGTGGTGTCCGATGGTGACGTTTTATGCTCTGCCGGGAAACTGGTTCCGGTTTTTTATTAAAAAACTTACCTCATGGACATCGACACGGGGGAATACGGGGCGACACTGTATCGCCTCCGATTGTGCAATTTGGCGGTGGTCTGACCCTCCGACGAAGTTTAAGGTTGACGTTCCGGCCTACGAAACGAAGGGTGATCCAATCGGACACGATATCCCGTTTCCAAACAGGCGTGGTTATTGCGGCCTCGGAGGTAAGCCATGATCCCCCCGCATCCTGACCCTGAGCGATTGAAAGAGATCGACGCCCGCATTGTGAAGACCATCCAGGACATTAAGGGGATTGCAGAAGCGATCCTTGGCAAAGAAAAATACGAGGAATTGAGGCGAAGATATTATGTGCAACGCTCACAATAGGAGACTAACATGAACCACCAATTACACGCGACAAATGCGGCCCTGGGGATGCTGTTTAAATCGCTGGAGGAAGGGTTTGGGAAGAAGGACATAAAGATTGACGGTATCTGTCGGGAGTGCGGGAAGCCCTGCACGAAGGCACCGGAGGACGGCCTGTCTGAGTGCTGCACGTCGGAGGTGCTCCGGTGGCCGGAAAACGAGAAATGAAAGGAGGAACGAAAGATGAAAATGAAGGTCTATTTTAGCGGAGAGGTCATTTATGACATGGACAAAATTGACGCCGTTCTTTCTGGTGTCGCCGTGGATAACAAGGGCGGATATGGCGATGAGGCCATTTACCTCCCGAAAGAGTTCCGTCCTTCCCTTGAAGTAATCCGAGACGATCAACTGGTCGTAGAGGAAAAAGAAACAATCGAAGTTCTAAAAAAGAAGCTCCGAGACACGGAAAAGGAAAAGAGCGATGAATGGCTAAAAGCATATAATTCCAATAAAGAAAACGAGAAGCTCAAAGAAGAACTTTCCGGGCTAAAAAAACTGTGTCCACACAAGGAAGAAAACGAACCCGACAATAAATGACCCTGATTGCCTCTACGGGGGCGATGAAAGGAGGTCGAAGTGAAAGTAAGAATCGGAATGGATGTTTCTTCGTGGAGTAAACCGGGGGGTATGTATTTTTTCGATGCTGATTCACCTTCAGTGTCGAGTAAATTTCCCCATGATACCACCCGCTATATAGTGGAGGTTGAAATTCCAGACCCGATCAAGCCGGATGTTGTCATGACAGGAGAGGCAAAGGAGGCCGCCCATGAAGAAACTCATTGAGCGGTTCGTCACTAAATACCTTGCCGAAGACGAAGACCGTGCCCGCAGGATCATCAAGCGGCTGCCGTTCAGGTTGCACGTAGCGGAGAAGCCGAGGAAGAAAACCATAGTCATTGACAAGATGGAAGGAAGGATAACGGAGTAGGGGGGAAAGATGGAACAAACGAAGTGGCTTGAAGAGAGAAGAAAGGGCATTGGGGGATCAGACATTGCCGCGATCCTCGGACTATCCCCCTGGAAAACGCCCTTTCAGGTCTATCAGGAAAAGCGCGGTGAAATCGGGAACCGGGAAGGAAATGCGGCAACGGATTGGGGAAAGCGCATGGAGCCTGCTATCCGCCAATGGTATTCAGATCAGACAGGCCGAAGCGTGAGACTCCCCGAAAAGATCATGTTCCACTCAAAATATCCGTTCATGCTGGCCTCGCTCGACGGGTTCACCGATGACCGCCGCGTGGTCGAGATCAAGACGGCGCGATCCGGGAAGGGATGGGGTGAACCATTTACCAACGAGATTCCCGATTACTATGCCCTGCAATGCCAGCACTATCTGATTGTGACCGGATTTGAAGTTGCCGACGTTCCGGTTTCCATCGCCGGGGGAAGCCCTGCGCTCTATGAGGTGCCGGAAGATAAGGAATTGCAGGAAATGATAATTGAGGTTTCCGCGACATTCTGGCAAAGGGTCATTGACGGGAATCCCCCGGACGTGACGACATACGCCGATGCCGTTCAAAGGTTCGGCAGGAGTAGGGCGGAGGGCGTTGTTGTTGCCTCTCCTGATGACATTATGGCCTTGACCGACCTGAGAGCCGCCCGCCTAAAAATAAGTGAACTGGAAGCTACCGAAGAAGCCGCAAAAGGGAAGCTGATTATCTCCCTCGGTGACGGAGGGAATGTCTTAGCGGACCCTGCGGGGAATACCCTCATCACCTATAAGCTCGGAAAGGGCGTGACAAGATTTGACGCAAAGACCCTCGAAAGAGAGATGCCGGAAATTTACGCGAAATATCTCAAAACCTCGGAGCCGGTTCGCCGGTTCCTCTTGAAGTAAGGAAGGAGAAAGATCAATGGAACACTTGAATGAAGATTCCCCTATCGTTACGAGGCCGCAAACCTCCCAGGCAATGATTGAAGTCGAACAGCAAAGGGCGATTGCCGAAGTCCAGGGTGCTATTGTCCTCGCCAAGAAATTCCCCCGCGATCCGATCAAGGCAATGGACAAGATTCTCACGGCCTGCCAGCGCCCCGGCCTCGCGGAGCAAGCCCTTTACTCTTACAGTAAGGGCGGCACGGAAATCACGGGCGAATCCATCAGGCTTGCTGAGGCCATTATCCAGAACTGGGGAAACGCTCAATTCGGAATCCGGGAACTTGAACAGAGGAACGGGGAAAGCACCGTTGAAGCCTTCGCTTGGGACGTGGAAACCAATGTCCGGCAGGTCAAGACTTTTCAGGTCAAGCATATCCGCCACACCAAAAAGGGGAGTTACAACCTCGAAGATCCTCGCGAGATTTACGAGATGACGGCGAACCAAGGGGCGAGAAGGCTTCGGGCCTGTATCTTGGGGATCATCCCCGGCGACGTGCGGGAGGCCGCCGTGACGCAATGCGAACAGACCTTGAAAGCCAAAGCCGACACCTCCCCGGAAGCCCTGAAAAAACTTTTGGATGCCTTTGAACCCTTTGGGGTGACAAAAGATCAGATCGAGAAGCGCATCCAAAGGCGCCTTGACACCATCACCCCGGCGCAGTTGATCCAGTTGCGGAAGATTTACAATTCCCTGAAAGATGCCATGAGCACCCCGGCGGACTGGTTTGAACTGGACGCTGAACAGAAAACGGGTGCAGGGGAAAACCTCAAGGAGAAGGTTAAGAAAGCGGCGGCCTCCGGCAAGAAGAGTTGTCCTAACCTCGAAAATCAGCCCGTGACCGTTGCCGCCTGTGAGAAATGTTCATCCAGGCAAGGTTGTCCAGCGTGGGATTAACTTACATGGAGAGCAAGGTGAAATAGGAGGCCGCGATGAGTAGAAAATCGTACCCTAAAATAGGATATGAGGAAAATGTTGCCCCAAAATATATCTGCGTCATCTGTAAGAAGCATGGGGCTAACATCAGGGTTACGGTGCAAGAAACTTGGATGCGCGGTGACGACGAAGTTTATTATATTCACAAATCTTGCAGACGAGGAAAACCTTACGAAGATGTCTCTTTGCTTAGACAACTTGGATACTCTGTCAGGGGAGGCTACGATGATTAACGAGATCAGGGAGGTCTTTGAAGAGCACCGTAAAGGTGCAATAGTTACGTGCGAAGAGAGTTGCCCATGTTGGCAGATTGAACACCTGCGGGAGATCGGGAGATGATTGACGACTACCCTGTTACCTGTTCCTGCGGTTTCTTCGGCATGAGGCTGGAGTGTCCGCAGGGACGTTGCCTATGGTGCGGGGAGAGGGTTAGGAGAGAGAAGGAGGGAGAAAATGGACAGATCAGAAGCAATCAAGAGAATTTCTGAGTTGTCGTGTCCGTATAACCACGTACGAATGACAGATTGTCCTCATTGTGCGGAAGAAGTTGAGTCACTCGTAAAGATGCTTGTGGAGATAAAGGACAGACCGGTTGCAGACGACAAGGAGGCCTCTCATGACTCTGAGCGTTGACGAGAGGAAGCGGCTGACGTTGTACGGGCGCAAGCTCCGGATCCTCGTCAGGGGAAGGTGAAGGGATGACCATGCTCCAGATGTGGATTGCCCTCCGTGCCTTCCGCCTCGCACTGGTGTTCGTGGCGGCCTATAGCGCGGTGAGGATATGGATGGAGGTTGGGGGATGAAACAATACTGGCTAACCCCGAAGGGAATTTACTTAAAACTTAATGAGGAGTTTGGTTTTGATTTCGATCCATGCCCATATCCAAAACCAGATGACTTTGACGGACTCAGTGTTCCTTGGGGTAAGTCAAATTATGTTAATCCGCCCTTTCGTCGCAATGACGGGAATGGCGCAGGACCTACAGCCTTCGCAAGAAAAGCAATCGAAGAAAACAAAAAGGGTAACGCATCGGTGCTTCTTTTGCCAGTTCAATCTTATGTTAATTTACTTTTAGAGGCTGGAGCGGAGCTAAGATCTATGGGAAGGGTCCGTTGGATAGAAACCACAACAGGCGAACCATGCAAAAGCCCGTCACCTATTTGCTGTTTTATATTGAGAAAGGACACCCCATGAACCTTACCCTTAACCTCCTCCTTATCCTGCTCCTCCTCTGCCCGGTGACGGCGGGGGCGGATATTATAATTTGCAACCCTGATTGTAGGGAACCGATCATTCCTCCCTGCTGGTGTACCTGTGGTCCTATTCAAAACGGGTGTGCTCCCGATTGTCCGCCAGCCTTAGCCGAGCAAATGATGGACTCATGCTGTGACGGACCATCAGGAGCCTATAGTCCAGAATGCTACAGAAGAAAAGTTTTGCAATGGGAAAGAATAAAAGAAACGGAGAAAAAGGAATGGTGAAGCCGTGAAGAAAGGAGGATTAAAAATGATAATAGCCGCTGTCGTGTTTTTTGTGGGCTTGATCATGGTCGTGGGAAGTTGGGGGTTTTTGGCTGATTTCTACACATCATCAAAACTGTCCCTTCCTCCCGGATGTTATTTGATAACTGATGGAAAGGGACATTACGCCTGGCGGAACGAAGATCAAACGTCAGCAGCTTTCGACAGCAGGGCTGATGCTGTCCGTAACGCAACATTCAACTCAATACACCCGACAAAATTCCCTGACAATTCCTGGGTAAAGGACGCTCCATGACGAAACCGCTCCTGACAACGCTCCCATAGAAGCCCCATAGCTCATTTAGAGGCGTGTACACCCTTATATTAACCTAAAGACAGGCAAAAGACACCTTGAACCCGATTTTGCTCTATCCAGCCTATTGTAAAGAATGTCACTCCGGGATACCTGATCCCCGGTTTATCAGGGGGCAGATCGCCCAGGACTTCTGTAATCGCACCTGTAAGGACCGCTTCCACAACCGGGGGGGAAGTTGAAGAGCGCCAGAGACGTCGACCGGAAGGCACTGGGCGCGGAGCTAAAGGAACTCCTGGGAAGGCATGGGATAAGGATATGACCGCCTTGACTATGCCCCTGAAAAATAGTATCCATCCCCCTGGGGGCTATGGGTTTATGGGGGGATCAATCCATTTCCAGAGGGACAGATTCTATATTTCTCTTTACTGGCATGGAAGACATGAGAAATTCTGGAGATATCAGGACGAACCACTTTATGACAGACGAACAGCCTTCAAGCTCCTTTCGAAGATTCAGGCCGACATTGACAATGGCTGCTTCGATCCCCGCACTTATAAACCAAATAATCCCCTCACGCTGAAAGCATTTTCCGAGCACTGGATATCCCTTTCCACGGCCTGCCGCAACACGAAGCGCCGTTACCGCTATGAGATCGGGCGCGTAATATCATACTTCGGAACCGATCATGATATCCGGCATTTCACCCATTCGAAGCTACTCCAATTTTATCAAGAAGTGACCGGATCAGACGACACAAAATACCACGTCCTAACGACCCTGAAAACCATGCTCCGGTTCTACAAGAAAGATGTACCGGCCTTCATGCTCCCTGAGTTCCCGCCTCTCACGCAGCCCGTACCGGAGGAAACGAAATATCTGACATATGATGAGCAAGCAAAGGTCCTTGAGGCCATCCCTGAGAGGCACAGGCCCATTTTTATCATAATGATGGAGTACGGCCTCCGGCCCCAGGAGGCGACGGCCCTGAAATGGGATTGCATCGAAGCCGGGAAGATCATCTTCCGGAGATCTCACAGTGAATACGAATTGAGGGAAAAGACAAAGACCGGTGCGGTCCGGATTGAGGATCTGACAACGCGGGCCTCTCAGGCCATCGTTGAATCCGGGAAACTACCGGCATCAAAACACGGATGGGTTTTCTATCATAATAAACGCGGGTCCCACTATGACAACAAGATACTAAATAGGATATGGAATGCGGCCTGCGAAGCATCCGGTGTCAAAAACATCGGACTCTATGAATCTGTTCGACATTCCCTCGGCTGCCAACTCGCCGACGCCGGATATTCCATAGACTTCATCCAGGATGTCTATAAGCATACCTCGATCAAGACCACGCGGCGCTATGCGAAGCGCAGCCGCCACTTGATTTCTGAGGCCCTTGAATCAAGAGGGAAAGTTGTTCCGTTTGCTGGATGTTTGCTGGAAGAAAAAAGAAGCCCCAAATGACCGAAATCACTTAGGGCAAATGGTACGCCCGGCACGATTCGAACGTGCGACATTAGCCTATTATCTTAATAAATTCAATACCCACATTACCCCTGCTGGAAATCTGCTGGATATTGTCCGTCAAAGAGGGCTGTCTTTTACCTGAAAAAATCGGAGATGTCAAATCGAATCCCGGACTCGTAGGACCATCACATACCAAATATATTCCGTCGGCGTCAAATAAACAACCCGCTCAATCTCAAGTGGTGAGCCCTCAAGTATAGATGCAAACATCTCGGGTGTTGAATATCCGGGACTTCCATTTTCGAAGAGTACAAGTCGGCCCTCTGCCGTTAGGTGCCGATGTGCCTCGCCGAATAGCCGACGGTGCAAACTCCACCCTGGATCGTTTCCCCTTCTATGATAGATTGTATGGGCCGGGGCGTCACCATGGGGCGGATTTGAAACAATGAGATCGTAGGCTTTTTTTACTTCATTGAGTCCATCTGATAATATGACATCGACGGCAGAATCGGGATATCGGAGCAGCGTCTTTTGCATAGACTCCACGGCGCACGGGCTGATATCTAACAATGTAACGCCCCCTAACTGCGTCTCATCTTTACACGCAAGGCCGATTGCTCCAGATCCGGCGCCGATCTCCAGAAGACTTCGCGCCTTTCGTTCCCTTATCATCGAAACGAGAAAAGACGCAAACAGACTTGATGCCCTGTTTGGGACCGCCGTCCCGGGCGTCACATGCACTTCTATGTTTCGGAAGCTGACCCACAGAGCGGGCATCTTCCATATATGCCATTTCATTGTAGCGATAGCACGGGCCGGGGAAAGAAATGCACGGAAAGACTTATAGGACCTTGTCAGCATAAAGTTAATTATGCGCGGAGAAGCCTTCAAGTCAAGTATTTTTTAGATCAACCGACGGATTCTCTTTTCCAGATCTTTGGCTTGCCTCTCGGCAGACTGCGTCTCAAACTCCAATTCTTGGATGATGGTCATTTTGTCTGATTCCGTCATTTTCTTCGGGTTCCGGTCGCTTGCGATTTCGATGATCCGGTCAATGCAGCGGCGGGCCTTGTCTTCGTATGCGTGTTGCAACCACTCCTGAATCGGAACCCCGATCACGGCGAGAATAGCCTTATCCTTTTCGTTTGTTCCCTTTACGATGTGATCCGACATTGCTTCCTCCTTAACAGGCTAAGAATCCAGAAAATCTTGTATTAACAAGAGCGCCGACAATCGTGTCCTGTTGGGCACCCCCGCCGTAATTATATTGCAGATATGCGGTATCAGCGGCATCCATATCCGCAAGGATTGCACCATTGAAACCTACATTGTCAGCATCAGCGGAGAGCGTTGTGACGGGAAAATAAAAGTCATAGTTACGATTGCTTGTGACAAGTCGAATCTGTAAATACGTGCGTGCCGTATCAGCGCCGTTGATTAAAACGCTAAAGCTGAACTGGTATCTTCCCGTCACCGGAGCCGTAAAAGTATTGGCCGCAAAATCTGATCCTTGATCGAAAACCTCAACATCCATCGTGATCGTCGTACCGCTGGCCGGGTTCCCCATTGAGGCACCCAGATTTACAAGAAACGCTGGTTGCGCCGGGTTTGTAACCTCGGCAACCCGCTGATATGCCACGCACTTCCAGTTTCCAGACCCCAAACTCTCAAATATCGCGGTGTCCCCGTTCACCGTGAGGATGTTTGCCCCGCCAGGGAGAATCAAAGATGTCGCGTTATGAGTCAATGTCAGAGCCCCGGTAAAGCGGACGATCCGGAGCGTTCCCGCCGCGACCGTGCCGAGTGCCGTGATCGCCGTCGTCCCCGTGACATCAACAAAAAGCCCGCTCGCAGCCCCGATGTCGGGGGTAGCCGACGCGATATCCGCGCCTTTTGTTTGCATGAAAAGCGTATTATTGAACGCGGCGTCTATCTCAGACTTCTTCGTCGCGTTTCCGAGCGTAATTGTCAGCGAGCTTGTCCATGCCATATCTCACCACCAGAGAGATTTATTTTTTGAAGTTTCGTCACCTGCAACGGCGTACCCGTTAGCATCGCACCAGAAACCGGAGTCGTCGCGCTCCTGGGCCGTGGCCGCCGCCCATGCCGGGGCCGTGTCGCCCATCCAGAACCCAACGTTGTTCCCAAAGTCCATTATGTCGCGCCCGGTCAGCGTCATCTTTACCGGGAAGCATGAAAAGTCCTTGCCGATCAACTCGAATATCCTCTCATCGAATCCCCCCGCCGTTCCGTAGGGCGCTCTGGCCAACGTGACCTTGATCTTATCGCCGAGCAGTTTGTTGATCTGCACCGCCTTCAAGAGCACGTTCAGAGTCGGCGACGGGTCCCGCGTTACCCAATTGATCCGAGCGGCCAGTGTCGTGGCCTGGGCGCTGGTCCGGAGATAGGTCTCGTGAGTCAATACCTCATTCTTGGCGTATTTATACTTGCTCGCCGCCGTGCTCTCCTCCACGTAGAGATGTTCGCCCTGATTGCAAAGATAGCCATATCCGACCTTGACCTTCCAGAAGAGGCGCGAGGTGTCATCCTTGACTGACGGGACCTGGTCTTCCAGGATATCCATATAGTCTATGACCGGGATCGTCCCCGTGGCCGAGGGCTCCCATGTCCGGTATCTCAGAAGACCATCACCGTCCTCATCGAAGAAAGCGAGGTCTGATTTGCAGATCGTTTCAATGATCGTCAGGGCAGAGGTCACGGCCTCAATGGGCACGTTCAGCGTCACATCACTCAAAGCCTTTGATGCCGTGAAGCTCGCCGCGTTCAGATCCGCCGCCGCGTATCCGCAAAGGTTTGTCAGAATGTCCTCGGCGATCTCCGGAGCGCCCTCGATCAGAACAGACGCGACATGATATCCCTCGAAGGCCACTTTGACCCGGGAGGTCCCCACCACAAACGAGGCTGTGTTGATCGTGAAGGTTGCAGCCGCCAAATCCTCATTTGCATGGACTATCGTCTGCCAGCCCGCCCCGTCCCCATAATCTACATAGACTTGTGTAATCGACTTGATCTCGTGGGCCGTCGTGTCGCAAATTTTGAACTGATAGGTATTCCCTGCATAGGCCGTGTTGATACAGGTCACCAGAGGGGCCTGAGCGGCACTGTACGATCCATAGTAATAGGGGATAGGTCTTCCCTCCGCGGAGGGGTCAAGGTTCGCATAGGTGGATGCCCAGAAGTCGTTTATGGGCAGCGTCCGCAGAAGATCGAAGCTATTTGATCTCAGATCAACGGAGAAT
>Ga0265297_10012337_pt1 | contig 10276 bp, 6 predicted proteins | sample Munlanlwell13791_FD_192502 | JGI IMG/M metagenome (GOLD analysis project Ga0265297, IMG submission 192502) | Leachate microbial communities from a municipal landfill in Southern Ontario, Canada - Leachate well 137-91 | ecosystem: Engineered > Solid waste > Landfill > Unclassified | place...
TGAGATTATTAGTTCTGCTCATACATATATGTGTTTTAAAAAACAGATATAAATCAACGATGCTTTAATTGGTACGTAAAAATATATTATAATAAACACAAAGGCAGTTTTTCTGTTTAGTAAAAGAGGAGAAAATGTTATGAATTGCGCTAAAAATATCTATTTTTATGCGACTTTTATCTTATGTGATTTGTGTACATTAATGTTTGGAGCAGCTTTAAGCGAGGGGTCAAGGAGGGCAGATTTTGAACGTGCTTTGATTCCGGAGATTCAACAAAAAATTGCGCAAGCTCGCGAAATAATTAATGTAATGCAAAGTCAAAATCCTGCAACGGCTCGTCGCTTTCAAAATATGTTATCCATTGCCCTAAAATGTCCTGTTGCAGCGGTCGAAGATCAGTCAAAGCTGATTAATGAACTCTTGGAAAATCAGCGAAAAGTCAATGCTCAGCTCAAGGATTTGCAAGACAAGACGATGAGGCTTGAACGAGAGAATGAGCAGTTACGTGGACAGCAAACAGGAGCTGCCCGTGTTGCAAGAGAATCTGAGGACTTAAAAAAACGTCTTGAAGAATATCAGAGGCAGGTTACTGCAAGAGAGCTTGAGCGGGACCAAGCGGTTGCTCAAATCGTAAAACAAGAGGAATTATTGGCACAAAGAGCTCAACTGTTGCAAGATGCACAAATGCGATTAGCTGAAACAGATAAGAGAAGCAAAGAAGTGGATGCTCAGAAAAAGCAAATAGATGAGCTGCAAGAGCAGTTAACACGAGCACGGCAGCAGGGTGCTGAAAGTACTAAAGCGCAAGCAGAGTTAAAGGCTTTGCAAGATCAGTTAGCAGAATTGCAAAGACAGAAACGTCAAGAAACAGAAGCACAGAAAAAGCAAATAACAGAGTTGCAGGCTCAACTGACACAAGCCAAGCAGCAGAGTGCTGATGTTGCAAAGATGCAGGAACAACTACAAGTAGCGCAAGATCAATTAGCACGAGTAGAAAGACAAAAACGTGAAGCGGATGAAGCGGGACAAAAGTTGAAAACAGAGAATGAACAGCTTAAAGCCGCCACTCAAGCCGCGGAGAAAAAAAATAAAGAAGCCGAAGCTCAGAAAAAACAAATAGAAGAGCTGCAGGGGCAATTGGCACAAGCTCAAAAGCAGGGTGCTGATGTTGCAAAGATGCAGGCACAACTACAAGATCAGTTAGCAGAATTGCAAAGACAAAAACGTGAAGCGGATGAAGCGGGACGAAAGTTACGAACAGAGAATGAACAGTTAAAAGCAGTCGCACAAACTGCGGAGGAAAAAAGTAAAGAAGTCGTAGCACAGAAAAAACAAGTAGAAGAGCTGCAAGCAGAGTTAACGCGAGTCCGGCAGCAAGGTGCTGAAGTTGCCAAAGTACAAGCAGAGTTGAAGGCTTTGCAAGGTCAGTTAGCAGAATTGCAAAGACAAAAACGTGAAGCGGATGAAGCGGGACAAAAGTTGAAAACAGAGAATGAACAGCTTAAAGCCGCCACTCAAGCCGCGGAGCAAAAAAATAAAGAAGCTGAAGATCAGAAAAAACAGATAGCAGCGTTACAGGAGCAGTTAACACAAGCCCGGCAGCAAGGTGCAGATGCTACAAAAATTCAGGCACAACTGAAAACAGTGCAAGATCAATTGACACAATTGCAAAGACAAAAAGATACAGAAGCAGAAGCGCATAAAAAACAAACAACAGAGTTACAGGCTCAACTGGCACAAATCAAGCAGCAGAGTGCTGATGTTGCGCAGGTACAAGCTAAGTTAGCACAAGTAGAACAACAAAAACGTGCAGCAGATGAGGCGGGACGAAAGTTGCAAGCTGAGAATGTACAGCTTAAAGCGGCAGTAGAATCTGCAGAGCAAAAAAGCAAAGAAACAGAAGCTCAGAAAGCACAGTTGCAAGCACAATTAACAGAAGTAGAACAACTAAAAGCAGAAAAAAGTGCTATGTTAAGTAATCTTGCGGGTATATATAACATATTAGTTGAGCAGGTAATTAATGCACCTGATCAGAAAATTCAAACAAACCAAATTGCGAGTATGAATGTAGCAGAACTTATTGCAAGAATTAATGATGTTGTAAGTGGTTTGCCAAGACTTGTTCAAGAAGAGTCTATGAATCTCTTAAATTTAAGGTTAACTTATAAAATAGATAAAATAAAAATAGGATCCCAGGGCCAAATGATAAGTGCCTATGTAGAACTAACGCGCGCTCTGAATGAGTTAATAATGAAAAGTGAATTACCGCAGCAAAAGAAAAAGATAGCTGAACAAGCAAGGAAAGCATTTGAAGAGACTGAGAAGAAAGTTGGTAAAGATGCCGGGGCTCAAGAAGATATTGCTCGTGTAGAACATAATGCATCAATAGCAGCGTTTATTAAACGGTTAACTGATTTGCGTGTAACTCGAGAGCAAAAATCAAGAAAAAAATAATACATTTAGTTAAGCCTTATAATTGTAGAGGGAGTATGTCAATGCTGCCTCTACAATTATAATTTTTCTTAAAAGTTACACGAGTAATAATTATTATCGTTGACAAGATTTAAATTCTCATATAGAAATAGTATGTATATTTATTTGAATCTGACATATATAGTTCTTATATATGTTTTTTGATTGTATGAAATAGCATATTTTTGAGGTACCTTTTTTTAAGAGCAGGTTTTCATGTCTCGCTATTTTTTTTCTTGGTTATTGCTTTGTGTAGGGTTGTTGTATGAATGCAGTCTTTATTCTGCGCAGGAACCAGATGTAGCTTCTGCAATGCAAAAGGGTTGTGAACTTGTTCCCAGAAAGCGTTCTCCTTTAGGTGTGCAAGCTTCTCTGTATGATGAGGATGAAATATTAGAGGATATACGCTATTTGTTTCAACCGTTACAACAAGCACATAAAATCCCTGCTCAAATTCCATCGTATTATCCTATTGTATTGCGGCATAAATTTTATGATTATGAAGTATCTATGCATCTTGGCCATATTGCTCAAAGTGATGGAACGGCAGTGGTTAATACATATACTCCCGGAAGACATTTGCCTGCAGCTTGTTTAGAGCTTTATCAGAAAGCGGGTAATTCTTTTGTACGTGAGCTTCGAAAATCATATATTGCTAATCCATTGTTTTTTACTGCGCTCGAAAATTGTCCCGGTAATTCGTGCGTTATAACATCGGTTGGAAATCTTGCATTTGATATGATGATTTTAATGTATATGCCTCAAGCGGTTAAGCCAAAACAAAGGTCTCGAGTTGTTGCATTAATAAATGAAGGCGTTATGGGTATTATCTCAAAACAATTGTATGATATCCTCCAAAAATACAATGTTAATAAGGCGAATATTGTACTTCCTGCGCTTGGACAGGATGCATTCTTTGAAGGTTATGATCGATCTGAAATGGCCAAAAATCTTATCTACACAGCAGTTAGAACATTACGTTTTTTGTATGGAATGAGAAAGACTCGTTTACAAGCAATATCTTTTGTTACCGATACACCTGAAGCATACCAACATTATGCAGAGGCACTTAATTCAGTACGTGATTCTGAAAAAGAATATTTTAATTTTGTCGAAGAATAATGTCTTGATGATTGTACCAAAAAATAATGGGACTTTTAATTAAGTCCCATTATTTTTTTACATCTTTTTTAAATTATGATCCGCAGCATTTTTTGTATTTTTTACCAGATCCGCATGGGCATGGATCATTACGTCCTATTTTTTCCTCGTTGCGTACAACCTGAGTAGCTTGGGATGTTTCATCGCCACCGATCATATTTAGCTCTTCAAGTTCACGTTCACGACGTTCTTCAATTGCATGTTCATTGAACATATCAAGGTTGAGATGGAAAATGTGGAACACAATATCAGTACGTATCTGTTGCATCATGTCGGTAAACATATCAAAGGCTTCACGTTTGTATTCAATAAGCGGATTCTTTTGACCCCAGCTGCGTAAACTAATGCCTTCTTTGAGGTGATCAAGGTTGAGCATATGCTGCTTCCATGATTGATCGATCGTTTCAAGCATGAGCCACTTTTCTGCTTCTTGTATGCGTTCGCGATTTTTTTGTCCTCTATAAAGTTGATATTTCTCCAGTAAGAGGTTATTAAGATCGTGTGTAAGTGTATCAGTGTTGGATACATTTACACCGGCCTTGTCTATCTCGCTTACAGGAATACCAGTTAATGTTGCTACAAACTCGAACATTAATTTGATTTGTTCTTTCTCGATGTTGCGTTTTGGAGCAATACGAGCGGCAGCATCCTGAAGCGCTTTACCTATAAAATCGCGAATCAAGCCGGAAATATTATCAGTTCCTTCAAGAACTTCACGACGATATGTATATACGACAATACGTTGTTGGTTTAAAACATCGTCATATTCAAGAAGATTTTTACGTGCGTCAAAGTGAGTCTTTTCAACTTTTTCTTGTGCGCGTTCTATGTTTTTAGATACAAACGGAGATTCAATAGCTTCATCTTCGGTCATGCCAAAACGTTCCATATTTTTCTTGAGTGTATCTCCGGCAAATATACGGATGAGGTCATCTTCAAGAGAAATATAAAAGCGTGATTCTCCAGGGTCGCCCTGGCGTCCGGAACGTCCTCGTAACTGATTATCAATACGGCGACTTTCATGTCGTTCAGTACCAAGAATGTACAATCCTCCTGATGCGACTGATTCCGGTGTTAGTTTAATATCTGTACCACGGCCGGCCATATTTGTTGCAATGGTAATGCGACCGGGTTCACCGGCGTGTGCAACAATATCTGCTTCGCGTTCATGTTGTTTTGCGTTTAATACATCGTGGGGAATCCCATGTTCTCTTAAGATATCGCTGAGCAGTTCAGATGTTTCGATAGCGATAGTACCGATAAGGACCGGTTGTCTTTTTTCGTAGCGTTCGCGAATATCCGCGATTATTGCTTTGTATTTCGCTTGTTTCGTCAAGAAAATAAGATCAGACTTATCTTGACGGATCATTGGTTGATTTGTTGGAATGGTTATAACATTAAGTTTATAGATACTGAAGAACTCTTCTGCTTCTGTAGCAGCTGTACCGGTCATACCTGCAAGTTTCTTATAAAGTCTAAAGTAGTTCTGCAGTGTAATAGAAGCCAATGTTTGGCTCTCTTTTTCGATTGTGACGTTTTCTTTAGCTTCAAGAGCTTGGTGCAATCCATCACTGTATCTACGGCCAGGAAGGATACGACCTGTAAATTCATCAACAATTAACACTTCATTATCTTTAACAACATAATCAACATCACGTTTGAAAAGAGCATGTGCTTTAAGCGCTTGTTCAACATGGTGCAATAAAGCCATGTTTTCGACCGCGTACAAGTTTGTTACGTTAAAGGCGTGTTCTATTTTATCAACACCTTTTTCGGTAAGTAATGATGATCGTGCTTTTTCGTCAACTTCATAGTCTTCCGTTTTACGTAAATGTGCGACTACTTGGTTGACAAGCGCATACAGTTTGCTGCCTTCGTCAGATGAGCCTGAAATAATGAGTGGAGTTCGCGCTTCGTCGATTAAGATTGAGTCGACTTCATCAACGATTGCGTAATGTAAATCGCGCTGAACGTAGTCTTCTAAACGGAACTTCATGTTGTCCCGTAAATAATCAAACCCGAACTCACTGTTGGTTCCATAGACTATGTCGGAACTGTATACTTTTTTGCGTTCGGCATCAAGCATATTATTTTGCAATGACGCAACACTTAGTCCTAACGCGTTATAAATAGTGCCCATCCATTCCGCGTCACGGCGTGCTAAGTAGTCGTTTACGGTAATAAGATGTGCTCCTTTGCCGGCCAGCGCGTTAAGATAAAGAGGTAATGTTGCTGTTAATGTTTTACCTTCACCGGTTTTCATTTCAGCAATTTTACCTTGGTGTAGAACCATGCCGCCAAGAAGCTGTACGTCAAAATGTCGTTGTCCCAGTCTACGTTTTGCAGTTTCACGAACAACAGCGAATGCTTCTGGAAGTATATCATCCAAAGATTTGCCTTGAGATATTTGTTCGCGGAATTCGTTGGTTTTTTGTGCAAGTTGCTCATCGGTCAATGTGCTTATAATTGGCTCGTATGCATTAATTTGAGCAACTATAGGCTGCATTCTTCTTAATTGCCGCTCATTGTCGGTCCCGAAGAGTTTAGATAAAATATTCGTGATCATTGTCGCCCTTCAATGGTTAATATTCTAAACATGATTAGTTTTAACTGGAAACCAGCATAAATAGCAAGAATATATATAACGAGATAGTAGTATATAGGTAAGTATACCATAAATAGTGGGTATCTCAAACAGAAGAGCTTTAGTATGTGGGATACATAGCAACACATAAATTAAATCTTTCTATTGCATTCAGAAAGATTTAATTTATGTGTTTTGATTAATTTTTTGAAAAAGCTTATTAACGATAATGTGTTGGGCCAAAAGGGGTAAAGGGATGAGAAGGAGAAGGGTTGTATCCATTAGTAAATAACCAGCGGATATACATGAGCATTTGTCCGAGCTGATTTTGTCCATCCCATGATTTTCCTCGTCCCCAGTACTCGTCATTAGGTGAGTCCTCGATAAGGGTTTGTGTTCCAGTAGCAAGCAATAATTGTTTTAGATCGTTGTTTTGTGTAAATTTTTCCCATAAAACTTTAATCATTACTTTATCTCGTGGTGCAAGCCCATTAATATCACGAGTATACCAATCACTTCTGATGTATTTTTGTTGCTGTTGAGCTATAAGAAAAGCTTCATGTGCGCTATCAGCACTAAGAATTTTGTTGAAAAGAGCTGGATGATATATGAATTTTTGTGCCTGAAAATAATGTTCGGATGAACGCCATATTTTGTTATCGATAGATAGTGTATGGCCTCTTGCGGGCTTTAGATGAAAAAAGTTTGTAAAAGCATAGAAAGGAGCTTTTTTGTCATAAAAATAAGTTGCATGGGATTTATGTTGCCAGGTGTTTCCGCCAGGTTGTGCAGTAAAAATTGCTTTATGTGCAACTAGAAAACATAAACTCAATAGAAATTTTAATGAGTTATTCATAACATTTCCTTATATATAAAATATTAAATTATATTCAATTAGATAATAACAATTGTATAAAAAAAGTCAAATGGGGGGGCTATGCCACCCTTATATTGCTGTATTCTGATTTTTGTAGCGAGATTATTGTTTTAAGGCAACGACGGTCATTTGACGGCCAGCACGATTTTGCTGGCGGCGGTATGACCAAAAAGTGGAATTGCAGATTGTGCATTGTGCGTAATCTGAGCAAAATGATTCAGTTGCAACACCTTCACTTTTCAGAAGGAGCTTGTTGTACTCTATGAGATCTAAGTAACGTTGATTGTTTTCAATTCTAAAAACTTGATCTTGATGTGGCGCTACAGCTTGAATCATATCTGGTCCTACGCTATAGCAGCAGGCGCGGGCACATGGGCCAAAGAATACGCGTACATTGATTGACTTAGTCCCATAAAGGTTGTGCATGCGTTGTAATGCATGCACAACAATTTTTTGTACTGAACTACGCCAACCTGCATGGATTGCTGTGATAACATGGTTCTGTGTGTCGTATAATATGATCGGTAAGCAATCGGCTGTTAATATTCCAAGCCCTATATGTGGAATATTTGTTACAATGTAATCTCCATCAACTTCAAAAGGATTTATTGCATGTAATGTTGAGCTGTCGATAACTATGCCTTGCTTTCCATGTACTTGTCTTGGAAACACGAGATGGTTGATCTCTAGCTCTGCTTGTAGTGAGTTGAAAGGTTTTATGGCAATGAGTTGTTTTTGGGTGTGGTATTGATCGTATACGGTCGAGGATACACCTAATTGATCACTACTGTTGCCAAAATAAATGATAATATGCTCGTCGCTATATAAAGCCATAATGCAACCCGAATAGGAGATTAAATTGGTTAAAATGATACATTATTTTGATATAACAACTGTTCATCGTGCTTTTGGGCATCAATGGCTGCTTGAGCTAATTGCGCATATTCATAATCACGTATTTCTTGCGTGTAATATGGTGAGCTAAGAAGTGCTGTGCGGATTGATTCCAGTTTATTGCAGAGAGTATACGCTACATTATAACGATTTGTGTATTCATATGAAAGCTTATTCATTGCTACGTGCAAACTATGAATATCATCTTCGAGTCTTTTTAAATACCAATGATAAGGATATGAACTATAATGACGTCGTTGATATATCATGACAGATTGATGAATAATTTCGCGTAATGTATTCATGTCATTAGGATAGCGATCAATTACTTGTATGCTTTGTTCATAGCGGTACATCATTGTGTCTTCTGTTTCGAACAAAAGGAAGAATGTCGCGTGATGCTTAAGGTATGTGTAGGCGAATTTTAAAGATGGAAGTATTGTATTTATCATGCTTTCTATTGCATGCATGCGTGCAATAAGCCGTGTAGCCTCATGATCAATATCAGAGTTTGACTGTAATGATTGTATGCTCTGGCGTACCTTTCTGAGATGAGATTCTGTGTTTTTAATAGTGCTGTCGAGTCGTTGTAGATATAATGTAATGTCTGCGTCGTAGTATTTAGCTTTCGCTATTTCATAAAGAACCGGTTCGGAGATTGATTGAATACAGTCGAGTTCGTCATTGTAACTGAGTTTTTCTTTATTTAAAATAGTAGTGATCGATGTGTACTGCGCTTGAGCTTGTAATATGGCATTATATGCTTGGTCTGCTATGGTTGTGTTGGATTTTGTAAAGAGCCATGAACCTAATTTGGTAAGAGCGTAAGTGGCAAATCCTGCTGCCCCAATAATAAGTCCCGCTTTTCCAATATCTTCAATTGAGTGATTGGTACCTATAGTATAGTTTCTTGAGGCAATATCTTCATAAGCTATGAGAGGTTGGCATACAAATGTGATACTTATCAGGCAGGCGGCTATGTATTTAAAAAGAGCGGTTTGTGAAATCATATGTACCTCGCGCAATATCATAACTGAAACTATGACGATTAATAAACGCGCATTTAATATAGCAACTGTCACATAACTATTCAATCTTTGTTTATGTTTTGACAAATACGGTCTTCAGTTTACTATTGGTGTATTGATTTTGGTATTGCGTCCTATTATGGACATTCATTAAGTAAAGGAATACGATGGCGAAACCTAATGTCCGATCGTTGATTATTTGTTTGCTGTGTAGTGTAATGTCTTTAATGTGTGATTGTGTTGAAAATGTTCGTTTGATTGCAAAAAACAAGAAAAAATGTGCCAATACTTGTTTATTCAGCCGGCCGATATTTGTCGACGATCAATATGTGAATCTTGATGATAATGATACGTATGATACGTGGGAAGTTGCCAGGCTTATGCGCGATTCAGCGCGTATGTTTGCGTATACTACAGCTAAGCGAAAGATTTTTGCATCTCAAGATGTAAAGCAGTGGTATGCTCCTATGCGGCCAATAGCAACAAGTAAGTGTCCCGCTGTTACATGGATAGGCCATTCAACTTTTTTGATTCAGATTAATAATTTTAATATTATTTCGGACCCCATATTTGGAGATTCGTCTTGGTTGTATAAACGAGCACAAAAACCTGGGCTAGCACTTAATAAGTTGCCTCGTGTCGATATAATTTTATTGTCACATAATCATGCAGACCATATGGATGAAGATAGTTTAAAAATGTTACGTGCTCAGCAACCGCTGGTTATGGTCCCGCAAGGCAATGGTGCTTGGTTTACTCAAAACGGCTTTAATTATGTTACTGAATATACCTGGTGGCAAGAGCAAGAAGTAGTTATAAAACGTGATAATACATCGATCAAGATTACAAGTGTTCCCGCGCGTCACTGGTCTGGTAGAACGTTTACCGATACAAATACAACGTTATGGTGTGGTTGGGTTGTTTCAACAGATAAAGATGCTATTTATTTTGCAGGTGATACGGGGTATAGCAAAAGACAATTTGATGAAATACATGCTGTATTTCCTGCGATAACCTATGCATTATTGCCTATAGGTCCTAATAAACCTGATTATCTAAATAGTATACATATGGACGCAGAACAAGCTGTACAAGCATATATTGATCTTGAAGCTCAATTATGTATTCCAATGCATTGGGGAACTTTCGGATTTGGGGTTGATGAATTTATGGAACCGGTTGATCGTATGAAAAAAGCATGGGCTGAACATAGTTTGCCTGAAGAGAAGCTTCTTGTCCTTAAATGCGGGCAACGCCAT
>Ga0265297_10012338_pt1 | contig 10275 bp, 5 predicted proteins | sample Munlanlwell13791_FD_192502 | JGI IMG/M metagenome (GOLD analysis project Ga0265297, IMG submission 192502) | Leachate microbial communities from a municipal landfill in Southern Ontario, Canada - Leachate well 137-91 | ecosystem: Engineered > Solid waste > Landfill > Unclassified | place...
AGCGCGTGCCCTTCAAAGTTGTGCGCGGTTCCAATGGCGACGCCTGCGTGGAAGTCGAGGTCGGTGGCGAGAAGAAGACATTCACTCCGCCAGAAGTCAGCGCAATGATCTTGCAGAAGCTGAAGGCCGACGCCGAAATGCGCCTTGGCGAGAAGATCACGCAAGCGGTCATCACCGTGCCGGCCTATTTCAACAACGCCCAGCGCGAGGCGACGAAGGACGCCGGCCGCATCGCGGGTCTGGAAGTGCTGCGCATCATCAATGAACCGACCGCAGCATCACTCGCCTACGGTCTCGACAAGAAGAAGGACGAGAAGATCGCCGTGTACGACCTCGGTGGCGGCACGTTCGACATCAGCGTGCTCGACATCGGCGACGGCGTGTTCGAGGTGAAAGCCACCAACGGTGACACGCACCTCGGCGGCGACGACTGGGATTCCCGGCTCATGGGCTGGGTGATTGACGATTTTCGCAAGGAACACGGCATTGACCTGAATAAGCAGCCGGATGCCTTGCAGCGCATCAAAGAGGAATCGGAAAAGGCCAAGATCGCCCTCTCCTCCGCGACGGAATACGAAATCAGCCTGCCATTCGTTACCGCCGACGCCAGCGGGCCGAAGCACATCCAGAAGAAACTGACGCGCTCGAAGATGGAGGAATTGTGCGACGATTTGTTTGAGCGCACGGTGACGCCGGTCCACGCCTGCTTGCGCGACGCGAAGCTCGACACGAAGAGCATTGACGAGCTCGTGCTCGTCGGCGGCATGACCCGCATGCCGCGCGTGGTCGAGACAGCCCACAAGCTCATCGGCAAAGCGCCGCATCAAGGCGTGAACCCCGACGAGGTCGTTGCGATTGGCGCCGGCATTCAGGGCGGCGTGCTCAAGGGCGAGGTCACTGACGTGCTGTTGCTCGACGTGACGCCGTTGACGCTCGGCGTCGAGACGCGCGGCGGCATCATGGCAAAGATGATCCCGCGCAACACCACCATCCCGACGCGCAAGAGCGAGATTTTTACCACCGCCGCCGAGAACCAGACCAGTGTCGAGGTGAAGATACACCAGGGCGAGAACGACATGTGCCGGTTCAACCGGATGCTCGGCAACTTCCATCTGGATGGCATTCCGCCGGCGCCGGCGATGGTGCCGCAGATCGAGGTGACGTTTGACATAGACGCCAACGGCATCCTGCACGTCAACGCGAAGGACCTCGGCACCGGCAAGGAGCAGAAGATCACCATCACCGCCTCCAGCGGCCTCTCGAAGGACGACGTGGAGAAGTTGCGCAAGGAAGCCGAGTTGCACGCGGACGAGGACAAGAAGCTCCGCGAGAAGGCCGAAGCGTTGAACGAAGCGGAGCGGTCGGTCTACCAGGCCAAGAAGCTTCTGAAGGAATTCAAGGACAAGGTCAGCGACGATCAGAAGAAGAAGATCGAGGGCGGCATCGAGAAAGTCGAAGAAGCGATCAAGAAGGATGACGCGGATGCGATGAAGAGCGCCGTCGAGTCCCTCAACGAAGCGTGGCACGAGATATCTTCCGCGTTGTATGCACAGGCCAAGGCCGCGGCACCGAAGCCGGGCGCGCCGGCCGACGCGGCAGCGGCAGCGGCAGCGGGCGCGGGCGCAGGTGCAGGCAGCCCGGGCAAGGCGAAGTCCGGCGATGGCAAGGAAGGCGAAGTGATTGACGCGGATTTCGAAGTCGTGGACGAGAACGACAAGAAGAAGAAGGAATAAGGTCTTGGCAGGCGCGCCGGTCGAAACTGGCGTGCCGCGTTTTCGTCGCAAGCAGTGTTCAGTAAACCAAAACCAATAGAAGGAGAGAACATTCGTATGGCACACATCAAACCTCTAGGAGATCGGGTGCTGGTGCAGCCGATCGAGGAGCAGGAAGTCAAGAAGGGCGGCATCATCATTCCCGACACCGCCAAGGAAAAACCACAGGAAGGGAAGATCATTGCCCTCGGCACCGGCAAGGTGGACGACAAAGGCAAGAAGATCGGCTTTGAGGTCAAGAAGGGCGACCGCGTCCTGATCCCGAAGTATGGTGGCACCGAAGTGAAAATCGAAGACGAGACCTACCTCCTCATCAAGGAAGAGGACATCCTCGGCATCATTGAGTAATTTCAACAACCCAAGTAAGGAGTAAATCATAATGGCAGCTAAGCAATTACTATTCGACGAAGCCGCACGGCAGAGCCTGCTTCGCGGCGTCGAGAAACTCTCCAAGGCCGTGGCCGTGACGCTCGGACCGAGGGGTCGCAATGTGGTTCTGGACAAGAAATACGGTTCCCCCACCATCACCAAGGACGGCGTCACCGTCGCCAAGGAGATCGAGTTGGAGAATCCGTTCGAGAACATGGGCGCGCAGATGGTGCGCGAAGTCGCCAGCAAGACGTCCGACGTCGCCGGCGACGGCACCACCACCGCCACTGTGCTCGCCGAGTCCATCTATCGCGAGGGTCTCAAGAACGTCACCGCTGGATCCAACCCCATGGCGCTCAAGCGCGGCATTGACCTCGCGGTCGAAGCTGCGGTCGCGGGCCTGCGGAGGATCAGCAAAGACGTCAAGGGCACCACGGAGATCGCCCAGGTTGCGACCATCAGCGCCAACGGTGAGAAGACCGTCGGCGAAATCATCGCGGACGCGATGGACAAGGTCGGCAAAGACGGTTCGATCACGGTTGAGGAAGCCAAGAGCATCGAGACCACGCTCGACGTCGTCGAGGGCATGCAGTTCGACAAAGGCTACTCCTCGCCCTACTTCGTGACCGACGCCGAGACCATGGAGTGCGTGCTCGAGAACGCCTACATTCTGCTCTTCGAAAAGAAGATCAGCAGCCTCAAGGACATGCTCCCGTTGCTGGAAAAGACCGCCAAGGCTGGCAAGCCGTTGCTGATTCTTGCCGAAGAGGTCGAGGGCGAAGCGCTCGCGACTCTCGTCGTCAACAAGCTGCGCGGCACCATCCAGGTCGCGGCCGTCAAGTCCCCCGGCTTCGGCGATCGCCGCAAGGCCATGTGCGAAGACATCGCCATCCTCACCGGTGGCAAGTTCATCAGCGAGGACCTCGGCATCAAGCTCGAGAACCTCACCCTCGATGATCTCGGCAAAGCCAAGAAGATCATCATTGATAAGGAGAACACCACCATCGTCGAAGGCGCAGGCAAGGCCAGCGACGTCCAGGGTCGCATCTCCCAGATCAAGAAGCAGATCGAGGAAACCACCAGCGACTACGACCGTGAGAAGCTCCAGGAGCGCCTGGCCAAGCTCGCGGGCGGCGTTGCCGTCATTCGCGTCGGTGCAGCCACCGAGACCGCGATGAAGGAAAAGAAAGCCCGTGTCGAGGACGCGCTCCATGCGACCCGCGCCGCGGTCGAAGAAGGTATCGTCCCCGGCGGTGGCGTGGCCCTGCTGCGCGCGTTGCCTGAGGTCGAGAAGCTCAAGCTGGAAGGCGACGAGCAGATCGGCGTCAACATCATCAAGCGCGCACTCGAAGAGCCCATCCGCAAGTTGACCTTCAATGCCGGCGTGGAAGGTTCCATCGTCCTGCAGGAGATCAAGAAGCGCAAGGGCAGCGAGGGCTTCAACGTCGAGACCCTCCAATACGAAGACCTGTTCAAGAGCGGCGTTGTGGACCCGACCAAGGTCACCCGCTCCGCGCTCCAGAATGCGGCCTCCATCGCCGGCCTCCTGCTGACGACCGAGTGCCTCATCACCGAGATCCCCGAGAAGGAGAAGCCTGCTCCTCCGGCCGGTGGTCCCGGCGGCGGCTACCCCGGCGGCGGCGAGTTCTAATCGCAGCCAGCCAGTAGCGCGGACCTCCAGTCCGCCAAAGTTGTAAGCGTGCGGGCGGGACTCGAAAGAGTCCCGCCCGTTTCGTTTTGGGGCACTTGGCGCTGGCATGTCGGCTGATTGAGGATAAACTCGATTTGGAGCCTTACTAGATGATGACCACCTGCAAATATTGCGGGACGAAGGTAATCCCGATGTCGAACGGTTGCTGTCCCAATTGCCAAGAGCCACTCACCGAAAATGCTGTCAAAGTGCCGCTTGCAATACCATCTCACAAACCTCCCCTGTCTGATCGAATAAGTGAGTTGGTCTTGTGGTGCATTGTCGGGCCGATTTCTCTTCTCTTTGCTGGCACCTCTCTTTTTGTAATTCTAGACGTAACGCTAAAAAGATATGGCCCGTGTACTGCGCCATTAGAAGGCGTCTACGGGCTTTTAGGATTGGTCGTGGGGTCAATTTGTTTTCCTTTGTCGGCGTTTCTTCTCGTTGGTGCTGTCGTCGGAATTGTTTCATGGTTTCGTAAACGCTGACCTTTTTCGTCAACAGGGTCAGTCCTCACATCTGGTCGAAACTTGCTGAACCGTTGTCTACCCCACCGCCCGCCCTTTAGCTTTTGCCCATCGGAAACCGGCCCTCGGCGGCGAGGGGATTTTTGATCAACTTCGTTCGTCTCGCGGACTCGGCTTTCGATTTTAGATTTCAGATTTCGGACCATGGATTACGGATTGACGGAGTCTCGCCCCACCTTTGGCCGCTGGCGCCAAACCATTCGGCGGGGTTAAAAACCATCACGGTGTCCAGAGCTTGAGATGCCGCGAGAACAGGAGATAATAACGCCATGCGATTACTGCCTGCTGCGATCCTGCCAGCGCTTTTCCTGATGCCGCTTTCGGCCACCTGCGCCGAACCGCCGCCCTCAACATCCGCGAAACCTGTGCCGGCCAAGCCGGATCGCCCGCAACCAAAAAAGCCGCAGGAGGTGCTCAAGGGCGAATGGCTGGACCCAGACCAAAGCGCGCCCAACGGCACGCAATACAAAACGTTTCACAGCGCGGTCATCGGAAGCAACGTCAGCTATCTCGTGTGGCTGCCGCCGGGCTACGAGCGGGGGACGAAGCGCTATCCCGTGATCTATTGGCTGCACGGACGGAGCAAGAACCAGCGCACCGGCGCGCTGATATTCGTCCCCCAAGTCGAGACTGCCATCAAAGAAGGCCTGCTGCCACCCGTCATCGTCGTCTCGGTCAACGGCGTGGGGCCCAGCTACTACCTCGATGCGCCCAACGGCCGGTTGCCGGTCGAGAGCGTGATCATCAAGGACCTGATCCCGCATGTGGACCGGACGTATCGCACCATCGCCCGGCGCGAAGGACGGGTGATTGATGGGTATTCCATGGGCGGCTTTGGCGCGGCGCGTCTGGGGTTCAAGTTTCCGGAGTTGTTCGGGACGGTTGTTGTGAGTGCCGGGGCGTTGCAGAACTCCAATGGGTTCAATCCGGAAGAGCATCCGAAAAAGCTGGCCCGCAAAAACGCCGACAAACTGCGCAAGACACGCATCCACATCGGGTGCGGTGCGCAGGACGGCCTGCTGCCCGTAAACCTGGAACTGCATAGGTTGCTGCAACAACTCGGTATCGAACACTCATATCAGGTGGTGCCCGACATGGCTCACGACTCGGCACTCTACTACGAGAAGCTCGGAACGAAGGTCTTCGAGTTCCATCGAAAGAGTCTCGAAGCGCTGAACAAGGGCCGGTAGGCGCAGCCGGACCGACAGCTAATCTGTCATCCGGGGATGTCCTCTCCGGCAAGATACTTTGCAAAAGCGCCGGGGTTTGGTAGGTTCCCGCAACCATTGAAAGGAATGAAGCTCATGCAAGTATCGAGACGCGGTTGGCTGAAGAATGCAGGTGTGGCTTGTTTTGGCGCGGCGTCGGGCGGACTGGCGGCGTCGTTGTGCGGGGCCTCCACGCCGTCGGGCGCGGGAGCACCGCCGTTGCCATGGCCTTATGTAAAGCTGGACCCCGATGCGGTCGCAGCGGCCGCGTATGAGATGCATTACAAGGGCGGTTGTTGTTTCGCAGTCTCCGGCAGCATCATCGGCGAGTTGGCCAAGAAGGTCGGCGCGCCTTTCACGACCTGGCCGACGGCGGTGATGACTTACGGCGGGGCTGGCGTGGCGGGCGTCGGCAGCCTCTGCGGCGCGCTAAACGGCGCGGCAATGGTCACGTTCCTTCTGGCGGGTTCGTCTGAGAAGGAAAAACAGAGCAAGGCTTCCGAGATCACGCGCGACATCTTCAACTGGTATGCGCAGACGGCGCTGCCGACCTTCCGCCCCGCGCAGCCGAAATTTGAAACCGTCAAGGTCATCTGCCGCTCGAACCTCTGCCACATCTCGGTCACCAAATGGTGCAAGGCGTCGAAGTGCAAGTTCACCTCAAAGGAGCGCGAGGAGCGTTGCGCGTGCCTCAGCGGGTCCGTGGCAAAACGCACGGTGGAGTTGCTGAACGCCCATCTCGCCGGCGAGTTCAAGGCGGCTTACAAGCTTCCGGCCGAGGCGCAGAAATGCCGGGATTGCCACGACAAAGGCAGCGCGCGCGAAGACAGCCGCGCCCAGATGGATTGCGGCGTGTGCCACTTCACGAAGACACCGCACCCGCAGTTGTAGCTGCGCTTATTTTCAGCAGGACGAGATGTCAAACGCGGGCGGGACCTTCAAGTGTCCCGCCCGTTTCGTTTGACCTGAACAGCACGCCCAACCCAGGAACAGTCGGAACCATTCAGCATGAACAGAAGAACGCGAACTCAAAAAACGATACTGACAGTATTGATCAGCGCGGTCCTGGCATCTTCGGCTGCAACGGCAGGCGATTGGAAATGGACCTCATACGGCCTTCCGAAGAGCGAATTGAAGACTTGCATTCCGGACACGCGAGGGGAACAGGACTTCTGGTGGATTCCCTATTTCCAAAGAAAACTGAAACAGCCCAGGAACAACCTGCTCTTCATAGGCGACTCCATCACCGATCTCTGGACATACCCTGTCACCCACCGGTATCCGGGCGGATTGGACACCTGGAACAAGCGTTACAAGGACATCGCCACGAACTTTGGAATCACGGGAGACAAGACACAGACCGTGCTCTGGCGACTGACCGAAGGCAAATCCCTCGAAGGCTTCACGCCCAAATACATCGTCCTCCTGATCGGCATCAACAACCTTCTTCAAAACGACACGCCGGAAGACACGGCCGCCGGAATCAGGGTCGTCGTCAACCATCTGAGAAAGGTCCTGCCTGATGCCAAATTGCTCGTTCTCGGAATCTTCCCCTGTCAGGAGAAGCCCAACGCCCCAATCAGGAGCAAGGTCAAGGCCGTCAACGACCAGATCAAGAACCTGGCCGACTCGAAGCACGTTTATTTCGCAGACATCGGCCATGTGTTTCTGGAGAAAGACGGTTCCATCACGAAAGAGGTCATGAGGGACCTGCTTCATCTTTCGCCCAAGGGTTACGAAATGTGGGCGGATGCCATGGAGCCTCACCTGAAGACACTGTTCAACGGCGACGCTTCCATGAAACTCCGGAAGGATTAGTTCAGTCGCAACAGCGGATCACCTTCCGTGCGTCTTTAAGAACGCCTTCAGAATCCGCGCCGTGTGACCTTGGGTGCCGTCGCGGGTGATTTCCTCCGGCGCGCCGAGCGCCACCACGCGCCCGCCGGCGTCGCCACCTTCGGGGCCGAGGTCAATGAGGTGGTCGGCCTCGGCGATGATGTCGAGGTTGTGCTCGATGACCACCAGCGTGTTGCCCGCGTCCACCAGGCGGTGCAGCACCTCGATGAGCCGGGCCACGTCCGCCATATGCAACCCCACCGTCGGCTCGTCGAGGATGTAGAGCGTGCGGCCCTGTGTCGGCTTTGACAACTCCGTCACCAGCTTGATGCGCTGCGCCTCGCCGCCGCTGAGCGTCGGGCTTTGCTGGCCAAGCGTGAGGTAATCGAGGCCGACATCGTGCAGCAGCGACAGCGGCCGCGTCAGGAACGGCTCCGCCTTGAAATACTCCAGCGCCTCCTCGACGCTCATCGCCAGCACATCGGCAATGGTCCTGTCCTTGAACCGCACGTCGAGCGTTTCCGGCGTAAACCGCCGGCCGCCGCATTCGTCGCACGTCACGCGCACGTCGGGCAGGAAGCTCATCGCAATGCGTTTGATCCCCTGCCCCTCGCACGCATCGCAGCGCCCGCCGCCGCGCGCGGCCGGCACGTTGAACGAGAACCGCTCCGGCCCGTAGCCGCGCATCTTCGCCTCCGGCACCTGCGCAAACAGTCGCCGGATGTCGTCATAGAACCCGACGTAGGTCGCCGGGCACGACCGTGGCGTCTTCCCGATGGGCGTCTGGTCCACCTCCAGCACGCGGTGGATGTCGGAAGGAAGAATGACGCGGTTGGCCCGCCGACTGTGGGCCGGGTCCCCTGCCCCGGCGCCGGTAACGCTGGCCGCGCGGCGTGAGGGCACGCGGCCCACGGCGTCCGTCGCTCCATGCAATAACACATCCCGCACGAGGGTGCTCTTGCCACTGCCGCTGACACCGGTCACCACGGTGAACCGCCCCAGCGGAAACTTCACCGTCAACTTCTTCAGGTTGTGCAGCATCGCGTCGCGCACCTCGACAAACTGTTTGCCATCGCCGCGCCGCGTTCGTGTCGGATGCCGCATCGGCTCACGCAGGAACCTGCCCGTGACCGATGCCGGCACGCGTATCACTTCCTTCGGCGTGCCCGCCGCCACCAACCTGCCGCCGTGGATGCCCGCGCCGGGACCGAGGTCAATTAGATGGTCGGCGGCGCGGATCGTCGTCTCGTCGTGCTCGACCACGACCACCGTGTTGCCCTTCTCGCGCAGTTTCTTCAGTGTCCGCAGCAGCATCTCGTCGTCTCGCGGGTGCAGGCCGATGGTCGGCTCGTCGAGAATGTAGCAGACGCCGCGCAAGTTCGAGCCGAGCTGCGCCGCGAGCCGGATGCGCTGGCTCTCGCCGCCGCTGAGCGTCGTGGCGCTGCGGTCAAGCGCAAGATAACCGAGGCCGACTTCCTCAACGAACGCCAGCCGCGACCGCATTTCGGCAACCATGTCGCGCGCAATCTCACGCTCGCGGCCCGCCAGCTTGAAACCATCGAGGTAACGATGAAATTCGCTCGTTGGCATGGCGGTCAGGTCGGCGATGTTCTTGCCGCGCAAGCGCACCGCGCAAGCTACTGGATTCAGCCGCGCGCCCCCGCAATCCGGACACGCCTCCTCGCCTCCCTCCCACCACGCGTTCCACACCGCCTCCTCGCCGGTCTGCTCCTCGTCCACACCGCGCATGGCCAGGCCGAACCCGTAACACGCCGGGCACCAGCCGTGGCGCGAGTTGAACGAGAACAGGCGGGGGTCGAGTTCCTCGAAACTGCGGCTGCATTTCGGGCAGGCGCGCTTGGTCGAGAACACAACATCCTTCAGGTGCGGCGCGGCGACCTGCAATGTGCCGTTACCAAATTCCAATGTCCGTTCCACCAATTGCGTCAATCGCCGGTTCGCTCCGCTGACCGTGGGCCGGGCGATGACGAGGTCAATGTCGTGCTCCTTGAACCGGTCGAGCCGCGGGAAGTCCGCGCTCGACAGGTAGCCGCCGTCCACGCGCAACTGCTCGATGCCCTTGCGCGCGGCCCATTCGGCGAGGTCGAGGTAAAACCCTTTGCGGGCGCGCACGCGCGGCGCGAGCAGTTCGATCTGCTGGCCGCGATAGTCCTTTGCAATGGCCGCCACGACCGCGTCCACCGTCTGCGGTTCGATGGCGACGTTGCAGTCGGGACAGAACTGCGTGCCGAGCTTGGCGAAGAGCAGCCGCAGGAAGTGATAGATCTCCGTGACCGTCGCGACTGTGCTTTTGCGGCCGCCGCGGCTCGTGCGTTGCTCGATGGCGACCGTCGGCGGCACGCCGGTGACGAGGTCCACGTCTGGCCGCGCCGCCGGCTCGATGAACTGCCGCGCGTAGGCATTGAGCGTTTCGAGATATCGCCGCTGGCCTTCGTTGAAGAGCAGGTCGAATGCGAGCGTGCTCTTGCCGCTACCGCTGACGCCGGTGATGACGGTAAACCGGTCGCGCGGAATGCTGACGCTGAGATCGCGCAGATTGTGCTCGCGGGCACGGACGATCTCAATGGTGCCACTCCGCCTGAATGTAGGAGGGGCCTCAGTGCCCCGACACTCTTTGGATTGCGCTTGAAGGAGTCGGGGCACTGAGGCCCCTCCTACATTCCGACGCAGCGCCCGACCTGTATGCGACGCCTTGCACGCCATCACCTGCTCCGGCGTTCCTTCCACTACGACGTGTCCGCCCTCGTCGCCGCCTTCGGGACCGAGGTCAATCACCCAGTCGGCATTGCGAATCACATCGAGGTGGTGCTCGATGACGATGAGCGAATGTCCGCGCTCCAGCAGCCGCTCGA
>Ga0265297_10012339_pt1 | contig 10275 bp, 10 predicted proteins | sample Munlanlwell13791_FD_192502 | JGI IMG/M metagenome (GOLD analysis project Ga0265297, IMG submission 192502) | Leachate microbial communities from a municipal landfill in Southern Ontario, Canada - Leachate well 137-91 | ecosystem: Engineered > Solid waste > Landfill > Unclassified | place...
TATAATACCCGTGGCTATCGTCTATACACGATTCGCTAATTTTTACTGTTAATTTAACTAAAATACACATGTCTGCAGACCTGAGCAACATCCGTAATATTGGTATTATCGCCCATATTGATGCGGGAAAAACAACTGTATCGGAACGCGTTCTTTTTTACACCGGAAAAAAACATAAGATTGGTGAAACCCACGAGGGAGCTGCCGATATGGACTGGATGGAACAAGAAAAAGAAAGAGGAATTACAATTACATCTGCAGCCACAACATGTTTCTGGAAAGACATCAGAATAAACCTTATCGACACTCCGGGACACGTTGACTTCACAGCCGAAGTTGAAAGATCTCTACGTGTACTTGATGGAGGTTGCGTTGTATTCGACGGATCACAGGGCGTTGAACCACAGTCTGAAACAGTGTGGAGACAGGCTGACAAATATGAAGTACCTCGAATGGCTTTCATAAATAAAATGGATAAGATGGGAGCGGACTTTTATATGAGTTTGGATTCTATCCATACAAGACTTAATAAGAATGCGGTTGCAATTCAGCTTCCTATAGGAGCTGAAGGAACTTTTGAAGGAGTAATAGACTTGATTGAAAAAAAGGCATACCACTTTGAAGGAAGCTTCGGAGAAAATGTTGTTGAGTTTCCAATACCTGAAGACATGAAAGGAAAAGTTGAAGAGTACAGAAATATAATGATAGAAAAAGCTTCTGAATGCGACGACGAGGCTATGGAAAAATACATCGAAGGAAAAGAACTAACGATTGAAGAAATTAAAAGAGCAATAAGAAAAGGAACAGTTTCAAACTCAATCTATCCTGTACTTTGCGGAACTGCTCTTCAGAACAAGGGTGTTCAGTTGATGCTTGATGCAGTTAAAGATTACCTTCCTTCTCCTATGGACATCCCCCCAATCAAGGGAACAAATCCAAAGACCGGAGCTGAGGAAGTAAGAGAAGCCGATGAAGACAAACCTTTTTCCGCGCTTGCTTTCAAAATCGCAACGGATCCTTACGTTGGTAAACTTTGCTTCTTTAGAGTTTATAGCGGAAAGCTTACCGCCGGAAGTTATGTATATAATACAACCACAGAGCAGAAAGAACGTATCGGACGAATTCTACAGATGCACGCAAACAGCCGAGAAGAAATCAAGGAAGTTAAGGCTGGGGATATCGCCGCTACGGTTGGTTTAAAAAACACAATGACGGGAAACACTCTTTGCGACGAAAGTCACCCTGTTATTCTTGAGTCAATCGAATTCCCTGTTCCGGTTATATCAATCGCAATCGAGCCAAAGACAAAAGCCGATCAGGAAAAGATGGGTATCGCTCTTCAAAAACTTACCGAAGAAGATCCAACCTTCCAGACATATACCGATGAAGAAACTGCTCAAACAATTATTTCGGGAATGGGAGAGCTTCATCTTGAAATCATTGTTGACCGTATGAGAAGAGAATTTAAAGTTGAGGCAAACGTTGGAAAACCACAGGTTGCTTACAGAGAAACAATTCAGAATGAAATTCAGATGGAAGAGAAATACGCAAAGCAGTCAGGTGGACGTGGTCAGTATGGACACGTACTTATGCGCTTCTATCCACAGGAACCTGGAAAGGGTTATGAATTCGTGGACAAAGTGGTTGGAGGAAAAATCCCTAGAGAATATATCCAGCCGGTTAATAAGGGTGTTGAAGAAGCAATGACACGTGGTGTTATCGCCGGATACCCAATGGTTGATATTAAAGCGGAACTTTATGATGGTTCTTACCACGATGTGGATTCGTCCGAAATGGCGTTCAAAATCGCTGGATCAATGTGTTTCCAAAATGCTGCAAAAAGAGCAAACCCTGTTCTACTTGAACCGATAATGAAAGTTGAAGTTGTAACTCCTGAAGAATACTTCGGCGATGTTATGGGTAACTTGAGTTCAAGAAGAGGACAAATAGTTGAAAGCGGAGACAGAGGAAATGCAAAATTCATTAAATGCGAGGTGCCACTAAGTGAAATGTTTGGATATACAACAGACCTTCGTTCAATGACCCAAGGACGCGCAACTTCTACAATGGAGTTTGGGCATTATTCCAAAGTTCCAAAGAACGTTGAAGAGAAAGTTGTTGCCGAACGCGGAGGAGTTGTAAAGAGAGCTTAATAAGGATTTAATAAAAGTCAAAAAAATTAAAGAGGGCTGTAATTAGCCCTCTTTTTATGATACAATTTACAGGTTATATCTAAACTTGAAAATGCCTATAGAGTTTCCTAAACCATTTGACTTTTATAGTTCAACTCCGGATCCGTACGAAGTGTTTTCGAGAATCAAAGAAATAAAAAATGATCCAAGAATAAGAGATTATTTACTAATACTCATAAATAATCTTAATTCCAAAAGTTTAGCTGGAAAATATGCTTTCGATTTCTATGAAGACTACAAAGAAAAACCATGGGCGAAAGATATATTTATTGCTGCAGCAAGGCATTATCCACAATGCACAATTAAATTCAGGAAAGAATTCGAGAATGAACCGTGGGCGGAAAAAGTGTATATAAATGCAATAAGGGGTGATTATATGTATGCAATATTCCTGGTAAAAGAACTTTTAAAATATAAATGGTATGAAGAAGTAATGTTGGAATTAAGCAAAAAAAAAGAAGAGCTTATAGCAAGTAGTATAATATATTCCTGCAAGTATTTTAAGGATATGCCATGGGCCAAAAAAGTTTTATTTAATGCTTTAGAAAATTCACCGGGATCTTTCTTTTATTCAATTGAGTCTCTATTAAGTTTACCCTACGCAAAAGAATTAGCCCTGATTTCAGCAGAAAAAGAACCTTTGGCTGCTGTAATTGGATTAAAAAATTTCTATAAGCAACCTTGGGCAAAAGAAGTTACTGAAATTGCGTTAAAGTCCAATCCTGAATTCTTTTTCCATATTACTCCTTTTGAATTAATAAATGGATGCACATGGCTTGAAGACATGGCAAAATCACTAGCAAAAAAAATTCCTAAAGATTTTTTCATATTTGCGGACAAAATAAATAAATTAAAAATATCTGAAGATTTATTTATTATAGCCGCTCAAAATGACCCCGAAGCGACATTTGAATTATTTGATTCTGATCTTTACAAAAAGATACCAAATGCTAAAGACATTCTCACGATTGCTGGAACACATATGCCGGAATCGTCGAATTTATACTTCAACCCTCTTTTTGAAAATTTATTGAAATATATTACAAATGATTTTGTTAAAAAAGAACTTCAAGAAAGAATTAAAAAAGCATACGAAATTACTGATATTTATTTACAAAGAGCTATTAACTCTGACAAAAGGAGACCATTACGGCAAAAAATTGGGATTATGGAAATCAGAGGATGGTTTTCGTTGGATAAAGCTTTGAAGCATGTATTGGCTATTGATGGTCAATGGCTTAAACCATATCCAAAAACAAAATATGACCAGATTCAATTTAAAATCATGATTTCGAGAAATTTATATTTCCAAAATGAAACACCAACCAAACAAAATATACAGAAAGAGTATTTAAGAATTTTGAATGAAAAAAATAAATACAAGAATCTGCCATTATTTAAAGACAGAAATATAGTTTTTGCTGCACATAACGAAACATTGCGTGGGCGCCCACTTTTTGGCAGAGAAGCAACCATTGATGCAATTAAAACCCAGGGAGCTAAAAGTGTTACATTACTTAGACCGCAAGCAAACCTCGAGTCTGTGAATAAAATAAAAAATGAGATACTTAAAAAAATTATTGAGACTCCTTCACCTGCAACATTTTATCTGGATATGCACGGTGGACTAAATGGAGTTTATTTAAGCGATGGAAACATTTATAAAGGCAAACCAAAAGAAACAAATAATACACGAAAAATAACCACTCGTGAATTAGCTGAAGCTTTCAATGCCCGTCAAAACAAATATCCAAATGAACAGCCGCCGATATTAATTTTTGTGAATTGTTTCAGTGGAGGAATTTTAAGAGATTTTTTAAACAAAATAAAACAAAATCCTCCAATTTGTATCAGCGCATCGGAATATTACCAATTAACATCAGGTTCTTATTTTTATAAACACTCTTCTGCATTTGCCCAAAAAGTTCTTCAATTAGGCAAAAAAGATCAAATTACAACAATCGGTACAATAATGAGGAATGAATTGGCAGGGACTTCTAATCCAACCATTTATATTCCCTCTCAAAAAGGGAAAATAATGCAACTATCTAAAAAACCTAAAAAAGAATTACCTTCGGTTTAATTTTAACTTGCATTTAAAGTATGATTTCGATAATATCTCTTAGCGTTTGGGACAGCCTCCCAAGCGATAGCTAAAAGCTAATAATTATATACCTAATAACCAATTCTCATGGCTGAACAAGAAAAGTTTGATCGTTCGAAGCCTCACGTGAATGTGGGAACCATAGGTCACGTAGACCATGGTAAAACCACATTAACAGCTGCAATTACGGCTGTTGCTGCGGCTAAATTTCCCGGAGTTAACAAGGCGGTCGCTTTCGACCAAATTGACAACGCTCCAGAAGAAAGGGAAAGAGGAATTACGATCGCAACATCTCATCAAGAGTACACAACTGATAAGAGACACTATGCGCACGTTGACTGTCCGGGACATGCCGACTACGTAAAGAACATGATTACCGGTGCCGCTCAGATGGATGGTGCTATCTTGGTTGTATCTGCTGCAGACGGACCTATGCCACAAACTCGTGAACACATCCTTCTTGCTCACCAGGTAAACGTACCTTATATCGTAGTATTCCTAAACAAAATGGATTCTGCCGATCCTGAGGTTGCCGAGCTTGCAGAAATGGAAGTTAGAGACCTTCTTACAAAATATGAATATCCTGGAGACACAATCCCTGTAATAAAGGGATCTGCTCTTAAGGCACTTGAAAATCCAACAGGACCAGACGCTGAACCTATCGTTGAGCTTCTTAAGACCCTTGATGAATACATTCCTGAACCAAAAAGAGAAATTGATAAACCTTTCTTGATGCCGGTTGAAGATGTATTCTCTATTAAAGGAAGAGGAACTGTTGCAACAGGACGTATCGATCAAGGTATCGTTAAAGTAAACGAAGAAGTTGAAATCGTTGGAATTAAAGATACTAGAAAAGTTGTTGTTACCGGAGTTGAGATGTTTAAGAAACTTCTTGATGAAGGACGTGCAGGTGATAACGTGGGTCTTCTTCTTCGAGGTATTGAACGTGAAGAAATCGAACGAGGACAGGTACTTGCAAAACCGGGAACAATTAAACCACACACTAAGTTTGAATCTGAAGTTTACATCCTAACAAAAGAAGAAGGTGGAAGACATACCCCATTCTTTAAGGGATACAAACCTCAGTTCTATATCAGAACTACAGACGTAACAGGTTCAATTGAACTTCCTGCTGATGTAGAGATGGTAATGCCTGGAGATAACGTAAAAATGAAAGTTGAACTTGGAACTCCAATCGCTCTTGACGCTGGTCAGAGATTCGCTATCCGTGAAGGAGGACGAACAGTTGGAGCCGGAGTTGTATCTTCAATCATTGGTTAATCTATAGTCCTAGTCGAAAAGCCTCGCTTTAAAAGCGGGGCTTTTTTTTACCCCAAAAACATTTTCTTGACTTAACCGCTTTTTTCCCTAGAATGGGGAGGCAACAAAAAGTTGCTTCTTGTTTTTAAGAAGCACTTCGCCCCAGGCGGAAAAACCCGGATAAGTTTTATCATCGTTCATTTAAAGTGAACCGGGAAGTTGCATTCTCGGTATTTTTTTCTAACCCAAAAGTAAAGATGGCAAGCAATCAAAAGATCAGAATCAAACTTCGTTCTTATGACCACAAAGTCATAGACGACAGCGCAAGACTTATTATCGACACCGCTGTAAGGACAGGTGCAATCATTAACGGACCTATCCCCCTTCCTACAAAGACTGAAAAATACACTGTGAATAAATCTACATTCGTTCACAAGACTTCACGCGAACAGTTCGAAATCCGAACACACAAAAGACTTATAGATATTTCCGAAAGCACACCTAAGACAATAGAATCTCTTTCTAATCTAAGTTTGCCTGCCGGCGTTGATATCGAGATCAAGATGCTTGTAAACAACTAAAAACTAATTTTCAAAAACCTCTTCTTTCTCACCAAGAATTGGTTCCGGATGACTTATATGTACCTGCCACATCGCAAGAATCGTGGCAGGTATTTCGCGTAGATCATAATAAAACTGATCAACATATTCCTGCCTGCTTGCCGACACACCAATACTATCAAGTCCAAGTGCATTACAAGTATAAAGAGCCCTATATAGATGGTATTCCTGTGTAACAAGAATTACATCATTTAACTGAAAAATTTCTTTGGCGCGATAACATGTATCGTAAGTCCTTCTGCCAGCATAATCCAAAACAATGTCTTCTTCGGGAACGGAAAGAAGCTTGGCGTACCTCCCCATAATCTGAGGCTCATTGTAATGCTCAACACTGTTATCGCCGGACATTATTATTTTTTCAACCTTACCATTATTATAAAGATCCACCGCGGTAACTATTCTGTCCCGGAGGATATCACTTGGAAGCTTTGTATTTGGATTTATTGACGCCCCAAAAACAATGGCCACCGACTTTGAAGGAATATCATCCATATCCTTATAGTCATATATCATATCGTCCACGGTATTATGAGCAATAAACAGCAATGCAGCGAAAAATCCAATAAGCAGCAATAAAACCGCAAGCACAATCGTGAAATTTTTCTTTGTAAATATCCTCATTTATAAGACTCTTAAATATTGTTTAAAACCCTAGCTTCTGGTAGAATACACTAATATATTTAAACAAAAAACAAAATGAAAAATTTATTCGCCGAAAATCGCTTGGTATTTATGAGCGGACCGGAAACCGGAGGGGATAATTCGGAAGGAATTAAAGAATCAAAAGAAAAGTTTTTTAATACAGATAAGTTGTACGAAGAATTCACAAGTTATTTGGGAGAAGGAAACAACACAATGATGGACAATATGGGGAAATGTACGACGGTGAATTGCTTCCAGAAAAATATGAAATCATGGTTTGGAGAATATTTAAAACGTGTAAAAGCAACAGGATTCACAGAATCGTTAAGCAGTTCGGAACAAGACAAATATATGAGCGCATTCTGGGATAAATTAATACCTGATTTAAAAAGTGGTGGGAAACAACTCAAGCAGGATGTTGAAACCGCAAATGAAGGATGGGTTAAAAAAGTTGAGAAATTAAGCGAATCGCATTCTAGCTATTTGGCAAATAAAATATTAAAAATTGTAAAAACATATGCCCCATATACAGAAGTTATTGATGCTTCGAGCGGAGATTCATCTGTAAAAGCAAATCCAAATTTACCAAAAATAAAAAAGGAGGTTGGAGGAATATTGACTCAATTAGCTGGGAAATTTAAAGTTGGATATAAAGATTTTGATATTAAAGGAACCGGGAAAGTGACAGTAACGGCAAACCTTAAAAATGTGGTTACTTCAAGCGATACAATCAATGATAAGAAAATGGAAATTATAACATCTCAATTCTTGCAAGAAGCAAAGAAGAAATATCCAAATGCAAGCGTTTAGAAACGCTTAATTTTGTCCTTGACTTTAAAAAGCACGTTGCTTATACTCTGCTGGCAATGTGTTTTTTTAAGTTACACAAAAAGGCCTAAGGGCTCCTCTAAACAAGGAAATACCTACTTAAGATCTTTGGGCCAAATTAACCGCTATAAAACATGCTCGGAATACTAGGAAAAAAAATAGGTATGACTCGCGTCATCCAAGACGATGGTCGTGTGATCCCAATCACCGTTGTACAATGTGAACCTAATGAAATTACTCAGGTCAAGACAATGGAGAAAGATGGATATCCGGCGGTAGTCCTCGGTTTTTCTGCATTAAAGAAACCGAAGAAAACCAGAAAGTTTCAATTCCAGAGAGAGATAAGAATTGAAGACGGTCAGGAATTCAAAAAAGGAGACATTGTCTCACTAGAAAAGTTTAATGAAGTAAAGAAGGTACTCGTAATAGGAACTTCCAAAGGGAAAGGATTCCAAGGAGTAATAAAAAGATTCAACTTTTCAAGGGGGCCTGAAACTCACGGATCACATCACCACAGAGAACCAGGTTCTGTAGGTTCTTGTGCCAAACCCGGACGTGTCGCAAAAGGCAAGAAATTGCCTGGACACATGGGTCATCAAAGAGTGTCGATTAGTGATGTTGAAATTGCATATCTTGATGCAAAGAATAATGTCATCGGACTTAAAGGGCCGTTACCAGGTCCGAACAAAGGATTAATCTTTATTAAAGCAAACGCATGAAAATAGATTTATACGCACAAACCGGTGAGAAAAAAGGACAGATAGAACTTAATAAAGAGTTCTTTGAAGTTCCTTATAATCAAGATCTTATTCATCAGGCTCTTGTTAGACAACAGGCTAATGAAAGGGTTGCGATAGCTCACACTAAAGATAAAGGTGAAGTACGCGGAGGAGGAAGAAAACCATACAGACAGAAAGGAACTGGAAATGCACGTCAAGGATCACGAAGAAATCCGCACTTTAAAGGAGGTGCCGTTTCATTCGGACCTAGAAACACAAGAAATTTTGAAGTTGATATGCCAAAGAAACAGAGAAGAAAAGCTTTGTTTTCAGCTTTATCCGTTAAGGCAAAGAACGATCAGATTTTTGCTCTTGAAATGTACGAAGGAGAAATTAAGACAAGAGCGTTCGCTGAACTTCTAAAGAAACTTCCAATCGAAAGAAACGTACTTGTTGTTATCCCTGAGAAGAATGAAGTTATTCAGAAGTCTACAAGCAATCTTGCAAACGCAAAAACCATTTTAGTTAATTATTTAAACATCGCCGATCTGCAAAAGTATCGAAAGGTTTTATTCCTTAAAGATGCGCTTCCAAAGATGGAAGAAATATTTAAATCGGCAAATAAAGCATAATCACAATGAAAGATTTTCACACAATTATGGGTCCTATAACTACGGAAAAAAGCACTATGCTCTCTGATAAGGGCAAGTATGTGTTTAAGATCAGAAAAGATGCGACAAAAGTGGATGTTATGAATGCGATTAAATCAATTTACGGAGTAAACGTAGAAAAAGTAACAGTAAGTTACACAAGACCTAAGACAAGATTGGCACGAGGAAAGTATGTTTATGAGAAAAGAGGCCTTTCAAAGAAGGCTACCGTCACAATTGAGGGCGGAAAAAGTATTGATATTACAAAATTTAAAGACTCTACTAAAAAATCTAAGAAGCAATAATGGCTATAAAAAACTACAAACCTACAACACCCGGCAGAAGAGGTATGAGTGGATACTCGTTTGAAGAGATCACTACATCAAAACCTGAAAAGAAGCTTACGGTTCGCTTGAATAAAAGAGCGGGGCGTAACAACCAGGGAAGAATCACTATTCGTCACAGAGGCGGAGGTCATAAAAGATTGTACAGATTGATTGACTTCAACGCAGCCGACAAACGAAATATTGAAGCTACAATTATGAGCGTTGAGTACGATCCGTACAGAACAGCTTATATCATGCTTGTAAATTATAAGGATGGAGAGAAGAGATACCACCTTGCACCACAGGATATAAAAGTTGGAGACAAAATAATTTTGGCCGACAAGACAAAACTTAAACCGGGAAACAGAATGTTGCTTAGAAATTTCCCAGTTGGATTCACTGTTTACAACATTGAGCTTACAAAAGGAAAAGGCGGACAAATGATTAGATCTGCCGGATCAAGCGCAAAAGTTGTTTCTCAGGAAGATGAAATGTATACACAATTGCAACTCCCTTCCGGAGAAGTAAGATTGGTAAACAAAGATTGTTACGCAAGTTTCGGAATGCTAAGTAATTTGGATCATTCAAATATAACGATTGGAAAAGCCGGAAGAATGAGGAATATGGGAAGAAGACCTCAGGTCAGAGGTAAAGTTATGAACCCTTGCGATCATCCACATGGAGGTGGTGAAGGTAGTAACTCTATCGGACTTAAACATCCAAAAACTCCTTGGGGAATGCCTGCCCTTGGTTACAAAACTCGTCGCAGAAAATACAGTGACAGAGTAATCGTTAAATCAAGACACAGAAAATAGGTATAAACAACTAATCACTAATTAATAATTAATCATGGGAAGAAGTAGTAAAAAAGGGCCTTACGTAAACGCTGATCTAGCAAAGAAAGTTGAGAACATGAACACCAGCGGACAGAAAA
>Ga0265297_10012340_pt1 | contig 10274 bp, 7 predicted proteins | sample Munlanlwell13791_FD_192502 | JGI IMG/M metagenome (GOLD analysis project Ga0265297, IMG submission 192502) | Leachate microbial communities from a municipal landfill in Southern Ontario, Canada - Leachate well 137-91 | ecosystem: Engineered > Solid waste > Landfill > Unclassified | place...
CCTTGATTCTGAATAATCCGTTTATAAAATCCCCGGAATTACTCCCTCATGTATTTAAGAAAGATATATTCGAACATTGGTCAGGGCAAAGGCCGTTTGATCTTATGTACAGGCCCTTGCAGGCCGTAAGCTATTTCTTGGATTATAAAATTTGGGGAGGGAACAAACCTTTTGGGTTCCATCTTACAAATCTGCTTTTGCACTTATTAAACGGGATTTTGACCTTTATAGTTTTGCTTAAACTGTTTTCAGATCTGCGCCTTGCCGCCATCGCCGCTGTCCTGTTTATAGTGCATCCGCTTCAGGCTTCGGTCGTTTCTTATGTTTCCGCCCGGGCGGACTTATTGAGTTTATTGTTTTTGTTATCGAGCGTGCTACTTTTTCTTAAAGGCCTGCCTGTCTTGAGCTTGTTGTCTGCTTTCCTGGCTCTCTTATCCCGGGAAAACGCGGTATTTTTGTTCCTCTTCATCGCGTTGGTAATTTTTATTCAGAAACAAGGAAAAGGCAGGTATAAAATACTCTTTTTTTTCATATTGCTGGATTTGGCCTATTTAGCCTTTCGCCTTTTTCTATTTGGTTCCAGCGGCCTGGCGGTTCATGAGCAATGGGTATCTTTCTCTTGGCGCGCGGTGAATTTCGCGGCAATAATTTTTAGGTATATCATATTGCTGTTTTTTCCGTTTAACCTGCATTTTTTAAGGAGCGCGCCGGTTATTACCGGACCGTTTAATTTTGAAACGATAATAGTCATTTTTTGCGCCGCGTTAATCTTGTTGATACTTTGGAAATTAAGGAAGAATAAAACTATTATTTTCGGGTCTCTTTGGTTTCTGTTTGGCCTTTTACCGGTAGTTATGTTTATGGACGGTTATTCCAGATCCAAAGAGGTATTTATGGCCGAAAGCTGGTTTTACCCGGCTTCCGCAGGTATTTTTCTCATCTTCAGTTTAGCTTTGACCAAGCTTAAGAAAAAGCGGTTATTGGTTCCCGCAGTTTTTGTTTTATATTTCGGAATGCTTACCGTTTACAATAATCGTATTTGGAGAGATGCTCCTACTTTTGATAGGAATACCTTTAGTTACAAGCCTAAACATAGCCCGTTGAGGCACATACTGGTTGAGGATTATCTTGAGGCTGGTTTTTATAATGAGGCGCTGGGCGAGATAAAAGAACAATCCAAATATTACAGCGAGGACGAACTGCTTATAAATGTAGAGTGGGGAGATTACTATTTCTTTACAAGCGACCCCGGCAAGGCGCTTGAACGCTATAACAAAGTAGTGTCGAATCATTTCATCACCTTATACCGTATGGCTGTTTGCTACAAAATGTTGGGTAACTTTGATAAAGCCAAAATGTTTGCTTTGGCTTCTTTCAAGAAAAATCCGTATTATGGGCCGAATAAGGAGCTGTTGTGCGCATTGGGGGCCAAATTCAGGGACGATTGTTCTTGGCCCCGTTTATTAAATGACTAAATAAAAATTTCTCTTGCTATTTGGCGCGCTTTATGATAGAAAAATAAAATAACAAGGAGGGTTTATGCGCGAACATTTAGCTTTTTTAAAAACATCCAGCCTGGTGGTAAAAATCGCTGCCTGGATTTTTTTACTTTTAGGGGTTATCGGAGGCTTATCGCTTGTTTTCGGAGCTGTTCCCGGAAATTCCCGCTGGATGGGTGTCGTGGTTTTGGTAGTTTATACTTTCTTTTTCTTTTTTCTTTTTCTTATTGCCAAGATCGCCGATCTATTGATCCGGATAATCAACGAAATCAAGAAAGAATAGGCAGCCCAAATTGAGGAGGTAAAAAAGTGAAGCGTAATATTATCTTGTTTGCGGTTTTAGGCTTATTTTTTAGCGTTATTTTAGGATGCAATAAGTTGTCTTCTCCCTCCGGCCGAAAGATAGAGCTAAAACTTCCCGCACAGGCCGTCGAACCAAAAGGCCCCGTAGTCGCCAAGGTTAATAATATATCGATAGGCCTGGATGACCTTAACCAGGAAATTGAAATCTACAACGCTAATGTTCCCGCTGATAAACCCGAACTTAAAATTACCACGCGCGAGCAGAAGATCAATTACCTTAAGAATGAGATAGTCCGCAGGACCCTGCTTTATCAGGAAGCCCTGGATAAGGGATTGGATAGGAACGAAGACGTTATCAAGGCTTTGGAAAAAACCAAAACGGATCTGTTGGTTTTACAGCTGATAAAAGACGTTACGCAAAAAGTCGATGTTTCTTCCAAAGAGATCGAAGATTATTACAATACCTACAAAGAACAGTTGAAGGAGCCTGAAGAGAGGCAGATCCGCGAGATAGTCGTTACCACCGAGCAGGACGCTAAAGATGTTATGATTCAGCTTCTTCAGGGGGCAGTCTTTGCCACTTTGGCCAAAGAACGTTCAACCGCTTCCAGCGCGAAAAATGGCGGTGATTTGGGCTTCATAAAGAAAGGGAAAAAATCCGCCCAGTTTGATGCGGTAGCTTTTTCCGATTCCCTGGAACAGGGAAAAATCAGCAGTATTTTCAAGGGTCCCGACGGGTATTACATTATAAAGCTGGAACTCAAGCATGGAGGCAAGCAGAAGTCTCTTTCCGATATGTGGGATGACATTAAGCGCGGGCTCACCTTCTTGAAGCAGCAGCAGGTTGTGGAGGATTTAATCGGAAAGCTTTCCCGTGAAGCCAAAATAGAAGTAAACGAAGGAGAGATAAAATAGTGCCTATCGAAAGACAGAAACTTATACTAATAGCCGGGGTGGTTTTGGGGGTATTGGCGATCGTTATGGTTAAGGTTTATCTGGACCAGCAGCAGCAAATCGCGCAGGAACAAGCGAAGAAAGCGATCGCTAAAATGCAGACTAATCAAACAGCTGTTTTGATAGCCAAGCAGGATATCCCAAAAGGCGCCCTCATAGAATCAGTGCCGTTGGATACCGCTGTTGTCCCGAATAAATTTGTCCAGCCGCAAGCGGTTACTTCCTTAAGCAGGATTTCCGGAATGGTTACAGTAGTGGCTATTTCCAAGGGAGAACAGATAACCCTTTCCAAATTAGTTAACGCAAAGCAACAGTCCGGCGGAGATTTAGCCGGGATAACTCCTGCCGGAAAGAGGGCGATTTCGGTGGCAGTTGATAATATATCTTCGGTGGCGGGTATGGTCAGGCCGGGGGATTACGTGGATGTTATCGCTACGATTCAGATACCGGTTCAGGGCGCTGACGGCCAGCAAGGAAGCCAGGTAGCGGTTTTACCGTTATTCCAGAACGTTTTGGTTTTGGCTGTAGGGCATAATACCGGGGCCTCTGTGGCTCAAGGCAGCCGCACAAAAGAAGAATCCGTCACCAGCGGCCCACCCCTGGTTACCTTGGCGTTATCTCCTCAAGAGTCAAGCTTTATAGCCTTTGTGCAGGAACAAGGCAAGATTCGTTTTACCCTGCGTTCTCCGGCTGATGCCAAAGTAGAACCGATTGTGCCGGCCAACCTGAATACGCTTTTCCAGTATATTCTGCCGCAGTCCCAGGGAGCATCTTGGACAGGGCAGGAAACGAAAAAAGAAGAACCGCCGCCGGTTGAAACAATAGAAATCTATCGCGGGGTAAATAAAGAAAGAATGCCCATATCCAAATAATGAGAGCGAGGAAAATGAAAAGACTATTTATTGTCCTTATGTTCGTAATTGCTTCGGTTATCATTACGCCATTTAAGGTTTATTCGGTTGATTCGTCGGCTGAAGAGCTGAAGTGCTTTATCGGAGAAATCCAGATAGTGCCGGTGAATAAGCCCATACGCGTTTCTATAGGGAATCCGGCAGTTGCCGATGTCGTAAATGTCAGCAAGTCCGAAATAACCATCAATCCTAAGTCAGCCGGCGCTACTACGTTAACTGTTTGGGATAATTTTGGCGAGCAGTCTTACCATATTAAAGTGTATACCGAAGATACCAGCTTGATCAAGCGCCGGATAGACAACCTGTTAGCCAAGCTTAACCTGCCTGATGTGAATAGTAAAGCTGAAGATGAGGAAGGCAAGGTTATTCTTCTGGGAACCGTGAAATCGTCTAAAGATAAAGATAGAATCGCCACCGCGCTGGGCGCGCTTAAGGATAAAACCGTCGATTTAATCACTGTAAAAGAAGAAGAGGCTAGTATAGAAATCGATGTCCAGGTAGTTGAAGTTGATAACGGGTATCAGGATAAACTGGGCTTTACTTGGCCGGGTTCAGTTACTTTTACCGAAGTCGGTTCAGCCGGTATATCCGCTGCAGGCACAACCTGGGGGAAAGTATTCCATGTGGCTAATGTTACCCGCGGCGCAGCCAATCCTTTTACTCTTAAATTAGACGCTTTAATCCAGGAGGGAAAAGCGCGCATACTTTCGCGTCCGCGCCTTTCCTGCCAGAGCGGAAAAGAAGCCAAGCTAGTTGTAGGCGGAGAAGTGCCGGTCTTAAGCGGCACAGTTACTCCCGGCACAAGCGGTTCTACATCGGTAGGCGCCACTACCGGCGGATCAGTCGAATACAAGGAATACGGTATTATCCTGAATATAAATCCGAGATTAGAGGACCTTAGCCGCGTTCATCTTAATCTGAATGTCGTAGTTAGCGAGTTGGGAGACCAGGTATCGACTACTTACGCCCTAGCTTATAAAATGACTAAACGGACAGCGACTACCGAACTTTTTCTTAACAACGGTGAAACTATGGCTATCGGTGGTTTAATCAAGAAGAAGAATAAGGAATCGGTAACCAGGGTTCCCTGGCTATCCGAGGTTCCGGTTTTAGGAGCCATTTTCAGGCAGAAAACTACCCAACAGGGGTGGAATTCGGATACCGACAATGTCAATGATACAGAGTTGTTTATTACGCTTACGCCGAGAATAGTCAGTCAGCCAAAGCCGCAAGAAAAAGAAAGCGTTCCTTCCGTAAACGCCCCTTCGGGTGTTAACGAGCAGGCGCAGGATCCAATCCTGAATTATTGCAAGATTATCCAGAAAAAAGTTTTGGATAATCTCGCTTATCCGGTTGAAGCCAAACAATCGGGATTTCAGGGCACGGTAAAATTATCCCTGAAGCTTTCTTATCAGGGAGAGCTGCTGGATGCGAAAGTGAAAGAGTCTTCGACGCATAAGCTGCTCGACGATGATGCGTTAAGCACGGCGCGAAAAATAGCGCCGTATCCTCCATTTCCTCCCGCAGTAAAAGAAAGTGAAATCTGGGTAGATATCCCCATCATTTATCAACTGGAATAGTATGGCCAAACGAATAGTAATATTTAGCACTAAGGGCGGAGTAGGCAAGACGCTGATTGCTTCTAATTTAGCGGTGGCTCTTGGCGCCGAAGGCAAGAACGTCTGTCTTATTGATTTTGATACGCATGTCGTCGGAGATATGGCGCATATGCTTAACCTCAATCCGCAAAGGTCGATAGCCGACCTGATGAATTTCCTGCAAAAACAGCCGCAGCAGACAAAAAAGTCCGATTTTATCATTAAAACCAATTTTTCCAACGTGGATTTCTTGGCGGGTATTTCAAGGCCCCAGCAGGCAGCGCATCTATACCCGGAAATGGTCAAAGAAGTATTTTCCTTTTTGGATAAAGATTACGATTATATAATTTCCGATGTCGGAGAGATTTTTAATAACGTTTTTCTCTCTGCGTTAAATCAGGCTAACCTGATGTTGTTAGTGGTTACCCCGGATGTGCTTTCCGTGTATCAGACCAAGTGGATGCTGGAGACCTTGCAGGTATTGCATTTTCCTTTAAGCATGATAAGGCTGGTGCTCAATAGAGCGGAATCTTTGTCGAGCATAAGCTGGCAGGAGATTCGGAATAACATTCCCTTGGAAATAATCGAGAAGATTCCTTCTGAAGGAAGAGCGGTAAATCAGGCGGTAAATCAGGGGGTGCCGGTAGTAATTGATTCTCCGCGTTCCCGGATTGCGCAGTCAATCCTGGAATTGGCCCGCGTCCTTTACACGGACAAGAAGCTCTTCGTAGATATAAGGAATATTGATGAGATAAGTTTAAAAGAGGCAGTGGTAGATAAATCGGGACAATTCTGGAAAGAGCAGGACCTATCCGAGCCGGTAATCGAACCGAGCCTCGAGGACAAAGATCAGATTTTAGTCCTTAAGCGCAGGATACACGCCCGCCTTATAGACGGGATGAATATAAAAAAAATAAACCTGGATGTCTTTAGCGACCATCGAAAGACCAAAGAATTAAGAGATAAGGCGGAAGTCCTTGTAGCCAATCTTCTGGTGGAAGAGGCAGGCAGTTTTATTTCCTCTCAAGATGTGCGCAAGAAAGTGATTAAAGACATACTTGATGAAGCCCTGGGACTTGGGCCGCTGGAAGACCTTTTAGCTGATCCGGATATCACCGATATCATGGTTAACAATAAAGATGAAATTTTTGTGGAAAAGCGCGGGAAAATCGAGTTAACCAGCAAGAAATTTCTTTCTAATGAACAGGTCCGCACGATTATTGAACGCATAATTGCTCCTATTGGCAGGCGTATCGATGAATCCGTGCCGATGGTTGACGCGCGCCTCTCCGACGGCTCGCGCGTAAACGCGATTATCCCTCCGCTTGCCTTAACCGGGCCAACTCTTACGATCAGGAAGTTCCGCAAAGAAAGGTTTAAGACAAAGGATTTGGTTAATTTTGGAGCGCTTACTCCGGAAATGGCTGATTTTATCCGGGCCTCTGTTTTATGCCGCAAGAATATGATTGTTTCAGGAGGCACCGGCAGCGGAAAGACCACTGTGCTTAACGCCCTCTCGGAACATATTCCTAACGATGAAAGGATTATTACCCTAGAAGATGCCGCGGAATTAAAATTAAACCAGGCGCATTGGATAAGACTGGAATCCCGTCCGCCGAATATAGAAGGTAAGGGCGCGGTAGCCATAAGGGATCTTTTCCGCAATACCCTTAGAATGCGCCCGGATAGGATTATCGTCGGCGAATGCCGCGGGACCGAATCGCTCGATATGCTTCAGGCAATGAATACCGGGCATGACGGTTCGATGACCACCATTCACGCTAATTCTACCCAGGATGTTTTGTCCCGGCTTGATTCCATGATTCTTATGTCGGGGATAGAGCTTCCGGTCAGGGCCATACGCGAAATGATTGCGTCGGCTGTCGATGTAATAGTCCATACTGCCAGGTTATCCGATGGCTCGCGCAAGGTTATGGCTATCTCGGAAATCAGCGGGATGAAAGACGAACTCCACATAACCCTTAACGATATATTTGTCTTTAAACAGACCGGAGTAGACGCCCAAGGCAAGGTGCAGGGGTATTTTACCGCTACCGGCTATAAGCCTTCCTTTCTGGATGAAATCCGGGTGCGCGGCATTGTGATTTCCGAGGATATCTTTAAGCCTTCCAAACCTTAAGTTTCATGCGTTTAATCAATCAAACCAAAGGAACCGTGTTAGCCGAAAACGCTGCTTTTGCCGGCTCTTTTCTTAAAAGAATAAAAGGTTTATTGGGAAGGGCAAGTTTTAGTAAGGGAGAGGCTTTGATTATTAAGCCGTGTAATTCAATTCATACATTTTTTATGCGTTTTCCTATTGATATTTTATTTCTAAACAAAGAAAGCAAGGTTATTCAAGCCCTTTCTGGCGTCAAGCCTTTTAAACTCACCAGAATCTATCTTCAAGCAGAGCATGCCGTTGAACTCCCCTTAGGAGCAATCAAAGATAGCTTAACAAATATCGGAGACACCCTTGTTTTAATGTCCAATCTGGACTGACTTGACAAAGTGAGAATCTATGCTAAGCTATAATTGAGATTAGAAATGTCCAATCTGGGGGTAACAAATGGGTGTAGTGCATAAGTTAAATTTAGAAGTAAGGAACTTCATAATAGAGCAGAAAAGCTCAAATCCTGCCTTAAGTTGCCGGAAATTAACCGCTTTAATCCTGAATAACTACAAAATAGATTTATCAAAGTCCAGCATAAATATGATCATAAAAGAAGCTGGCTTAAGCGCTCCTGTAGGAAGAACGCCTAAAAAGAAGAAAAAGCATATTGTTATGCCCCAATTACCTGTTTTGTTGGAAGATACTTCCTTTGGAGAAACAAGAATTCTTGAAGATGAGCGGCAGAAGCGGGAAGCGGCAGAAGCGGAAAAGCTAAGGTTGGCTAAGTTGGAGGAAGAAAGAAAGCTGCGGGAAGAAGAGCTTAAAAAAGCGCAGGAAGAGAAGCTTGCTCAAGAAAAAGCGCAAGCCCTTGAAGAAGAGCGCAGGCAGGAAGAAATAAAGAAAGCCCAAGAAGAGAAAGAGGCCGAACAAAAAATTAGGGCTGAAGCTGATAGGCTAAAAGCATTGCAGCTCGAAGAAGAAAGAAAACATCAAGAGGAAGAGTTTAGGAAGGCTAGGGAAGAGGAAGCCAGGAAAGCGCAAGAGGAAATAATAAAAGCCCAGGAAGAAGAAGTTAGAAGAGCCAGAGACGAAGAGGTCAGAAAAGCCAAAGAAGAAGAGCTTAAGCGTGAAGAAGAAGTTAAGCTTCGGGCCGAGGAAGAAAGATTAAAAGCGCTTCAGATTGAGGAGGAGAAAAGGCGCCAAGAGGAAATAATAAAAGCCCAGGAAGAAGAGGTTAGAAGAGCCAGAGACGAAGAGGTCAGAAAAGCCAAAGAAGAAGAGCTTAAGCGTGAAGAAGCCAGGCTTAAGGCCGAAGAGGAAGATACCAGAAAGGCCGAAGAGGAAAGATTGATAAAGCTTGCCGGAGAGCAAAGAGAGGTGTATCTATCTAACGAAAAGCTTCCGCAGTTGGAAAATACCGGCATTGTGTTTCTTAGGGCCATAGATTCTATAATCGGTATAAGCAGATTAATTGCCGCGGCAATTAAAAACAGATTTTCCGGAGCCGGAATCAATATCGATGATCTGACGGAAAATATCATCTATCTTCCTTTGCTTCAAGGAAAGATAGAAAAAGCTTTAGAAGACAAGCTAAACGGTTATCTAAATGAAATTGAGGGTATTAAAGGGATTAATCTGGATATTTCGCGCATAATGGGTTTGAGCCTGCAGGAGGCCCGTTGTGTCAGGGTCGGCTTATTCGACGGCACCGCTCTTTACCTGGACGGACAATTTTATTCCGTCTGGTCAAGCCCGTATATTCCCTATGATTTTGCTTCCCCGGTTTACAATTTGAAAAAGCAGATCGATAGATATTTCAATACCGATTCGCCGGTTATTCTTTTTAATGCTCCCGGCTACGATATCCCTTCGCAGGAATTTTTTAGTTTTCTCGCAGGCCTTGAGGCAAAAGAAAACAGCATAAATAATCTGACCATTTATGGAAATAAGCTTAAGGAGATAGAGATTCTTCCGGTATCCCAAGCCAAAAAACATTATTTTATTTTTGGCGTATGGCCCTGGCAATTTACCGAATGCCGGAAAGTCAAGAGTATAGGTGATTTCAGGGTGTTCCATCTGACGGAACAGGAGAAAGACGTATTTATCGCGGATATAGAGATGGAAATACATCATCCCGGCACCGGTAAGCATATATCGCTAAAAGGGTGCGTTTTAAAGACAAATCCTGCCGAGAAGACCCGTCTGGTTATCTTGAGCAATTTTTCCCGCGAAGTCAAAAAATCGGAAGAATTAGTTTCTCTATACCTTAACCATTGGCCTAATCTCGACGAGGCTTTTCAGGACTATAGCCATAAAATAGAGCTTTTTACCTATACCGCCAATTCGCAGAGGTTTTTTGATCCCGAACATCTTAATTTAGGTTTAACTCAGACTTCCAGCGTCAAAGATTTATTCAGGAATTACCTAAAGGCTTTGGATGCTTACGCGCGCTGGCATTTTTTGCCGGCAGGATATGAAGACAAAGAACTCTCAGTTGCAAAAGAGCGTTTTTATGATTTGGGGGTGCGGTTAAAAAGCAGCGAGGCGGTATGTAAAGCCGAAATTGTTTTACCCGAAGGAGGCTATTCCTTTGATAAAGATTTAGCCTATCTTTGCCGCAGGGTAAACGAGAGAGAAGTATTTTTGGATGGAAAGCGCTTTCTGGCGCAGGCTTAATGGGCTTGACTAGCGCCAAGCAGGGTGATATATTTTATACGGGGGATTTTTTTGGTGAAGAAGGGTCAGAGCGTAATAGAATATGTGGTAATTTTCGCCATTCTGGTGGGCCTTTCTGTGATTCTTTTAAAGAACATCCCCAAGATATTTCAAAATTATGTTTCCAACGCCACGGAAAAAATGGAATGAGGACGAATAACCGAAAAGCCCAGAGCGTAGTGGA
>Ga0265297_10012341_pt1 | contig 10274 bp, 9 predicted proteins | sample Munlanlwell13791_FD_192502 | JGI IMG/M metagenome (GOLD analysis project Ga0265297, IMG submission 192502) | Leachate microbial communities from a municipal landfill in Southern Ontario, Canada - Leachate well 137-91 | ecosystem: Engineered > Solid waste > Landfill > Unclassified | place...
GGCAGAACCTTGAAGAATTGCTGAAGCGGCTCATCAAGAACCCGATTCTGGATTACAACTTCGAGGACGCGGACAATATCATGTTCAATATAGAAGGCTCAAAAGACCTGTCTTTGCAGTCTCTTTCCTTAATCAGCAGGAAAATTAACGAGATGTCTCCCGGCGCCCGCATCATTTTCGGCCTTATCAACAATCCCAAAATGAAGAACGAAATCAAGGTCACGATTCTGTCCACAGGCAGTTCTGAGAACAAAGAAGCAAGGAGAAAAAAGAAGAAAGCGCCGAAGCCGGAGATTAAAAAACAGGAGCCGGAGAAAGAGGCGGAGAAAGTAAGAAGGACGGCTCTGGAAATAAAAGAAGCGGAAAAGAAAGAAATTGAAAAGGAGGAGGAAGACGAAAAGATATTCGAGATACCGGCGTTTTTAAGAAAAAACAAAAAGAAAAAATAACATGATAAAAGAAATTAGAAAAGCCATATTTCCCATTGCCGGCCTGGGTACCAGGTTTCTGCCTTTTTCCAAGGCCGTTTCCAAAGAATTGATTCCCTTGGTTGACAAGCCCATGATTCATTACGCGGTTGAAGAGGCCCTGCTTTCGGGCATTAAGAAAATCGAGTTCGTGGCCAGGCCCCAGCAAAAGGACTTCCTTAACTATTTCACCAGGGACGTTAAGCTGGAAAAGTTTTTGGAAGAGAACAAAAAGAAGGCGGAGCTGGACAACCTGAAAGAAGTTGAGGCCTATTTCAAGAACATTGATTTTTCCATCGAGGTCCAGAAAAATCCCCAGGGAAACGCCCATGCAATTTTTCAGTCAAGGAATTTTATTAAAAACGAGCCCTGCGGAGTTTTTTTCTGCGACGACGTCATAAAATCGGAACAGCCGGGCTTCCAGCAGTTGACAGAGGTTTTCAAGACCTGCGGCGGCCGTCCGGTTCTGGCCCTTAAAACAATGCCGGACGACAAGCTTTCCAGCTACGGCGTGGTCCAGGTTGAGAAAATAGCCAACAGCTTCTACAAGATTAAAAGAGTGGTGGAGAAGCCGAAAAGCGGAACAGCTCCTTCCAATCTGGCGGTTCTGGGCAGGATGATTTTGACCCCGGATGTCTTTGATTATATGGAGGCGAACAAATCCGGCCTTGATAAAGACCTTTCCATTGTTCCGCTCCTGGGAAGGATGGCCGAGGAAGGCAAGGCGATATACGGCTATGAGATTAAAGGGGAGTGGCTGGAATGCGGCAACAAGCTGCTGTGGCTCAAGTCGTTCGTTAGCTTGCTTTTGGACGACCCCAAATTCGGAGGGGAAATCAGAAAATACCTTAAAGAGCTAAACATTCAATAAAATGATTTACGATTTAATCATTATCGGGGGCGGGCCGGCTGGCGTCACGGCCGGTATTTATTCTGCCAGGCAGAGAATGAAGACCATGCTTTTGACCAAGTCGTTCGGCGGCCAGATGGTTCACAAGGCCGTGGAAATAGAGAATTATCCCGGCTTTGAGAAAATTTCCAGCATTGAGCTTATCGACAGGTTTGAAAAGCAGGTGAGGAGCAAAGACATTGAAATCAAAAACGAGAAGGTCGTGGATATCGACAAGGGGGAATTTTTCAACGTTTCAGTCGAGGGGGGCGAAGTTTTCCAGTCCAAAGCGGTGATTATCGCCATTGGAGCAGAACCTAGGCGCCTTAATGTCAAAGGAGAGAAAGAATTTTTGGGCAAGGGGTTGGGCTATTGTCCGACCTGCGACGGCCCGCTTTTTTCGAAAAAGAAAGTGGCAGTAATCGGAGGAGGGGAAGCGGGATTCGAGGCTGCTTTATTCTTGAAAAAATACGCTTTTGAGGTGACGATTCTGGAGAGGGGGGATAAAATTTCCGCCAGCCAGGAAATCCAGGAAAGAGCGGGGAAGGAAGGAATAAGGGTAATCCTTAAAACAGAAGTGAAAGAAATAAAAGGAAAAGATTTCGTGGAAGAGGTTTTGTATAATAACGAGAGTATCGCTGTCCAGGGAGTTTTCGTCCAAATCGGCCATGCTCCAGACGCTTCTTTCGCCAAAAAATTGGTTGAACTGAACAACAAGGGGGAGATAATCACTGACCCGGAAACCTATGAAACCAAAACCAAGGGCCTTTTCGCGGCCGGGGACATCAACAACGGGAGGATGAAACAGATTGTCATCGCCTGTGGCGAGGGAGCCCAGGCCGCTTTGTTCGCCTATAATTACTTGGTTAAAAATTATGAGTTCGATTAAATCAATCAGAGCCAGGGAAATAATCGATTCAAGGGGAGCTCCCACCGTTGAAGTAGAGTGCGCGACCGAAGACGGGGTTTTCGTCGACAGCGTTCCGGCCGGCGCCTCAAAAGGAGAAAGAGAGGCGGTGGAATTGAGGGATGGAGGAATAAGATACGGAGGATTTGGCGTTTCCAAAGCAATAGACAACATCAATAAGATTATTTCCGCCCGGCTGAACGGCCTGAATCCCGAAGACCAAAAAGAAATAGACAACCTAATGATTGCCCTGGACGGCACGGCCAATAAGTCAAACCTGGGGGCTAACAGTATTCTGGGAGTTTCCATGGCTGTCTGCCGGGCCGGAGCCAAGGCCAGGGGCCTGGAGCTTTACGAGCACATTTCCTCGCTTCAATCAGGGAGGCACAAGAGAAAATACAGAATGCCCAAGGCCTGCTTCAATGTCATCAACGGAGGCAAGCACGCGGGGAACAACCTCGATTTTCAGGAATTCATGATAGTTCCTTTGGCCGGAAGCTTTAAGGAAGAATTGAGAATGGCGGTGGAAACTTACCATACCATTAAAGGAAAATTGAAAAAGAATTATTCGGAAACGGCGATAAACGTCGGAGACGAGGGCGGTTTTGCTCCTCCCATTGATGTTGCCGAGGTTGCTTTGGGCGTTATCGTCAAGGCGATTGAAAGCGCCGGATTCAAGGGAGGAATAAAAATTATTCTTGATATCGCCGCCAGCCATTTTTTCAAAGACGGCTATTACGCCTTGAGCACGGGCGGCTTCACTAAGGACGAGTTTCTTGACTATTATGCCGACCTGGTTTCCAAATATCCCATTATCGGCCTGGAAGACCCCCTGGAAGAAAAAGACTGGCAGGGTTTCAGGGAAATAACCGACAACCTTGGCCCAGAGATTATGATAATCGGGGACGACCTTCTGGTAAGCAATGCGAAATACATTAAAGAAGCGAAGGAAGGAGAGGCGTGCAACGCGGTTCTTCTGAAGCCCAATCAGGTGGGGACTGTTTCCGAGCTCCTGGAATCCGTCAATCTGGCCAAAGAATACGGGTGGAAGACCGTTGTTTCCCATCGTTCCGGAGAAACCAACGATGATTTCATCGCTGACTTGGCCGTGGGAATCAACGCGGATTTCATCAAGTCCGGGGCTCCGGCCAGGGGGGAGAGGACGGCCAAATACAACCGCTTGATAAAAATAGAGGAGATGTTAAAATACATATTAGATTAATTAAAAATTAAGAACATGAAAAAAGTCAGACTATTTTCAACGCCGACCTGCCCTTATTGCCTCACTCTTAAGAGGTTTTTGGAAGAGAACGGGGTGGAGGTGGAAAGCATTGATGTTTCCCAAGATGAAAAAGCCCAGAAAGAGATGGTGGAAAAGACCGAGCAGGCCACGGTCCCGGTTTTGGATATAGGCGGCCAGTTTGTCGTCGGTTTTGACAGAAAAAAGATTTGCGGTCTTTTGGGAATAGAGGATTAATCATGAAAAAATCATTTACTTTAATCGAAATATTGGTAGTCATCGTCATAATCGGAATCCTTTCCGCCTTCATTATCGTTTCCATGTCCGGAGTATCCCAGAAAGCCACCATTGCCAAAGGCCAGGCCTTTGGCAACTCTCTTAAAAACGCTTTGATGATTAATTTGGTTTCGGAGTGGAGGCTTGATGAAACTTCAGGAACCGCGGTTTCTGATACCTGGGGCGGGGGGAATAATGGGACCTGGTCCGGACCAGCAGGAACATACACCTCTCCTTCTTGGAGAACCGCTTCCGAGTGCGTTTCCGGAGGATGTCTGGCTTTTGACGGGACCGACGATTACGTGAACTGCGGGGCAGGAACCAATTTGGATATCACGGGTGCGCTCGCGATAAGCATCTGGGTATATCCGAAAACGAACAGCGCTTTCGGGGGCATAGTTATAAAAGGCATAGACGACAAGTTTCAATTGGTCGCAAGGAATGATGGATATTTTGAAATATACGTTGAAAACGGCAGCGGCGTGGGGCAGGCCCTCAGTACGGTTCCGATAACCGTTAACGCCTGGCAGCATTTAGCCGCAATATTCAATCCGACTGCGCAGTACCTGTATCTTTACAAAAACGGGGCGGAGACGAAAGTTTCGTGCACGATAGGCAGCTTAAGAAGCAATTCTACTGATTTTTACATAGGGAGATACAGCGCCTACTATTTCAACGGCTTGGTTGACGAAGTCCGCATATACAATGCCGCCACTTCCGCCTCCCAAATCCAGCAAGACTATTTTTTCGGCCTGAATAACTTGTTTAGAAAGAGGGAAATAACTGAAAGCGAATACCTTGAAAACGTGCTAGAATTAAAGCAATCATTAGCAAATAATAATTAAGACCAAAACCATGGCAAAAATAGCAATTAACGGATTCGGAAGAACCGGCAGATGTGCCTTAAAAGTCATTCTGGAAAACAATCTTGATTTGGACGTTGTGGCAGTCAATGATTTGACCGACAACGAGACCCTGATGCACCTTTTTAAACATGATTCCAATTACGGCAGGTTTAAGGGAAAAGCAGACCTGGAGGGAGACGAAATGATAGCGGCCAAGCAGAGAATAAAGCTTTTTTCCGAAAAAGACCCGGAGAAGCTGCCCTGGAAAGAGCTGGGCGTGGACATTGTTCTTGAATGCACCGGCGTTTTTACGGACAAAGAAGGGGCCTCGAAACACCTTGCAGCCGGAGCCAGGAAGGTTATAATCTCGGCTCCTGCCAAAACAGACGACGTCCCTTCGTACATCCTGGGAGTCAATGCCGATGATTACAAGGGAGAAAGCATAATTGACATGGGCTCCTGCACTACCAACTGTCTCGCTCCCTTGGTCAAGGTCTTGGAAGAAGAATTCGGAATAGTCAAAGGATTCATGACCACGGTCCATTCATATACCAACGACCAGAGGGTTTTGGATTTGCCTCATAAGGATTTGAGGAGGGCGAGGGCAGCGGCCATTAACCTGATTCCCACCACTACCGGAGCGGCCAGGGCCATTGGCAAGGTTATTCCTTCGGTTTCGGGCAAGCTGGACGGAGTTGCCGTGAGAGTTCCCACGTCGGTCGTTTCCCTGGTTGATTTGGTTTGCGAGCTGAAAAAAGAAACAAGCGTTGAAGAAGTGAATAGTTTATTCAAGAAAATGTCTGATAAGGGGGAGTTAAAGGGAATATTTTTTGCCGAAGAAGAGTCCCTGGTTTCCACGGATTTTATCGGCAATTCTTTTTCTTCGGTCGTGGACTTGGAGTTTACCAGGGCCAAGGGCAATATGGTTAAAGTGCTGGCCTGGTACGACAATGAATGGGGCTACTCGGCGAGGTTGGCGGAGATGGCTTATTTCCTGTCAAAACATAATTAAGATTTAGCCCAACGAGAGTTGGGTTTTTTCATTTTTGGTGATATAATGGGGGCATGGAAATCTTAAGCTTTAAAGAAACAAAGAACCTTCTTTTGAAATACGGCCTGCCTTTTTGCGAGACGGGAATTTTTGATTCTTTGGACAAGGCCGCTGATTACGCCGAGGAAATCGGCTATCCCGTTGTCTTGAAAGCTTACGGCAAGGATGTTTTTCACAGGACGGAAACAGGCGGAGTGGTTGTCGGGATTAAAAACAAAGAAGGGCTGAAAAAAGAGTGGGAAGCCATGGCTCAAAAATTCAATAACATTGAAGGTTTTTTGGTCCAGGAAACAGCCAGGGGAAGAGAATTAATCATGGGAATGAAAAGGGACGAGCAGTTCGGCCCTGTTTTAATGTTCGGCTTGGGCGGTGTTTTCGCCGAATTGTTCAAAGATGTTTCCTTGAGGATTGCGCCCATAGACAAGAAAGAAGCCGAAGAAATGCTTGAAGAAACAAAGGCTTACAAAATAATCAAAGGGTTCAGGGGCGAAGGCGTCAACAAGGACAAGCTGATTGATTTGTTAATCAGGTTGTCCAAGCTTTCTTTAAAAGAAAGAATGATTAAGTCAATAGATTTCAATCCGGTGATGGGCAACAAAGAAGAGGTTTTAATAGTTGATTTTAAGATTGTAGCATGAATTTAGAAAAGATATTCAATCCGGACAGCATAGCCGTTATCGGAGCAAGCGAGGAGGAAAAGACCGTGGGGGCGGGCCTGGTTAAGAATTTACTGCAAAGCCGAAAGAAGATATTCTGCGTCAATCCTTTCCGGGAAAAGGTTTTTCAGATGGAATGTTTCAAGAAAATCACGGACATCAAAGAAAAGATAGATTTGGCCGTCATTGCTGTTCCGGCTTCGGCGGTTCTTGGGGTGGTTGAAGAATGCTGCCAGAAAAAGGTTAAGGGAATTATCGTCGTTTCCAGCGGTTTTCAAGAATCAGGGGAAGAAGGAAGGCAGAGAGAGAACAAATTGATAGAATTGGTTGAAAAAGCCGGAATTCCATTAATCGGTCCGAATTGTCTCGGTGTTTTAAATCTAAACAACAATCTTAACGCTTCTTTTTCTCCTTTGTCGCCCAAAAAAGGGAACATCGCTTTTCTTTCCCAGTCCGGTTCTCTGGCCAATGCCCTGATTGACAAAAGCATTGATTTTAACCTTGGTTTTTCCAAAATTGTTTCTTACGGAAACGAAGCCCAGGTTGATTTGACCCGGCTTCTTTCGTATTTGAAGGACGACAAGGAAACAGAAGTCATTCTTTTGTATCTCGAGGGAGTGAAAAAAGGAAGAGAATTTTTTGAAATAGCCAAAGAAGTTTCTCAACGCAAGCCCATCGTGGTTTTAAAAGCCGGCCGGGGCAAAATGGGGGAAAAAGCCGTTTCCACCCATACCGGCTCCTTGGTGGGAAATTACGAAACCTATCAAGCGGTTTTCAAGCAAGCCGGATTGGTTGAGGTTGATTCTTTGGAAGAGCTTTTGGACACGGGCAAGGCCTTGTCTTTTGAGAAAAAATGCCGGAACGGAATCGGTATTGTCACCAACGGCGGGGGCCTGGGAGTTTTGGCCGTTGACTTCTGCGAAAAATCCGGGGTGGAAGTCAGCGAGCTTAAAAAAGAAACCGTTGAAAAGATGGACAAGGACGAAACAATGAAAAAAGTCTCAATCAAGAGGAACCCTCTGGACATTATGGGAGACGCTTTGAGCGACAGGTATGAAGCGGCAATCAGGGCCCTCCTGGCCGTGAAAGAGATTAACGGCCTTCTCGTCATCCAGAGCGTGCAGATAATGACAGAACCCCTGGAAAATGCTAAGATTATTGCGGAACTGAAAAAAGAATTTCCTTTAAAGCCGGTTGTCTGCTGTTTTGTGGGAGGACCGCTGGTCAAGGAAGCGGTTGATTGTTTGGAGGAAAACAAAATACCCAATTATCCCGACCCGAAGCGGGCGATAAAAGCAATTAAAAGTTTAATCATATGAGCTTTCTCATCTTCATTCTTGACATCATTTTCATCATCATTTTCTTGATTCTCAGCTTAATAAACCTATTCGGCTAATTTATCATGGAAAAAGCAAACGTTTTGTGGTTTTCGGAGATAAGGAAAAAGGACGTGGGCCAGGTCGGGGGCAAGAGCGCTTCTCTGGGGGAAATGTATTCTTTGCTGGTGCCCAAGGGAATTAACATTCCCAGCGGATTTTCAACCACTGCCCATGCTTATTTGTCTTTTCTCAAATACAACGGATTTGACAAAAAACTGAAAGAAATTTTTTCTGATTTTAATCCCAAAGACCTGACCAATCTTCAGGATACCGGCAGAAAGGCCAGGAATCTGCTTCTTTCCGGAAAATTTCCTCTTGACCTGGAAAAAGACATCCTTGAGGCGTATAAAAAACTGTGCCAGGAATACGGCGATGACGCTGATGTGGCAGTGCGTTCTTCGGCCACGGCCGAGGACTTGCCCAGCGCTTCTTTCGCCGGCCAGCATGAAACATATCTTAACGTCAAGGGCGAAAAGAAGCTGCTGGAAGCGGTTTTGAAATCGTATTCTTCTTTGTTCACGGACCGGGCCATTTCCTACAGGCACGAGAAGGGATTCAAGCAGCTGGAAGTTTATCTTGCTTCCTGCGTGCAGAAAATGGTAAGAAGCGATTTGGCTTCTTCGGGGATAATGTTTACCATTGACACCGAGACCGGATTCAGGGACGTCGTTCATATAAGCTCCATTTTCGGCATCGGGGAGCTGATTGTCAAAGGAAGAATTACGCCCGATGATTTTTACGTTTTCAAGCCCACCTTGAAAAAAGGATTCAGGCCGATTATCATCAGGAATCTGGGGAGGAAGACGAAGAAATATGTTTACGGCTCCCAGGCCGGGTTGAAAGAAGCAGGCGTTTCAGAGAAAGACCAGGCAAGATTTTCTCTGTCAGAAGACGAGGTTTTGACCTTGGCCAAGTGGGGATGCATGATTGAAGACCATTACAACTATCCCCAGGACATTGAGTGGGCCAAGGACGGAAAAACAGGCAAGCTGTTCGTTGTTCAGTCCAGGCCGGAGACGGTTCACAGCCTGAGCAAGGCAAGGGTTTACGAAGAATACGACATTAAAACCCAAACCAAGCCCGTGCTGACTGGCATTGCCATTGGAGAGAAAATCGGTTCGGGAAAGGCAAGAGTGATTTTGGACACGAGGAAAATGAAGGAGTTCAAGGAGGGCGAGGTGCTGGTGACGAAAATGACCGACCCTGACTGGAACAGCATCATGGTCAAGGCCTCGGCCATTATCACTGACGAAGGGGGAAAGACCTGCCACAGCGCCATTATTTCCCGGGAATTGGGCATTCCCTGCATTGTCGGAACCAAGGAAGCGACCAGGAAGCTTAAAACAGGAATGAAGGCAACGGTTGACTGCACCCAGCTCAAGGGCAGGGTGTTCAGCGGCTTGATTCCTTTTAAAGTGAAGAAATACAATTTGGATGAGATTCCCGATTTGCCGACCAAGATAATGCTTAATTTGGGAACGCCCGAGTCGGCCTTTAAGTCATCTTTTCTTCCCGTGTCCGGGGTGGGACTGGCCAGGGAAGAGTTCATTATCGCCGAGAAGATAAAAATCCATCCTTTGGCTTTGATTCATTTCAATAAGATAAAATCGAAACTGTCAAGAGAAGAGATAAAGGAAATAGAGGATTTGACCAGGGGATACAAGAACAAGGTGGAATTTTTCATCAACGAGCTGGCCGAGGGCATATCGCAGATCGGAGCGGCTTTTTATCCCAAGCCCGTGATTGTCAGGTTCTCTGATTTCAAAACCAACGAGTACAGGCACTTAATCGGAGGAAAGCATTTTGAGGGAGAAGAAAACAATCCCATGCTGGGTTTCAGGGGTGCTTGCCGGTACATTGCTCCCAGCTTCAGGCCGGCTTTTGAGCTGGAATGTTTGGCTGTTAAGAAAGCCAGGGAGGAATACGGCCTGACCAATATCTCGGTCATGGTTCCTTTCTGCAGGACGATTGAAGAGGGGAAAAAGACGAGAGAAATCATGAAAGAATTGAAACTGGACGGCTTAAAGGTTTACGTGATGTGCGAGATTCCTTCCAATGTGATTTTAATAGACGAGTTCCTGAAGATATTCGACGGCATGAGCATCGGCTCCAATGATTTGACCCAGCTGGTTCTCGGCCTGGACAGGGACAACAGCGGCCTTGCCCACATCGGAAACGAGAACAACGAGGCGGTCAAGGAGCTGATAAGAAAAGTAATCAAGAAATGCAATGAAAAAGGCAAGTACTGCGGCATCTGCGGCCAGGCTCCGTCCGATTATCCCGAGTTTGCCAGATTCTTGATGGAAGAGGGAATAGAAAGTATTTCCTTGAATCCGGATACGGTCATCAAGACCATCTTAAGCATTTCCAATAAATTAGGTTAATGAATATTAATAACTATGTTTGACATCATTACATTTGGCTCGGCCACCTGGGACATATCCCTGACCCTGTCGGGCAAGAAAGTTAAGGATAACGCCGACTTGATTGTTGATAAGGGCATTTACCTTAATCTGGGCTCGAAAATCAGCGTCCAGGACATGTACTTCGGGTTTGGCGGAGGA
>Ga0265297_10012342_pt1 | contig 10273 bp, 14 predicted proteins | sample Munlanlwell13791_FD_192502 | JGI IMG/M metagenome (GOLD analysis project Ga0265297, IMG submission 192502) | Leachate microbial communities from a municipal landfill in Southern Ontario, Canada - Leachate well 137-91 | ecosystem: Engineered > Solid waste > Landfill > Unclassified | place...
GTCACCGAGTACAAGCTGTAGCTGGCCTGCGCCGACGACGTGGCCGATGCTCTGGTTGACGCCATCGCCAAGGCGGCGCATACGGGGCAGCCCGAAGCGGGCTGGATTTTTGTGAACGATATCCAGCGCTCAGTCCAGATTCGCTGAGGCGGGCAATGAAAGACAAGCACCAGCGCCCATCGTCTGCAGCGAAGGAAAGAACAAATCCTTCCGCGCAGGCAGACTGTCTTGCAGCGGTCCAAGGGGGTGCGCTGGAGAGCGTGAGCGCCCTTCTGCGGGAGGGGGTAGCCGTGAATTGGCAGGACAGGGACGGCTGCAGTTTGCTTTTCCATGCGATTTTCAGAAGACATTTCGCCATTGCAGAGGAACTCCTCGCGCGAGGAGCGAACATCGATCTCCCGGACCGGCGTGGCTGGACACCGCTATTCTGGGCGGCTTTCAATGGCCACACGGACATCGTCGGTTTTCTGGTCGTGCACCTCGCCGATGCAAATGCGGGAACCCATGAAGGTGACCGGCCCTTGTTCATGGCTGCTTACAAGGGTCACGCAGAAGTGGCCCGTTTGCTGCTGGCGGGCGGGGCGCAGTGGGACGCGGTCGACCCCGGGGGGCGCGACGCACTGTGGGTTGCTGGCATGAAGGACCACCACGAGATCGTGAGACTGCTGGAAGCAAAAGCGGCCGCGCCGGGAAGGCAACTGCCGGACGTGCATTGAGGGTTGCGCGACGAGCCAGAAAGTCGGCGCTGGCGCCACGGCGTTCTGGTGTTCAGCCTTTCCTTCCGATATTCGCCGTCAGCCCAGAATATCTTTTTTCATTTGTTCAAATTCCTCGCGGGAGATTTCACTCTTCGCATAGCGTTTCTCAAGAACTTCGAGGGCTGTCTCGAAGTGCTGAGAATGGTGCGATGGGCGGTCAGAATCGTTCCGCCATGGCGGCCTGAAACCGCTACGCCCGAAGACAAAGTAAAACATGGTCACAAAAATAACGACCATGACGATAGGCATGATGATGGGAAATGGCCACCATCCGCCCCACCAGAAATGTTCCGGACCCATAAGATTTCTCCTGTCGTGGTTGATCAGACCGGCCTGACGCCGGTCTTCAAACTCATGAATGCCCGCAGTGCGGGTGGATTTTGCGAGGGCGCCTGTTGGCCCATTACTTCTTGCCGGCCGGCGCGACCGTCGTGGCGCCCTTCCCATTTCCGCCCGTCATGGCGGGATCCATCATTCCGCCCATGCCCCCACCCATCATCTTCATGTTCTCCTGCATCAACTGCTGCTGCATGCCCATGCAGGCTCCCATCATCTGCTGGCGGCGCTTCATGGCCTGGGGCGAGGTGTCCTCCTGATTCCACCACCCCATGCCTCGCATGCCGCCCATCTCGTCCATACCACCCATGCCCTGCATGCCATCGCCACCCCAGCACCCCATGCTCGCCATCATTGGCCCCATCATCGTGCCGCAACCGGGCATGGCGTCGGAGCCGTGCATCATGCGCATGCCTTCCAGCATCGCAGTCCAACGCTCCTGCATCAGCTTCTGGCGCTGGACGGGATCGCTGCACTGTTGAATTCTCTGCCGCTGCTGCCCCTACGGCATCACCTCCGCAACAACCAGCAATTGCTCACGATGTTGCCTCGTCGATCATTTGCATCGTCTTTTCTTCAACTTCCCTTGCCGTCTGAAGCAACGCCGCATCCTGCGAGAGCGCGGAAAGCAGTCTTGCCGGTTTGATGAGCCCGATCATCGTTTTCGAGTTCTCCGTGTATACCGAAATGCGACAAGGCAGCGCCATGTTCAATCTCATGTCCATAGCAAGCACCTTCGCAGCCTGCGTTGGGTTGCACACTTCAAAGACCTTGCACTGCTCCTCGAATGCAACGCCCTTGCTCTTCAGGGTTGTCCCTAGGTCGTGAACATGCAGCACGCCGAAGCCATGTCGTTTCACGGCCGCCTCCAGGTCCGTGGCTGCCTGTTCGAAGGATTTCGCCGTTTCAACGATGTAGTACATGATTAACCTCACCTTTCAGGAATTATCCGCATGCGTCTAGCCAGTTTTCAAGTCGTCGCGTTTTTGCAGGTATTCGTCGCGTTCTATTTCTCCGCGCGCATAGCGCTGTTCCAGAATGAGCAACGGCTCGGGGCGCGTCTTGTCGTTTTCTCCACTCGGGGAATCCGATCGGCGGCCACCCGACAGGTACTTGACCGCCGCCAGCACCAGCAGTATCAGTAACAGCCAGAAAGTCACCATGCCCAGCCAGCCCAGACCATGCCAACCCATGCCATAGCCTTCATAATTCATCCACATTTTTCCCTCCTGCGGCGTTCCGCTACCATTGTCCCGACTTGATCGTGGTTAACCTCATGACCTCCCAGTCCTGCATGCCGCCGCGATACCAGACCAGTTTGCGAGCGGGGTAGCCGAGTTTCAACAGCACCCTGATGTTGTCGGGCGATTGGCCGCACCAAGGGCCATTGTGGATCTGAACAAATGCCTACCATCTCCGCATCGAGCCCTGATGCTGCATCATTTGATCGTTCATCATCTGTTGCATGTTCATGTACCGATCCATCATGTACTGGCGCTGCTTCAGTTGTTCCGGGGTCAGATTGGAGTAATACCCGCCCATATGACCCCATCCCATCATCGGGCCACCCATCATGCCCGGCCCCATTCCCGGGCCGCCCATGCAGCAGCCCATATCGCCGTCGCAGTCCCACATGCCCTGCATCATCTGCATGTTGTTCTGCATGGCCGCCCAATGGTCTTGCAGGAGCTTCTGCTTCTCCTGCGGATCCTGCGTCTGGCGGATCTTGTCCATCTGTTCCTGCATCTTCTTCATGTTCTCCTGCGCCTGCGCCATCTGCTTGTCGAACTCGGCCACGTTCGGCGCCGCCTGCTTCGCCTGGGCGCCCTTGGCGGCCGGGGCGGGCTGCTGGGCCAGGGCCGGCGTCATCGAAAGAACGAGGAAGGACAACGCGGTTATCAAGACTGTCTTTTTCATGATCGATTACTCCTTTGCGAGGTTGAGGGTGGTTACCCGCCGCACCAGGCGGAACGGCGGGTGGCGAGACCGGTCTGTGCTCCATAGTAGGCAGCGAGATCGACAATTTCCTGATCGCTCAGGTGCTCGGCCTGGGCGCGCATGGTCGGGTCATTACGCAGTCCGGCGCGGTAAGCGCGCAGGGCGGAAGCGACATACGCCGCGCGTTGCCCGGCAATTCGGGGAAATTGGTCGGATGCGCTGTTGCCATCTTTGCCGTGGCATGCCGAGCAGACTTGCCGGGCCTTGAGCGGACTCGATGAGGGCCCGCTGTCCGCCATGGCCGCGCTGGCGAGACACAGAAGAAACAGGGCTGCGGACAATGGGGGCTTCATTCTTCACTCCTGCGCCGAGGCATAGAAGCGGGCAGCATCGCCAATGTCCCGATCAGACAACATCGCGGCCATGCGGTTCATGACCGGATGCCGGCGTTCGCCGGAGCGGTAGGCCCTGAGCACTTTCTCCAGGTAGGCGGCATGCTGGCCGCCGAGCTTCGGCGCGGTCTCGCCCCGGTTCATGCCCATGCCCATTCCCATGCCGCCGCGCATTCCCATGTCGTGGCAGCCGTGACACATCTCCAGCTTGTTCCAGCCACCACCGCCCCAAGCGCCGCCCTGGCGCCCGGATTGCCAGCCTTGCGCCCAGGCAGATTGGGCGCCGCAGGTCCCGAGGACAAACAGGAGAATCAGGCGAGAGTGCTTCATTTCTCTACGAACGCCCGTTCGATCACATAGTCGGCAGGCGCTCCGATATGCGGTGAAATATGGAAGCCGCGTGAGTTCAACAGATCGCAGCAGTCCTGCAGCATGGCGGGGCTGCCGCAGATCATCGCCCGGTCGACGGCCGGATCAAGAGCTGGCAGGCCGATGTCCGCGAACAGCTTGCCGCTGTCGATGAGTTCCGTCAGCCGCCCTTGGTTGCGGAAAGGCTCGCGGGTCACCGTCGGGTAATAAATGAGCTTGTTGCGGACTTCCTCGCCAAAGAATTCGTTTGCCGGAAGTTGCCCGGTGATGAAGTCAGCATAGGCCAGTTCGCTTGCATGGCGGACGCCGTGGACGAGGACCACCTTCTCGAACCGTTCGTAGGTTTCCGGGTCCTGGATGACGCTCAAGAAGGGCGCAAGACCGGTGCCCGTGGCAAGGAGATAGAGATTCTTCCCCGGCAGAAGGTCGTGCAGCACCAGGGTGCCGGTGGGTTTGCGACTGACGACGATGGGGTCGCCCGGCTGCAGGTGCTGCAGGCGGGAAGTCAGCGGACCGTCTTCCACCTTGATGCTGAAGAATTCGAGATGTTCCTCGTAATTCGGACTGGCGATGCTGTAGGCCCGGGTCAGCGGTTTCCCGTTTACGTCGAGTCCGACCATTACAAACTGGCCATTGGCGAAACGCAACCCGGGGTTGCGGGTGGTCGTGAAACTGAACAGTCTTTCGTTCCAGTGGTGGACACTGATAACGGATTCGATGCCAAATTTGCTCATTGCATGTGCCTCAAATTTGTTGGAATGCTAATAAATAGGTGTATCACGTCGCGCTCCTTGAATCAGATGACGACATGTCTGTCGGTGGTTGTTTCGCATGGAATGCACAACAAGGAGCGAAACCCCCAGGAAGATCCAAACATCTGCAAAGTTGAATGCCGGCCAGTGCATGCCGCTCCAGTGGAAATCCAGAAAGTCCACCACGCTTCCGCGAGTGATGCGATCCAGGGCATTGCCCAAGGCACCGCCCAGAATCAAACCGAACCCTAATGACTCCATTCGCGGCAGCGGTTTGCGGAGCTGCAGCGCAAGGAAAGTTGCGACAATCAAAGCCAGCGCAATGAAGAAGTAACGCTGCCAGCCGCCTGCGCCAGCCAGGAAGCTGAAGGCCGCCCCCGGGTTCAAAACGTAAACCAAATCACTGCTGTCCGGTTAAAACGCGAATAGATTCAATTGGTTGTTGATTGCAATGCGGTCGGAACTGGAGTCGATGCCCGGAAAGGCTTGCTGCAAGGGCATCTTCTCGAAAAGGGTGACCGACAAGATCTGTAGCAATGTGTAGAGCGAAGCGTCGAGGTTGAGACGCTTCTTGACGATGGCGATGAGCACATAAACCGACACCGCGATCCAGATTTGTGTCTTGACCGCATTCTCTGACGTACCGAAGAAACGCTTGATCCGAAGATGCTGCTTGATCCACTTGAAGAACAACTCGACATGCCACCGATTCTTGTAGAGCGCACAGATGGTGGCCGCCGGGAATGTCATCTGATTGGTGAGGAAGACGAGCGTCTTGCCGGTCTCGGGATCCTTGAATCGAACGCGGCGCAGCTTCGCGGGATAGTCCTGCTTGGTGTAGAAGCCATCGAGCTCGATGGTCTGATCGCAGATCACCCCGGTGCTGCGATCGGTCTTCGCGGAGTAGATACGATGAAAGTTCATGTTCGACTTGGCTCGCGTGACGAAGAATGCGCCGGCCAGATGCAGTGTATGCAGACGTGCGAAATCGACGTAGCCCCGATCCATCACGTAGATCGCCCCCGCTTCCAGTTCCAGCAGATCGAGCGCATGAACGTCGTGGAGCTTGCCGTCGGAGACATGGATGAAACTCGGTATGTTGCCCTTCAGGTCGAGCAGGGTGTGCATCTTTACCGCCGCCTTGGTGGTGCGAAAGTGCGCCCACGGAAACACCGACAGGCACAGATCGATGGTCGTCGAATCCAAGGCATATACGGTGTTCGACAGATCGAGTCCCAAGTCCTCGCTGAGATACAACTCGCGGGCTTGAGCAATCAGTCGTCCGGCGAAACTTTCCCAGATGCGCCAGTCGCGCAATTCGTTGGCGTCGGCCAACGTCGATCTCGCCACCGGTCCGCGAAATCCCATGTGATACAACTTCGCCGCTTGGGCCAGCAGACAGGCTTCGATATCCCGCAGACTCTCTCGGTAGGTCAGCTGCGCAAAGGCCATCGCCCGAAATTGCTCGGCGCACGTCAATGCCCGAACACCTTTGTCGCCACCGTGGCGCGCCACGATTCGATGAAAGGTCTTCCACGGCAGAAAGTCCATGACCTGGGCGAACAGCGTCTTGCCAGTGTTCATGGCGATCTCCGGGCAAAAGCTCGGAATTCTGGCGGAACGGCAGTTCTGAATTCAAATCGGAGACACCCATCGTCGCTCGGAAACCCTTGTCAGTCATGACTTACAGCGATTCAACCTTCAATTTAACCGGACAGTAGTGAACGTAAACCAAATTGAAAAATGTTGTGATGGGCACCTGATCCGCATATCCGAATGTATGGGAGATGCTCGCTTTGGTGGATTGGTCCAGGAACCCGGTCAGCCCTGCCGCCCCATACCCGGCCCAGCGGAAATTCCTCGTCATGTGCTTGTTGACGATCGAGCCCGCTCGGATCAATCGGCGGGATGCCGCGTAGCTCGCCAGCCCCACACCCCACCCAACCACAACGTCTGCGGGAAAGTGCATACCGGCCGCAACTCGAGACCAGCCCACCAACACGAGATACAGAATGAGTGCAATGCGTAAATGTCTGCCCGTCAGCGACCAGAGCGTACCCACGACCAGTGCGGCGTAGGCGGCATGCCCGCTGGGCAGGCTGTAATGAAACTCGGGCTCGCCCCAAACCCGCACCAAGCCTTCGAATACCGCGGGCGGACGAGGAAAGTCCAAGAGCACCTTGATCAGAATTGCCACAACCGAGGCCGTGCAAAACCCCACGCAAAACCGAACGAGGCTGTCAAGGACTGCATCAGCCCGATGGTCGGTATTGGGTGCTTTGCTCCACAGCCACAGCCCCGCTACTACCAAGGGGGCCGTCCAGTAGTTTCCGCCAAGCCCCATTGCCCAAATCAGGGGCTCCAAACTCTCCGGAGTCCCGGCGTTTAGCAGTTGAAACAGCGCTTCATTCCCGCCACCCCAGTCGTAGAACAATTGCTTGAATGTCATTTGCGCAACAACCTCAGGCCGTTGAAGACCACGATCAGGCTGGCCCCCATGTCAGCGAATACCGCCATCCACATCGAGGCGTTGCCTGCGATTGCCAGCACCAGAAATACTGTCTTGATGCCCAGGGCCAGCGTGATGTTCTGCCAAAGGACGGCATGAACGCGCCGCGACAAACGAATGGTTTCCGGGATGCGCCGCAGGTCGTCGTTCATGATGACGATATCGGCGGCCTCCATCGCGGTATCGGTTCCGGCCGCGCCCATCGCCACGCCGATATCGGCACGGGCCAGCGCCGGCGCATCGTTGATGCCGTCGCCGGTCATGGCGGTTGATCCATAGCGTTGCTGCATCTCCTCGATGGCCGCCAGCTTTTCTTCGGGCAACAGGTTGCCGCGCGCATCGTCGATGCCCGCCTGCCTGGCAATGGTGCTGGCCGTCGCGCTGTTGTCGCCGGTGAGCATCACCGAGGCGACACCCAGTTGATGCAGTTCGGCGACGGCCGTGCGCGAGCTGTCCTTGATCGTGTCGGCGACGGCGAAGATCGCCAGCACCTGCCGCTCCGAGGCCAACAGCGTCACGCTGCGCCCTTGCGATTCATGCACCTCCAGCCGCGCCTCGATTTCCTTGCTGCACAAGCCGCGCTCCTCGATCAAGCGATGATTGCCCAATGTCAGCCGTTCGCCATCGGTGCGTGCCTCGATGCCCCGTCCGGGGAGCGCGACAAAATCCTCGAGCCCGTTCTCGGGCAGGTTGAGTCCGTGCGCGATAGCCTTCGAGACGGGATGGTCGGAGTGCCCGGCGAGACTGGCGGCCCAGGCCAACACCTGGGCTTCCGGCACGGCAGAGGACAGCACCTCGGTCGCCACCAGGCGTGGCTTGCCTTCGGTGATGGTGCCGGTCTTGTCCAGCGCGATGACGCGCAGCTTGCGTGCCTCTTCCAGATAGACGCCCCCCTTGATCAGGATGCCGCGTCGGGCCGCCGCCGCCAATCCGCTGACCACCGTGACCGGCGTGGCGATCACCAGCGCGCACGGGCAGGCGATGACCAGCAGCACGAGCGCCTTGTACAACGCGTCGGACCAGTTCCAGCCGAGCAGCCAGGGCGTCAGCAGGGCCACCGCGACGGCCATCGCGAACACTGATGGCGTGTAGATCTCGGCAAAGCGGTCGACGAAGCGCTGAGTCGGCGCCTTTGTTCCTTGGGCTTGCTCCACGGCATGGATGATCCGGGCCAGCGTCGTGTTGGTGGCGATCGCCGTGACCCGGAATTCGATTGTGCCGGTTTCGTTGATCGTGCCGGCGAACACCATGTCGCCCTCGACCTTGTCCACCGGGATACTCTCGCCGGTGACCGGGGCCTGGTTGACCGCGCTCGTTCCCGCCGTGACGCGGCCATCGAGCGGAATTCGCGCACCGGGTTTGACGCGCACGCTGGCGTCGAGCGTTACCTGCCCGGCAGGGACTTCCCGCCAGACGCCATCGGCCTGCTGGACCTCAGCCGTATCGGGTGTCAGATCGAGCAGGCTCTTGATGGCATTGCGCGCCCGATCCACCGAACGCGCTTCGATCAGTTCGGCGATGGCATACAGCGCCATGACCATTGCCGCCTCCGGCCACTGTCCGATCAGGAAGGCGCCGGTCACCGCCACGCCCATCAGCGCGTTCATGTTCAACTGGCCACGGCGCAACGCCGCCAGCCCCTTGGTGTAGGTCGACAACCCGGCGAGCCCGATGGCGATGGCCGCCACCGCCATGCCCAGCACCCTGAACGGCAGTGTATCGGGCGCAATAAAGTGCACCAGTTCGGCGCCCGTGGCCAGGGCCAGTGCCAGCACGGCTTTCCACAAATCGGCCTTTACGGAACTGCCTTCACTTGCTTCGCTGCCTGCGGCGAGTATCTTGGCTTCGTAACCGGCCTGGCGAATGGCCGCGACGGCGGCGGGCAATACCGAGTCGGGGGCGTCGATGGACAGCGTCCGTGCTGAAAGCTGGAAACTCAAGGAACGAATACCATCAATGTCCGCCAGGGCGCGGCGAATGTCGTTTTCCTCGCTGGGGCAATCCATCGCCGGAATCCGCAGCATGGTCGCGCCCGCCTGACCAGACGCGACTGGCGGCACGGACAGGGGAAGCGTGGTCGAGCAACTGCCGCTGCAACCGCAGCCGGCTGACTTGATCGGAATAGCGTGTTCAGACGTAGGCAATGCCATGAAAGAATCTCCTTGCTTGACGACATTTAAAACCCTGTAGCGGCTAAAGAGTCAAGGGGCTAGAATCAAGGCATAGATTCGATGCTGTTCAGGCACAACGGAGTGAGTCATACCATCACCATGAAAATCGGAGAACTCGCCCACCATACCGGCACCCAGGTGGAGACCATCCGCTATTACGAGCGCGAGGGTCTGCTGCCCGAAACCGCGCGCACCGACGGCAACTACCGCATCTATGGGACCACGCATGCGGACCGGCTGCGCTTCATCCGCAACTGCCGCAGCCTGGACATGACGCTCGACGAGATTCGCTTGCTGCTGCGCTTCAAGGATTCGCCGGCGGAAAACTGCGGGGGCGTAAATGAATTGCTCGACGAGCACATCGGCCACGTCGCCAGCCGCATCCGCGAACTGCGTCAACTGGAACGGCAACTCAAGGGGCTTCGCGAACTTTGTCAGGAAGCCAGTGACGCGGGCCATTGCGGCATCCTGAATGAATTGGCACAGAACACGCATCAGCCGACCAGAAATAAAACGGTCGCAGCGGAGCATGTGGGCGGTGCGCACAAGGGCGCCAGTCAGTCACGCCCGAAGAATAAAGCCAAGTAACAGGAATCACGCGACTTGTCCGATCAAACCGTAACGCTCAGCCAGCTTGAATCTCACCTCTGGGAGTCCGCCAACATCCTGCGCGGCCCGTTGGATGCGGCTGACTTCAAGACCTACATCTTCCCGCTGCTGTTCTTCAAGCGGATTTGTAACGTATTGGATGAGGAATACTCCGAGATCGTCGATGAAACCGGTGATCGTCTCCTCTGACAGACCATCGTTGCTTGTCAGTCATGACGATTTTCGCTCGACGCGACTCAGCAGCTGCTATGCATTCCACAGCAGCCGCCCAGGGGGCATGTCGCCACTGTCCGTTCAGGCCGAGTTGCTGGAATTGGCCCAAGGGCAGGTTACGAAGTGCTGCGGTCACTTAGGTGACCGGTTCGCGGAAGCTTCGTGCGGCAGCTCCTGGCCGGCAAGACCCAGTGACCACCGGCAGCTACCCGGCACCGGAATTCAA
>Ga0265297_10012343_pt1 | contig 10273 bp, 19 predicted proteins | sample Munlanlwell13791_FD_192502 | JGI IMG/M metagenome (GOLD analysis project Ga0265297, IMG submission 192502) | Leachate microbial communities from a municipal landfill in Southern Ontario, Canada - Leachate well 137-91 | ecosystem: Engineered > Solid waste > Landfill > Unclassified | place...
CCTTTCCTTTAATACTATAAATATTACCATATTTTAACCTTAAAGGCAATAGGTTTAAAAATTAAATCGACTAAAAATTCAACTTATTATCCTGAAAGAAGAAAATATGGTAATATTTATTGTTACTACACCCGGCCTTACACCTTTAAGAGATACATAATGCTAAACTTTTCTTCACCTATCTGTTCTTTTATACCCTTAAGTGTTTTATAGTCTAACATTGGGGAACATTGAGATACGCTATTCTCCCACGCGGGATATTTCTTAACTAATAAGGAAAACTGATCATTATTCGCAACCTTCATTACTAAATGTGTCCTCATTCTATCTACGTAATCATTAACCCCAAATCTGCTACCAATAAAGACGATTAAAGCGTTATTAGTAGAATATTCTTTTATGCAATTCGCCGTATAGAGAACTAATTCATTTATATCTCTGCTTGTATCACTAATGCTTTTTTGCATATCATCGATGAGAATAATAGAACACTTATCTGTTTCGTTTTTACACTTCATCTTTAATCCATACATTGCGTAATTCATTATCCCGTAAACGCAATCGTGGGCTTCGAAATATTCCTGTAATTTTTTAACCACGGTGGTTTTCCCGGTTCTCGAAGGCATTTCTATAAATAAATAACATCTTTCTTTACGAAAATGTTCATTTGTTATACATTGATTAACTATTTCGCTATAAATCTTTCCCTGAAAGGGGTAAAGTTTTATCTCAGGTTCCTTGCGTGCATCTTCTTTTTTCTCGAATTGCTGTTGTAGAATATTAGTTATATCATCCACGAGATCCTTAAAATTTATTTTATATTCTTGATAACTTTTAGGAATTGAAAATAAAATAGATTTGTAGTCCAAGTGGTTACTGTTATCAATTATTACGCAACCCCTCCCTTTACAAAAAGATATTTCAGCCACCTTCCCGTTGACTACCTTACTACTCTTCCTGTCATACCAAAATACTAAATCTCCCGCGTTTACATTAATACAACGATTCTTTTTCATTGATTTTACATCTCCTTTGTTTTTTATTCCCGATCGAATATTATTCCATTCTCCATAATTCGATCTTCCCATACGTTCTTTTAATACACTCATAATTCCCTCAATATCAACCCCTTTAAGTGGATTTTTTAAAAAATCATTAATATCTCTATGTTTTCCACAAATCCATTCATTGTTTTTATTCACTTCTTCCCATGTCCACCATTCTTCTACAGCCATTCAATATTCGCCCCCTTAATATTATAATCATTCTCAAATACAATCCAACAAAACTCCAATGGTGTTGTTTGTGAATACCCCTCGAATAATAACCGATAAGGAATAATAAAAATATCTTTTAATTTGAAATTTCTGATACTATTACTCTTAAAACACACTTCGTAATAAGCAGGGAAAACCCCTGTGTTAAGAAGAAAATCCCACACATCCTCCTTTTCTATAAATTTCTTATACTGAGCATATTTCTTCTGTTTGCTCTCGTTTAAATTATGCCAACCCTTAAAATCCCATAGTAAATCCTTTCTTATTGTAGTAGATAAACAATTAAGTTTCATTAACATAATAACTCTTTTTCGGGCCACAATGAAAGATTGTAATATGAATTCTATATCGGCACAATAGGGAGGGTTTGTAAGCACTGAATCTACCCATCCATTATTTTTATATTCTATCCCTTTATCCTGAAAGAACTTAAAAATATCATCGGTTAAGAAATTAACACCAATATTTCCATAATTCCGTGAAGGAGTAAAAGTTTCACCGTAGTCACAAGTAATCATACTATGAGAATTTAACTCAGTAGAAAGCACATTACACCCCATACCTTCTAAACATTTACTTATTGCACCCTCACCCGCGCAAGGCTCTAATATCACCTCTCTTACATCTATGGAAATTTTACTCAATAAACCATCTAATACGTTAGAGGGTGTCGGGTAATAATCCCCCTCTCTTCTTTCTTCTCCTGAACCGGAAGCAACTTGAGCTTTAGTTGATTTCTTAGATTCCTTCTTTTCTGCCTTCCTTTCTTCCCGTTCTCTCTTTCTCTCCTCTTTAGTTTTATGCTTCCACATTTCTTGAGGATATTTACCGGAAAAGAAATCTTCTACACCTTCTTCTATTTCCTTGTTGCACCGGGAGAGGAATTGATACTTAATCCCTTGATCCTCAAAGATAAAAGTGGGACTCCCGTTAAACATGGCATCATGGGCTAATTTTCTAACATTTTGCTTCTGTTCAATATCTATTACAAGCATTTATCACTTACTCCCCTCTGGCACAAAATCTTTTTCTCCTATTGACCACTCTAATCTTTTTAACATAAAATCCATATAATCAATTTCTTTTCCAAGATACTTATTGATTAATAAAGAAAAAATAAATGGTTGTTTCCTTGTTCCCTTAACAGCATAATCTTTTCTTGATAAACTTTTATTCTCCGCATAAAAACTCTCTACGTCCTGCTGTAATTTAAAATACTTTTCCCTTACAGTTTCATTCATGCAATCTATAGTTTTAATCTTTTCGGGGAAATCTTTCAATATGGATTTTAAATCATCTACTTGTCCTGATAAAATTGTTTTTAATAACCATTTATTCGATTCCGTGTAAACATTAAAATGACTTAAAGAATTATGCAAGATCATATAATCCTCTGTTTTAACCTTCATAAAAAAATTATCTCTAAACCTTACTACGTAACCTTCTATATTTTTTTGTTTAGCCACGTTTAATATAAAATTTTTAATTGGTTCCCTTCCCTGCCAAATGTCTACCCAATTTTTTACTATTTCCATTTGCGGTGAAAAACAATCCTTAAATAAAAATTCTCCTGTTAAATTGTTCCTCACGCAAATTACCTTAATGAAGGCCGAATCATATTTTAGCACCACTTGATTAAATGGAGCGCAAAATTCCACGCAAACCGTATGATCACTTTGCACTAATTGATTTATTTCATCAAATAAAGAAGGGTTATTCCTTAAAAGGCTCATTCCAAATACTACCTGCTCTGCATCAAAAGTTAATTTAGTTTTTAAGCCAAACGAATTTCCTGTTTTATATGTAGCCAATAAAGATCCATCATACTTAACAGTGATTTCTTTGATTTTCGAAAAGTCCAAATTTTTCTCAAGCATCATTTCATTTTCGTTTATATTGAAAAATTTAGGCAACGGTAAAGTAACTAATCTTATTGGGCAATCTTCTTTTATCTCAAAAGTATGACCCCTAATCTCAAAAAAATTATTATAATCTGAAAATTTAGCAAATTGATAATAATTAAATATTCTATAGTTGCAACCATCCAATTGAATGTCTTTCTTGTAAAAAGATTTTGGCATTTCTTCTACTTTCTTTATGCAAGATTCATATAATTTCATTTGATATTCATTCATTTTTACCACAATGCCCCTTTCCTTCCGGCACAAAATCCAAAGCTTTAAGATCTCTCAATTCCTTAAACTCCCACACCATAGTCATTTCGACATCAGCCCGGCCTTGCACTTCTTTTAAATAACCACCTTTTTCAACATTAACTTCTTGCAAGCACCGAATATTTAACCTCGCGTTATTCCATGATTTATCATCCCCAATATTATCAACCCATAAGGCAATAACTTTCATACCTAAAAGAAGTTCTAAGGATTGAACGTCATTAGGCTTTTCTTTTTTAATCAATTCCTCTTCTTTTATTAACCTATTTTTTTCTTTCTCCACTAAATACTTAGCAACTTTCTCTATATCTATATCTTTAATCATATCTTCCCCCCCCCTTCTTTCATGGCGTTGGTATCTCAAATCCATATTTTTTACTCATTGCAATATATAACTGCAATCCATAATTACAATAATCGTAACGTTCACCCACGCCATCTTCCAATATCCAACTCCACATTTTAATAACCTCAAACATACAAGAAGATGATATACCTCTTTGATTGTAAGCCTTCTCAAACGCAAAGTCTAAATCTTTTTGTAGTTGAATTAAAACATTTTCTCTTGTAAACTCTCTGTATTCAGCCCTATCCCATTTCCCCTTATATTTACCTTTCAATTCAATCCCAAAATCACTTAAATCTTTTTCATGAATAAATTTAGCCAATCTACTAAGATCCCTACCGTCAAAGCACTCTGATTTATACTCTTCTTTTGCTTGCTGTAAAGTTTTCATTATACAATCACAACTCCTTTTATTTTATATATCTCCAAGTTGGTTCATTACTAAAGTTAATACACTTTGATTGTAATCCTTTCTTTCATTATAAAATATTACACTCATCCACCCTCTTACCCACTTAACTTTTTCTTTAAACGTAAATACCCTTAATTCATAATCAATTTGCAATGGAAAACCAATTGCTAAAATTGCATTAATATTTTTTATATTAAGAAAAAATCCTTTTTCAAATTTTTTATACCCACTGTCTTCTTTTCTTAATACACAATTAGGGCTAACAATTTCTAATTGATTTAAAAAGAAAATAAATTTATCGCCACTTTTATATTGATCTTCAAAATTTACTTTAGCCCATTCTTTAATATCAACTCGTTCATTGTAGTAAATTATCGCATTTGGAATGTCAACTATAATAACATCTTCATCTTTATAATCTTCCTTTATGAATCTACATAACTCATCTTTATTCCACGGATACCATTTAAAGTAACAATAATAATAGCCATATGACATTCTTTTAAAGTCTTTAAAGTTTTCACTATAATTATGCTTACAACTTTTATTAACAAAATCACTATTACCCATTATATCACCACAACTCCTCTCGGCACATAAACCTCAATTCTATTCTTCCCCTCGACATCTTTATCGCATTTATCGTAAACCTCCTTACTCACCTTCAAATTCATACTGCCCCTCTCCGGGATAAACAACCCTAAAAAGAAAACCCCTGTTAATACCGTTTTATTCGTTACAGTAGCAACCTTTTTCTCGTAGAATGTGTTTAGTATTTCTTGTTTAGTCATTATACTAATCCTCCTTGTGTCATCATTTGATACAAATCAAAATTATTTAAACCCGTTAATTTCAACCCCTCCCATAACTCACTATCATCCCTATTATACTCTAAATAATAATTATCATTACCACCCTTAGTCGTTTTCTTTATAGCAAAGAAGCAATCGTTAATAGAAGTGGAGTTCACTACCATTCTATCTGTGGATATAACATATAAATGTTTATTTTCTCTGCTTAAAAAATCATTACTCCATATCAATAATAAATCAAGCATTTCTTTCATTTTTACAGGATCTAAACCTACGAAATCATCCACTATAAGATAGTCGGTGTAATCGTAATCACGATTTTTGCGAAAACGATCTAATTGTGTTTCAAGGTGATTGTAAAATTTTTTGTAATAACAATTACTAAGGGAATACGAAGAGTTAAGGATATATATTATATATTTCCGTTCTTTTAATTTATAATGAAGCAAATGAGTTTTCCCGGTATTATTATATCCATAAACCAAAGCAAACTTACGATTTTTTAATTCCTTTAAACCTTGAGACTGAGACATTAATTTTTCTTTCATTATAATTACTTCCTTCCTTTCTTTAAACCCTTCCTTGAATACGAACAAACTACATCACGCGGAAAAACTTCATTCACCTCTCCTGTTAACTTTTCAACCATAAAGGACGAAGATTTGCCGTAATCGGTTAACTCCTCTCGAAACCCCGCTATCTTACCATACGAGATTTTCTTATTCAAGTTTTTGTAATACAATGTATCACCTTTTTTGTAATCTTCAACCGGACGATCTTTCTCGTAAGATGGCATGGTTATTTAATCGCCTCCTTTTCGTCTTTCTACCCTAAAACTACAACCATAAAATCCATTCCAAGGATTCTGTCGCTAACCTTCACTTTATTACTCAACTGATCTCTATCGGAAAGGTTCCCGTCGTTCAAGTATCCACCCTTGCCCGTCAAAATTTGAAATTTTTCAAAACCCCTCATGTTTAACAAATCTATAGTTTCTTCCATACTACCAAATATTGCATATTCTTTTATTAACTCTTTTTCTGAATCTTTTATAGGTTTCACGTCCATCGCCTCCTCATACGAACCGATTACATTACTTCTCGTAAATTCCTGCACGCCACCATTTTCCGTTCTCACTCTATACGTGTAATTCTCTTTCACGCCATCTTTATCAATAATCACTTCTCTACCAACAAGAGAGGGTTGAGGGGATTTATGGTAATAAAAACCACCCTGGCTATTGCACTCATCGGGATTACTCTCTAAAGGTGCTATTGTATCGGCAATAAATTGTTCTTGATTGTACTCGCTAGCTATCTCGCCTATACTCTCACTCATCGTCTTTAACTTCTCCTCGCTATCGGCATAAGCAAACATAGTTGTGAAATATAAAACACTACCTCTTTGTCTTTTATATTCTCTCGTATTCCTTCTCTTAAACATCAACCCTTCTGCCACTAATTCCTTCATCGCCGTAGACAACAACCACATTAACCTTGTTCGCGGGGTTCCCTGCAATTCGAAGTCAACCATGTATCTATCTAGTAAATCCCTTTTGCTTCCTGATTTTGTCGTTATCTTACCTGAAGGGAAATCGAAGGATGCGTTAGTCATTGAAGCACGGTGTAAAATTTGTTCTTTGATTTTCTTAATGGTTTTATTCTGTTCTTCTATTATATATTTAGGTGATCTTTTCATTTATTAATACACCCCTCTTTACAAATTTCAAATACACTAACATCATATTGCTTCTCAAGCATGTCCATTATTTTTAACATATCCTCAGTAATCCACTCAAACGTTGATTTTAATTCATCTTTTGCGATAAACTTAAACTGGCAATACTTATTATGAATTTCCGTAACTTTTTCTTTGATTTCACGTAAGCGTTTACTTTGTTCTTGTAAACACCTTATGTCGAAATTACTCAAATCGGATATTTTTCTTTCATAGATAGGCGTGAGCCAATTGTTACTATTACTATTATCTGACATTATTTTACCTCGCTCTCTATAAATACATCTTTCTTTAATTCCTCATATCTTATATCTATACCCTCCCCATTCACACACCTTTTAATTTCAATAAACGGATCACCTTCCTTACTATTCTTTCTCAAGCCAGTCTTAAATCCACATCCAATTTCAGCTACATACATCTTCCCTGTTTTATACTTACTAAATACAATCTGTATAATCTCCAAGAAATCACCTTCGTGGTCTTCTACTTGTTCTATTGAACTTATGTTTATAGTTCGTGGTTTTGATGTAGATCTTGGTATTGCTTTATCTGACATTTACATTAATACCCCCTAACTTTCCTAAAAGGAATACCTGTAGCACTTATACCCTTCCAATATTTAACACTTTTATCTACCGCCAAATCCTCCGGTAACACCTTAATCGGCCTATTTGTAAACCCCCCTCTCACTAAATATACAAATCTACTACTTGAAATCAAAATTCCTTGAGGGATTAAAAACTCACCTTCATCTTCATATTGCAGTTCACCTTCGTATAAATACGTTCCGCCTACAATAACACCACTGATGCCAGATCTTTCATTCGGGTTTTGTCCACCAAAAGCACCAACAGGAATAGTGTGAAATATCTTCATATCACCACTTCGTGACGTTTTAGCTATGCGGTGAATTATAACATGGGTTCCTATAGGAAGGTGGTTGTTTTTGATTGAGGTTGCATTAGATTTCATTATTTTTCTCCTTTCTAAAATATGGTAATATTATATTGCAATTATACAACCAATTGACCCGTTACGCTACAAACACACGACGTTATTTTCTGTTTCAGGTTTTGGTATCCGTCCATAAAGGATAGTTTAACTAATCGCCATTCATTTTTTAGTAATACGGCAAACAATCTTCCTCTTTAACATCCAATATTTAAACAATAACCCTATATTAAAATCTACTTGTTTTTGCAACCGACTATACTTCTTCATATCTTCGCCCTTCAACTGTGCAATGAAAATTTTTTCCTGATGCCTCTGCGTATCTTCTAATATTGCCTTGCAATCACGGTTTTGATTAATAAACTCCCCCCACGTGGGATCGTAATTAACTTCTAATTTTTCGTCGGGTTTCAATGTTACCATGTGTCAACCTCCATTATCTTTCTTTTAAAGCCTGTCCACCTGCGGTCATTATTATTTCTGTCATTATTGAAAACACCCGACCTTTCTACCTTAAAGGATAAAGAAGATTACATTATTTGTAAATATTACCATATTCACACCTCATTATGCAACACTACTTCAATAACATCTTTACCACTAAACAAATTATCTGTATAATCTTTAATTTGTTCTACGGCTTTTTTCCGATCCTCTTCATTTAAACTTGGTATTTCATATTCCTTATCCTTATCTTTATGCCACTTCCATGCTTTATAACTTTCCATGTTGCACTTTCCGTCTACTACACAAGCATCTTGAAACCTTTTTACCAACTTATCCGCAACCTCAAAACCTATTTCGTTGCCAACTACGGCCCGACATATTAATATGGCAGGTGTGATCTCATGTGTATATAAACTTATTCCTATTATACCTGATAAAATGTCGTAGATTTCTGATATATCACTAGTCAACATTTTACATGTTAAGCAACTCATTATTTGGTCGAAATTATATGATTTCATTTTTATACACTTACCTTTCTGTTTATTTTAATTTGGGATCTCTACCATAAAGGATAAGGAATCTAATCTGATTTAATTTAACTAATCATAAGTTTAGTATTTATAAATATGGTAATATTCACTATACGCAAAAAATATATTTATAAAAATATTACCATATTTACACTATCACCTCGGCCACCGCACCCTCTAACTGATAACCGTATTTCCCTGTAATCTCCTCCCTACTCACGCCTCCCCAATGATATAGTAATAAAGCAACCCAATCGGGGTGAATTTGCAGGATTTGACCGACAAGAGAGATTGAACTCACACCTGAAAGGAGAAAGGATTTACATTGACACGCGAAATATTTCATCTCCTCAACTTCATCGGTGAATTTTGGGACTAAGTAATTATCAGAATTTACTTTATCGTTATCTATAAATATTCCCATATTTACCTACCTTACCTTATCCTTTCTTACCATTACCATTAATAACACTATACTGCTTTTGCAGATCCCTATCATCACTACTCACTCCACAGTTATGACTTAACACAACCAAAACATAACCTGGTTCCAGTCCCATTAAATCACCTATCATCTTAACACTCTTCACTCCACTCTTCCACCAGTTCAAACAAACCGTAGCAGTATGAGCAATCTCTTTAGCGTACCCACCATTCGCGGGATTTTCGGGAATTATACCATGAGGAAAGTGGGAGGGGTTGATCGATTGAATCGCGTTAAATCCTGAGTTTATTTTTAAATTATCCTCGGTAATTTCATTTTCGTTCTCGCTGTAATCATCGTCGTATCTGAACATAATTAATAATCACATCCCTTTCCTTGTTATAGTATTAAATCATCTTAAATCACCTTACTACTCTCCACTCTCCACTCTACCCGCTAACCAACAAACAACTCCTCCACCCTCACGCCTAAAGCCTTACTTATCTTACGCTTATTCTCATCCGTGACGCTACTTGCACTGGAACGGCCCGTTTCGATATTCCAGATATGCTTTGAGGTCATCCCGACGAGGCGGGAGAGTCCATCAAGGGAGAGGTTGTTTTTTTTACGAAGAGTTTTCATCGCCGTAAAAGGAATTCTTCTTTTTAATTCTATATCTTGATTAAACAATTTCTTTCTACCCATTTTTATCCACCACCTTCTTTCTATGTTTTTATTATACTGTATCTAGAATTGATTGTCAAGGGGTTTGGGAGATATTATTTTTATTTGTTTCATTTATGTAGTCAAAATGCTTAAAATAATCATTAATTATCATATTTAGAGCATCTCGAACCTTCATTCTATTACCTAAAGCGAATTCCTTGAGGGAAAATAACAATTCTTTATCGATCTCCACTGTAGACGTGGGCCTTTCTTTCATTTCTTCTGGTTTTTTAGATATTTTCATTGAATTCATTGATAAATCACATCCTTTTATGGGTATTATAGGGGTTTTTAGGGGAAATGTCAATATATTTCTATGATAATATTATTGTATATTTATATGTATATATACATAGAGTTCTAGAATTGGTATAACTGTGGTAGACTATACAGTTAAGCAGATTCTTGAAGCCCTGGCAAGATTTTTTCAT
>Ga0265297_10012344_pt1 | contig 10272 bp, 7 predicted proteins | sample Munlanlwell13791_FD_192502 | JGI IMG/M metagenome (GOLD analysis project Ga0265297, IMG submission 192502) | Leachate microbial communities from a municipal landfill in Southern Ontario, Canada - Leachate well 137-91 | ecosystem: Engineered > Solid waste > Landfill > Unclassified | place...
GTCGGGCCGCTCCGAAATGATGTCAACCAAGAGCAGATTGCCGATGTCGTCGAAAAGGCTAATATGGCCGCCGTCGCTATCGTCCAATATCTCTACCAGCTAGAGAAGATGGGCGTCGACACCAACCAGTTTATCAGCCAAATCATTAAGCCAGAATACAAGATATTCACCGACGACCGCACCCGCTTGTTTGTCACCAAATTCTTGGGCGTCGCCCAGCGGACCACCGGCCGCTTCACCAATGAAGCCGCCGTCAATGAACTTATCGGCCGCCTAAAAGGCGCTGTCAATACCGAAGCCATCAGTAATCTGCATGAACCACAAAACATGACGCCACAGCGCGCATGGGCAATGGTGCAACTATCCGAGCAAGGGATGAGCTATGAGCCAGAAATTATTAATCTGGCCAGAGCAATAGTCATCGTGGAATACAACCGCCAAGGTGGTGACTTGCAGCAAAAACTGCAGGCAGCTACTACTCCCGAGCAGATCGCTGCTGCCCAGCAGGAAATGAGCGAGCATAATAACCGCTACGGCGAAATTGCTGCCATTGAAAACGCCTTGGAAGCAGCTGGTATTAATCCCGAGCAGTTGCAAAGAGACCTAGCCAGCAGGCGCATCGGAGTCAGAATGAATGACTCTTATACCAGAGCCGGAGCTATGCGCGATCTAGTCGGCCTGATGACCCCCAGACGCTAAAACTTTTTATACATTTCGCTCTTTCACGTGGGGAGAGTATCCTGACAGGCCGTAAGGTTTGCAGGACTCCTCCCCACGGAAGGAGGGAGAGCCAACAGTTAATAGTACATAATTAATAATAAAAAGATAAGAAGGATGTGAAAGATAAGAAAGATTATTTATCACACGGATTAGCTTAAATATCCCTCTTGTCCTACTTATCCTTATTCTCCTTCATATCCTTTTCTATTAACTATTTATTATAAACTATTAACTCTCCTGCTTGTTATAAGTTAATTGTTTCTGGTTTTGAGTTCAAATCGCGAAGCGATTTGGGTGGATTTATCTTGGGTATTTTGCTATGCTAAAATGTGAAACAGGTTCTTTAAGAGACGGTTGCCCTTCTTCGCGTAAAGCTTCGAAGGGAGGAAAGTCCGAACAGCGCTAAGCCGCGGCAGTGGCTAACGACCACCGTGTCTTAAGAGCAATCTAAGGCATAGGGAAAGTGCCACAGAGACAATACTAGTTCGCCTCGGCGAACCAAAGGTGAAAAGTCCACTTCAGGTGGAGGCTTCCTGGCGACAGGAAGACCCGGGTAAACCCTGCCGGCTGCAAGGTGGCAGTGGGAGGACGGATCAGTCCATGGCTTTTGGGCCCGCCCTCGTCACCGCATGAGCGGATCAGCAATGATTCGCCTAGATAGATGACCGTCTAAACAGAATTCGGCTTATCTTAAGGAAATCTGTTTCCTTGTAAATAACTACCTTTAAGATATCATGAAAAAATACAGAATATTTTTTGGAGCCCTGCGTCTGCCCGTTGACTATGCCATGACGGTGGGCGCTTTAATGGTGGCTTATCTGATGCGGCGGTTTGACGGCTTGCTGCCGTTTTTTAATTTCCCGACTTATAGCATGATGTCAGGGATGGCCTTTTTTCGTTTTGCGCTGGCGGCGGCGCTGATATTGGTGCTGATTTTTGCTATCAACAATTATTACTCTTTCCGGATTGCTTGGCGCTTTGCTCGCGATTTTTTGCGCACTTGCTTTTTGGTGGCGGGCTGGACCGCTCTGATCGTTGTTTACTTCTTTATGACACGCCAGTTTTTCTTTTCCCGCTTTGTTTTAGTTTATGGGGCTATTTTGACAATTGTTTTTGTGATCGTTGGTAGAGGACTGGTACAGGTTGTCCAAAGTTATTTTATCCACTTTGTGCGTAGCAATGTTTTGTTTATCGGCTGTAATCGGGTTGGCAATCAGCTGTATGATAAAATGAGCCGCGACCGTAGCCGCAAGATAGTCGGGGCGCTGGCTGACCAGCGCTACTCAGTCAAAAAAGATACTTTAAGGATTATCGGGTCGATCGACAATTTGGAAAATATCATCCGCAAATATCATATCCATGAGATTATTCAGGTCCAAGAGCTAAGCACGAGGAAATCGATCGAGATTTTGCAGATTGCTCGTGAATACCACTTGATTTACCGCTTTGTGCCTGATCTGCTGGAAGCGCAAAGCATCAATATCGACACCCAGTATATCGGTACGATTCCGGTGCTGGAGCTCAAGCTAACATCGCTGGACGGTTGGGGCCGGGTCGGCAAAAGGTTTTTTGACCTGATTTTTGGTTTGGTTTTTTTGGCCGTAGCTCTGCCGATCATGCTGGTGACTTCTATCTTGATCAAAATTGATTCTCCCGGGACGATTCTTCTTCCTCATCGGCGAGTGGGGGAGGCTGGTAAATCCTTTCCTTTTCTCAAATTCCGGACCATGATCAAGGATGCCCACAAGCTTTGGGATGACCCGAAGTTTTTGGCCCAGTGTGAGGATCTGCGCGCAGGCGGTCCTTTGAAAAAATTAAAAAACGATCCGCGGATCACCAAGGTCGGCCGCTTTTTGCGCAAAACTTCTTTGGATGAACTACCTCAACTTTTTTCTGTTGTTCTTGGCCAGATGTCGCTGGTTGGGCCTCGGCCACATCTGCCGGAGGAGGTGGCTAAATACGAGCGCCATCATAAGTATGTTCTCAATATTAAGCCGGGCATCACTGGCTTGGCGCAGATATCTGGCCGGTCGGATCTAGACTTCGAGGAAGAGGTGCGGCTGGACACTTACTATATCCAAAACTGGTCAATCTGGCGCGATGTCGAGATTTTACTGAGGACATTTGGGACAGTGGTGTTTCGGAGGTATGAAGAATAAGCGGTGGTAACAGTAGTAACGGTTATAACGGGGCTGCCGATTAGCTGGGTTTGTCTCTGCGTGTCGCGCCTACCCGGGTTTGGCGGGGAACTTTCGGGCGGCATCGGTGCGATTGACCAATCGCACCTACAGGAAAATGCGCGGCAAGAATGCCGCGCCTACCCACTATTTTATCCTTAGGATCTTTAAGACCCTTACGATCCTTCTTCTTTGACCACTACCTTCACTGGTATCACTACATCTTCAGCCAGCACAATCTTTACCTCATGCTCGCCGGGGGTTTTGAGCGGTTCCATTTCCACCGCCTTCTTGTCTAGCTTGAGTCCGGCTTTCTTCTGGATGGCGGTAATGATATCTTTGGCGCCGATCGAACCAAAAAGATGGCCCTTTTCAGAAACTTTCTGGGTGAATTCCAAACTCAAACCCGTTATTTTTTTCTTGATATCTTCCAGATTTTCGACCAGCTTAGCTCTCTTTAATTCTTCTTTGCGCTGGCGTATATCCAGATCATGAGTGGCTTGTTTGGTAGCTAGGACAGCCAGGCCTCTGGGCAATAAAAAGTTTTTTACATAGCCGGAAGATAAATCCTTGACTTGATTTTTCTTGCCGATCTTCGGGACATCTTGCAGGAGGATTACTTGCATGGGAGGTAGTTAATAATAAATAATGAATAATAAATAGTGGTGCTGGTAATAAGGAACCATAAAGGTATGACGGATATAGAGATAGTCTGATTTTATCTGTCTCGCCTGTCTTGCTCTATCTTTTCAATGCGCGGCGGGTAGCCATATACCAGTTGGGCAGATCAAGGAAGCGGTCGGGCAGAGTGGGCAATATGTTTAGAGTGATATTTTTGATTTCCGGCCGAACGGCGAAGTAAGTAGTTGGAGTATATAAAAGCACAGCAGGCACATCGTCTAAAATCTGTTTTTCTACCTTCTGCAGTAGCTGATAATGTTCTTCGCCACTTAATGCCCGGCGCACATCGTCTAGCCGTTTATCCACGCCGATGTTGGCGTAATTAGCCAGATTGAGGCCGGATGTGGCCTGAGAGCTGTGCCAGTAGGGATAGATGTCCAGATCGGAGCCCAGGTTTTGTCCGTAGACCAAAATATCATAGGAGCGCCTCTTGATAGCGCTGACAATTTCTTCTTGGTTTAACGCCAGTAGGTTAGTGGCGATGCTGGCTTTTAACCAGTCTTCTTGTAATGCTTTGGCAGTGGTGACAAAATCGCTTTTATCGAGAGTTACCAGATTAAGGCTCAGTTTATTTCCTTCTTCGTTGCTACGGATATTTGGGTCAACATCGGTTCTCAAAAGATAAGGAGTTTGGTCTAGAAATTCTTTAGCCATGCCAAGGTCATAGACATCCTGATTTTCCAAATTCAGGAAAGCTGGAGAAGATAATAGGCGGATGTTGGTGATTTGCGCAGTCAAGCGGTTTTTATCGATGGCGGCTTTCAGCCCTTGGCGGATGGCTTTATTTTGCAGTAAAGGAGAATCGTTGTTAAAAAATGCGGCGACATATTGTGGCAGCTCCAGCGGATAAAGATTAAATCCCATGCGCTTTATATTATCCAGCTCTTCTTTGGGAACGTTTTTGATGGCATCTAAATTATCGGCATTTTTCTCTAAAGTGACGAAGTCTTCATAAAAGAACAGGCGAAGCTCCTTGAGATAGGGCTTCTCACCGTAAAATTCCTTAAATCTCACCAGAGTTAAATGGCTATCGTCGCTTTTTTTGACTTTGTATGGTCCGGTGCCAATCGGCAATTTGTTAAAATTAGAATCGCCCAAAATGGCAGGCGGAGTATTGCCCAAAATGTGTTTGGGCAAAATGCCAAGAGAGACATCGCGCAAAAAGAAGCTGTCGGGCTGAGACAGAACAAATTCCACCGTTAAATCATCTTTTTTATTTACTTTGATGCCCTGCCAGATCGATTTGTTTGGTCCGTTGAAATCATTGGCTTGCAGGATATCTTGAAAAGTAAAGACCACATCATCAGCGCTAACCGGCCGCCCGTCATGCCAACGGGCATTTTGTCTGATGATAAAAGTATAGGTCAGCCCGTCTTCACTTATTTGCCAGCCCTCGGCCAGATCGGCCACCACTTTCTTTTCTTGCAGGCTATATTTAGTCAGGCCCGAAAAAACCAAGCTGGAGATATCTAGGTCAGTCTCATTTAAGGCAGCATAAAGCGGATTGATTTTGCTGGGCATGCCGACAATGCCTTCTCTGTAGATGCCGGCAACCTTGGGCACAATCTCAGTTTTTTGGTGATAGAAATCTAGGCCGCCAAAAATCAAGCCAATGATGATAGCTAGGTTTAGTAAAAAAAGAACCCATTTTTCTCTGCGAGTGTATTTGGCAGACATTTTTTTAAGAGATTAAGAAGATCAGAAAGGAGGATAACAGAAACAGGACCGCTAGCACGATGGTTATATTGTGTAGCAGCTTCTCAACGCCGCGCTGAGCATGGAAGACCATACCGGCGCCACCAAAGGTGGAGGATAGACCGGTACCCTTGTTTTGCATCAGGATGATGATGATGAGCAGAATAGATACGACGATCTGGATGATGAAGAGGAATGTGTGCATGGAAGGTAAAGATTATAAGGATAATAAGGAGCATAAAGATTATAAGGATGAAACAGGCTGCGGGTGACGGGCTACGGGAAACGGAGATTCTGGCTAGCAGATTTATCTTTCTGTTGTCTGTGGCCTGTCGTCCGTAAACCCGTTGCCTGTATTAGTCCGCGGGTTCTTCTTCCTCGTACGTTGTGAACTTACCGCCTTTGATAGTTTTTAGCAGGGCTTTCGTCTCTAGGGAATGGCGCTCTGGGCTGTAGCTAAATACCCCCATGGCTCCAGAATAGTTTTTTATTTCTTGGACAAACTGGTCAATGCTTTTCCCTGATGCTGTCGCCTTAGCTACGATCTGAACGATATCATACATGCAGGCCGCACCGGCAAGCGGTGGTATGTTGTAACGCTCCTGGAAGGCTTTAGTAAACTCCGGCGTGGCGTATTGCACTGTGTAAAAGTTATCGGGGAAAAGTCCCTCTAAGACTTTCGGATCGCCTGCGCCTTCGACTGTGCCGGTGGTCAGGCAGGTGGGTTTATCTAGCCCCTGTTCTTTGGCTCTTGTGCCAAATGGTATGTATTGAGCTGGCATAAAGTTGGCGATTATTATATCTGGTTCTGTCTGCTTGATCTTGGCCACTTCAGTCTGGAAACTCATCTCGTTTGGCATAACAGATTGGTCATATACCAAACTCATACTAGGGTCATTTTTGATAAAATCCCTTAGGGTATCGCGAATTTTTAAAACACTGTCTACTTGGGAGGACAATAGCGCTACTTTTTTGTAGCCTCTCTTGCTCGTTTCCTGATATAGTGGCTGTGCTTGAGCCTTTGCGGTAAACCAGACATTATAGAAATCCTTGGGGTTATCAATGGTCGGCGCCATAGCAAGCAGAGGAATTTTGTCTGCTACAACCAAGGGGGCTACCGCCATGGTGCCCGGCGCGCCAAAGATTGCTAGAACATCAATTTTATCTATCTCCTTCATCTTTTGGTAGGCTGTGACAGTCATGGGCCCGTCGTGCCCGCCATCTTCAAAAACGACAGCTATCTTTTTTCTTTGTTCTTTTGGCAGGTCGTCCAGAGCCATTAAAATGGCGTTTTTTGCTGAGTTGCCCAGATTGGCGCTGGTGCCCGTGAGTGGGAAAATTATACCCAGCTTTATTGAGCCAGACTCCTGCTCTTTCGGCTTCGTCCAACCACAGCTAGCGGTTAAGCCGAGCGAGAGCAGCAATACGGTGGTTAGTATGATCTTTTTCATTGTTTGATTTGTTATAGAATGGGTCACTGGTTACGGGTTACTGGTCACTGGTCACTGGTCACAGAGAGAAGATTCTTAAGATTATTAGGAGCAATCAAGATATTTAAGATGTAGGTTAGTAGAAAGCATAAAGTTTATAGATTCCCGCCTAATAGCAGGAGGCTTGCCAGCCATCTTGTCCTCCGTAGCTCATCGCAGATGAGCGTAGGAGGAATCTTTGTCTTGAGTAGCCCGCCTTCGCCAAGGCTTCGGCGGGCAGCCTTCCATTTCCGACTTGCCGCGCACCTTCGGTGCTTGCTCGTCGCAAAGCGAAGGCTGGGAATGACATCTTTCTTTTGGGTTTTGGGCTATCCTTTAGATTCATTAGGCTCTTTTCTTCTGTTGCCCGTAACCTGTTGCCTGTCGCCTTCTTTAGTCGTGCAGCAGGAAGTGGGCAGCAAAGTTGATAATGCTGATCAGCAGAGCCCCCAGAAAAGCGGCGGCAAATGTCTCAACGCGGTAGTTCGGTACAACAAAGCCAACCAAGTACAAGATAGCACCGTTTAAGACCAAAATAAAGGCCCCTAGCGTCAGCCATGTTAATGGCAAACAAAGAATCTTGATAATTGGTTTAACGACCATGTTGCAGAGAGCAAAGATCACAGCCGCCAACAGAAGAACCAAAAAAGTATCAGTTGGTGTAATAGCGATGATATTGATGCCGGCCACTAAGTAAGCGGCAGCATAAAGCGCCAAGATATTAACCAGAAGATGTAAAATGAATTTTTTCATGAAGTTGATCATTCTTTAATATGCAGGTAGTTTTTCATACTCTTTCTCGTCCCAAACAAAATGTTCTTTTCGCCGCAAACTTTGCAATAGAGATCTTTTGATCTGCCTTTGTGTTGCACTTCTACAAACTTTTCGCACCTAGGGCACCAAAAGGCCAAGTCGGCCTTAGTCGATTCGACAATAATATCAACATCGTCCTCGGTTTTCGGAAGGTTGGCAGGACGGTTGGTTTTTGGGCGGTTCTGTGGTTTTGATGGTCTAGGCAATGGCAGGATGGTTAGGATTATTAAGAGCGATTAAGATGTTTAGGATAACAGGTAACGGGCTACTGGCTACAGATTTTTAGCTGATTAACTAATTTATCTAATTTAACTAATTCTGCTTTTTCTTCTGCTCTGGCTTTTAGCTCCGCGCTTTTTTCGCTCAAAGTTTTTTTGCTGATAATTACGCGGCAGGGGATGCCGATCAGATCAGCATCATTTAGCTTTACGCCAGTTTGTTCGTCGCGGTCATCGTATAGGACTTCTATGCCAGCTTGTTGCATGTCCTGATAAACCTTCTCAGCTTGCTTGGCTATCTCCGGGTCGCTGCCCAATGCTACCAGATGAACCAGGTAAGGCGCAACACTAGCCGGCCAGATTATCCCCTTATCGTCATGCGATGCCTCCACGATCGTTCCCAGAAGCCGAGAGGTGCCGATGCCGTAACAGCCCATCAAAACGGGCTTTAGCTGGCCATCTTTATCTTGGTATTTGAAATCAAACGCGTCGGTGTATTTGGTCTGCAGATCAAAGATGTTGCCTGCTTCCACATCCGTGGCCTTCTTTAATTCCTTCCCGCAGGTTGGGCAGGGATCTTTCTCGCTTACTTTGGCGACTTCGGTGTTTTGCGCAAATCCGCAGGCATCGCAATAGATCATCTCATCTTCGCCGGCCGGTGTGATTACGGCAAATTCATGGGAGAACTTCTTGGTGAATGTGCCGCCGGACGCTTCGATCTTGTAGGCTTTGAGCCCACATTTGGTGAATAACCGCAGATAAACGTCGATAGCTTTTTGATAGAAATTTTCTAGGTCTTCCTGTGTGGTGTGAAAACTATACAGGTCTTTCATGCCAAATTCGCGTCCGCGCAAAATGCCAGATTTGGCCCTAGGCTCATCACGGAATTTAGTCTGGATCTGATACAGGTACAGTGGCAAGTCCTTATATGAGCTGATGAACTTCTTGACCAAAGGAGTAACAACTTCTTCTTGGGTGGAGCCTAGCGCATATTCTTTGTCTTGGCGCGATTTGAGTTTGTAGAGCACATCGAGAGACTCCCATCGTCCCGTTTGCTCCCAGATGTCTTTGGGTTGCAGGGCGGGCATGAGGATTTCCTGCGCGCCCAAGCCATTCATTTCTTCACGGATGATATTTTCGATTTTTTTCAACACCCGCAGGCCGAGGGGCAGATAGGTATAAATGCCAGCGGCCAGCTTATCGACAAAACCGCCGCGGATTAGCAGCTGGGCGTTTAGAGAAATCTCGTCCTTAGAGACTTCTTTGCGGGTTTTACCAAAAAGCAGTGAATATCTCATAGTGGGAATAAGTATAGCAGTAAACAGTTAAACAGTGAAACAGTAAACAGTGAAACAGGATAACAGAAGGCTCAACCCTACGGGTTTCGCCTGCCAGACTCGTTCGCTACGGCGAACGAGGCGAAGAGGCCGGAATATCTGGTACATCTGGTAAGCGAAGCTTTCTGTCCCGCCAAAGGCGGGTCTGTTTTATCTGTCTTATCCTAAATATCTTAATCGCTCCTAATAATCTTAACTATCCTTCTAAAACTCCTTCTGCCACCTTATCTCCATGTCCGGCTCCCATGGTGATCAGCAGGTCGTTTTTGCCTAGCCGTTCCTGCAAAAAGCGCACGGTATCGTCAATGCCAGCGATATAATAGGTTTCTGGGTTGTATTGGCGTACACCATCAGCTAGGTCGCGGCCATTGATGCGGCCGGTTCTTTCGCGGGCGGAAGTAAATATGTCATTGATGATCACCACATCGGCGGCTTTGAAGCAGCTTACAAAGTTTTGGAAAAGGGCTTCGGTGCGGCTGAAAGTGTGCGGCTGAAATACGCACCAGATTTTCCTCAGTGGATAAAACTTTTTGGCGGCGCGCAGGGTGGCTTCGATCTCTGTCGGGTGATGGCCATAGTCATCGATAACGATGGCGCCGTTTTTCTCACCCTTTCTCTCGAAGCGGCGCACCGTGCCGACAAAACTGCCCAAGGTCTCTTTTATTTTCTGAGTGGGGATACCGTGCTGCCATCCCCAAGCGATAACCGCCAAAGCATTCAAGGCGTTATGTTTGCCGGGAACCTGCAGCTCAAACACATCCAAAAACTCGCCGTTTCTATACGCTTCAAAAAGAATTTTGCCTTCACCGTAGTGGATATTTTTGGCTTGGAAATCCGCAGCCTTTTTCAGCCCGTAAGAGATTACCTTTTTGCTTTTGGCAGTTTCCTTGATGATTTTGCGGACTTGCTCATCTTCCCAGCAGGCATAAAGAATCCCGTCTTTGGGCAGCTGGGCGATGAATTTGCGAAAAGCCTCAAAGTAGCTCTGCGGTGTTTTGAAGAAATCGGGGTGGTCGTAGTCGATATTAGTCAGGATGACTTCTTGTGGCTGGTAGTTGAGAAAATGCTCGCGATATTCGCAAGTTTCGGCGATCAAAAGATCGGACGCGCCAACCAAGGCGTTTTTGTTGTCGAATTGCGGTACCTGCGTGCCGACCATCAC
>Ga0265297_10012345_pt1 | contig 10270 bp, 8 predicted proteins | sample Munlanlwell13791_FD_192502 | JGI IMG/M metagenome (GOLD analysis project Ga0265297, IMG submission 192502) | Leachate microbial communities from a municipal landfill in Southern Ontario, Canada - Leachate well 137-91 | ecosystem: Engineered > Solid waste > Landfill > Unclassified | place...
CGGGTTGTTTTTGATACGCCACCGGATAAAATTTTTTGAGCAGCATGGGATAGAGCAACATGACCATCATGGCAAGCACGATTGCTTTTACAGTGTTTTTGTCCATATGATTATTTCCTTATCGAACCGGATCGAATCCGCCGGAGTGGAAGGGATGGCACTTGCAAAGTCTCTGGAATGCGAGCCAAGCGCCGGGAAGCACACCTTTTTTTCTCAGAGCTTCTTCCGCATAAAAGGAACAGCTCGGGGTAAAGCGGCAACAAGGACCCAAAAAAGGCGCGGCACAAGCGCGATAAAAACGGATTACAAGGATCAGGAAATATTTCATGCCCAAGCTCCTGTTTTTTTGAAAAGCTTGACAAGGTCTTCTTCCGTCGTGGAAAAAGAAGGCTCTTTTTTTGTGTGTCGAACCTTCACTAAACAAACCGCTTCGGGGTGAAGTTGCGTCTGGTGCTCCCGAAAGATCTCCCGGACGCGGCGTTTCCACCTGTTTCGCCCAACGGCTGTCGGGTCTGTTTTACGGCTCACCACAATCCCGATCATGGGCTTTTCGTTCAGAACCGTTTGTCTTTTTTCGTCCCGCATGCCAACCCATAAATAAAAAAACTCTCCCCGAGCAAATTGTCCTTTCTCGACGAGATGTTTGAAGGTCGTTTGCCGGCGGATCCGCTGATCCGAACCGAGCTGCTTTCCGGGCTTCAACGCCTATACTTGGGTTAGTTTTTTCCGGCCCTTTTTACGGCGGCGCGCAAGGACTTTTCGTCCTCCGGCAGTCCGCGTACGGGCAAGAAAGCCGTGCTTATTACGACGTTTTCTCTTGGATGGCTGGTATGTTCTTTTCATGAGGCGTGGATTATAGTGAAGTTCGTTTGCAATATCCAGCGTTTTATTTTGTTCGGACAAAAAACGTTTTTCTTTTTCTCCCTGCTTGTCTTTCTTTTTTAAAATTTTTCCGTTTCATCATGGACAAAATATTTTTTTGTTGTAGAATGATTCTTCTTACATGCTACGTTCGCCCCTTTTTTTGGGAGCGAACGTTTATTTTGGCTCGTTTTTTGCTGTTGAAAACATGTTTATAAGCTATTTATTAATTTTATGCAAGTTTGTCTCGCAAGAATACATTATTCAAAAAAATAAAGTTTTTCTTATGGATAACTTGTTCATAACTATAAAAGGATTCTCGCGCCAGTGACGCAGCCTCTTTCTTCGCTTCTCAATATCCCGCCGGCGGATCTTTGGAAAAAAATCTGTTTTATTCTCTCCCGGGAATTAAGCGAGCGGTCTTTTAAAACTTGGTTCGAACCGATTTCTCTCTTAGAGGTTTCTACGGATTCTCTGACCTTAAGCGTTCCCGATCATTACTACGGGAAATGGCTCGAGGACCATTATCAAAATCTTATTCTTTCTTCCGTCGAGGAGGTTATCGGACAGCCCCTAAAGATTGCCTACCAAGTAGTGGAGCCGCCAAAAACGGCCCCTTCTCTTCCCAGTTCCTTTCCAGCAAAGGAAAGGGATGAGACGCTCGTGGGACTGAACCAAAGATACACTTTCGACGATTTTGTTATCGGCCCCGGGAATCGTTTTGCCCACGCAGCTTCGGTTGCGGTCAGCGAATCTCCCGCCAAACAGTACAATCCACTTTTCATCTATGGCCCTACAGGCCTTGGGAAAACGCATCTTTTGCAGTCTATTGCTCATGAAATGAAAAAGCGTCGGCCAGAGTTTAAGATCCTGTACATATCCAGTGAAAAATTCACCAACCAGTTGATTACGGCTATTCAAACAAAATCGACGCCGCAATTCCGAGCAAAATATCGTACGCTTGATCTTTTACTAATCGATGATGTCCATTTTATCGCGGAAAAAGATTCGACCCAGGAAGAATTTTTCAATACCTTTAATACGCTTTACGACGCCCACAAGCAAATCGTGGTCACAAGCGACCGGCCCCCTCGAGAGATCCCAGGGTTGGAAGAACGGCTTGTTTCCCGTTTTGGCTGGGGTCTTGTCACCGACATCCAGCCGCCGGATTTCGAAACGCGCGTGGCCATTTTAAAGAAGAAGATGGAGCGGGAAACCGTTGTGGTTCCTGATGATGTGTCTTATTTTATCGCGGAAAAAATCAAGTCGAATATCCGGGAACTTGAAGGAGCTCTTATCCGCGTGGTGGCTTATTGCACACTTACCAACTCCAAAGTCGACGTCCGTCTTGCTCAAGAAATCCTGAAGGATTCCTTTAAAGAAGAGGCTAAAAAATTTACTATTGAAGGCATTCAAAAAGTGGTGGCGGATTTTTTTAACGTGAAGGTTTCGGATCTTAGGGCTAAAAAACGGACGGTTTCTATTGTGCGCCCCAGACAGATTGCGATGTATCTTGTTCGGGAGCTTACGACCCATTCCTTCCCTGAAATTGGAGAGTATTTTGGGGGAAAAGACCATACCACCGTACTTCATTCTTGTAATAAAATCGCAGGAGAAAGAGATAGTAATGTTGATGTGAGGAGTTTGTTGGATAAATTGATAGGACTGTTAAAAAAGTAGGGTGGTTTTCCACAAGAAAAATTTTTTATATCTCGTTCTTTTTTAAGAAGTTGTGTAGGATATCCACAAATCCACAAAGGTTATTACTAAGGCTACTATTTTAAAATATAGAATAAAAGAAGAAGGAGCTTGTATGGAAATTAAAGTCCAAAAAAACGAACTATTAAAAAAAATAAGTTTGGGAGTTAATATCGCCGCGTCAAAACCAAGCACTCTTCCTATTTTAAACAATCTTCTCCTGGAAACTCAAAAAGAAGGAAAACTTAAAATTGTAGCTACAGATATGGAGGTGGGGATATCTACACTTTTATCTGTAGAGGTTTTACAAGGAGGGAGTATCACCGTGCCCGCAAGAAAATTTTTTGATATTATTAAAGAACTTCCTGAGGGGAATGTTGAAATTACTGTTACCAAAAGTAATACGGTTAATATTAAAGCGGGAAAATCTAACTTTAAAATTATGGGGTTGGATAAAGAGGAGTACCCAAAACTACCAGAGTTCTCTTTAGAAGAAGCGATAGAATTGGAACAAGCGGGTATAAAAGAAAGTCTTTTATTGACCTCTTTTGCGATCTCCCACGACGAAACAAGATATGTTTTAAATGGAGTTCTTCTCTCTATACAGGGAAACCAGATCAGGTTTGTGGCTACTGACGGACGAAGGCTGGCGTTTTATAAAAAGGAAATAAAACAAAAAAATAATAAAAGTGCGGAAATGATCATTCCCTCAAAAACCATCCATGAGCTTTTAAAACTTTTAGGATGGGAGGGAACGGTGAAGATCGTTCACGCTCAGAATAAGGTTATTTTTTATTTTGAGGACACTTTTCTTACTTCCAGCCTCATTGAAGGAAATTTCCCAAATTATGATCAGGTGATTCCTAAGGAGGAAAAAACCCAAGTACAAGCGAACCGCGAAGAATTTCTACAAGCGGTTCGCCGCGCTTCTCTTTTAACATCCCCGGAAGCACCCGCGCTTAAATTTGATTTTATTAAAAATAAAATCATTGTTTCTGCCAAAACACCCAATATGGGAGAAGCAAAAGAAGAACTTTCGGCGGATTTTAAAGGAGATGAAATAACCATAGGGTTCAATCCGGGATATTTTTTGGATGTATTAAAAAATCTTTCTGACGAAAACATCAGCATTTCTTTAACAAGCCCCGATAAGCCGGGACTGATTAGAGGGCGCGAAGGATATCTTTACGTAATCATGCCGATGCAGCTTAACTAGTCGAAAAAAAAGACGATAATAAAACGATTCTTCATGGACGACATTCGATCGATCCTACCGAAAGTCATCAAGGGATTTGAAGACCCAGAAAAACAAAAACGGAGCTTACTTACGGATTCCTGGGCGAGCATTGCCGGGGAAAAACTTACAAAACAGACCAGGCCGCAACTTTCTTCCAAAGGGATCCTTTACGTTCATGTAAGTGATTCTGTTCTAGCGTTCGAGATTAGCCAAAAGTATCGACAATCGCTCCTGAAGCGAGCGCAGGCGGTTCTGGGGGAAGAAGCGGTTAAAGAGGTTCGCGTTTTGGTTGGGAAATAACGATCTTATAAAGAGGAAAAATATGGGCGAAAAAGAAAAAAAGGTTAAAGGGGAAGAAGCTTCCTCAAAATACGATGCGACAAAAATCCAGGTCCTTGAAGGGGTAGATGCGGTTCGCAAACGGCCCGCAATGTACATTGGGGACACGACGCTAAGAGGGCTTCATCATCTTGTCTACGAGGTGGTGGACAACTCCATTGACGAAGCGCTTGCGGGACACGCAACGCGTGTGGACGTAGTGATTCACGCCAACGGGAGCGTTAAGGTGATCGACGACGGGCGAGGCATTCCGGTAGATCTGCACAAAACCCAGAAAAAATCCGCGCTTGAAGTTGTCATGACCACACTCCACGCGGGGGGAAAGTTTGATAATAAGGCGTATCGCGTTTCGGGCGGTCTTCATGGCGTCGGCGTATCGGTAACGAACGCACTTTCAGCTTGGTGTGATGTAGAGGTTCGGCGTGACGGCAAAATATGGCATCAAAGATATGAAAAAGGACGGCCTGTTACTAAAGTCACGGAAAGAGGAAAGACCAAAGAGAGAGGCACCACCGTTTCTTTCCTGCCGGACAAGGAAATATTTGAAAAAACGGAATTCAGCTTTGACGTTCTCTCCAATCGATTGCGCGAACTGGCATATTTGAACAAGGGTGTGCGCATCACGATCTGCGATGAGCGCATCAAAAAAGAGATAAAAGAACATGTTTTTCTTTATAAGGGTGGCATCTCCGAGTTCATTCAATACCTCAACCGCAGCAAAAACCCTCTCCACAAAAAGATTTTTTATGTAGATAACATTAAAGATGAAGTCGAAGTCGAGGCTGCATTTCAATACAACGACAGCTACGGCGAAGACGTTTTTTCATTCGCGAATAACATCAATACGGTCGAAGGGGGAACGCACATGAGCGGATTCAAAACCGCCATGACGCGTGCCACGAATCAATACGCGAAAAGCAAGAACCTTCTAAAAGACATTGAAAGCGGTTTAAGCGGGACAGACCTCAACGAAGGTCTGGCGGCCGTTATTAGCGTAAAAGTTCCACGCCCGCAATTTGAAGGACAAACGAAAACCAAGCTTGGAAACGGAGAGGTTGAAGGAATTGTTTATTCCGTGATCTATGAGGGGCTGAGCGCTTTCTTCGAGGAAAATCCTCCTATCGCTAATAAGATCGTGGAAAAAGCAGCACTGGCTTATCGTGCTCGCGAAGCTGCAAGAAAAGCCAGAGAACTGACGCGGCGGAAGGGCGCTTTGGAGTCAGCGTCTTTACCTGGGAAACTCGCGGACTGCTCAGATGAAGACCCAAAAAACACCGAGGTTTATCTTGTCGAAGGAGATTCGGCCGGAGGCTCGGCCAAGCAAGGGCGGGACCGGAGATTTCAGGCCATTCTGCCACTGCGAGGAAAGATCATCAACGTTGAAAAGGCTCGTATTGACAAAGTCCTTTCCAACGAGGAAATCCGGACCATTATCACGGCCCTTGGGACCGGCATCGAAGAAGAATTCAACATCGAAAAACTCCGCTATTTCAAAATCATTCTGATGTGCGACGCCGACGTGGACGGAAGCCACATTCGTACGCTGCTTCTGACCTTTTTCTACAGGAAAATGAAAAAGCTTCTCGAAAATGGGCATGTTTATATTGCCCAGCCGCCGCTCTTTAAAATGAAGCGCGGGAAAGAAGAACAGTATGTCCAAACCGAAGAACAAATGAACAGCATGCTGCTGGATTTTGGGCTTCAAGGAGTTTCACTGAAAAAGAATGGCGCTAAGGAGAAAATCGAAGGTAAGGAGCTTCGGGATCTTATGAATCTCGTGCAAGCCATGGAAGACCTGGAACGATCGCTGGCGCGGAAAGGCATTTTATGGCATCGCTTCATAGAAGCCTATGACAAGAAAAGAGGATTCCCTCTTTATCTTGTGCGGCTTCTTATCAAGAATGAAGAAACCTTTCTTTATTCGGAAAAAGAGGTCGAAGAGCATGTGAAAGAGATCGAAAAGAAAAGAGCCTTTGAGAGAAAAAAAGAGGAAAAAGAAGAAAAAGCCGAAGCCAAAGCTAAAGGCGAAAGTAAAAGGGAAGAAAAGAAAAACGTTACAAAAGAGAAGGCCGAAGAAGCGGAGGAGGAAGAAGCTCTTCCGCCCATGCACGATCTCATAGAGATTTTTGAAGCGAAAGAATTTGAAAAAGCGAAAAAGCGGCTCGAAAAACACGACCTGGACTTCGAAGACTTTGAAACCGGGGAAGAAGTTCGCTTTGAACTTTGTTTGGAAAAGGAAAAAAGGGAAATGAAGGCCCTCCGCGATGTTCTGGCACACATTAAGGTAAACGGGAAAGAGGGTATGTTGCTTCAACGATACAAGGGTCTCGGCGAAATGAATCCTGAGCAGTTGTGGGAGACTACGATGAATCCCGAAACGCGAACCGTTCTCAAAGTTACACTGGACGACGCGGTCGAGGCTGACGAGATTTTTTCGATCTTGATGGGCGACGCTGTGGAACCTAGGCGTGCATTCATCGAGAGACATGCAAAGGCCGTGCGGAATCTTGATATTTAATAAAGGATAAAAGGAAAGAAAAAATGGCAGAAGAAAAAAATTTATACGCGATGAATGAAAAAGTCATTCTTCGTCCGATTGAAGAGGAAATGAAAGATTCCTATATCGATTACGCGATGTCGGTCATTGTCGGCCGGGCGCTTCCAGATGTTCGTGACGGCTTGAAACCTGTGCACCGGCGCATTTTGTTCGCCATGAACGAACTCGGGCTTACCCACAGCAAACCCTACAAGAAATCCGCCCGTATCGTCGGAGAAGTGCTCGGTAAATACCATCCGCATGGGGATACGGCGGTCTATGAATCCATGGTCCGCATGGCGCAGGATTTTTCGCTTCGCTATCCGCTAGTGGAAGGACAAGGGAACTTTGGCTCCATCGACGGCGACAATGCCGCAGCCATGCGTTACACCGAGGCTCGGCTTTCAAGCGCCAGCAATGAACTCCTGACAGATATCGACAAGGACACGGTTGATTTCGTTCCGAATTTTGACGAATCCCTTGTTGAGCCCTCAATCCTTCCCTCTAAGCTCCCCAACCTGTTGATCAATGGTTCAAGCGGGATCGCGGTTGGCATGGCGACCAATATTCCGCCGCACAATTTAACCGAAGTTGCGAAGGCTCTTATCGCGACGATCGACAATCCGGACGTGACCGCCAAAGAGCTTTCCAAGATCGTCACGGGGCCGGATTTCCCCACCGCCGGACTTATTGTGGGCCGCGAAGGCATCAAGAAGGCGTATGAAACCGGCCGCGGGCAGGTTGTCATGCGCGCCAAGGCCGCGATCGAAACAGGACGCAGCAAAAAAGATGCCATCATCATCACCGAGATCCCATATCAGGTGAACAAAACGAACTTGATCGAGTCGATCGTGCGGCTCGTGGAGGACAAAAAGATCGAAGGCATTTCGGACATCCGCGACGAATCGGACCGGGACGGCATGCGCGTCGTCATCGAACTTAAAAAAGATGCCATTCCCCAGGTCATTTTAAACAATCTGTACAAACACACACAGATGCAATCGACCTTTGGCGTCATCATGCTCGCTTTGGTTGACGGCCAGCCGCGGGTTCTCACGCTCAAACAAATGATCGAGCGTTTTGTGGATTTCCGGGTCGAGGTCATCATGCGTCGGACGCGGTTCGAACTTGATAAGGCGGAAAAACGCGCGCATATCCTCGAGGGCTACAAAAAAGCGATCGCGAACCTCGACAGGGTCATCAAGATCATCCGCACATCAAAAAGCCCGGAGCTGGCCAAAGAAGGATTGATGAAGGCCCTCAAGCTCACGGAGGTCCAGGCAAAGGCCATTCTCGAATTGCAGCTCCAACGGCTCACGCAGCTTGAGCGGCTGAAAATAGACGAAGAATACCTCGAGCTGATCAAGAAGATAGAGTACTACAAATCGGTTCTCAAGAGCCGGCGCAAGGTCCTCGACATTATCAAGGAAGAGACACAAGAGATCCTTAAGAAATACGGTGATGAGCGCCGGACGCAGATCGTTGCCGCAGAAGGCGATATCGACATCGAAGACCTGATCGCACAGGAAGACGTGCTCATCACGATCTCACACGCCGGCTACATCAAGCGTATTCCGGTCACCATGTACCGCAGACAGAACCGCGGCGGGAGCGGCGTGTCGGGCGCAGGTGTTCGTGACGACGAAGATTTCATCGAACATCTATTTCTCGCTTCGACCCATGACTTCATCATGTTTTTCACCAACCAAGGACGTGTCTATTGGCGCAAAGCCTACGATATTCCGCAGGCTTCCCGTCAGGCTAAGGGGAAAGCTATTGTCAATTTCCTTTCCCTCACGCAGAACGAACAAGTCTCCGGATTTTTGCAGGTCAAAGAATTTGACGACAAGCGGTACGTACTCATGGTGACGGCCAAGGGCGTGATCAAAAAAACCAACTTGATCGAATACTCGCGGCCGCGCTCCACCGGCATCAACGCCATTACCTTGCGCGATAAGGATGAGCTTGTGGCTTGCAAGATCACCTCAGGTAAAGACGAGATTTTTATTGCAACGCGCGACGGCAAAGCCATCCGCTTCAGGGAAGACAATGTTCGTGAAATGGGCCGCAACGCAACCGGGGTGCGCGGCGTCAATTTGTCGAAGGGCGATGAAGTGATCGCTGCCGAGATTGTGAATCCAAAAGCCACGGCGCTTACCGTGACACAAAACGGTTTCGGCAAAAAAACGCTTTTTGCCCAATATCGCATCCAGTCTCGCGGAGGCAAAGGCATCATCAACATCAAGGTCTCCGAGAAAAACGGCAAGGTCGTGAATGTCCTGACCGTTGCCGAAGAAGACGAGATCATCATCGTGACCACGAGCGGGATGGTTGTGCGATGCCCCGTCAGCCAGATCCGTACTTCCGGCCGTAATGCCGTGGGCGTTCATGTGATGCGTCTTAAGGAAAAGGACAAGATCGCTTCTGCCACGCGCGTCGTCGCCAAGGAAGAAGAAACGGACGCAAGCCAGCTCGAGCTTTTGGACGAAAAAAAGCCGGCGCAGAAAAGCCCCAAATAGGAGCTTGCCCCATCGTGCTCGATATCAGATTCATCCGCGAAAATCCAGACCAGGTCGCCAAAGGTCTTTCGGCTAAAGGGATTTCAGTCGATATTCAAACCCTTCTTGATCTAGACTTGGAGAAAAGAACCCTCCTGAAACAAAGCGAGGAACTCAAGGCCAAGAGGAACTCTGCTAGCGACAATATCGCCCGCCTCAAGAAACAAGGTCATCCGACAGATGTTATAATAGCCGAAATGAAGTCTGCTTCCCAAAAAATAGCTGATTTTGACGCAAAAGTGGGAGAGCTGTCAGAGAAAATAGAGAAAATAGCAATCTCAATCCCTAACTTGCCGCTATCAGATGTCCCTGTTAGCAAGGGCGCCGAGGGTAATAAAGTGATTCGTACATGGGGAGAGCCTCGAAAGTTTGGTTTTAAAATCAAAGACCATCTTGAACTGGCCGTTAAGCTGGGACTATTCTCCATGGAAAAAGGGAGCAAGATCACTGGGGCGGGCTTTCCCGTCTATTTTGGGGCAGGCGCTAAGCTTGAGAGAGCCCTAATCAGTTTCATGATAGATCTTCATGTTAAAAAACATGGTTATACCGAAGTCTGGGCTCCGGCCATTGTGAATCGTGCGTCCATGCGGGGCACTGGGCAGATCCCGAAAATGGAAGAGGATATGTATGCGCTGGCGGCGGGAGAAAGCGAGGAAAAGGGCGCTTATTTTCTTATTCCGACCGCGGAGGTTCCGATCACGAACCTGATGCGCGACGAAACAATCGAAGAAAAGGATCTGCCGGTTAAATACACGGGCTACACGCCGTGCTTTCGCAAGGAGGCCGGTTCGTACGGAAAAGACACCCGCGGTCTTTCGCGCGTTCACCAGTTCGATAAAGTCGAAATGGTGAAATTCGTAAAACCGGAGGGATCTGAAAAGGAATTAGAATCTCTCGTCAAAGACGCCGAAGACGTCCTGCAGGCGCTGGAGCTTCCTTACCGCGTCGTGTTGCTCGGAAGCGGCGACATGAGTTTTGCGGCGGCGAAGTGTTTCGACCTCGAGGTCTGGGCCCCGGCGACGGAGAAATGGTTTGAGGTTT
>Ga0265297_10012347_pt1 | contig 10269 bp, 8 predicted proteins | sample Munlanlwell13791_FD_192502 | JGI IMG/M metagenome (GOLD analysis project Ga0265297, IMG submission 192502) | Leachate microbial communities from a municipal landfill in Southern Ontario, Canada - Leachate well 137-91 | ecosystem: Engineered > Solid waste > Landfill > Unclassified | place...
GTTTGAATTTCGTCTTTGCCGGCGAGGTCGGCGATTGTGCGCGAGAGTTTTAAAATACGATTGTAAGCGCGGGCGGAAAGATGCATTTGTGTAACGGCCGCGCGCAGAAGATCCATTGATTCTTCGTTTAATTTGCAAAATTCGCGAATTTCTTGGTTGCGCATTTCACTGTTCGCTTTTACCGGCAAACCATAAAATCTGCGGTTTTGAATTTCTCTCGCCGTTTCCACTCGTTCGCGAATTTTTACGGATGATTCAGCGAGTTCGGTTGAAGCAAGCTTTTCAAATTTTACGCGCGGCACTTCAATATGCAAATCAATGCGGTCTAAAAGAGGGCCGCTGATTTTTTTATTATAACGGATGATTTGCATCGGCGCGCAGGAGCAGGCGCGGTCCGGGTCTGTAGCGTATCCGCACGGGCATGGATTTTGCGAAGCCACTAAAATAAATCTCGCCGGAAAAGTAACCGTGCCTTGCACGCGGGAAACGGTAATCACGCCATCTTCCAATGGTTGTCTTAAACTTTCAATCACGAAACGGGGAAATTCCGGAAATTCATCCAGAAAAAGTACGCCTCGGTGGGCGAGAGAAATCTCGCCCGGCCGCGGCACGCGGCCGCCGCCCACAAGGGCGGCTCCCGAGGCGGTGTGATGCGGAGAGCGGAAAGGCCTTGTTTGAATAAAATTATTTTGTAAAAGTCCGGCAACCGAATAAATTTTTGTAACTTCCAACGCTTCTTCGCGCGTAAGACGAGGAAGAATTGAAGGCAGGGCGCGAGAGAGAAGAGTTTTTCCGGAACCAGGAGGTCCGCTCATCAAGATATTATGGCTTCCGGCCGCGGCGATTTCCAAAGCGCGTTTCGCGAATTCTTGCCCTTTAATTATTGACATATCAACTTCGTAATCAACAGGATTGCTAAATAGCATTTCATCCGGCTGTCGGTATGGTTCTATCGGTTCAACGCCGGCAATATGGTTTATTATCTGTTTTAAATTTTTTACCGGATAAATTTCCAAACCATCAACCAAACCGGCCTCGGCCGCGTCCGTATAAGGCACAAATAGCCGTTTAAGCCCTCGTTTTTTCGCGAATATGGACAATGGCAGTATTCCGTTCACATGCCGCACGGTTCCGTCCAAAGCCAATTCTCCGGCGAGCAGAGCGTCTTCCAGCGTGAGCGGAATGTCGTTGCTTATCGCTATTATCCCGACCGCCATCGGCAAATCATAAGCAGGACCTTCTTTATTCAAATCAGCGGGCGCTAAATTTATTAAAATGCGAAAATTAAAAGGATAAGCGAAGTCAGAATTTTTAAGAGCGGAATGTATGCGATCTTTGGCTTCTTTGATTGACGCGTCCGCCAATCCAACAATGTTAAAATTCGTTTGTCCTTTGTTTATATCAATTTCCACATCCACTGGCAGGCAGTCCAATCCCATCGCCGCCGCGGAATTAAGTTTAAGAAACATACGGTTATGAATTACGAATTATGAATTGTCACTCCTTTTGGAAATTTTTCGCGATGACAGATAAAAGTATATCAAAAATCCCATGACGATTAAAATATCCGCTAAATTAAAAATACTAGTGAAAACCGATAAATAATCAACCGTGTGTCCGTAAACGAGCCGGTCAAAAAAATTGGACAGCGCGCCGGCGAGAGCGAGCGATAGCGAAAAAGAAACGAGGCGAGAAGATGTATTTGCGGTTTTTAAATTCAGGTAAATAAAATAAATGATGAGTGAAATTATTATCGCCGACAAAACAAGGATCAACCAAGCTGTCATTGGCAAACCGAAAGCGATGCCGGAATTGAAATACGGTTGCCAGCCGAGATATTCGTTAATCAATTTTTTTTCCGTCCATCCGTTCGCGGCTTGCCATTTTAAAAATCTGTCCAAAAATAAAAAAAGACCGCTTAATAAAAATAAAATAAAGCGGACTTTTTTATTGCTCATAATTTTTTTAGAATTCCTGCTTTATTGCTTTTTTGCATTCCATGCAGGCGTTTGAAGTCGGTCGCGCCAAAAGCCGTTTTTCTTCAATCGGTTTTTTACAGTATTTGCAGATTCCGTATGTCCCCTTTTTTATCCTCTGCAAACTATTCACGACATCGCGCAAGTTTTTTTCCAGATTTTTTTCCAAGGCAAGGTTTGTTTCATAATCCGCCACCTCGCTCGCGTTTTCGTCTTCCTTGTCTCCATAATCCGGAAAAGTGGAATTATAATCATTTTCCACATCCGGATTTTTTTTGGCGAATTTATTCAGTTCGTTTTCCATTTTAATTTTTTCTTTCAAAAGATTTTCTTCAATTTTGGCAAGGAATTCTTTTGAAAAGGATGGTTTGGAGGACATATTGTTTGGTTAATTCTATGTATTTGATTATACAATGTTTTTTAAATAAGCGTCAAGCGTCAATCCCTCAAAAAAAACATCATTGCGATACCGATGACTATAAAAGCAAATCCGGAAAAGAATTTTTTTAAACCCGACGCCTTTCTTATTTCCGGCAAAATGTCGCTTAAAGCGATATATATGAATCCGCCGGAAGCGACGGGAACTAAAAATTTTGTTATGTTTTCAATATGAGTTGAAAGAAACCACCCCGCGAGTCCGCCGGCGACCACTGCCAAAGCTACTAAAAAATTTAAGACAAGAGCTTTCTTTTTTTCAAATCCGGCGTAAAGCAAAACACCGAAGTCCCCGATTTCTTGCGGAATTTCATGCAGGGCTATCGCCAAGACCGTGGAAACGCCAAGTCCGGTGTTGACCGCGAAAGAGGATGCTATAATCAACCCGTCAATAAAATTATGAACGCTGTCGCCGACCAAGTTCATATATCCAAAAGTATGTGTTGAACAATGCGGACCGGAATGACAATGTCGCCAATGTAAAAGTTTTTCTATCAATAAATCGCCAAGGATTGTAGCGAGCATTATTAAAAAAAATAAATCTGGAGAAAGATTTTCCACGCCTTCCGGCATTAAATGAATAAATGCCGCGCCCAAAAGCGCGCCGGATGATAAACCGACAAGTCCGAGCAGGACCTTGTTTAAAATTTTTTGATTGACAAACAAAGTGAGGACGCCGATGAGCGAGCCAAGCGATATTAAAAATGTTCCGAGAATGATTAAAATTAAATTATTCATATATTATAAAAATAATTTTCAGTATTGTTTAATTAAAAATTTTGGATAATTTTATCCAAACATCAGCCATTCGGGCTTAAAAATTAAAAGCAATCCGAGCGCGAGCATTAAAATCCCGCCGATTAAATTTGACGCGCGCGTGTATTTTGCAGTTCCGCCGACTACTTTTAATGTTGCCATTGCGGTAAAAAAAACAATCATATCATCCAGCATAAAAAAGAACAGATAAAGCAGAATATAACAATAATATTGCCAAACCGGAAGATCGGTGATAGTGAGGATGCGTGTGAAAATCGCTGGCAATCCGGCGGAGCACACGGCTTCCACCATATTGACCGCGCATGCCAAAAGAATTATGCCGGCGAGCGCCAACCAAAATTTTTGCTGTTGCGTGATTTGTTTCAATTTTTCAAAAATCTTTTGCCGTTTTTCGGTTTTGGTGACTTTGCAGACAACATTTTTGTTCGTAAAATATTCTTTGAGATTGTGCCATCCCGCGCCTAAAGCTACGAGTCCTATGGCAAGACGAATGGCGAAAATCATCCCTAAAAATAGAAACAAATTCAGCCATGCGGTCATAAAAAGGAAATAAATTCCGGCCGAAGCTGCGATAAACGTTCCACCCAAAACCCACATTCTTTTTTTATTTTTCATGTTCAAAAGCAGGCCGATTAAAAATATCAAAGTCCACATCGCGCAAGGATTAAAACCGTCCAAAATACCGAAAATAGCCGAAAGTATCGGCAGGGAAAAGTTTTTTACCGCGATTTCTCCGAAAACGGGCAATGTGATTTTTTCCGGAATTTGTTGTTCCTCCGATCCCAGCTCTATTGTCGGTGTTGGTTCTGACGGTTTGACAATGCCTGTAATTTCGCCTGCCACATCGCGATATTTATGACGTAAAGCGTATTTTATAATATCTTCAATATCCGCCCCGCTTGTTTCGTCGGATAAATATCCGGTGTTATACTTTTCTCCCACAACCGTGAAAGGTATCAGCGAGATGTCCGCCTTTAATTCCTCGCCGACTTCTTGCAAAATTTTAACATTGTCGCTGTTGTGCCAAATTTCAAATTCATAAATTTTCAAGCCCGGATATTTTTCTTTTAGATTTTCAAGAAAAATTTTTTCTTTCGCGCAATGCGGGCATCCTTCTCCCCAAAAAAAATAAAGGTTTAATTCCTGGTAAGGTTCTGATTGCGCGGCAACCGGCATCGCGAAACTCACGCTCATCATTAGAGCCGCGATTATCGCTGTTATGGTTGTTATTTTTTTGAACATACAATTGAAATTAACATGAATTTCTGATAAAATTTATCTTACAACAAATCACGATAATTTTAATACAAAATTATGATTTTGGCAATTTTTTTGATTATAGTCGGATTGGCTGTCTTGGTTGTTGGAGCCGAGGCGATGGTGCGCGGAGCATCTTCGTTCGCGAAAAAAATAGGCGTTTCCGAATTGGTCATCGGCCTTACGATTGTGGCTTTTGGAACTTCCGCGCCGGAGCTTGTGGTTAATATCATCTCTGCGTTTAAAGGCGCGTCAGATATCGCCATCGGCAATATTATCGGTTCCAATATCTTTAATATTTTGCTCATCTTGGGCATTTCCGCGGTTATTTATCCATTATCCGTGAAGGGCAATACGGTTTGGAAAGAAATTCCGTTTGCAATCTTGGCAGTTATTTTGGTTTTTGTCATGGGTAATGACGCTATAATAGACGGTCTGCCTTTTAACGCCATTACACGCATTGACGGATTTTTGTTGATTTCGGTTTTTATTATTTTTATGTTTTATATTTTCAGTTCGGCTAAAAATGGAGCCGAATCAGAAGAAGTAAAAATTTATAATTTACCCGTTTCTTTATTTTACATATTGGCCGGTTTGGGATTATTGGCGGTCGGTGGCAAAGTGTTGGTTGATAACGCCGTGCTTTTGGCTCGTTTGGCCGGTTTATCCGAATCATTCATCGGTCTTACGATTGTGGCGGCCGGCACATCTTTGCCCGAGCTCGCAACTTCGGCTGTTGCCGCGTATCATCATAAAGACGATATTGCCATCGGCAATATTGTCGGTTCCAATATTTTTAATGTGTTTTGGATTCTCGGTTTGACTTCCGTTATTTTACCGCTCCCATTTAACGCCGCGGTCAACGCGGATATTTTGGTATGTTTAGCCGCGACCTTGCTTTTATTTTTGTTTATGTTTGTCGGCGCGAAAAAAAAGCTGGACAGGTGGCAGGGAATTGTATTTATTTTACTGTTCCTTGTTTATATGGTTTTTTTGGTGAAAAGAGGATAGGACAAATAACTAATAAATATCAAATTTTTAATTTTCAATTAAATTATAAATAATATTTGTCATTTCTACCTCGTCATTCATGATAGAAAAATTTTATGTCTTTAATCATTGTTGTTTATTTTTTATTGTTTTGTTTTCTCGCTTGGCGGAATTTTCGGCTGGCGGTCGGAATTTTTATTTTGTCTTTGCCGGCTTATTTAATCAGGTTTAATATCGGTCCGATTCCATCCACGGTTTTAGAATTATCTTTTTTCGCGATTTTTTTTGTTTGGCTCGTTAAATTCGGAAAAAACGATTTAAAAATTTTTTGGAACATATTTTTGGATTGTCGCCAAATGTTTGTCATTCCCGCCCCGTCATCCGACGGGGTAAACTCCAATTGTTGTCATTCCCGCGAAAGCGGGAATCCATCGTCCGATTATATGGATTCCCGCTTTTGCGGGAATGACAGATTAAACGATTTTCCGTCTCGAGCGGAAAGCAAATTTTTATTTGTGGCGATGGCGGTATTTTTTTTATCTTCAATAGTTTCCATTTTTGCGAGCGATATGTGGTTGAAATCCGCCGGACAATGGAGGGCTTATTTTTTGGAACCAATGCTAATTTTTGTAATGCTCGCGAGCCGAATGTCTTTTCAATCCGAAAACATAAAAGAAAAAATAAGCGCGAGATTTATTATTTTTTTTCTCGCGCTTTCAACTTTAAGCGTAAGCGTTTTGGCAATCGCGCAAAAATTTTTTAACGGATTTTTTCCTCCGAGTTTATGGGATGATGATTTGGGCGGGAGGGTTGTTTCTTTTTTCACCTCGCCTAACGCGATAGGTTTATATTTGGTTCCGATTGTTTTTTTAATTATTATTTGTTTGAAAACCGCCAATGGTTTTTTAAAACGAACTGTCTGTTGCTTGATTTTTCTTTTGTCTCTTTTGGCAATCTTTTTTTCTTTTTCACAAGGCGCGATTATCGCTTTCGCCGTTAGCGCGGTTTTATTCGCGTATTTTATCGGGTATAAAAAAACGGCAATAGCGGTCTTGGCGATTGGAGCGATTGTGTCGCTCTCAATTTCCTCTTTTCGCTCAGCGGTTTTTTTTCAAGACCAAGCCGGGCAAAACCGCTTGACGCTTTGGAAATATTCTTATGAGTATCTTTCCGCTTCGCCGAAAAATTTTATTTTAGGAACCGGCATTCGCCAATTTTTTCGCAAGATACAAAAATCGCGATACGAGCCGGAGGAGATGGAGCGGCTTATTTATCCGCACAACACTTTTTTGAATTTTTGGACCGAAACGGGTTTTTTCGGAATGATTTCTTTTTCCGCGATTTTAGGGTGGGCTTTTTGGGCGGCGAACAAAATCAGAGAACGCGATAAGGTTTTCGGCGCGGCGCTAATCGCTTGCTTGGCCGTGATTTTAATACACGGTTTGGTTGATGTTCCTTATTTTAAAAATGATTTGGCAATGATATTTTGGATAATCATTGCGATTATTGCCATAAAACGTGCCTCGTGACGCGTTTTATGATATAATAATTCATATATGCGCCGTTATTCTTCACGCAAACCATACCATCAGCGCGAGCCGATTTTAAATTCTGAAATCAGCCGGGGAATCTTGGCTGTTTTATTGTTTATTGTCGCCGGACTTTCGGCTTTGAGTTTTTTTTCTCTCGCCGGAGTCGCCGGAAATTTTATAGATTCGTTTTTATCAATAGTTTTCGGGCAAGTAAGATATGTTTTTCCTCTCGTGCTTATCATTGTCGCGGTTTTAATGCTTCGCGATTTGGAATATGAATACCGACCCACGCATTGGCTCGGAGCGGTTTTATTTTTTTTAAGTTTTAACGGGCTCATACATTTGCAAAAACCGATTTCAGAAATGCCAAGCTTGGCGATGCAGGGATTCGGAGGCGGGCTATCCGGTTTGATTTTATCATGGCCTCTTTTGAAGTATCTTAATTATTGGGGGGCTGTTGTGGTTTTGACCGGCGCGCTTTTGGTGGCTGTAATTTTTTTATTCAACACTTCGCTCGCGCGCATAGTTAATTTGCATAAACAATTATTTTTACTTTTGGGATGGTTTGGCCGTCAGATAATTTCTTTTTTTTCGCTTTTCAAAAAAGACGGGCAATTGAGATTTAAAATAAACGGAGAGTACAACGCGAAAAATAATGAAAATTTTGAAGACGATGACGCGGAAAAAACCGCCGGCGAGGAAGAAATTGAAGAGGAAAAAAGGGCGTTTAAACAAAAAGCGTTAAACAAAAAAGATGATGAGGAATCCGATTCAGGTAAAGATGAAAAAGAAGAAAACGATTTTGAAAGAGAAAGAAAAAATAAAGTGGTTATTCGCGATTTGCCGCCATTGGATTTATTGAGCGCGGTTAAGAGCAAGCCGACATCCGGAGACATAAAAAGCAACGCGGCTGTCATTAAAGACACATTGCAAAATTTTGGAATTGAAGTTGATATGGGAGAAGTGCGAGTGGGTCCGACAGTAACGCAATATTCGTTTAAACCCGCGAAAGGCATCAAACTTAACCGCATCACGGCTCTTAATAATGATTTGTCGTTGTCGCTCGCCGCGCATCCAATACGAATTGAGGCGCCGATTCCCGGGCAATCACTCGTCGGTATTGAAGTGCCGAATCAAAAAGTGGCGATGGTAACATTGAAAGAACTTTTGGAATGTTCTGATTTTAAGGAAAGAAGAAGCAGCTTGACGATTGCTTTAGGTAAGGATGTGTCAGGTAAAATTTTGTTCGGAGATTTGGGAAAAATGCCGCATCTTTTGATTGCAGGCGCCACTGGTTCGGGAAAAACGGTTTGTATCAATTCAATTTTATTAAGTTTGCTTTATCAAAATACGGCCGAGACGCTTCGCTTGATTATGGTGGACCCAAAAAGGGTTGAGTTAACACTATACAACAGCATACCGCATTTACTAACGCCGGTTATTACCGACCCGGGCAAAACGGTGAACGCTTTAAGATGGGTAATCGGAGAAATGGACAGGCGATTTAATATGTTGGCGCAATCCGCGAAACGAGATATTGATTCTTATAACAGCGTGGCTGAAGAAAAAATGCCTTTTATCGTTTTTGTGATTGATGAATTAGCCGATTTAATGCTTTCGGCCGCTAGCGAAGTGGAAGCCGGCATTATCCGCATAGCGCAAATGGCGCGCGCCGTTGGCATTCATTTGATTGTGGCGACTCAGCGTCCGAGCGTGGATATTATCACCGGTTTGATGAAAGCAAATATACCGGCGCGTATCGCTTTTTCCGTCGCGTCGCTCGTTGATTCGCGCACGATTTTGGATTGCCCGGGAGCTGAAAAACTTTTGGGGCGAGGAGATATGCTTTACCTCACGGCGGAATTAAGCAAACCGAAACGAATTCAAGGCGCTTACATCTCTGATGAAGAGATAAAAAGAGTGGTAAATTATTTGAAAGGAGATGAGCCGCCGAGATATGACGATTCGGTTGTTTCCAGAAATAATTTTACCGGAAATCAGGTTAATCTTTTTGGAGATGATTTTAACAGCGGTACGGACTCGTTGTTTAATGAAGCGAAGCGAGTCGTTATTGAATCCGGCAAGGCGAGCGCGTCTTTGCTTCAGCGCCGGCTCAAAGTCGGATACGCCCGCGCCGCACGATTGCTTGACGAGATGGAAGAAGCTGGTATAGTAGGACCTGCGGACGGCGCTAAACCGCGTGAAGTATTTTTGGAACATCTTGAGCATAACCGCGGCGACATTGTTGATGAAATTGTTGATAACAAAGAAGCGGAAGAAAAAAAAGATGAAGAAATACCGCCGGAAGACCAAACAAACGATTCCGGAGGAACGGTGCTGGATTGAAACGATTGATGCAGTATGTAGTAAGGGAGAAAAAAATTGATAATTATTTTAATATTGGAATTTGGAAATTAAACATTTATGTTTAGTTCAAAAAAACTTGACCAGCCGGTGCGCGTTTGCCACCGTTTGAAAAAAATCCGCGAAGAGCTGGGGTTAAGTTTGGAATTTTTGTCAAAAACCACGCGCATCCCGCAGAAATACCTTGAAGCGATTGAAGATTGCAGGTTCGCGGTTTTGCCTCCGGCGAAAATTTATCGTCTTTCATACATTCGCGAATACGCGTCAGCTTTGAATTTGGACGCGGAAGAAATTTTATCCAAATTTCGCGATGAGGAAGACGTGGTGGAAAACAAAATTATTCATCCGCGCGCCGATCTTAAGTTTTTTCCTTTTAATTCCGTCGCGATAATGTTGCGTAGTATTACAATTTTGGTTTTGGTCGCGGTGTTCGCCGGATATCTGGGCTGGGAAGTAAGAGGAATTTTGCAGGCGCCGAAACTTTTTGTTTTTACTCCGATTGAGGGCAGCATAGTGAATAAATACAGCGCGCAGGTGCGAGGCGAAACTGAAAAGGAAGTCAATCTTACCATTAATGGACAAGAAGTTCGCGCGAATGAAGAAGGAAAATTTGACGCAACGATTGATTTGTCGCTTGGAGTGAACACGATTGTAATCACAGCCATCAAAAAGCACGGAAAGACAAGCGAGATAATAAGACATGTTGTAGTGAAAGAAATCGTTGATAAAGTAAGTTACAAATAATTTTGCGTTTATTGTTTTTAGTGATAAAATGAACGCTCGGAAGGAGGACCGAAAAAGGGTCTTTTTTATTTGTCATTGCGATCCGCCCTGGGCGGAGAAGCAATCCCGCAAATACGCGCAGAAGACAATATCAATTGTCATTGCGAGCGAAGCGTGGCAATCCCATGAATATGCGCAGAAGACAATATTATATT
>Ga0265297_10012348_pt1 | contig 10269 bp, 11 predicted proteins | sample Munlanlwell13791_FD_192502 | JGI IMG/M metagenome (GOLD analysis project Ga0265297, IMG submission 192502) | Leachate microbial communities from a municipal landfill in Southern Ontario, Canada - Leachate well 137-91 | ecosystem: Engineered > Solid waste > Landfill > Unclassified | place...
AAATTATGGGGGTTCTTTTCGTCAGCCGCGGAGATCCGCTCCCAACCCAAATATAAGCCCAGCGGCAAACCGGCAAACAAACCTTTGTCCCAGCGAGCGTCAAAGCCGAGACCGCCACCCCGCAACTGCCGCCCCTCGCCGGCGATCTTCCGCTCACCCGCCGGCACAAGCCCAAAATGCAAATTCAGCTTTTCCGGAACATAGGCCGACCGGCCATCGCTAAAAGTGATAAACCCGTCGCCGCTCAACCGGAAACGACTATCCGTTTGCTGACTACCGGCCATGGCGTAACTCCACTCCCCGTTCCCTCTGACGGTCAAAGCCCGCCCCGGGATGACGCTGAATGAGAAACGGCCATCGGTCACGAAAGAAGAACGTTCGTAATAATACGGCAAGTTATAGATCGAGCCGCTGGTCGCGTATTTTACCCGACCGGACGCTTCCACCTTGATCCCCCATCGGGAAAAATTAAAGTAACCCTGCCCCTGACAACCATCGACCACTTCGCCGCTAAATAATGAGCAATCGCCTTTCGCCGCCAGCTCAAAGTACTGGCTTTTAATTGGAGCGGTTTTCCCGATCAAGCCGGGATTGAGCCCTAGGACCAGCGGGACACTGCTGCTGTTTTCCTGGACTGAAACGCCGATCGACAGGTCCGGCCGAATAACGTCATGGACCAAGGGCGGAAGCTGATACGGGACCTGTTGGATTATGGTCTTGTCCTGGACAATAACAATCGAAACCTCGTCTAACCCGGCAACTAAATGATTGGTTGAATCATAAACCTCAAGCTTTAAGGTTAAGTGGTCGTCCGCTTTGGCCTTTAAAGCGGCAAGCAAGGTTACCGGATCAAGAGTGACCGGCACGGCAAGCCGTCGGTTCTGGTCAGACAGCATCGCTGGTAAAACAGCAATCGTTTGAATTTCGCTATTGTTTGACGGATCAACCAATCTGATGGTCTTGATCTCGGCCGCCTGGTCGCCGACGATACTCAAGGTCTGCGGCTGATTGTTCGCCAGCAAAGAACTTGGCGACACGATCAGGCCGATCGGCGGCGGCGTAACCATGCAAACGTTCGGCGACTGGCAGGTCTGGATCGTCGGCGGCAGAACCGCCGTTTGGGCGAGCTGGAGGATCCCAGATCGGAGGGCGGAAAAAAGCTGGTCCTGGCTGGTCAGCCGGATCGTAAAACCTCTGACATTCCCGTCACTCAACGCCTTGGCGGAAGGGATATTAAGACTGACGGTCGCCGAGGTTTCGGACTGGTTCTGGTAAGAACCAGGGACCACCCCATTGGCAACGACTTTATTCTGGTCGTCAAGCAATTCAACGACCGCCGCCTTGGGCAGGTTCACCCCATGCAAAGTAACGCTCTTATCCTGAACCCCGGGTTCGATAGTTGAAGGGGTCGCGGCCAGAAGGGCTGGACAAAAAGATTCCCGCTGAAAATTGGCACCACACAAAACACTCTTTAGGTCATCTTTGCTGTTCCCTTTGTTCAAACGGGCCCGCAAAGTTTCCAACAAAGTTTTTTCGCTCGGACTTAATTGAGCCAGAAGCTCTCCCCTGGCTTTGTCGATATCAGCCAGAATAAGATTGTTTTGTCCGGCCAAGATCGAAGCGGCCCCGGTGATCTGGTCCCGCACCACCGGACTGACGCCAAGCCGGTTGTCGCCGCCGTAAATCGAGGCGTTGGCGTAATCCAACAGGTCGTCCAAAATAAGAAGTTCTTTAATGATCTCTTTTTGCCGTTGGTCGATGTTTTGCTCGCTATTGCAATCGATCAAAGCCCGGTCCAGGTCGGCCACGCTTTCTGGTTGATCAAGCGTTCCACGGTATCTTTCATAGTTATTTTTATTACCGCCGGTCAACCTGGCGAGCAAATTATCCCGGACAACCCTGATCTCCTGCCGGTTAAGCTGTTCGCGGGTCTGCTGTCCAAGTTTATCCCGCGAGACGTTCACGTATCCTTTAGCGAATTTTTTATTGGCACCAACGTAACCGACCAGATCGTCTAAGATCAGCAAACTTCTAAGGTCAGACATATTTACTCCTTTTTACTTGCACTTTCCGTTATAACGGTCTTCGGTCGAGAAATAAGACGTGCATTTTGGCAGATCGCTGCCTGACGGCGGCACGATCACCAGCGCGTTTTTGACGACAAACATAACCGTTTGCTCTTCCAGCAAGGTCAAATCCCGTCTGCCCGGCTGGATATTTTTGTCCAACTTAAGATTGAGCCGGACGATCAATTCGTCCTCATCGATCAAACAATGGTCGATCTTCACTCCACGACCCCCACCCGACATTGAAATAATGGTCGCCGTGACGCCCTGCCCGCCAAGCTCGACCGACATCCGGCCAAGCTCGGGACGGCGGCCATTGATGATCCGGAAAGCCAGGGTCAGGCTCTTGGCGCTGTCAGGTTGGACCGCGACCGGCAAAATTAAGGGATCGGTAATTATCAGCTGATATTCGGTTTTTATCTCCGCGGCCGCGGCCAGCGCTAAATCGATCTCCCCAACGGGGAGCTTAAGGTCGACCAGAAACGAAAGCGGCCGACTATTATCCTGACAGTAATTTCGATATTCAGTCTTATCGTCCTCGGACAGTAACCGGTGGAAGGAATGATCTTGAGCCGCGCCGACCGCTTTGATCTTTGCCGCCAGATAATTGACCGCCGCTTGCTGTTTTTCTTCTGAAAGCGACAAAAAATCCTCGCCGCTGGTAGCCGCCAGCAGTTCGCGCGCCCCCGCCTCATAAAATGATCGTTGGGAACGCTGATTGATCCGCTCATCAAGCTTAAAATCTACCGGCGCGCCATTCGCGCAGAGTTCCCCACCCCGGTACTCCCGGCTGGTCAGCAGCATCTTGATCTGCCAATCCTGAAAATACATTTTCTGGGGATCTCTGACCGCCGCGCTGGAAACCGACGGCTGGGAAGACCGTTGTTGTACGGGGCTCTTGCAGCCGTAAAACGACCCGGCAAGAATCCCGGCTAAAGCATACTGCGTTAGTTTCGCGCTACGACAGATCATTTTCCCCGCCTTCGATCATCGCCCACAACATGGCATACTGTCCGGTGTTGGGTTTTTCCCGTAAATAATTTTCGGCCAGAAATCGCAAGGGAGACAATTCAACAAGTTGTCCTTCACCGGCCGCGTTGAAAAGCACAATGAATTTTTCCTCATCGGTCATAAGCTGGAACGCGCTGAAAGGATATTCTTCAAAGATCGTTTTTTTTATATAATAAGAAAGACCTTTTGCCAGTTCCTCTTTGGCCTGCGGACTTAAAACCATAGTGATCAAATCAGCCAGCGAATCGTTCACCGGGTGTTCATCCGGGACGGTAAATTCAGCCGCTTTAACGAGCGACAAGAGAGAAACCTCGGCCGCGCGCGGCTCTTTCGCACGGACCTGATCAAGGATAGCTTTTTCATTACTATTGGCTTGAGGCTCTCGGTATTTTTGACTATCAAGACAAGAACTGATCACTCCACCTGTAAATAGTTCAGCAACCGGACGCAAAGAGCTGCGCCGCAAAATTTGCCTGGCCGCCTCGGTTTTCAGTTCGGTCACGTAAAGGTCCTCCCGGCGGACCCGGATCCGGGAGAGATCGAGAACATTGCGGAAGTTAGCACTGATCTTCATTTTCTTTTCCTTTCTATCGTCTAGGCTGTTATCTGAAGATGAGCGGCAAGATTTCAGGCCAATTTGCCGCTCTTGACCAACGGAAGCCCTTCCCCCTATACTAGTTAAATGGTAAACCAACGGACCAAAGCCTTGCTGGATAAGGATAAGCGAACTCTCTGGCATCCTTTCACCCAAATGAAGGACTGGCAGTTAAATGATCAGCTGATCATCGCTAAAGGCAAAGGAGTTTATCTTTACGACACCGAAGGGAAAAAATATATCGATGGCTGTTCCTCGCTTTGGGTCACCGTCCATGGCCACAACAACCAGGCCCTAAATAAGGCGATCAAGAAACAGCTGGGCCAGGTCGCCCATTCCACTCTGCTCGGTTTAGCCAATGTCCCGGCGATCGAATTGGCGGAGAAATTAGTTGCGCTCGCCCCGAAGGGACTCCATAAAGTTTTTTATTCCGATAGCGGCTCAACCGCGGTCGAGATCGCGCTCAAGATCGCGTTCCAGTTCCAGCAACAGACCAGCCAAAAGAGGAAGACTAAGTTCCTAACTTTGACCAACGCCTATCACGGCGACACCATCGGCTCGGTCTCGGTCGGCGGGATCAACCTTTTCCACAAGATCTATAAACCGCTCCTCTTCAAGTCGATCAAAGTCACGCCAGGGAACGTTACCGAACTGGAAGAACTACTAAAAGCCAGGCACCGGGAGATCGCGGCGATGATCGTCGAGCCGCTCGTCCAGGCAGCGGCAGGGATGCTGATAATGCCAAAGGGGTACCTTAAAGCGGTCCGCCGGCTCTGCACCAAGTACAACGTCCTGCTGATCGTCGATGAAGTGGCAACCGGTTTCGGCCGGACCGGCAGGATGTTCGCTTGCGAACACGAAGGGGTCCGCCCCGACCTGATGTGCGTCGCCAAAGGGATTACCGGCGGCTATCTGCCGCTGGCGGCAACTCTGGCCACCGACCGGATCTACAACGCCTTTCTCGGCCGGTTTGAGGAAAACAAAACCTTTTTCCACGGCCATACCTATACCGGCAACCCCCTCGCCTGCGCCGCCGCCCTTGCCTCGCTAGAGTTATTTAATAAAGAACGGTTAATAAATAATATCCAAAATAATATCGCCTTACTAAACAAAGAACTCCCCGGTTTTTTTCAACTAGAGCAGGTCGGCGATATCCGCCAATGCGGCACGATGGTCGGGATTGAATTGTTTGAGGATAAAAATGCGAAGCGCCCCTATCCAAGTAAAACCAGAATGGGACACCGGGTAATTTTAGAGGCCAGGAAACGGGGGGCCATCTTGCGGCCGCTAGGTGACGTTATCGTCCTGATGCCGCCGCAGAGCATCACTCGAAAAGAACTTAAAGAATTGCTGGTAATTACCTACGCTTCAATTAAAGCCGCGACTGAAAAATAAAAAGGGAAACCGCGACGATATTGTCGCAGGTTTCCCTTTTATATGAGACTACGCCTTAGATCTTAAAGCTTTGTGAAAACCCGCCAGTGATGTAAGCGTTAGACGAAGTGTAGGAATATGACTTGCTCGCGTCCGGGAAAATTACCCGGTATTCGATCCCGGCCGTCATCCCACCCAAGGAAAACTTGACGCCCACTTCCCCCTGATACCCAGTCGTAGAGTTCGACGCGCTGCCGACAGTCAAAGTATTATAGCTTAAACCAGCCCCAGCATAAGGAGTCAGCATCCCGCCAAAGGTCTGGTGATAAATCACGTCCAGCGAGATCGGCATATAAGTAACATCCGCGCCGCCAGAGTTGTAAGTAGTCCGATCGACCGCCCCGCGCAAGGCAACGTTCTCCGTTAAATCATAATCGGCGCTGACCCCATACATCAGCGAGCTCGAGCCGCTGCCGTTACTGAACATACCGGCCCGACCGGAAACATTGACCGTCCCGGCAAAAGAAGCGGAAACCATCAACCCCAGAACCAAAGCGACCATAAAACTCTTTTTCATTTTTAACACCTCGGTTGTTATGATACTACAACAACCGGCCGGTAATCAATTGTTAAATTAGAAGGGCAGCTTAACGTAAGCGCCGATCGAGGAAAGAAAGACCAGGTTCGGGTCGACATTCGCCGTCGTATCATAATTGATCAAGGTAAACGACGCGCCAACGGTCACCTTTTCGTTGATCGCCTGTTCTAAGGCGTATTGCAAGCTAAGATCGTAAGCCAAGTCGGCGTTAACGGTCAGCTTTTTCGCGTTAATCCCCACGCCCCAATTACCGATAAAATAGTCGGCGTACAACTGGTAGGTCGTCCCCGAAGATCCGGATCCGGCGGTCGCGCAAAAATCAACCGCTTTACCGTCGCCCAGATCAAAGCCAAGCCCGCCTCCCATCGCCCCCCAGGTGGTGTTGGCGTAAAGATACGGCGTCGCGGCGTGAACTTGAGCGGCAGTTAAGAGAACGAACAGGAAAATAATTACTTTTTTCATTTGACTGCTCCTTTTTTAATAACGTAAGCGCTTCCCCAAAACAAAGCCAGCATGATCAGCACTCCGGCAATTCCGGCGGTCGAAGTCGAAAGACCTCCTTCCGGCAGAAAACCGACGCCGTAATCGGCCAGCGGCGCGGTCCGTTCCACCCCCTTTTTGGCAAAGCCGAACTTCTCCGCCACAAAATCAAGCCCATCAGGATGGGTCGAGGCAAAAAAAGCAGCCAAGACCGCGATAAAGACGGTGATCAAGAATAATTTTTTCATGGTTATTTCTCACCTTTCAACATGGTCCGAAAGATGTTTACCAATGCCAGTGTAATCAGCGCTTCGGCAACCCCGATCACCAAATGGACTTTAACCATCGCCGGGATGACGACCGCGAACGGGATCGTACCGGAGATCCCCAGTTCCAAAGCGCACGCGAAAGCGGCCAATGGGACCGAGAGCCAGGCGGCAACCATGATTGACAGCCATTCTGGAGCAATTTTTTTCAAGCCATAATAAATGTAGTAAGCAACGATCGTTCCGAAGAGGGCCATATTAATAATGTTTGCCCCTAGCGCCAGCAAGCCGCCGTCGGCAAAAAAGAGCGATTGGACCGCCAGAACGGCGGCAATAACGATCGTCCCGGCAAACGGACCCAAGATAGCCGCCGCGAAAACCCCGCCGATCAAGTGGCCGGAAGTCCCGTTGCTGATCGGGAAGTTAAACATCTGCGCGGCAAAGACCAGGGCCGCGACCATCCCCATCTTATAGATCGTCCGCTCTCCTTCACCGGTCAAAACCCGCCGCGCGCCCTGGGCAAGATTGGCCGCTTTTTTCCCGGCCGTCGCCAGCGCCGCCGCGGGAACGATCGCCGTTACGCTCTCCCTCACCTTAGCAAAACTGAAAGCTAAAACAAATGCCGCCGCGCCAACCAAACCGCTCGAAACTTTTGGATCAAGAAACCCATCTGGGATATGCATTATCTTTCTCCTTTCATATTTATATATCTTTTCCGGTCGAGGTCATGGTCAGTTTACCGTGCTTAACCCCTTTGGTACTGATCAGCTTCTCCGACAATGCCTTGATCTCCCGGCTGGAACCTTTTAAAACTATGACTTCAAGACAATTGTGATGGTCAAGATGAACATGGTTGGTAGTAATAATATTCTTATAGTAGTCGTGCTGGAGAGCGGTCAATTTATCGGAAAGGTCGCGAACGTGATGGTCGTAAACCAGGGTCACCGCTCCCACCACTTCCCCGCGCAAAGCTTCCCATTCTTTTTCCACCAAATGGTTGCGGACCAGGTCGCGGACCGCCTCGGAGCGGTTGGGATACCCCTTCTCCTCGATCAGGCGATCGAACTTAGCGAGCAAGCTTGGCTCCATCGAAACTCCGAAACGGCTGACTTTTTCTTTGTTCATAGTAACACCTTTGTTTGGATAGTAACACCATCGTTCCTGCCTGTCAACAGCTTTACCGCGCCCCGGCAAACCGATATAATAGCAGCATGAAACTTTCCGTCATTATTGGCACTTACAATCAGAAAGAGGTCCTGCGCCAGACGCTGGAATCGCTTTTCAAACAAACCCTCTCCCCCGACCAATACGAGATCCAGCTGGTCGACAGCTCTTCGACCGACGGGACCGACCTGATGGTCCAGGAGTTAAAGCCCCCTTGCCGTTTCAATTACCAGGTGGTTCCCAATCAGGGAAAAACTTACGCCCGCAACCTGGCGATCAAAGCGGCGGCGGGCGAGCTGATCTTTTTGACCGACGCCGACATGGTCGCCAAAGAGACCCTGCTCGAAGAGCACCTCCTAGCCCACGCGCGCAAGAAAAACCGCTCCTTCGAAGGGTTGACCATTAACCCGGACGGCCAGCCTTACATTAAAGCCTGGCTCTTTCCCGGCGCCCGCCTGAAGTGGTCGTATTTCCTGACCGGTAACCTCTCGATCCCCAAAAAGATCATCATCGAAGCCGGTCTTTTCGACGAACAGTTCAAAGGCTACGGCTGGGAAGACATCGAGCTCGGCTACCGGCTCCACCAGATGAAGGTCCCGCTCCATTACCTCCCGACCGCGGTCAATTACCATCATCACCCGGTCTCCGCCGAAGGGATGCTGGAGCGCAAATACCAGATGGGACGCTCGGCCGCCCTCTTTTACCGGAAGCACCCGACTTTCGGGATCAAAATGTTCCTGGGAATGAACCCGCTCGCCATGGCGATCTACCATTACCTCAAGGCCCGGCCGGAACGGCTCGCCCGGATCAAATCGACTTACCTGCTCGAGGAATACCAATACCGGCGGGGGTTAGAAGAAGGGTTGCGGGAATTTCAGTAGACAAGCACCCCGATTTCGTGGTATTATATTTAACGTTATGAAAGAAGGAATTCACCCAAAGTATTTTGACACCACGGCGGCCTGCGCTTGCGGCGCGGTTTTCGCCATTGGTTCGACCAAAGAGAACATCAAAGTCGACATGTGCTCCCACTGCCATCCGCTCTTTACCGGCAAGCAAAAATTAGTTGACGCCGAAGGCCGCGTCCAGAAGTTCAAGAAGAAGTTCGCCAACGTCGCCCCCCGGGTGAAAAAAGAAAAGAAAAAGAAAGAATCCAAAGCGACAGCCGCCAAAAAGACCGCCGCTAAAAAAGTCGCCAAAAAAGCTCCGGCCAAGGAAAAGTAAGCCCCCCGTCCCCCCTACCTTATGTTCTTAGACAAACTAGCCAATGTTGAAAAAAGATTTATTGAACTGGAAAGCTCTTTGGGTAATCCCGACATCATCAACGACCGCGAACTCTTCTCCAACTACGCCAAGGAATTAAGTTCGCTCCGCGAGATCGTCGAAAAATACCGCGAATACAAACGGACGGAAAAGGAGATCGCCGAAGCCGAAGCGCTGCTCAAAGACGAAGGAATGCGCGAAATGGCCGAAGAAGAGAGCAAAAGGCTGGAGAAAAAGAAACAAACGCTCGTCTCCGAACTCGAGATCCTGCTGATCCCCAAAGACCCCTTAGACGACAAGAACATTATCCTGGAGGTCCGGGCCGGGACCGGCGGCGAAGAAGCCGCCCTCTTTGCCGGAGAACTCCTCCGCATGTACCTGCGCTACGCCGAACGGAAAGGCTGGAAGACCGAGATCATTGAGGCCAACGACACCGGGCTGGGCGGCTACAAGGAAGCGATCGTCAACATCCTGGGCAGAGGCGCTTACAGCCGGCTTAAATTCGAAAGCGGCATCCACCGCGTGCAGCGGGTCCCCAAGACCGAATCAAGCGGCCGGGTCCACACCTCCGCCGCCTCGGTCGCCGTCCTCCCCGAAGTCGAAGACGTTGATATTCATATCGACGAAAAAGACGTCACCTTTGAAGCGTTCCGGGCCGGCGGCGCCGGCGGGCAGAACGTCAATAAAGTCTCGTCAGCCGTCCGGGTAGTCCATCTCCCGACCGGGACCGTCGTCGAATGCCGGGAAGAGCGTTCCCAGCTCCAGAACCGGGTCAAAGCAATGAAGCTGCTGCGCTCCCGCATCTATGAAGTCGAGGAAGAAAAAAGACGCAAAGACCGGGAAAGCAGCCGCCGGGTCATGGTCGGCAGCGGCGACCGCTCCGAAAAGATCCGGACCTACAATTTCCCGCAAAACCGGCTGACGGACCATCGGATCGGCTTCACTGTCCATCAATTGGACCAGGTCTTGGACGGCAACCTGGACGAACTGATCGACGCGCTATCGACTGCCGACCGGGCCGCCAAACTCGCCAACGCTTCATGACGATCGCCGAGGCCCTCGCCTTTGGAATCACTCGTCTCTCTAATTTAGAAGACCCCCGCTTGGAAACGGAGATCCTCTTAGCTCACGCCTTAAAGATCAAACGCTCAACTCTGATCACCGACCAACTTAGAGCCATTGAACCATTGCGACAAACATTCTTCGAACAATTCATCGCCCGTCGTTTGAAATATGAACCGACCGCCTATATTGTTGGCTATCAACCGTTTCTCGGCTTAGACTTCAAAGTCGATAAACGGGTCCTTATTCCCCGTCCGGAAACGGAACTGTTAGTTGAAAATGCCCTTTCCTTAATTAGTCATTCGTCATTAGACATTTGTCATTTTTCTGTTGTTGATGTCGGCACCGGGAGCGGCTGTATCGCGATTACACTTGCCAAAAAGATACCGA
>Ga0265297_10012349_pt1 | contig 10269 bp, 2 predicted proteins | sample Munlanlwell13791_FD_192502 | JGI IMG/M metagenome (GOLD analysis project Ga0265297, IMG submission 192502) | Leachate microbial communities from a municipal landfill in Southern Ontario, Canada - Leachate well 137-91 | ecosystem: Engineered > Solid waste > Landfill > Unclassified | place...
ATTTCGGGCCGAGTTATCGCGGCCAGATTCTCCCGCGGAACTATAGCTATGCAATGCACGGCAGACCGCTGAGCTACTTCGAGTACCGCAGCCCGGTCTATTTGGAGGAGATGCGGCGATACTATCGTGGCGCGAAAGGGTTCACAGAGAAGCACGGCGACTTCTACACCGGCTACGCCGGCAAGCAGCAAAAGGAACTGGACCTCTACTTTAGCAAAGAGAACCTCGCACGCTGGGTTGGCCTGATGGCGCGCTGGCAGGGCGGCCGCAGCACGGCACGCGTGGCGGTCGCGGTCCACCCGAACGCGTTCATCATGAAGCACCCGCTCGCGACGGGCGCGGAATACAACAAAAAGGTCCGCTCGCTGATGACTGCGTTGACGACTTTCACAGATGTGGACGGACTGTTGCTGGAAAGCCAGTTCGCGTTGAAGACCGAAAACCTGCTCCGCTACCCGCTCATCGTCATCCCGGAGGACATGGGCAGCGGGCTGTCAAAGCCGATGTTGCAGTGTCTGCAAGACTACGTGAGCAAAGGCGGGAACTTGTTGGTGATCTCGACGCCGTTGACGACCGCACGGCCTGACCTCACGGACGAGAAAGACTTCACGCGCGAACTCTGCGGCGTTGAGATAGCCGACGCGGGCCTGTCCGGCTATTTCACGCCGGAGTGCGGCGGGAAATTCTGGTCCGGCAGCGTCAAACAGGTGCGGCTTTGCGGGGCTGACGTGATGATGAAGCATCGCTCCACCGGCGGACCGCTTGTGGTCAAGAATGGCAACGCATACTTCTGCGCCGCCGGTTGCAGTGAGGACGCCGCGCCGTTCTTTGCTGGCCTCGTCCGTGACATCAGCCGCCAACCAATCACGCTGACCGACAACACCGGTCTGCGAATACTGGAAGGCGTGGCCAAGGACGGGCTGGTCTGCCTGTCGTTTTGGGGTAACGGCAAGGCCACCGTGCGGCTGGACGCGGCGAAGCTGGGTCTGCCCACCAATGGTTGCCGTCTCAAGGATATTGTCACCGGAACGACAATTGGCGATTTCACTGAAGCGCAACTGGCTGCGGGTGTTCCGGTCGAGGTCAAGCACCTCTATCAACCCTTCCTCCTGACCGCTGGAGCCAAAGACCCGGTGGATGCGCTTCGCGGTCTCTACGCGTCAGCCGACGTGTTCGCCGGCATGAAGGCCAAGGAAAGCGTGGAAGATCCCGAAGTGCCGCGCGAGGCATTGGGCGAGCCGACGGCGAACAAAAAGGAAACCACGCAAGTTGCGAAGATCGTCCCTCGTGACAGGGAAATCGCTGTGCTCGATTACGCGAAAAAGTATGAGGTGAAATCGAAACGCTCCATGGAAGGCGTGCTCAAATCGTGGCTCCAGATGATTCAGGAAGCCGGTTTGACGCCGGAGCCGGTGGACGTGGACATCTTTCTGGCGAAGAATCGCACCGAGCGGAACCGCTATCGGCGCATTTTCATCCCGCCCGGCAGCGAATGGTTCAGCCAGGCGATGTATGAAGGCATGAATGACTACGTGCGGGACGGCGGGTTGCTGATTACCTGCTCGGGTCTGTTGCTGCTCGACGCCAACGCGAACTATCGCGTGGACGACGGCGAGGGCATCAGTGATTTCACGCAGAACACAGTGCTTGGCGTGCGTGCTCACGCCGGCGCCCTGATTCGCCGGCTCAAAGTGGTCCAGGCATGCCCGTTGACAGCCGGACTTCCCACCGATGGCTGGATCACACTCAGCACTCCTGCCAGCGGCCGGGCAACGACCGCGCGTTCCGCGGAGGTCGCCATTATTTCCGACCGTTCCCAGAAGGACAGGGCCGACGGTGAGCAGCCGTTCCTGACTTACAAGCACAACGGTCGTGGCGGATGTATTTATCTCGTCGGCACTGCCGGGAAATCCTCCGACAAGACACTCACCCAACTCCTGTCGAATCTGTGCTCACGCGCCACACTGGAATGGTTGTGCTCGCAGTGATTCATTTGTTTGTCCACGGTTAATCTGGTCGAACGACTGGCATTTCAATTAGTCTCCGCGAACCTGTTATGAATATTCTACGCCTTGTGCTGGTGGCATCGCTGCTCGTTTGTTCGCTGTTTCAATCAACGATGGCACAGAACGCCACGCCGGCTCTGGAGATGCTGCTTCGCGATGATTTCTCCGGTCGCCATCGCTATGAACTGGACGGACGCGGTTCCTGGGAGTTCCAAGACCATTCATGCATAGTGAAGGGTAGTGGGCGTGCCGCGTTTGCCACGGCGAGGCTTGACGAACTGGACGGGGCGAAAATCGTTGTCACTTTCACGCCGGATCGGCGCACGGGCAGTTCTTTTGACTCTGCCGGCATCGCCTTAATGCGAGACCCGGACAATGACTGGCGACTGTTGTTGGTGGAAGGGCCGGACGGCCGCCGTTACTTCGAGTTGATCGAACGCTATCAAGGTCTCCACCAAGCGCAATCCGCGCACGGCAATACCCGGCTGGCCAGCAAAGACGAGGGGACGCTTAGGAACTGGAGCTACGGCACGGCCTATCGTTTGATTCTGTCGCTCTCGAAAGACGGCGTTGTCGGTGAGATCAACGATACGGCCGGCGGGCAGTTCTGGCGGCGCACCTTCTCGTTTGCATCAGGAAGAGCAGTGCGTCGCGGGCGGCCTGCGCTTCTGTCACACGGGATGAGCGGCACGTTTCGCCATCTCGAAGTGGAAGGCGTGCGCACTCCGGCGTTGGCGGACATCCGTTTTCGCCGCGGCGAAGCCGGCAGCGCGGCTGTGCTGTCCGAAGGAGACGCAAAGCCGCTCTGCGCGTTGCTGGAAAATGCCGGCTTCGGTGTGACGCCGCTGCGCTGGGAGGATGCCGGCAAAGGCCGGGTTCCCGTCGAGTCGCTCGACCTGCTGGTGTTGGCGGACGCGCGGCGGTTGCCTGCAACGGCGGCGAATGCGGTAATGTCGTATCTGCGCGCAGGCGGCAAGCTCATCGCCATCGGCGCGCCGGCGTTCAGCGAGCTGTTATTCAAGTCACCGGGCGGGGCCGGCGCGCGGTGGGTCACACGCGAACGCTACGACGATGTCCTTCTCGATCTGGTCAAGCCGCGGCGCGTATCGATCCAATCGTGGAACCGCTCATGCCGCAACCCGCAACGCGCTTCAGCGATGACGGAGGATGCCGCCGAAGGGAAGGGCGCGATGAAGTTTTCCTGCGACCTCGATGGGTGGGATGGCTACGACGCGAGTTTCGCCAACGCGTTCGGCGCAGATGAGACATTGCTCACTTTCCGCGCCAAGGGTGACGCGACCACCTCTCAACTCGCGCTGGAATTCCGAGAGCGTGACGGCTCGCGTTGGATTGCCACGGTCGAACTGACGCCGCAATGGCGGCCGTATCTATTGCGGCCAGGAGATTTTCTGCACTGGAAGGATTCCAAAGCGAAACGCGGTGGCGTGGCGGATCACTTCAATCCACACAACGCCGCGCATCTCGTCATCGGCCTTTCTTCCAGCCACACGCCGAAGTGCAGGGCAGGGCAGCACGCTTTTTGGATCAAGGACATCGCCACCGCCACCGACCCCGGAGCGGCCGACCTCGATGCACATGTGCCAGACCTCGACGGTATCAGCCCGTCCTACAGCCTGCATCCGCTTGACGAGAGCGCGACATTACGCGCAGCCGGCGATCAACGCATGGTCCCGGCCGGCTGGAAACAACCGTGGAAGTCCCGCGGCTATTCCACAAACCTCCGCGCAAGCGGCCGCGGCCTGGATCGCGGCCAGTCATGGCGTTGGCTGCCAATCTTGGAGTCGCTCGACGCGCGCGGACACAATCGCGGCGCCCTGGTCTCGCTCTTCGTCGGCAATGGCTTATTCCCGGGCACGCTTTGGGCCAACGTTGGCATGTCTGACCCGGCTGACGCTTTGACACCACGTCTGGCCGAAGTGATTGCGCGGCTGGCGAAGGCGATGGCGCGCGGCTGTTTCTTGATCGAGGGCGGCAGCCGCTATTTCTCATATCCCGACGGTGAGAAGATCGAGTTGGGTTTTCTGGCATCCAACGCCGGTCACGGTGAACGGCGTGTTACCGGCCGGGTCGAAGTGGTGGATGGACGTGGGAAGGTTGTCTTTCGACAAAGCCGTCCACTCACGCTCGCGGAAGGCACGCAGCAACGCGTGAGTTGGGATTGGCAGCCGGGGAAGTTCGACCGCCGCGGTTATGAAGTGCGCGCGGAACTGCTCGACGGCGACACGGCGCAGGACTCAGTCAGCCACTCGGTGGATTTCCTGCCGCCTCCGGGGCAGGAGTTCGCGCAAGTGCGCGGCAGCCATTTCTATGTTGGCGGCAAGAAGTGGTTCATGAAAGGCATCAACTATCGGCCCAACGACCAGGGCGGCCGGCCGCCGACGGATTTCCTCCAACGAGACATCTACGATCCGGTGGTCGTCGAGCGCGATCTTGCGTGGATGGAATCCATCGGCATCAACTTCCTTAGCGCCATTCATGCGCCAGTGCCGCCGAATCCCGACGAGCCGGGAGCGTTCCGGGACCTGCACGATTTTCTCAACCGCTGCCAGCGGCATGGCATGAAGGTGTTCTTCTTCCTCAACAACGCGCGCCCGCTGGCGGGCGCGGATTTCGAGAAGGTGAAGACCTACATCACAGCCGCCGGCATCAAGGATCATCCGGCGATATTCTCGTGGGAGTTGTCGTGGGAACCGATCTTCTACTCGGCGCAGTCAGCCGAGGTCTTGAAGCCCGACTGGAACGCCTGGATCGTCGAACGTTACGGCTCGATTGCCAGCGCCGAAACCGACTGGGCTTTCAAACTGGCGCGCGACAAGGACGGCTGCGTGGTGACGCCGTCGCAGCAGCTCTGCACCACGCACGGTTCGCACGACCGCGCCGTGGCGGCGTTCCGGCGGTTCTTCAGCGACCGGCTCAGCCGCGGTTATCGCGAGATCATCAGCCCGTTGCGCGCGTGGGACCCGAAGCATCTCATCACGTTCCGCTTCGGCGCATGCGGCATTCCCGATGGTGGGCGCTTCGCCCACTCGCACTCCGCAGGCGTGGCCAAGCACGTGGATTTCATGTGTCCTGAAGGCTACAACTTGCAGACGGGCGGGTGGGCCACCCCAACGCCTCCTGACGACTTGCGGAAGGGCGGGTTGGTCACGCTCTACTATCGGTTCCTCAGCCGCGAGAAACCCGTCGTATGGATGGAGTTTGGCTATACAGTGAATGGTTTCCACGCCGTTTGGACGCCGGACATGACTCACATCAAACCGGAGCAGTTGGAGCGGCAGCGCGCAGAGTTCGAAAGTTACTACGCGATGTTCCTCGAGTCGGGCGCAAGGGGCGCTGCGCCGTGGTGGCTTCCGGGTGGCTTCAGATTGGGTGAACGCAGCGACTTCGGCGTGCTCGAACCCGACGGCACGGAACGCCCCGCGTGCGAAATCATGCGGCGGGCGCACCCGCAGTTCTCGCGAGTCGTTCACGCGAAGCCGTCGAAGTTCATGGAAGTAGACTTTGACGCCCAGAACGCCGATGCGTGGCAGCTCTATGGCCAGCAGTATCTCGATGCAGTGAAGGCGGGACAGAAGCCTTATCTCAAGACCGCGGGCACAGGGACCGATTCAACCAATACGCCGTTGATTGCGGTGGGCAACACGCCGTGCAACGGTCACAATCCGCCGAAGTTCCTCAATGCCGAGTTCAACTCGGTGGAGATTCAGGATGTCAACGGCCAGTGGCAGGAGGCGAAGAACGGCGCCGTCGTAGCCGTCAAACGTGGCTCGCCTGTCCGATGCCGCGCGTCCATCGGCAACCTCGGTGAGGCCAAATGGCTCGCGCCGCGCCCGAACCTCGCGCAAGGCGGCGTCTATCTCGCCGGTCGCAAGGAATACGGCGTGGAGTTCAAGGCACCCATCGCGGTTGATGCTGATTACCTTGCTGACGCAAGCGTCAAGGAGTTCACCTTGGTTCCCGCCGTGAACGAGTCCGTCACGGTTTCATTCGAGATGTATGCCGAAGGTCGAGCGTGGTTTGGCGAGCGTAGGACAGTATCTCTCAAGCCATAAGGAAACCTGCAACCGGTCCTCTGCGGACAGTCATTGTCGGCGAGAATAGCTGATGCTATTTCTGTCCCGCCGCTGCGTTCTCGATTCGGTAGAGGTGTCCCTTGGTTCTCAGGAAGAGGGCTTTGCCGGAGACTGCCGGCGAAGCCATGCATCCTTTTTCGAGCACGTTGACCGCGAGCACTTCGAAGCTGCGGCCGGGTTTCACAACGGTCGTCTTGCTTTGCTGATTGGGAAAATAGAGCCGCCCGTCTGCGTAGATGGGCGAAGCGGCGTAGTTGCCGCCGATCTTTTCTTTCCAGACGAGTTTGCCTGTGGTGACCTCGAGACAGGTGAGATCGCCAGCGTCACTGACCATGTAAATCAGGTCATCCACGATCACCGGCGAGGCGGTCTTGGCCACTTGTTTTTCATATTTCCAGGCCACATGAGTGTCCGTCACGTCGCCTTGGCCGCCGAGGCGGATAGCCCAGAGTTCTGTCGCGCCCGAACCGGTGATGAACAGGCAGCGGCCCTGGTTGTAGAGGGGCCGCGGCGCGGCTGACCAGGCGACAAAATGCACCCTCCAAAGCTCGCGGCCCGTTCGCGGGTCGTAGGCATACGCCGCTTTCGCGCCCGGGCTGAACATCTGCGGCTGGCCGTTCACGTCGGCGATGAAGGGTGTGCTGTGTGCTTTGCGAAGGTCGCCATCCTTCGCGAATTTCTGGAAACCTTCCGCGTCGTTGAACTTGACCGAGCGATTGGTCTTCCAGACGGTTTTGCCGGTCTGTTTGTCGAGTGCGACCAGATACTGCAAGTCTGCGCCATCCATTGTCAGGATCAGAAGATTCTCAAAAATAACCAGCGACGAGGCCGGCCCACGATAGTGACGACAGGGCAGGTCCTGCCGCTGCCATATAACCTTGCACGTCTGGGGGTCCAGGCACGCGGTGCCGTAGCAACCGAAGTGAACATACACGCGGCCCGGTTCAATCGCGGGCGACGGCGAGGCGTAGCCGTTGACGGCATTGCCCAGCGGCTCGGGGTTGTCGCAATGGAAAATCCTCTCGTTGAACCGAACCTTGCCCGTGTTGGAGTCCAAGCACATGACGTAAAAGTCGTGGCCGTTCTCCGTGGCTGTGGTCAGCCAGACCTGATCGCCCAGCACCACCGGCGTGGACCAGCCGCGATAGGGAATCTCCGTCTTCCACTTGATGTTCTCTGTTTCGCTCCAGCGGAGCGGCAAGCCGGCGGGTTTGTTGTCGCCCGGCGCGGCGGCATAACCATTGCCCCACGGTCCCCGAAACTCCGGCCAATCCGCGCGCGCTGTTTGCAATCCCAACGGCAACAGCGCCAAAGTCAGCACGCCCATGAGCAACGGTCGCAGAACATTCATTCGTGTCATCATATTCACCTTGGGTGTTATCTATATCTCATGCGGGTTTCTTGTGCCACGGAGATTCGTTACGGTTTCTTGTTGTCTCCGGGGCGGGTGACTACGAGCGTCCCATTTCGTGCTTCCAACCGCAGCCGCAACGGGTCGGAACGGCCAGCCAGTCTCACGGTCGTGGTCACCGGCTGCGGGGCGTGATTGACTACGACAAGCAGTTCAATGCCTTCACCGGTGAGCACACTGGTTTCTACATTATCGTTGTCGGCGCGTGCGTGCGGTGCCAGACCGGCCTTTGCGGTTGCTTCATGAACTCGCCGCAATAGGTCGGCGCACATCTTCGTGTTGGGTGTCTCTACCGCGTCATGAAACTGCTGCTCCAAGCTGCCCGCGAAACGGATGACACCGGGATTGTCGCGCAGTTCGGCGGGCAAGGTCGCCGTATCGTCACACAACAATGTGCCGCCACTGCGGACGAATGAAACGAGGCGCGCAACCGCGGCGGCCGGCAGGAAATCCGTCTCAACCAGCGCGAGCATTTTTACTGACCCGAAACCGCCGCGCTCCACGGCGACCTGTTCGTGGGCGATGTCGCACTCGCCGAACGCGCGCAACAGCAGTTGATAGCTGTAAGCCGGCGCGAACTTCCGCCCTCCGCTCATCCACTGCGCATGGGGAAAGTAGAGTGCCAGCGGCGATGGAGCCTTCCGGACGCGCGCCAGCATCGGGCCGGCCTCGCGGATTTTGCGCAGTTCGCGCCCGAGATGGTCCCAGCGTTCCGGGCGCGCCCCGCTGCCTGTGCGGCACAGGACATGGATGAACGAGTTGAGGCAGCGACAGCCCTGGCTGACGGCTGTCCATGCGCATTCGCTGCTCGCCTCAACCGGGTTGATTTGGAATGGGTAGTTGCGGTCGTCGAGTTCGACGTAGAAGCCGGCTGGCTTGCCGAGATGTTCGGCGATGGTCCGCTGGACACCGAAGCACCAGTGCGCCTGCAACATCCGGACGTTCTGCGAGACGGGATAGAAATAGGGGTAAACATCGAAGTCCACGAAGTCGGCAGCCCGCGACCACGCGAACGGGTCTTCAACGCTGCGGCGAGTGTCCGCGTAGCCGAAACCCGGACTCATATAGGTCAACAACAGGCCGGGTGTTGCGGATGATTCGCGCGCGATTTGCCGGATGGCATCGTAGCCCCGCGCCACGTAATGGCTGACGAACTCTGTAAGCTGGCGATGACCCTCGCGGTCATCGTTGGGGATGTCCGTTCGCTTGCGGAGCGGCCGACCGTAGCGAGTCTGGAACTCGCGCTTGCACAATTCGCAATAGTCAGGCGTCGTGTCGCTCGCCGTTGGCTCGTCGAGAATCTTCACGCTCAGGCCGCGCGCGTAGGACTTTGCCGCATCGAGTTGTGGACGGACCTGTTTTGCCAACTCATCCTTATAGTTTGGCGCGAACACACAAACGCGCGGCGGCCCATCCGATTTCAAGTCGGTGAGATGGGTGTATTCGAACATGACGGCCATGCCGCGCGATTGGGCGTAACGCGCGGCGTAATCGAGCAACCGTTCGCGGTTCGACGACGGCGTGCGCGCCAGGTTCCTGAGACCACCGATGGCAACGGTGTTAAAACCGTGCTCCCAAAGATCATCTACATGCTCGCGCAATGCGCGTTCGTCAAGCAGGTGGCCGCCGTCGCCCGTGGGGAGCCACGACGCGATGGGAAAGAAGCCCGTACGGTCAAGCGGCTGGGCCGCTGAAAAATCAGCGCGGGCTGGCGTGTAGCCGGCGAGTCCATTCGCCACTGGCTGCTGATTTGCCAACCATTGGCAGGTGCGTGCCAGCAACGCGCGGTACTCGCCGCTGGTGAAATAATCCGTGTTCGCGTCATCGGCGACGTTCGGCGCACCGTTCAGCAATGCAATGCGACCGCGATGAAAGTCCCGCGTGAGCAACAGCGACGACTTTTCTCCCGCGCGTGCCACGACCGTCGCACCTGCCTTTGGGGTGAGCCTGTGAACCAGAGCGATGCGCCGTGAACCGGGATCGATTCCGTTTGTGATGGGGTGGGCTTCACCGAATTGCGGGAAGAGGTTGATCTTGGTGGGCGGGCGACCTTCCTCGAAGGTCGCCGGCAGCATTTCCGCAAGCACCCGTGGGAAGAAGCGCGCAGCCCCTAGCGTATTCGCACCTCCGATGAATAGCAGACCGCCGCCGCTCGCGGCGTAATCACAAAGCCGTTCAATCTCTGACTGCGTCAGGACATACGGGTCCACATCCACCAGCGCAACGAGGTCATATTCACGCAGCTCACGTGCGGTTGCTGGAAAGCCGAAGATCGGGAAGTGCAAGCCGCGGAAGAAACGGCGCTCGACAGTGACGTTCAACGCGTCGAGCGTTTCGCGGGCGAAATAGAAGCTCGCCGCGGCATGGGTGATGACGAGCGCCTTGCGCAACCCGCCGTTCTTGCGAGGCGTGATGCGAGGTTCATAAGCCTCGTCAGCGGCCGGCTTCGGCCAGAGCCGAATGTCAGCGACCGAGAACTCTGTCTCCAACGGGCAACCTTCGGCCACACCGAGCCGGAATGTGAATTCCTGGATCGGATGAAAGTACGCCGTGTAGATGTTGCGCGGGTTGGCGGGCGAATCCAGGCGCACGGCTGCCTCCTGCCACGTTCCCGGCCTGACCTTCTGCGGCTCAGCAAATGGCAGGTCGGTAAACTGCGCAGGTCCGGTGCGGAGGCGGCACACGAGGCCTTTCTCGGCCGCCAGTCCTTGCGTTGTGCTGAGCTTGAACCGGAGCGTCAGCCGTTCCCAGCGCCAGA
>Ga0265297_10012350_pt1 | contig 10267 bp, 14 predicted proteins | sample Munlanlwell13791_FD_192502 | JGI IMG/M metagenome (GOLD analysis project Ga0265297, IMG submission 192502) | Leachate microbial communities from a municipal landfill in Southern Ontario, Canada - Leachate well 137-91 | ecosystem: Engineered > Solid waste > Landfill > Unclassified | place...
AACCCGCAGCAATTAGGCCTCTTGGAAACAGAATCACCAATGTTAAAACACATAGTGATCCCTATCACCTCAAAACCCTTATCTTTCAATAGGGCGGCAGCAACCGAAGAATCCACCCCGCCGCTCATTGCCACAACCACTCGATCTTTTTTCATATAAATAGGGTAAAAAAATAGGGACGCTTTCTCCTCTAAAAGCAAAAGGCTCCTCTGGCAAAAGGTTACCTTACTGTTAGGTTAAAACGTCCCTAATATATTTATTTCTTCTCGCAAGGCCTGGCTATAATAGCCAACAAAAATAAGGTATTAGCAATAATCAACAAGCTTAGAGATCTGACGCCCAAGAGTAGAAATGGACTCCCTAAGAAGAATCTGAATACCGCGGTCATACATAGCACTATCAGACCTAGGACAACAAGAATATTTGATACGGTCTTCATTTAGCCCTCCTTTTTTATTGAATTTATTATAGCACTATATTTTACGATTGCTATAAAAAATAAAGGCCCGGATCTTAAAAAAGCCCGGGCCTTCATCTTTGTTTTTTAGGTTATAACTTAACTACTTTCGTAGCCTGCTCTCCTTTAGGGCCTTTTTCAATTTCAAACTCAACTTCCTGGCCTTCCTCTAAAGTCTTATAGCCTTCACCCTGAATTGCAGAATGATGTACGAATACATCGCTTCCGTTTTCAGGTGTAATGAAACCATAACCTTTTTGGTTCGAGAACCACTTTACTTTTCCTTTTGCCATTACTCACTACCCCCTTTCCTTTTTATTTTCTTAGTAAATAATGGCGGTATAAAAAAACCGCAAGGCGGTCAACCTACATGCCTTACGGCCCTACAGTCTTCCACTCCTTATTTACTACAGAAGGGAGTATACACTAAAATTATTCCCTGTCAACTAAAATTATTATTATTTTTTACTTAACCTATCGATAGCCTTGAGGTTATAGTATCCTAAAACCTTAACCTTGGCCTTGGATTTGCTCTCTAACCAGTCATGAAACTTACCCATAAAGCGGTCATGGTCAGCTTTTGAGTTCCATTCATAGACCGAAGCGTAGTGGTTCTTGTGGCCGAAGCGCTGCATAGAGTGATAGGTAAGAAATCCCTTAGCTTTTCTCGCATATCGCGCCCACATCAGGCTATCTTTGCGGTAATCCCTTACCTGGCTCGGCTTTATCTCAAACACAACAGCGTGAATAAACATGAGGATATTATATAGATGAATTTCAGAAATAAAAGATATATTTAGTCTTAAATTCTAATATTTTCATTATATGGGGGTTACCGCCATATTTAATGAACTAACAATACGAACAATTCCAAATATTATACTTCCGATTGCTAATAAAATACAAACAAATCTACCTGTGCTACCTCCTTCAAAAGCAGTAAAAGCTATCATAAACCAAAAAATTGGACCTAATATACAAAGCATTAATCCTGCGAGCATCTTACCTCCTTTTGCTACTCTCCTTGTTTTTTCGACTACAAAATCCAAAACATTTATATAATTATAACTCCCTCAAAATGTTACACAAGAAATATTTGATATTATTAGCGGATACTGGCAAGGATTGTGTTTCGCGGGGCTTAAAGGCGAGGAGCGGGCATGGTTCCCGCAGCCGGCTCCTAAATTAAAAAAATGGATTTATACCACCGCCCGGATGCGGGAGAGCGACGAAGCCGTAAAGAGCGAAACCCCATAGAATACGTCTTGGGTTTTGTCCTAGAATTTAACTGCAGGACAAAATTTTGCCTCGCAGGGGCAAAATGAGCGTCCCCGAGAAACACAAGACTTGACAGGAGCCGCTACATCACCATTCGAATTTTACCCCACCCTTAATCCAGCGGCCCGGCTCTTCTACCCCTGCTATCTCACTATAACTTTTATTAGTAAAGTTATCAATCCTAAGGAATGGCTCTAAGCTGAACTCTTTGAAGTTTAGTTTCTTTGAGATGCTAATATTCCCCACAAAGTAGCTATCGGAATAATAACGTTGGTTGTAGGATAACTGCCATATAAACTTTAAGCCAAAGATATCGGAATAAATATCCAACAAATACTGGTGCTGGAGGATATCAAGGGCGTATTTTGAGAAAAATCCGGAGGCTTTTCTGTCGGCGCTAGTGTAGTTATAGGAAAATTGCGCTCTTTCCAGCAATAAACCCTTATATTTCCACTTAGGGTTAATCTGCGAAATGAATTCTATCCCTTTAAAATCAACCTGCCCCAGATTAGTTGCCTGCCACAGATCAGTAGTAAGTGTACGGGTATAATCAATTAAATTATAGCCACGCCGCAGAAAAATATCGGCGCCAAGATAGAGTATTTTATTTTTAAAATCAGCTCCTAACCTAAAGTTATCATTAGTTTCAACCTTTAAATTCGGGTCCCCCTTGTTAGCCGCATCCGAATAATATAATTCCGTAAAACTTGGTATTCTAAAAGCCCGGCTCACTGAACCTTTAATCTTTAACTTATCTTCTATCAACTCATAACCTAAGTCCACATTGTATGACTCTTGGCCTCCCCACTTCTGGTAATAATCCATTCTTACCCTGAAATCAGCTGATAGCCTATCTGTCAGCTTTGGCGAAAAACCAAGCAACCCTGCTTCATAAGCCCTTGAATGTTTGCCTAAATTCGTAGAATTAATCTGGTCATTACCGATATCCAAACCTAAATTTAAGATCCCGTATTTTGTGGGCAAGCTGTATCGGGAGTTCAGGCCGTATATATAGGTAGTATGGTAATTAACCGAGGTAGGATTATTTCTTTGTAAAATAAATTTGTCCTTGTGCTTTCTTAAGAATATATTATTTTTTAAGGAACCTGTCTCTAATTTTGGGTTTATTCCTGTTTTAAAGAATAGGGTTTCGGTGTGTTCTTCTTCCTCCGGGAAATTATTGGAATAAAAGCTGCTGGCACCATAATCTTTCTTCTGGTATCCAAATAAACTGTTCAAATCAATCTTGCTGAATTGTTTATCCAGATAAAGCGAAGCTATCTGGTATTCAAAATCAGTATTAGGGCGCGCCGCCTTAGATATCTTATGTTCATATGAAACCCTGCCAGATAAACCTCCTTTAATTCCTTGCGCAGAAAAACCTTGGCCAAATAAAGCATTCTCTCCAAATAATGTATCTATATTTATACTATTTTTCAGCGGCCTCTTGGGTGTAATATTGACACTTCCGGCAAAGGCGCCTGCCCCATATTTAGAAGAACTTCCCTCTTTTGTGATATCGATCTTTTCTATATCATAGGCGGAGAGCGGAAGGTCTAAATTATAGTGGCCTGTTTGCGGGTCATTTAACCTTATCCCGTCGACAAGCACAGCTACCTCTTCGTAAGTCGAGCCCCTCAAAGATAAATCTCCCTGCATGCCGAAGGAGGAGCGATTGCGTAAATCCACTCCGGATACAAGCCCTAACTCATCTATAAATGAATCGGGGTTATCCTCTTCTATCTGCGCAGAGTTTATCGAATAAAATGCTGAATTTTCATTAAACTTATCAAAAGCAGAACCGGCAGACTTTACTACGATCTTCTCAAGAGTATACGCCTCCTCGGCAAAGGCGGATTGGGCAAAGAATACGGAAAAAATAGCGCTAATTATGTATGTTTTTATCCTCATAATAAAAAACCCGAAACCATAATAATCAGTTTCGGGTACATTGTCAACTATATTGTTAAAACTGGTTGACTGTTAGCGGCAGTGCACAACGTCTCCTGCCATTATTTTCTCGATGACTCCGGAATCTCTCCTAACTAAGAGCCCGCCATCTATATCGATATTTACCGCTTCCCCTTCAATATGCTCTTGTTGGGCATAAACCTTGACCCTTCTACCTAAAGTCAGGTTCAGTTCGCGCCATTTCTCAACGATCTGCTTGGGGCCTTTCTCTTGAAAGATTATATAGTTGGACTCTATCTTGCGTAAAACCTCCTGCAGCAATTCAATCCGGCTAACCTGTTCTTTTTTTATCTCTCTCAGGGAGGTTGCGCCGCTAATCAAACTTTTTTTGTCATTATTAACATTTAACCCCAAGCCAATGACTACAAATTTTATTTTATCCACTTCTGCGCTTAACTCTGTCAGTATTCCGCCGAGTTTTTTATTGTGATAAAACAAATCATTAGGCCATTTAATCTGGATATCTATCCCTTGCGAAACTTTTACTGCCTCGCAGATACTTACTGCTGTAAGCAATGTCAACAGCGAAGCTTGATTGGGTAATACTTTCGGCCGCAGGATTAGCGAAAGATAAATACCTTTATGTTTGGGAGAAAACCAGATCCTTCCCAGCCTCCCTCTTCCTTTAAGCTGGGTCTCCGTTAGAACAAGCGCTCCTTCAGGGGCCCCTTCGATCGCAAGACTGAGAGCCTCATTCATAGTTGAGCTGACTGCGTCAAAATAAAAAATCTTTTTGCCGGTGAATTTTGTGTTTAAATGATCTGTTACTTCAAAGGGAAATAAACGGTCGGGAGAAGAAACTAATTTATAGCCTAAATGCGGAACAGCAACAATATCATAACCTGAATTTTTAAGCTCCTGTATATGTTTCCATAACGCCTGCCGGCTTATGCCTAATGTGTGGCTGAGCTGGTCTCCGGAAAGATAATCATCTTTTTTCTTCAGGAAATCTATGATTTTTTCTTCTATCATTATTTCTTTTCGTAGAGGGGCGACATCGCGCGTAGCTTAGCAACAATCTTTGGCAGGTTTTCCAATAGATAATTTATATCTTCCTCTTTTGTCCATCTTCCCAGTGTAATCCTTAGTGATCCATGCGCTATCTCGTGAGGCAGGCCGATAGCTAAAAGCACGTGCGATGGCTCTAAAGAAGTAGATGTGCAGGCTGAGCCGGTAGAACAAGCGATACCCAGCATATCAAGGTTCAAAAGGATCGACTCTCCTTCAATATATTTTATGGAAAAGTTTACGTTGTTAGGAAGCCTTTTCGTAGGATGCCCATTTAGACGGATTTCAGGTATTTTATTCGGCAATTCCCTGATTAATCTATCGCGCAAGGCTAGCTGGAATTTTGTTTCCTCTGTCATCTTATCACGACATAATTCTATTGCTTTACCTAAGCCCACGATTCCGGGAGTATTGGAGGTCGATGCGCGCCTGCCTTTTTCCTGGTCTCCGCCGTGTAAAAATGTCTCGATGCGTGTTCCTCTTCTAATATATAAAGCCCCCACACCTTTGGGGCCATAAAATTTATGAGCCGCAAGTGACAATAAATCTACATTTAATTCATTTACGTTTATGGGGACGTGGCCCACGGTTTGCACTGCGTCAGTGTGAAAAGTAATCCCTTTTTCTTTAGCAACTTTTCCTATCTCTGCAATCGGCTGAATAGTCCCAATTTCATTATTAGCCTGCATCACTGAGATTAGAATAGTTTTATCCGTAATTGCTTTTTTTATATCTTCCGGTGAAACCAAACCATCCTTATCAACTCCTACATATGTAACCTTAAAACCTCTTTTTTCTAAAAACTTACAAGGTTCGCTTATCGCGTGATGTTCAATTGCGCTAGTAATTATATGGTTGCCTTTTGACTCATTGGCATAGGCAACACCTTTAATAGCGAAGTTATCAGATTCGGAACCTCCAGAGGTAAAAACTATCTCCTCTGGTTTTGCGCCCAAGAAAGTTGCGAGCGTATCTCTTGCCTTTTCTATCGCACCTTTTGCTTCCTGTCCTAGAGAATAAAGGCTCGAGGCATTGCCGAATTTCTCAAAGAAATACGGCTCCATCGCCTTGATAACCTCAGGATCAGTGGGTGTAGTTGCAGCATAATCCAGATAAATTATTCTTTTCATTTTATAACCTCATTCATACTTCCGGTGCGATACCCTTCCAAATCTACTGTCACATAATTATAACCTAATTTTTTCAATCTGTCGATTATCTTGTCTCGCTTATTGATGACTTTATTTATATCGCTTTTTAAAACTTCAATACGGCAAAGCCCGTTATAATGCCGCAACCTTACCTGCTTAAGGCCTATTTTCCTTAAATAGGTTTCTGCCCTGTTAATACGGCTTAAAATATCGCTAGTAATCTTTACGCCGTAAGGAATTCTTGAAGCTAAACACGCAAGCGAAGGTTTATCCCAAGTTGACAACCCCATTTTCTTACTAAGTGCCCGTATATCTTCTTTGGTCAACCTAGCTTCTTTTAGTGGAGAGCGTATACCCAACTCTTCCTTAGCTTTATTACCGGGACGGAAATCAAATTTGTCCGAATAATTAGTCGCATCAATAACAAAATCCAACTTGTTTTCTTTTGCGATTTTATTTAATCTTATAAAGAGTTCTTTTTTACAAAAATAGCAGCGGTTAACGGGATTTTTTACGAATCTATTATCTTTTAATTCACCGGTTTCAATAATTTTGTGTTTTGCGCCTAATTTATCGGCTATTTTTTTGGCAAATTTTAGTTCTTCTTGCGGATATGTGGCAGATGTTGCGGTAACAGCCAATAGATTATCACCTAAAGCATCTTTACATGCCTTTAACAGGAATGTGCTATCAACTCCGCCGGAAAAAGCCACCAAACAAGAACCCATTTTGCTTAGTTTTTGTTTTAGTTTCCTCAACTTTTTCATTTAGAAGTTTACTTCCATGGCGCGCGGAGGGCAGATCTTGATACAGAGTTCACAGGCAATACACTTTTTATTGTCGAAAATAACTTTTCTTGTTTGTGGATCTACTGTCAGCGCCTCAACAGGGCAAACCGGCACACAGACTCCGCAATGAGTACATTTTTCCTCGTTTCTTACGATGTCTTTACTTAAAGGCTGAGTTGTCACTCCGCAGGATTTTAAATACTCCATCCCCTTGTCAAAGTTCTCCTTTGTGCCGATAAGCTCAAGAACCATCAGCCCCTCTTCCTGCGGCGTTACCGAAGCCTTGAGTATATTAAACTGCAGATCGAAGTCTTTAACCAATTTGTAGACTATCGGCTGATCTACTGAATGTAAAGGAAAATGTAATACTATCTTTTTTGAGGTCATAATATCTCCATCCCTTAACTAATAGAGGGCATCTCTTTTAATGGTTTGAAAGTGTATCCTGAATCTGCTCCGGGTAAAGCTGCGACGGACTCAGTCAGCAAGAAATCACCCTTTTTAATCCAGCTCTTAAGCTCTTCGCTTATTGCGCGCGCCTTAGAATAGCTAGATAGATTACCCGTCGGAATTTCTTTTCCTTTCACGGTTATTTTTCCTGATTTTAGCTGGGCATAATTCACCTCACCCAATGAGCCGCCAACACACTGAGGATAATTCTCACTGTAATCGATCACTTGCGCCACAATATCCTCATCTCGCGCGCTGGCATATTTCAAGATCTCTTCATTTAAAACAGGGATAGGAACTCCGATGCCGACTGTTAAAGTAACTCCGTAACCAAGCATGCTAACTCCCAGGAGCCACTGGGATTTCATTTGTTTCAGGTCCCCGATAACTGCCAATGTGCCTGCTGGTGCCTGAGGAATACCATTAGCTTTTCTTGGCACAGAAGGATTATGCTGAGTTCCATGCCAAGCAACATAGCCTACGCCACCGCCTAGAAATATCTTAGTCCCCACCCCTATTGTTTTATAGTAAGGGTCTTTTAAAAGCGGAGAAAGCTGTCCTGCCGAGCAATAGTTGGCATTTCCTAATTGCGGCTTCAACATCCCCATATAAGTATAAATAGGCTTATCGGATAAATTAACTGCTACATTATAATTTTGATAGCAGTTTCTCATATTAAACAATACCGCTTCATTCAAATCTTTAAGGCTGATATAAGTTTCTAGCTTTCTGCGAGGATAGCAATCTGTCCCATAAGCAGTAGCTTCTAACTTTACTTTTTTACCGGCAACCAGCTCATGGATGATATGCCCTCCACCATATTTGAATTCCCCCGGATAAACTTTATTACGCGGGTCATCATCGGGAACAGCAGTGGCACCCAAGAAAACATCGACAGCGGCAAACCCGGTATAAAGCGGAACTTCATTCAGCTTACAGATTCCGCCGCCGAGTTTAATCCTCGGCTTAGAGTGGCCTATATTAAAGTAGGCGCCGCTCGAACACATCGGGCCAAAGGTTCCGGTAGTGACAACATCTACCTCTTCGGCTGCTTTTCTAACGCCTTTCTTAGCAACTAAATCGATTACCTCTTCGGCAGTAACAACCACGACCTGGCCTTTTCTTATTTTTTCATTAATCTCTTTTATTGTCTTCATTTAACCTTTCTATAAAGCTATGACCTCTTTTATTTCAGGGACTTCCTGTTTCAGAATTTTTTCTACTCCCATCTTCAGAGTCATTTGAGACATCGGACAGCATCCACAGGTTCCGGTAAGCTTTAATTTTACAACGCCATCAGGCGTTACTTCCACCAACTCTACGTTTCCCCCATCTGCCTGAAGCATCGGCCTAACCTTATCTAGCGCTTTTTCTATTCTTTCTCTCATGGCATTCTCCTTTTTTATTATTATATCATCCCCCCTCTCGCTTTGCTATAACTTCTTTAATCTAAAAACTCCTGAAAAACCCAAGTTGACAGATATCTCTCTCCTGTATCAGGCAATATAACCACTATGGTCTTGCCTTCTGAATCTTTACGCTGCGCTACCTCAAGAGCCGCCCACATCGCTGCCCCGCTTGATATACCTACGAAGATACCCTCTTCTCGCGCAAGTTTTCTTGCTATCTCTCCAGCATCAGAATCCTTAACCTGAATTATTTCATCAATTAATTTCCTGTCTAACACCTGTGGAATGAAACCTGCACCTATCCCCTGTATCTTGTGCGGCCCTGGCTTATTCCCTGATAACACTGCAGATTCAGCCGGCTCTATACCTATAATTTTGACAGAGGGTTTTTTCTTTTTTAAAGCTTCTGCCACGCCCGTAATAGTTCCTCCAGTACCTATACCCGCTACAAAAATATCCACTTCTCCGTCGGTATCTCGCCATATCTCTTCAGCTGTGGTCTTACGATGTATCTCCGGGTTAGCTGGATTGTTAAACTGTTGCGGCATAAAACTATTAGGAGTCTTTTTTACTAACTCTTCTGCTTTCTCTACTGCTCCACGCATACCTTTCGCGCCCTCGGTCAAAACAATCTCTGCTCCTAGAATTCTAAGCAGCTGTCTTCGTTCCTGACTCATAGTATCCGGCATAGTCAAAATCAATTTATAACCTCTTGCGGCAGCCACAAAAGCTAAAGCTATCCCGGTATTACCGCTGGTTGGTTCAATAATTATCGAACTTTTCTTAAGCTTGCCTTCTTTTTCTGCAGCTTCGATCATAGCAACCCCGATCCTATCTTTAACACTGGAAAGCGGGTTAAAAAATTCAAGTTTAGCAAGAACCGTTGCTTTTAATCCAATACTAAGTTTGTTGATTGTTACTAACGGCGTATTGCCTACTGTTTTTGAAATATCACTATATATCTTTGACATAAACCCTCCTTAAATGCCTCCTCCTTCAGAAAACAATTGCCCAATATCCCTAGCTGCTTCTTTTTCGTCAGATCCTTCCACAACAACCGCTATTTCCCCATCTTTTTTTGCGCCTAATGCCAAAACCTCTAAGATCGAACAGGTATCGGCAAATTTACAGTCATAACAAAGGCTAATTTTAGATTTATATTTCTTAGCGCATTTAACAATATCAGCAGCCCGGCGTAAATGCAACCCCCCGGGATCGGTAATCTTTATCTTGCTAACTTGCATAACAACACCTCCCTACCTTTGTTTTAAATCTGATAAACCGCTGTCTCCTTGCTTCTTTGGACCTGAGTAACCAGATCCTCAAAGGTAATATTATCTACTATATTAGAGGTAGCCCTACCTACATCCTGCCAGATATGCCTGAAAACACATTTATATAGATCAGTACAACCGGAATAATCTTTCCCAATGCAAGCTATGGGCTCAATGGGCCCGTCAATAAACCTGACTACATCTCCCACGTTGATTTCTTTGGGGCTTTTGGCGAGCATATAACCCCCAACTTTACCACGCCTGCTTTCTACGAAACCGCCGCGCTTTAAATCCAGCAAAACCTGCTCCAAAAATTTAACAGGTACCTGCGCGCGAGCTGCTAATTCATGCGCCGTTACTACATTACCGTAATTTAAAGATAAATCCAGCACAGCTTTTAATGCATAATCACCTTTATAAGTTATCTTCACCAAACCCTCCTATTACTCTATAATTCCCATAGACATAGTAGAGTATAACA
>Ga0265297_10012351_pt1 | contig 10266 bp, 6 predicted proteins | sample Munlanlwell13791_FD_192502 | JGI IMG/M metagenome (GOLD analysis project Ga0265297, IMG submission 192502) | Leachate microbial communities from a municipal landfill in Southern Ontario, Canada - Leachate well 137-91 | ecosystem: Engineered > Solid waste > Landfill > Unclassified | place...
GAGTCGGCGGAAATAATTTCTCCATTAACTTTTTTTGCGATCAAAACAGCAAGATCGCTTTTTCCACTTGCGGTAGGACCAACCAAAATGATGATTTTGGACGACTGCATTATTTTTATACTAACAAGAAAAATTGAATCATTACAGTAAAAAGCGAATAAACACACCCTATAAGTAAATCTCAAAAGTCTGCGCATGGGGTGCGTTTGTGAGAGGATATTGACACTATTACGTGGGGGTGCTACTATACGCTAGCGTTTTAAAGACGCGCAAACAGACCTTTTAAAACTTATTCGGAGTCACAAATGACGTTACGGAACAAAAAACCCATCTTCGCTGGCGTTGCCGGTCTTATCATTATTGGAATTGGTACTTTAATTTGGAGACAGAAGAGAAGGTAATCCGAGAGCCGCATTCTGGCAGATCTCGGGAAATGATAAAAAAATCGGAAAAATCTGAAGCGAAAAGAAAGGAGGGCAGGATAATGGAAAAGATATTTTTTTCCGGATTTATCTAACTTACGGAATCTATTTAATTTTTTTATTTTATATCGGCCCAGGACTTAAGAATTTTGGAGGAAAGATGGAAAAGAATTCCACAAAAAAGTTTAGGGATTTCAATTCCCAATTTACTTAACTTTAGGGAGCAATCCCACGATCATTCAGATGACAAGTGTGAAATGAAAATTATTATATTATTAAACAAAAACCCCGCGTGAACGCGGGGGATTTTTTTACTTTCTTTCTTTTATCTCTTTCTGAATTTTTTCAATAAATTGCTTTAATGATACTGTTTCTGTTTCTTTTTGATGTCTTGTGCGAACGTTTACTAATTTTGCTTCAACTTCTTTATCTCCAACAACAAGCGTATAAGGAATTTTCATTAATTCAGTATTTCTAATTCGTTTTCCTAATGTCTCGTTGGTATTATCAACGGATGTGCGGATTCCAAGCGCTCTTAGTTCTTTGTATATTTCGTGGGCATAGTCCGCATGGCGTTCCCCAATAGGGAGTATGGTTACCTGATTTGGCGAAAGCCAAACAGGGAAGTTACCCGCATAGTGTTCAATAAGTAAACCAATAAACCGTTCGTATGAACCGAATAATGCTCGATGGAGCATAAATGGTTGTTCTTCTTTTCCAGCGCTATTAATGAAAGACATATTAAAGCGAGTAGGAAGATTGAAATCGAATTGAAGTGTCGAGCATTGCCACTCACGACCAATGGCGTCTTCAACCTTGAAATCAAGTTTCGGTCCATAGAAAGCCGCCTCACCAAGTTCTTCTTTAAAATTTAGTTTCTTTTCAATTGCAACTTTTCGCAAAACTCCTTCAGTAAATTTCCATCCTGCATCATTTCCAGCATATTTCTTTTTGTTTTTTGGATCACGAAGAGAAAGATATACGTGCACCTTATCAATATCAAAACCAAATGATTTATAGATGAAAAGAATAAAGTCGATAACGCGTTTTAATTCATCTTCAACTTGATCTTTTCGGCACATAATATGTGCGTCATCTTGTGTGAATCCTCGCACGCGGGTAAGTCCAGAAAGTTCTCCCTTCTTTTCAAATCGATAAACCGTACCGCATTCCGCCCAACGATAGGGGAGGTCTCGGTATGAACGAATATTGCTCTTGTAGATCTGTACGTGAAATGGGCAATTCATCGGTTTCAAAAGATATTCTTCTGAAACAGCTGCCTTTTTGTTTTCTTGTCTTTCCTCAAGCGTCTGTCCAACTTCAATTGGTGGGTACATTGATTTGTTATAAAATCCCCAGTGTCCAGAGGTTTCCCACAATGATCTATTTCCTATATGTGGAGAACGAACGAGCTCGTAGTCATTTTCTAAATGTTTTTGGTACCAAAATTCTTCAATAACACGCCATAAGAGCGCACCTTTTGGATGCCACAAAGGAAGTCCAAATCCAACGGTTTCATCCATATGGAATAAATCCAATTCTCTTCCGAGTTTTCTATGGTCGCGTTTTGCGGCCTCTTCCATCTTTCTTATATATTCCTCAAGTTCTTGTTTGGACCCAAACGCAACACCATAAATGCGCGTGAGCATCTTATTTTTTTCATCACCACGCCAATATGCGCCAGCGATGGACATCAGCTTGAATCCTTCGAGATTAATTTCCGAGGTGTTTTTTACGTGAGGGCCCGAGCAGAGATCCATAAATATAACCACTTTGTTTTTTCCTGTGCCGCGGGTTGTTTCATATATTGAAAGAGGTTTTTTCTGTTTTTTTAGATCTGCAATGAGCTCCTTTTTATATGGAGCATTTTTAAATTTCTTTGCCGCCTCTACTGGAGTAATAGATTTTTTTGAGAACGTAAGTTTTTCTTTTACGAGCTCCTTCATTCGTTTTTCTAATATACCAAGAACTTCATCGGTGATTGGTTTTGGAAACTCAAAATCGTAATAAAAACCATTCTCAATAACTGGTCCAATACCGAGCTTTGTAGTTGGATACATTTCTAGAACTGCTGCGGCAAGAAGATGTGAAAGCGAGTGGCGGGCATTAAAAATGGCCTTTTCTTTCGCTTGATTGTTCGCTGTCTGTTTCATATGCGATATATCGATTATAACCCTAGAAACTTTTACTCGCAAAGGACCTATTATTTTGGGGTCCGCTCCGGACCGCTTGGCCATGTCTTAGTCTCCAAAATAATAGGTCCTTTGACTCGTTTTACTTTGAAAAATAAAAAAGTGCCCCGCATGAGAGCGGGGACTTAAAGTATGTAGAGGAGGGTGCTGGCTTATAATGATGCCAGTTTTTCAAGTTTGGCAGCGCGTTTCTTTGATTCGCCGGCTTCTGTGTTCAATTCTGCAGCTTTTGCTTTTGCATTCTTGAGTGCCTGTTCGGCAGCGGCAACGATTTCGGCTGCTGATTCTTCTGCATCGTTCGCATCGTCATATGCTGTTTCTATTCTTTCGGTGAGCTGTTCATTAACAATGTTCTTTGCGCCAAGTGCGTCGGCGGTGAGAACTGCTGATGTAGCAATTACATGACCGAGATCTTCGCCGTGTTTTGAAACTGCTGTATCATAAATTGTTTCAAATTTGTCAGCGTCGAAAACCGGTTTGCGATTCGCTAAAAAAACAACTGCAACGAATAATACTGCGATTACGATGATTGATACTGGTTCCATGGTTCCTCCTGTTAGGATTAATATTTAGTTTTTAATCAAACAGTTTTTATTTGTTTATTCACTGTTATGGTCATAGTATACACCCATTTCACAAAAAAGTCAATAGCCCCCCAAGCTATAAAGGGAAGGGGTAAAAAGGGAAGATAAATAAAGGGTTTTTGAAATACTCGTGTCAAGGTCTACTTCAGAATCCTCATTTCTTTTACTTGGTAATTGTAGATTGTATTCCAACAGGTTTTAAAAGAAATGAGGATTCTTTCGTTGGGAATAGTATTTGTTATTTTGGGGTGGGGAGGCCGCGGGCGTCGTCGACGATAAATTTTGTTTCGTCATTTTTCCAACTCAAGCGTCCTACGACCGCAATCGCTTTTCCTTCAACCCAAAGATTTTGATTTTTTTTGATTGCTTCCTCAAATACGAGAAGTTCAATTTTATCAGTGAGGTCCTCAAGAGTTACAAAATACATTGTGGTTTTTTTCTTTGTTACATATTTTTGGATTGTTGCAACAATTCCTGCGATCCATATGCGAGGTCCGCGCTCCCCATTCTTTGGAGTATTTAGGGCCTCAAAAAGCGTTGGAATTTTTTCTTTCAACATTTCTCGGTAGGGAGTAAATGGGTGGTCGCTGATATAGAGTCCCAAGAGTTCTTTTTCCCATTTAAGCATTTCTGCTTTTGGAATTTCTATTCTTGCTTTGCGAAGGGTAAGTTGGTGAATATGTGAGTCTTTTCCAAATAAAGATGACTGGTTCATTTGGGCGCTCTTTCGCACTCCTTGGTTAAATTCAAGAATATCATCAATACTTTCCAAAATATCAGCACGTGAAATATCGAAAGAGTCGAACGCTCCTGCTTTTGCAAATGCCTCGATTGATTTTTTGTTTAAATCACGATTTTGAATGCGGTTTAGAAAATCAGTGAAATTAAGAAATGGTCCCATTCGATTGCGGGACTCGATAATTGCATCAACCACGCCAACACCAACACCCTTAATCGCAGTGAGTCCAAAGCGAATATCTTTTCCATCAACCGCAAATTCTTTCACGCTTGTATTGATGTCTGGAGGAAGTACTCGAATTTTAAGATGCTTCGCTTCACCCACGAGAAAATTGATTCTGTCTACGTCAGTTCCTGAGATGTTTAACAAACTCGTCATGAATTCTATTGGGTAGTTTGCTTTAAGATATGCGGTCTGATATGCAATAAATGCATAGCATGCGGCATGACTACGATTGAATCCATAACGAGCGAATGGAGGAAAGAGTTCCCAAATCTCTTGTGCGGTTTTCTTATCAATTCCATTTTTTATCATTCCATCAATTAACTTACTCTGCTGCTCGGCAAGAAGTTCTTTGATTTTCTTTCCAATTGCTTTTCTGAGTGTATCTGCTTCTGCGAGCGTGAATCCTGCAAGGTCACGTGCAATGCGCATCATTTGTTCTTGATAAATTCCAACGCCATAGGTATTTCCCAAAATTGGTTCCAATTTTGGATGGAGATATGTAACCTCCTCAAGCCCGTTTTTGCGCAAGATGTATGAAGGAATAAGATCCATCGGTCCTGGGCGATAAAGTGCAACCATTGCAATAATATCTTCCAATTCACTTGGTTTGAGCTCCTTGAGATATCGTTTCATTCCCGAGGATTCAAATTGAAACACGCCAGTAGTGTCTCCCGTGCGGAACAATTCAAATGCTTTTTTGCTATCAAGGGGAATAGAATCGATATCGATATCAACACCATGATATTCACGAATAAGTCGAAGTGTGTATTCGATAATGGTTAGGTTCTTAAGTCCTAAGAAATCCATTTTCAAAATTCCGATATCTTCAACTGCGTGCATTTCAAATTGTGTGATAATCGCGTCCTCACCCTGTGGTGCTTTTTGGAGCGACATATAGTTGGTGAGTGGTTCTGGCGCAATCACCACGCCACACGCGTGAACCGATGCGTGTCTTGCAACACCTTCTAATTTTTTTGCCGCATCAATAAGTTTTCGTGCTTGTGGATCTTTCTCATATTTTTCTTTAAATTCGGGAACAACGTTTAAACATTCATCAATCCAACCTTCTTTCATTCCTTGTGTTGGATTGAATGGAATCATTTTTGAAAGTTCATCACAGACCGCATAGGGGACTCCTGTTGCGCGGCCGGTATCTCGAATTGCCGCACGTGCCGCCATGCTTCCGAATGTTATGATTTGTGCAACGCGATCATTTCCATATGTTTCACGAACATAGGAAAGAACCTCATCACGGCGTACATCGGTGAAATCAATATCGATATCGGGCATCTGAATACGATCAGGATTTAAGAAACGTTCAAAAAGAAGGTCGTATTTTAGTGGATCGAGGTTTGTGATGCGAAGAATATAGGTGACAATTGAGCCAGCCGCCGAGCCTCTTCCAGGACCCACAACAATACCGTGGTTTTTCGCCCAGTTTATGTAGTCTTGTACGATCAAGAAATAATCGGAGTATCCTGTACGTTCGATAACATCCAATTCCATTTTGAGTCGTGCTTCAATTTCTGGAGTTATATTTGGATATCTATTTCCAATGCGCTCATATACTAATTGCTTTAGATATTCAAATGCGGACATTGATGGGTCAGGAGGAACAAATTTAGGAAGCAATGCTTTTCCGAGTTCGAGTGTCACCGAACATTGTTCTGCAATATCTTGTGTTGCTTGTAATGCATCGGGAAAATTTTTAAATGTTTCATTCATCTCTTCAGTAGAAGTAAATGAAATATCATAGTCCTTTAACGATAACCGATCTTCATCATCAAGTTTGCTTGAGGTTTGTACGGCAAGTAAAATTTCGTGTGCATTTTGATCTTCTTTTCGTGCGTAGTGAACATCTTGTGTGGCAACAAGACGAATTCCCAATTCTTTTCCAAGTTTTGCTAATGGTTCGTGAAGTTCTGGAGAATGTTTTTGAATTTCAAGAAAAAAATTATCACCAAAAGTATTTTTGTACCACTCTGCAGCCTTGCGTGCATTCGCAGGATCTTTTCTCAATAAGAGGTGAGCAATTTCTCCTGAGTAACACCCTGAAAGACAAATAATCCCTTCTTTATGGATTTCCAAAATTTCCTTATCAATGCGCGGTTTGTAATAAAAACCTTCAAGGTTTGAGAGTGTTACCAATTTTAAAATGTTTTTCCATCCCGTTTCGTTTTTTGCGAGCAATGTGAGGTGATACCGCGTATCATCAACTTTTGGTCGTTTATCAAAACGAGAGTGTGGAGCAAGATATACCTCAACCCCAAGGATTGGTTTTATTCCTGCCTTCTTCGCCTTCTTATAAAATTCAATCGCACCATAGAGATTTCCATGGTCAGTGAGCGCTAAAGAATCCATTCCCAATTCTTTTGCGCGTCCAATAAGATCATCAATTTTTGCAAGACCATCCAAGAGTGAATAGTGGCTATGAACGTGAAGATGGGTAAATTTGGTCATGCAGAAAATTAGTTCGCTCTTATTTTACTTTTCTGTTGAAAGAGAAACAAGATCAAAAAGTGGTGAGTTTGTGGCGTAGTATGGTGTTTGTTATTTTTGTACTAATATTTATATGAAATGGGACGAAGTATAAAACAAAAACATTTAATAGTGGGGATTGATGAGGTCGGGCGGGGACCGCTTGCGGGGGACGTTTTTGTTTGTGCTTGCGCATATTTTGATGAGATTCCTCATGGTATTCGTCAGGCACCAATACGGTTGCGGGATTCTAAAAAACTATCAAAGAAAAGACGTGATAAATGGGTTCGATGTATTAAGAAGGAACAAAAGGCGGGAAATATATTTATTTCGATAAAACGAGAAACAAGCAAAACGATAGACAGAATAAATATTGCACGAGCGATTGAGCGAGCAGCACATAAAGCATTATTTGATGTAATAAAAAAATCGGGGATCAAAAAGGGGAATATTGAGTGTCATTGTGATGGTGGACTATTTGTTTTGGTAGAAATTGACCATATTGATTTTATATCTTCAACAACCATAAAAGGGGATGATATTATTCCCGTCATTAGTTTGGCATCGATTAATGCAAAAGTTGCTCGAGATGCTTATATGGATGAACTTCACAAGACATATCCACAATATGGATTTAGTAGAAACAAAGGATATGGAACAAAGGAGCATATCAAGGCACTTAAAAAACACGGACCAACAACAATTCACAGAAAGTTGTTTTTACGGAACATCATTTGACACAAGAGCTACTTTTTCTTATCATTTTCTTGTAATCGAATTTCCACCTTCGGTACATCTACTCTTGTTCCCCGGTGTGAGTGTTGCTCTTTATATTCATATTCAATTACGAAGCCCTGCATTGCAGGGCTTTTCTTTTTGCAAGTTTAATGTTATATTACACATATATGTCACGGTTAAGTCATCATTCAACATCGAAGGTAGGACGACGACGATCTCAACTTGCACTCAAAAAGACACCAACAGTTGCTTGTGAGAAATGTGGAGGTCCTTCACTTGCGCACAAGAGCTGCCCACAGTGTGGTTCTTATGCAAAGAAGCCAAAAAAGAAAGCGGCAAAATAACCCACGCCAGTCCACGGACTGGCGGGTTTTTTATTATAATGTCGCAATGACATCTTTTTTTATATGTAGTATTATTAAAGGGTAAACTAATTAGTAAGTTCTTTCAGCACATTTATGGCAACAAGACATTTAATTCGAACCATTGTATTGCAGTCGCTTTACGAGTGGGATTTCTATAAAAAAAATGCGGATTTATCTCAAGTAATAACTCGTAATATTGAGGAATTTGGTCCTGGAATTGATGAACCTCAATTTGTTATAGATATGGTAACGGGAATTGTTTCCCATCTTGCAGAACTTGATGCCACAATTACTCGTGTTGCTCCAGAATGGCCAGTAGATCAGATTGCCATTATTGATAGAAATGTGCTTCGTATTGGGCTTTATGAGCTTATGTTTGCAGATCACGAAGAGGTGCCTCCTCGTGTTGCAATTAATGAGGCAATTGAGGTTGCGAAAGCATATGGCGGAGTTAATTCGCCAAAGTTCATTAATGGTGTTTTGGGGACTGTATATAAAGAACTTATAGAATCAGGAAAGCTCGTGGACACACCAAAACCAGAAAAGACGGAAGAAACCGACGAAGAAAAAAAGAAAGAAGAATAGGAACGTGTATGAAGGATCCGAGACAATTTGAAGAAAAAATAGGAATTGAATTTCAAAATATCGACACGCTTAAAGAAGCGCTGACTCATCGTTCATATTTAAATGAAAACCCCGAATGGGCACTTCCTCATAATGAACGATTGGAATTTTTGGGAGATGCGGTACTTGAATTAATCGTTACCGAATTTTTATATACAAAATATCCTGATTTCCAAGAGGGACACCTAACAAGCTTGCGAGCAGCACTTGTGAATTATCAAATGCTTGGAAAAGTTGCAAAAGAATTAACACTCGATAAATATCTTTTTCTTTCGAAAGGAGAGGCACGCGATTTTGGAAAAGCACGCGAAGTGATTCTTGCAAATGCAATGGAAGCGTTACTTGGTGCAATATATTTAGATCGGGGATACGAACCAACGAAACAAGTTATTGAACAGTGGGTACTCCCACATCTTGATGAAATTATTGAAAAGAAAATGTATCGCGATCCGAAGAGCGAGTTACAAGAATTGGTGCAAGAAAAAGAACGTATTACACCTGTATATAAAGTATTAAGCGAAGAGGGTCCTGATCACGCGAAGGTGTTTAAGGTTGGCGTGTTTATTGGGCACAGAATGGAGGCGGAAGCCGAAGGGACATCGAAACAAGAGGCAGAAGTGAATGCGGCACTTAAGGCCTTGGAGCACATCGAATAATTATGTCGAACACATTTTTACGTCGCCTAGAACTACAGGGTTTTAAATCGTTTGCACTTAAAACAACGTTTGAATTTCCCGATAGAGTAACTGCGGTTGTTGGTCCTAATGGATCAGGAAAATCAAATGTAATTGATGCGTTGCGTTGGGTATTAGGAGAGCGTGAGGCAAAACAATTGCGTGGGGATTCACTTTCTAATCTTATTTTTGCAGGAACACCAAAACGTCCTGCGGTTGGATTTGCAAAAGTTTCTTTAGTTTTCGACAATCACGAAAAATTATTTCCGATTGATGCAGCAGAAGTTGTAGTTACGAGAAAGATTGATCGATCGGGAACGTCTGAATTCTTTTTGAATGATGCCGAAGTGCGCCTTAAGGACCTCCAACCAATTTTAGCGCGTGCAAAATTGAGTTCGCGCGGACTCACCATGATTGGACAAGGACAGAGTGATTTATTTGTTCGATCGTCTCCAGAAGAGCGAAGGACTATGATTGAAGAAATTCTTGGTCTTCGAGAATTTCGTTTGAAGAAGAATCAAGCAGAGCGACAACTTGCAAATAGCGAAATAAATATGGAAAAGGTGCGTGCGATGATTGATGAAATCACGCCGCATTTACGTTTCTTAAAACGACAGAAGTCGCGATTTGAACGAAGGATGGAAATCGAGCAAGAGCTCAAAACATTTGAGACAGCATATTTTTCAAATCGCTTTCACGCAATCAAGCACGATATGCAAATGTCGAATGCTCCCGTTGAACGAATTTTAGGAACAAAACAAGAAAAAGAGAAAGAAGTTTTTCTTGCAGAACAAGAAGTGAAGGCGTTGGGGGGAACAGACACAAGTGGCGTGGAAAAAGGAAAAGCACTTCGCGAAGCATTAAATGATTTATTTAAGAAGCGATCAGAAATTGAGCGGGCGTTTGCAAAAGCGGAAGCGCGTCTTGAGATGGAATCGGTGCCTATTACACAAGCAGAAAAAAGTGCTGCAGATATGCGCCAATTTTTGGAAACGGTAAAAGAAGAAATGGTTGTTATGGAGGAATGGACCGAACTCGATAAAATCAGAATTTCACTTCGCTCTATTGCTGATAGAATTTCGAGATTTTTTGAGCGAACCGTAGAACACAGGGATACTACAGATTTAAAACAGGAACTTGAACGATTACGAAAAGAATTGGAATTAACAGGAAAAGAAATTGATGCACTTCGTGTTGCAGAAGAAGAACTTGCAGATTCGGGAAG
>Ga0265297_10012352_pt1 | contig 10266 bp, 11 predicted proteins | sample Munlanlwell13791_FD_192502 | JGI IMG/M metagenome (GOLD analysis project Ga0265297, IMG submission 192502) | Leachate microbial communities from a municipal landfill in Southern Ontario, Canada - Leachate well 137-91 | ecosystem: Engineered > Solid waste > Landfill > Unclassified | place...
AAAGGGCAGTGTGATACCATTTCACCACGGGGCAATCAACTCGATCCTTGTTTCTCTAACAATTCTTTTAGCTGTTTACGTCCAACCCCTGATTTTAAGAACCGCTCCCGTTTTACGGCTTCAGAACGATTCCGAAAGGATTCCTTATAAATCAAAACCCAGGGACGATGCCCTTTAGTATAGCGATAATCGCCCGCATTGTGCCGCTGCAGTCTCCCTTCGGCATTCTCACCACTGCCAATGTAGCGGCTTCCGTCTTTTTTGCTTTTGAGAGCATATACAAAAAAAGACATTTCACCGCTCGAACGGATCGTCGTCACTGAGATCTTGCGCCTGGGGCTGGTGCTCAATAAAAAGCTCGTAGGCCTTCAAGACCTCTTTTTGAATATAATCCTTGAACTCCGTTGTAATGGGATGCGCCACGTCCCGGTAATCGTCGCCTTTGACCTTGCGGGACGGCATCACCACGAAGAGGCCCTTGGATCCTTCGAGCACCTTCAACCCGCGCACCACAAAACAACCGTCGAACGTGATATTGGCGAAGGCGCATAATTTGTTTTCTTTATTCGCTTGGGGAAAAACGCGAATTTCCGTGATCTTCACTTTTAAACCTCAAGATTTTATGTATGAACGCCGTTTCAATTTTGTTTTGACGGGAAAACGGCACGACAGGCGTCTTCCGTCCCAGTCAAAAAAAATCTCATGTTGACGCTCTGTTAGAATGAGTGACAAATCACCTTGCGAAAAGGAAAGGGAACTTCTTTCAATCTCTTCGACAGGTCTAAAGCTTCTTCCCGGCTGGAGAACGCTGCGAAAACCGTAGCCCCGCTCCCGCTCATGCGGACAAATGGAGCGCCCAGGTCTTTAAGAGCTGTGATCGCTTTGGGGATGGATGGCATCAAGCGAAACGCCGGGATTTCCAAATCATTTCGCGCGAACTCCGAAGCCTCCCGAACCCTCTTGCTTGCGAGAAAAGAGCGCAGGATTCTAGCAATACGCTTTTCCTTTGTCAAGGAAAGGGACCGCCCGCTCCAGGAGAGCTTTTGATAGACTTTTTTCGTATTCAGACCTCGATCCGTCACGAGTAAAAGGAACCCGCGACGACTGGCGCACGGTACTTTTTGAAGTTTCTCCCCGATGCCCCAAGCTATGGCTTGTCGCACATTCAAAAGGAAAAACGGTACATCCGCGCCAAGTTTTTTCCCCATAGCAAAAAGCTCCTTGGAAGAAATCTTGAGCCCGAAGAGTTTTTTCATACCGAGCAGGAAAAACGCCGCGTTGCTGGAGCCGCCTCCAAGACCGGCGCCCGGAGGAATACGCTTGGCGAGCCGCACGGAGACCCCGCCCAGCTTAGGGAATTTCTTTTGGAGCGCCCGGTAGGCCTTGGTGATGAGATTACCTTCCCCGGTCTCAAGAGAGGAAATGTTCGTGGTGAGCTTAAAGCCCCCGGAGTTTTTGCGTATGATGATCGCGTCTGCGAGCGAGACGCGGTGGAAAAGCGTCAAAAGCTCATGATATCCGTCCGTCCGTTTTCCAAGGATACGCAGATGGAGGTTGAGCTTGGCGGGACTTTGGAGGGTAAGAGACCTCATGGTGGTACGGCGTACGGAGTACGGCGTGCCGCGTTTCAAATACTCCGTACGCGAGACGCCGCACACCGTACTAAAAAGCTACGACCAGTCTTTTTTCTTGTGACGGTTCCGGCGCAACTTTTTCTTGCGCTTATGCTTGTTCATCTTCTTCTTGCGCTGTTTACGAGCCCAAGGCATGAATGGAACTCCTTTAGGTGATGATGGGGTTAGGGAATGACTTTATTGAGCGGATATTCGATGATACCTGAGGCACCGGATTTTTTGAGCGCCGGGATCAACTCCCGGACTACGGACTCGTCGATGATGGTCTCGACATCCAGCCAGTTCTTGTCCGTAAGGTTTGCAATGGTCGGCTTCTTCATGGCCGGAAGAAGGCTCAGGATTTTTTGCAGGTTCTTTTTCTCGACGTTCATCTTGAGACCGACTTTTTCCTGGGCGCGCATCGCGCCTTCGAGGAGCATGATCAGATTGTCCATCTTGTGCTTCTTCCAGGAATTTTTCACGCTCTGCTTGTTCGCGATGAACTTCGGGATGGAAACGATCACGGTATCGATGATCTTGAGTTTGTTCGCGCGAAGACTGGACCCGGTCTCGGTCGCCTCCACGATGGCATCCGCGAGGCGAGGCGGTTTAGCTTCCGTGGCGCCCCACGAAAATTCCACTTCCGCGGTCACCTTGTTCTTTTTGAGATAACGCTTCGTAACGCCCACGAGTTCGGTCACAACCTTTTTTCCGTTCAGGTCCTTGACGCTTTTAAAAGGCGAAGACTCGTGCACCGCCAGGACCCAGCGAACAGGGTTGGAAGTACGCTTGGAGTATTGAAGCTCGCAAAGCTCCACGACATCGGAGTTGTTCTCCACGATCCAGTCATGGCCGGTCAGGCCACAGTCCACAATACCCTCTTCAACATAACGGGACATTTCCTGGGGACGGAACAGTACGACTTCGATCTCGGGATCATCGATAGAGACAATGTAGGAACGGGGATTGACGTTAGTCTTGAAACCGGCCCGTTTGAAGAGATTATAGGTCGCTTCTTCGAGACTACCCTTGGGTAATGCGATCTTGAGCTTGTTGGCAGATGTCATAGAGGGCGGATTCTAGCTTTTTGCTCCCGGAGTGTCAATCTTGGAAATGGTCGGCAGATTACGCTTCGTCTTCTTTTTTGGAGCGGATCGTCCGCTGTTCCACTTTCGAAAAAAGAACCAGAATGATCAGGACCAGAAGAGTTGCTACGATCGCTTCTTTAAAAAGACCGAGTCCGCAGGCAAGTCCCACGCCGCAAATCGCCCAGATTCCCGCCGCGGTAGTGAGCCCTTTGATGCTTCCCTCCTTGGAACGGATGATCGCACCGGCGCCAAGAAAACCGATGCCCGTCACAACCTGCGCCGCAATGCGCGAGGGATCAACGACCGCCATGCCCTTATAGATCGTATAAATGTCCACGGAAATGATCATCATGAGCGCGGAACCGAGGCACACCAGCGCGTAGGTCTTAAAACCCGCGTCCTTGCCGTGGACCCCGCGCTCCAGCCCGACAACCGCCCCCAAGAAAGTGGCTGCCAACAGCCGCGCGACAATATCAATGTCATGGGGTGTGAACATCTGCGAAAAATAACACATAGAGCCTCCTGTCAACCAAATACGTGTCAAAGTATCAATGCATTGTTCCGGTTTCCTGAGAGATATTCGCTCTATCCTCTCTTCCGTAGGGCACATTTAAATGTGCCCTACAGGAGGGAATAACTGGAGCAACGCATTATCAATGTGTCAGAGTGTTGTTAGGATCTTTACTTTGAAACTCGGATACTTTGATACTTGGATACTTATTTTATTTGAAGCGCCGGATCGCCTGTCATATTAAGTGACGACCGAATTCCGTTTTTATGAAGTTCAAAGCCCCGCCTAGCAATCATGGCCGCATTGTCCGTACTTAGCGCAAACGGCGGGAACCACACCTTGATCCCCAAAGCCCCGGCGTCGCGCGTGAGTTTTTCACGCAAATAGGAATTTGCGCTTACGCCTCCGCCGACCACGACATCGGACACGTCTTTGAATTTGCAGGCGTCGAGTGCCTTTTCCACCAGCCATCCGATCACCGCATGCTGAAAACTTGCGGCCATATCTTTTTTGGAAGGCGCCGCGGGGTTCGGCTTCCCGGTTTTCGGGTCCTGGAATTGATAAAGCACGGCTGTTTTCACGCCGCTGAAACTGAAAGCAAAGCGATCGTCCTGTTTCGGCCTCGTAAAATGAAAGGCCCGCGGGTTTCCCCGTTTCGCGAGCTTATCAAGAATAGGCCCGCCCGGATAACTCAAACCCATGATCTTCGCGACCTTGTCGTAGGCTTCGCCAACCGCGTCGTCCACGGTCTCCCCCAGGATATGGATCTTCCCTTTTTTGCAATACGTAAGCATCGTGTGCCCGCCCGAAACCAGAAGACCAATGAAATGCCTGGGCTCTTTGGCCCCGAAAAAATTAGCGACGAGATGAGCTTCCATATGATTGACGCCGACCAGGGGAATATTCAGTTGATAGGCAAGCGCTTTCGCGAACGAGACACCGACGAGAAGTGACCCGATGAGCCCCGGACCTTTTGTCACGGCAACAAGATCGAGGTCTTTGGGTTTGACCCCGGCTTCGCAGAGCGCCTCTTCGAACACGCACTGGATCTGTTCCATGCAGTGCCGCGACGCGATCTCGGGCACCACGCCGCCGAATTTCTTGTGCCGGAAAAGACTGGAGGAAACAACATTGGAAAGGATCGTGTCCTTGCCTCTTAGGACCGAACACGATGTTTCGTCGCAGGAAGTCTCTATTCCGAGGGTGAGCATAACCCTCGGAGCCGCGCGTCGCACGGCACATGCCACACGTATGGCTTTGTGGCGTTGCGGCATTGTGGCCTTTTTAGGAGAGTTTTTTCTGGAGGATTTCATTAACGATCTTCGGATTTGCCTTGCCGCCCGTTTCTTTCATGACCATACCGACAATGGCGCCAATGGCCTTTTGCTTGCCGGCTTTGAATTCCGCGACGGCCGTAGGATTCGCGGCGATGGCTTTCTCGACCGCCTTCTCGATCAGTCCCGTGTCCGAGACCTGGGCAAGACCTTTCTTTTTAACAATGGCATCGGGTTCGTCCCCTGTTTCATACATTTCCGCATAAACATCCTTGGCCGTTTTCAGATTGAGGGTTCCGTTTTCAACCAAGCGGAGCAGCCTTGCTAGTTTCTGCGCTTCCACAGGGAATGTCTTCATTTCGAGTTCTTTGCTATTGAGTCGCGCCAAAAACTCGTTGATAATCCAGTTGCTTACAAGTTTTGCTCCAACTCCTTGTTTCACGCACTTTTCAAAATACTCCGCGATTCTTTTATCCTGAACAAGCACGGAAGCGTCGTACTCGGAAATACTGTATTCTTTTATGAACCGCTTCGCGCGCTCCAGCGGAAGTTCGGGCAAAGTCTTGCGGATCTCTTCGACGGTTTCGCGTGAGAGCGTGAACGGCACAAGGTCCGGCTCAGGAAAATAGCGGTAATCGTGGGCTTCTTCCTTGGAACGCATGGAAAACGTCGCGCCCTCGGCATCACTCCAAAGCCGTGTTTCCTGGACAATGGTCCCGCCGTCCTCGATCACTTCAGTCTGTCTCTCGATCTCGTACTGGATCGCTTTGTGCACCATTTTGAAGGAGTTCAGGTTCTTGATCTCGACTTTGGTGCCGAATTTTTCCTGGCTCACGGGCCGCACCGACACATTCGCGTCGCAGCGGAGGCTTCCCTTTTCCATGTCGCAATCGCTCACTTCAATATACTGGAGTATCGCTTTGATCGCGGTGAGATAATCGTGGGCTTCCTGGGGCGAGCGAATGTCCGGCTCGGAAACAATCTCAAGGAGCGGAATGCCGCCGCGATTGTAATCCACGAGGCTTCCGTCCGTAATGCCCTCATGAAGGAGTTTCCCTGCGTCCTCTTCGAGATGCGCGCGGGTAATTCCGATCCGCTTTGTTTCGAGTCCCGAGTCCCGAGTCCCGAGTCCCTTTTTTGTTTCAATATCCAGCCAGCCTTTGCCGTTCACCGGCATGTCGTATTGGGAAATTTGATAGGCCTTGGGAAGATCCGGATAAAAATAATTCTTCCGGTCGAACTTGAGCCGCTCCGCCACCTTGCAATTGAGCGCGAGCCCCACCCGGATCCCAAGCTTCAGCGCCGCCTCGTTCAAGACTGGCAACGATCCCGGCCACCCGAGACACACGGGACACGTATGGCTGTTCCCCTCGGCTCCAAACTCCGTCGAGCATGGGCAGAACAGCTTGCTCTTCGTCTTCAGCTGTACGTGGACCTCAAGTCCAATAACCGGCTCGTAGTTCATATCATTTCATCTTAGCGATTACAAAATTAATAAAAGCTGAACAAACAACCAACATAAACTTCGCATCCTCAAAGCCAAGATTCGATTCTTCTAGTAAGGCATGACGGATACCTTCCGCATCACTTGTATATCCATATAATTTGTCAAAGGCTTGACGAAACGCAGCATGCATTTCAACGTTTCCCTTTTTTTCTAAAATTTTTAGAGCATCACCCAATGTTGCCCCGGGCTTTCCGGCTATTTTTCCACAAACCGCCTCTACCGCTGAGATCGATTCCTTGATTGAGTTGCGATAGTCTGGATTTTTTCGATCGGACAGCATTTCCAAAGCCGTTTGCATGTGTTGTTTTATCGGCTTCCACTCATCCGACAATTGCATGGCCGCGTCAATTTCACCCAACTCAACAGGGTCAGTAATAGGCGTTATTTTTTTATCAACAAACCTATATCCTGCACATTCTCGTTCTAAGTAAAAATTGCACTGTTCAATAAACTGCTCGTCTTTTACTACGCTCGCCATGAACTCAATAAAATCGTACACTTTATTCCACGGAGCTTTAAAAAAATAGCCCCGCAGTTTCTCGAGAGCTCGGTCAGTGCAATCCGGAATGCTATCCATTGGCCATTTAAAGTAATGCTTCCAGAGCTCCCCACAAAGAGAACTGAAAACTCCGCAATATCCCATATCTTGATCGGTGATAAATCGGTCCCAACAACGCTCTGTCAACGCATTCCATAGACAAGTTCTCAATTCATCGTCCATGCTCCCAAGCTGCAAAGCTTTGGAGGCCGGTTCTATCCCCTGTCTTTTAGAAAAACTCATAAATCCTCTTTTGTTTTATATTAACCAGACGCGTTCAGCTTTTTATCAGTCAAAACAGTCGGCGCCGACTGTTTTTGCCGTATAGCTTATAGGCTATAAAGTCCCGAGCTGCCTGAACCGCCTTGCCCATCCCAATTTTTCAGCCCGCTGAAAAATTCACGGATCGAACAGGAACACAGCGTTCTAAAGCAGCCCCTGTGGGGTCAAGCTCCTGCCGCACTGAATTGTTGAGATTCAGTGCCCCAATTCGTCCGGCGCCGGACGAATTCACTTCCAATTTCCCGGGCGCCCGGGAAATCTTTGCTATCCGGTCACCCCAACAAATTCAGGATCACTTTGACCATAACTTCTTTTTCGGATGCTTTGCTCGCAGCGACCATGAGGGTCAGCGCCACTAGTGCGTTATCGTCAATGCGCTTGACACCGTCCTTACGCATTAAAATACAATTCCTCTGGAGAAAACAGACGAACAGAGCTGCCGCAATTCGCTTGTTTCCGTCCACAAAGCTGTGGTTCTTGGTCACAAAATAGAGGAGATGCGCGGCCTTTTCTTCGACGGTGGGATAAACGTCTTTTCCGCCAAATGTCTGGTAAACAGCGCCGATCGAACTTTTGAAACCCGAATCCTTTTCCCGTCCCACAAGCGCCGAATCATGGAACTTCTTTTTCATGGTCTCGATGATCTTGTGAGCTTCCTCGCAGGTCAGCTCGAATCTGGCCTTTTTCGTTCCTTTTGGCTTTGAGAGTTTCTCATGGTCAAAATCGTCAAGAATGTCCAGCGCGCGGGAATATTCTGCGATCACCTGGGCGATCCCTGCCGCTTCCGGGGCCAATCCTTCAATGGCCGTAATATTCCCGATAAGCGCTATCGCCTTTTGAAGTTCCCGATATTTGCCTTGAGCCGCCTGCAATCTTTTTTCGTTAAGGGTATACCCTTCTATCAAATGCTTCTTGAGTAGTTGTGTGGCCCAGATTCGGAATTGCGTTCCTCTTTTGGAATTGACCCGATAACCGACGGAAATGATCATATCGAGGCTATAAAGTGTTACGGGTTTGTCAGAGCCAGCAATGTGCATTTTTTGCACATTGCTTTTTTCCTCCAATTCTTTCGTATTGAATATGTTATGAACATGTTTTGTAACAACGCTGCGTTCTGTCTCAAAAAGCTCGGACATTTGTTTTTGCGTAAGCCAAACGGTATCTTTGTCCAGACGAACCTCGAGCCGGTCCTTGTAGAGAATGACCTCTCCGCTTTTCATCTCGTTATTATTCTCAAGTTCACTCATAATTTCGGTTTCTTTTTATAGATCCCAGTTTCCTGCTCAAAGGCGTACGCCGCGCGGAACATGGTGGCTTCGTCAAAGGGCCTCGCCATAAGCTGAAGACCAATCGGAAGACCACCCGAGGTGAAGCCGCACGGGACCGACATTGCGGGAATGCCGGCCAAGTTCGCCGGGATCGTGAAAATATCGGAAAGGTACATGGCGATCGGGTCCGCGGCCTTTTCGCCGATTTTGAACGCCGCGGTCGGCGACGTCGGCGAGAGGATCACATCCACTTCCTTGAAAGCCTTTTCGAAATCCTGACGAATGAGCGTACGGACCTTCTGACCTTTTAAATAATAGGCTTCATAATAGCCGGCTGAGAGGACGAACGTTCCCAGGAGGATTCGCCGCTTGGCTTCCTGACCAAATCCCTGGTCGCGTGTTTCAAAATACATTTCGCGAAGATCTTTTGTCGGTACACGGAGTCCGTATTCGACACCGTCAAAACGGCCGAGGTTCGAGCTCGCTTCGGCCACGGCAACAATATAGTAAACAGCAACCGAATATTCGGTGTGCGGCAAACTGATGGTTTTGATTTCGGCGCCGAGCTTCCTATATATGTCCGCGGCCTGGCGAACGTTTTTCTCAATCTCGGGATCGATTCCTTCAATGAAATATTCCTTCGGAAGGCCTACTTTAAGGCCTTTCACGTCCCGCGTAAGTGCCTGCGTGAAATCCGGGACTTTTTCCGGCGACGAAGTGGAGTCCTTCGGATCATGACCGCTAATGATATTCGTAAGAATAGCGGCATCTTCCACGGTCTTGGTGAGAGGACCGATCTGGTCGAAACTGGAGCCGAATGCAATAAGACCGTAGCGCGACACTCGCCCGTAAGTGGGCTTCACACCGACCACGCCGCAAAGCGCCGCGGGCTGGCGGATCGAACCGCCGGTGTCTGACCCAAGCGCCGCGAGCGTCATGTCTGCCGCGACCGAGGCCGCTGAGCCGCCGCTGGAACCACCCGGCACACGCTCAAGGTCCCAGGGATTCCGGCACGGACCAAAGGCGGAGGTTTCGCAGGAGGATCCGAATGCGAATTCGTCCATGTTGCACTGGCTGAAGATCGTCGCGCCCGCGTTCTTCAATTTTTCGATCACGGTGGCATTGTAAGGCGGCACATGCTTTGCGAGGATCCTGGACGCGCAGGTCACTTCCCTGTCTTCAATACAGATGTTGTCTTTGATCGAAACCGGAACGCCGTAAAGGGGGACTGGCTCCGTTTTTCTTTGAGGGGGACAGGCACCTTTTCCTTCGGAAAAGGAGTCAGTCCCCGGGAAAACGGTGCCTGTCCCCTTTTCAAACCGCAAAAAGGCGTTGATCTTGGGATTCAGCACCGCAGCCCTCTTGGAAAAAGCTTCCAGGATAGACTTCGCGCCGTCCTTTTTCGCGACCTCGATCGCTTCCTTGAGAGTGAGGGAACAGAGGTCTGTCATGAACATGGCTCCGTCATCGCGAGCCCCACAGGGGCGTGGCGATCTCTGCGATTGCTTCCCTCGCGTCTTGCTGTCGCAAGACAGCAGCGAGGTCGCAATGACAGGCTGGTTTGTAGTCGGTCATCGCTGCACGATCTTGGGAACTTTGAAGAAACGGCCTTCTGTCTTCGGGGCGTGTTCAAGGGCCTTCCGGGCGGCGTTCGAGGGTTTGACCTCATCGGCGCGGAACACGTTCTCCATATTAAGGACATGGCTTGTGGGTTCAACCTGCTTCGTGTCCAGGGCGTCCAGCTTTTTGACATAATCCAGGATCGCCCCGAGGTCTTTTTCGAGTTTTTGTTTTTCATCCAGCTTTAGATTCAGCCTGGCGAGATCCGCAACTTTATTGATATCGAATTCCATGAAGTCCTCAATCGAAAGTTAAAAACAGGGACATTCTGCCCGAAGGCGAAGGGAGTGTCAAATAGTCCCAATTCTTATCAATTTCAGAAAATCGGTCCCAATACCAATCAATCGAAGCGGAAGCTGAGATTGGGGCCGTCCAAACTACCATTTTGGAAAAGAAATGAAAAGTTTGGGCGGAAATTGGGGCAATCCTTGTCAACCATTTAAAAAAAATTGTCATCTACGAATCAAAAGTGAACCGTTTTAGTAAGATTTACGAATCAAAAGTGAACTCCTGATTTCGTCCTTATTCTGTGTCTCCTAACCTCAAAAAAGGAGAACGGAATATG
>Ga0265297_10012353_pt1 | contig 10265 bp, 7 predicted proteins | sample Munlanlwell13791_FD_192502 | JGI IMG/M metagenome (GOLD analysis project Ga0265297, IMG submission 192502) | Leachate microbial communities from a municipal landfill in Southern Ontario, Canada - Leachate well 137-91 | ecosystem: Engineered > Solid waste > Landfill > Unclassified | place...
AAGCGGTTCAGGTCGAAGCCAGTGGCTTTCCTGACCGGGTAGCCGAAAAATGTTTTGGCGGCCAGGGCTTGGATTTCGGCCAGAAAGGGGCGTGTACCTTCGAAGACCATAGTTGTGGCGATGCCGGAACGGTTAAGGTCCAATTCCCGGTCGATGAATATTTGCGCCGGATTGGCCACTTCTTGCAGTCCGCCGGCCGACATCTCGAAAATGCCGATTTCACCGACCGAGCCGAAGCGGTTTTTGGCGGCGCGCAGGATTTTCAAATAATTCTGATCGTCGTTTTCCAGATACATGACCGTGTCAACCAGATGCTCCAAAGTTTTCGGTCCGGCGACTTGGCCGTCTTTGGTGACGTGGCCGATCACCAGAATACTGATACTATTGGTTTTGGCGAGTTCCATCAATTTGGCGGCGCAGGCGGTAATCTGCGAAACGCTGCCGGCTGAACCGGTCGCTTCGTCGGTGTAAACGGTTTGGATGGAATCGATGATCACCAGTTCCGGCTGCAAGTCCAGCGCGGTGGCGATTATTTTTTCGATATCGGTTTGGGGCAGGAATTTCCAACGGCCAAGGTCGCTTTTCAATCGTTCCGCCCGCAATTTGATCTGCGAGGCCGACTCTTCGCCGGAGACATAGAGCGAGTTTTTTAGCCGGTTAATCATCTGCAGAGCCAAAGTTGATTTGCCGACGCCCGGATCGCCGCCCAACAGTAAGAAGCTCCCTTTGACGAGGCCGCCGCCCAAGACGCGATCCAATTCCTCGATGCCGGTGATAAGCCGGATTTCTTTGTCGCCGGCCAAAGCGGCTAAGTCGATGGTTTTATCCGGCGGACATTTTTTACCCGGTTCAGCGCTGGCATTATTGCTATTTATTTCCTCAATAATCGTACTCCAAGCGCCGCAAGTTAAACAGCGCCCTTGCCACTTGGGGTACTGGGCGCCGCATTTGCTGCAGGAAAATATTGTTTGTGGTTTCATAATTATTTACAAGCTGGTTGAGCTTGGGAAACGTAGAGATTATTATTATTATTTTTAATGATATCGGCATTATTTGCCGCTCTTTGTGGTAATTGTTTAGCATAACCACTAGTCGATATTTCCTTAGCAGCTAAATTAAAATTATTATCTTTTATGGCTGCAGTCATGTTAGGAAATTTCTTGAAAACCCCAGTACCCATATTGTAAGCCATATCAGTAAGTGCTGCTTGACGGGCGCTTCCTAATGATAACCAATTAGGAAAAGTTGATTCAGCCGCTGTTCTTGCTGCATCATAATCGGTGTTAAAAAGATTTAATGCTTGGTCCGATGTAATTGTTTGGGGGACAGATTGATTTTTAGAATAATGATGACCATAACCAATACTATAACCATTGACATCCCAATAGGGTGTAGTTCTATATCCTTCGTAGGAAGCAGAGTATGCTTTTGAATAATTTTGGACACCCTTATCAAGGCAGGGTATATTTTCCGCGTTGGTTTTGATTGTTTGAGGTGCTGTAGTGTTGGGAGCTCCAGTTGCATTTTCACCGGTTATTTCTCTACCATAACTTCCTAATTCTACATTCTCCCCCCCAGTAACCGGTTTCAACGCTGGCATAGTAATGGTCAGAAGCGCCGGATTAATCAGGTTTAAAATAGTATAAGTGCCGAAGGCCAAGACGACGCCAGTGATGGCGGAGATTATCTGGGCCTTGGCGCTTTCGATCATGGCTTTGTCGCCGCGGGAAGTCAAATATTTGAAACCGCCCCACATAATCATAATCGTCGCCAAGATGCCGACCGTGCCCAACATGAAGCCGTACCAGATTTTAATATATTCACCAAGTGGGTTTTCACCATCAGCAATGTGGAATGTAGTTTTTCCGCCAATGGGGACATTTAATTCAAATTCTTGAGTCGTGTCTATTGCGGCCAATGGTTTTAGCGGCAGAACCAAAATGAAAAAAATAAAAAATATTATTATTAAAGAAAGATACTTTTTGTATTTTTTATTTGTCATATTGTTTTTTTGATGCCTGAAAAAATTACGGCGCTAAATTAATTTTGTATATTTTGCTGTCATATCGGCCGGTTACGAACAGATCGTCCGGCGATTCGGTTGAGAACATGAGGTTGCCGATGGCGGTGACATTTTCAGGCCGGGCGACCAGCGCGGTCTGGCCGGTTTGCAGATTAATCGCCCAGATTTGGTCGGCGATGCCGGCGGTAACGGCCGGCTCCAACCCAGCGCCGAAAGGCATGGTCTCCGGCGCCGAGCAGATCGCGTAGTCGTTGCCGGCGAAAGTGCAGCTGTCGGCCCAGGCGTTAAGGTCGATTTTTTGGCGATTGTTGCCGATATTGTCACCGCTGGCGTCGGAAATCCAGAGTTGCGGCTTATAGTCGTTGGCCGAATTATAAACGCTGTAGAGCATCCGGCCGCTGTCGGGCGACCAGAGGCCGCGGAAATCACGGCCCTCAACGGTCAGGGATTTGAAGTTTTCGTTATTTTGGCCGATAAAGAATATCTCTGAGCGGCTGGCGTCTTTGCCGACATTATAAGTGGCCACCACCTGGTTGTCGGGCGACCAATTGGTGCGGACTTTATCCGCGTTTTCGCCTATTTCTTCGATGATTTTGACATTAGTGCCGTCGTATTTGGCCGTCACCAGGAAGCGGTTGGCCGGGTCGAGGCCGATATTCTTGAAAGCGATATTCTGATCGGTGGCCGAGAAGCCGAAATCCTGCCAATGTTTCGGCAACGTGATTTGTTTTTTGGCGGCAAAATCATAAATGATATTGGAGCCGTCGGGATATTGGATCACGGCTTTGCCTCCGGCATGGTCAAAAACCGCGTTAGAAACATTAAAAAATGTCTGGTCGCTGAGCGCGGTAATATTGCCGTTGGCGTCGACGCTGTAGAATTTGCCGTCTTGGGAATTGTAATAGACGATTTTGCCGCTGGCAGTCATACTACTGTAGTAAGCGGGAACGTCGACCAAGACATTGGCCGCTTTGGTGATAGCGGCAATCGGGGCGGTTACAGCTGTCGGCGTATCAGTGTCGGCCGTGCCGCCGGCAATCGGCAGTCCGCCCGGTCCGGTTGTGGTGGCTCTGGAGCCGGCCGCGCCGGCGCCCGGCAAGACCGCTCCGGTCGTCGTGGCGACTTCGCTGACGGTGGTCGGTCCGAACAGCGGCCGCCAAAAAAACCAATAAATGAAGAAGCCGAAGAAAAATACGGCTAAGACGAATAAAGCCATGACTCCGATTTTTTTCCAGTCGAATTGCATATTTAGAATTTTCTAAGTTTTGTAAATTCTATCAGGCGGCTATTGCGGTTGTGTTGGCACGATGTTAGTGTCGGGATCGTCTGTTTTTGAAGCAGCTGTATCCAGCGCCGGCTGGCCATTGTCCGGCAAGCAGGTGCCGCTGGCCGCTTCTTCCAGCAGACCGATAAAGCTGGTGCCGCCGCGAGTCGCCCAAATTGTGCCCAGAACGCCTTTTTTTTCGGCGCATTGGTAAACCATGTACAAGGAAAACATCATGAAAGTTACGAATATGACGCCGGCTATTATTACTATGCCCCAGCCGATCGCTATCCAGACGGCGGGATTCATTAAGGCCTTTTTACCGGCTTGCTTGGCTAATTCTTTCCCAATGTCCTCAACTCCTGGCGTTTCTTTTTTGCCTTTTTGCTCACTGGCTAATGTAGCGGCTTGCACGGCTTCATTGAGCGGTTTCAGTTTTCCTGAATCGTCTAATTTGTCAAAAACTTTTCCCGCCGCTTTTTCGCCCGTTTTTTTACCGATGTAACCGCCGATCGGACCTAGCGCCGGCGCGGCTGTTTGAACGGCTTTTTTGCCTAGTTCTCCGCCGGTTTTTTGAATTGTTCTTTTGACCTGTTCTTTGGCTTGCTTGGATTTTTGCGCCTTATCCTCGTTAATCTTAGCCGCTATACTTGCTTCACTAAGAAAAGCCGGGCGTTGTTTGGGTTCGTTTTGGGTTGCCGGCTTGGCCATAAAAAAATATCCTTATCGATTAAGACAAGGATATTATACCATTTTTTATTCCTAGCCGCAAAGTTTTTCCGGCCGGCATTTTGCCGCCGAGCAATTTATCGGCTAGCGGCGTCTCCACCTCGTCGCGGATGACGGCTCTGATATTCCTGGCGCCGCGGCTGTCGTTGCCCGATTCGGCTTGGAATGATTTTTTGGCGAGAGCGGCGATGGCTGCCGGTTGGTAGACCAGCTTAAGGCCGCGATCGCGTTGGAGCTTGGCTGTTAATTTCTCCAGTTCCAGTCCGACGATTTTTTCCAAATCGGTTTCGTTTAGATTATTAAAACAAATGATCTTGTCCAAGCGATTCAGGAATTCCGGTTTGAAAGCGCGCTTGACCTCGGCGAGGACTTTTGACGTCAGCGCTGTCGGGTCGTCTTTGGCGTTGAAGCCGATCGCGGCTTGGCCGTTATAGAATTGCGAACCCAAGTTCGAGGTCATGATAATGATCGTTTGGCTGAAATTGATTTTGCTGCCGGCGGCATCGGTCAGATAGCCGTCTTCCAAAACGGCTAAAAGCAGGTCGAAAATTTCCGGGTTGGCTTTTTCGATCTCGTCCAATAAGACCAGCGAATACGGCCGATGCTTGATTTTTTCGGTCAGCTGGCCGCTTTCTTTGTAGCCGACATAGCCGGCCGGAGCGCCGATAAGTTTGGAGGCGTTGAATTTTTCGCCGTATTCGGACATATCGATTTTGACCAGCGCTTTCTCATCGCCGAAAAATTTCTTGGCCAGCAGGCGGGCAGTGTGGGTTTTGCCGACGCCGGATGGGCCGACGAACAAAAAGGAAGCCAGCGGCCGATTATCGGGCGACAAGCCGGCTTTGGCGCGTTTGAGATAGGCGCTCAGCGTGTCGAGCGCCGCTGTTTGGCCGATAATCTCGCGTTTCAATTCGTTTTCCAGAGTTAAAACCCGTTTCATTTCCGGCTGGATCAGATCGTCAGCCGGAATATTGGTTATTTTGGCGACAATTTGAGCGATTTTCAGGCCGGTTACTTGTCCTCGGGGCTTGGCTTTGTTTTGGCTGATTTTGGCTTTTAATCCCGCCAATCGGCCGTTGATTTCAGCCGTGCTGTTTTTCAGATCAAGAGCGCCCTCGAAGTCGTCTTCCAAAATCAGTTGGCGCAGGCGGTTTTCCAAGCCCTTGACTTCTTCAGCCACTTGCTTAAGTTCGGCCTCGATTTTTGACGGCTCGCGATTGGCTTTCAAAACAGCCGACGCCTCATCGATCAGGTCGATCGCCTTATCCGGCAGGAATTTTTCCGGCAGATATTTTTGGCTGAGGTTGACGGCTGATTTGATGGCTTCGTCGGTTATTTCGACTTGATGGAAGTTCTCAAAATATTTTTTGACGCCCGAAAGCATCCGCTCGGCCATTGCCGCCGTCGGTTCGTCAATGATGATTTTTTGGAAGCGGCGAGCCAGGGCCGCGTCATTTTCCAGGGTTTTGCGAAAATCGCTGAAAGTGGTGGCGCCGATGACATGCAGATCGCCCCGGGCCAGCGCCGGCTTTAAGACGTTGGCGGCATCCATCGAACCGCCAGCCGAACCCGCGCCGACGATCTGGTGGATCTCATCGATGAACAGGATCACTTCCGGCCGGTTTTCCGTTTCCCAGACGATCTCTTTCAAACGCTGTTCGAATTCGCCGCGGTAGGAGGTGCCGGCGACGATCGAAGCCAGATCCAACGAATATATTTTTTTTCCGGCGAGCGCTTCCGGCACTTCTTGGTTGTAGATTTTTTTGGCCAAACCCTCGATAATCGCGGTTTTGCCGACGCCCGGATCACCCAGTAAGAGGGGATTATTCTTACCGCGGCGGGAGAGGACTTCGATGATGCGGGCGATTTCCGGCTCGCGGCCGATGACCGGGTCGAGGCCGGCTTGGATTTTTTCAGCGCACAGATTGCGGCCGAAGTAATCCAGCGCTCCGCCCGTTTCCGCTCCGTCCTGATCGTCAGCCGGCGATAAGCCGTCGGATTGGAAATTTTCCGTCACTTCCGGCAATTTGGAAGCGGTTTTGAGGATTAGAGCGGATTGTTTGAGCAGTTGCGGCTGAGCCAGGCCGTTAGCGTTAAAGATTTTAACGATCAACGAGTCGGACGACTCGATCAGCGCCGTCAGCAAATGTTCCGTTCCGATGTATTTATGCTTATTAAGGTAGGCCAGCTTGGCCGCCTTTTCGATGATTTTTTTGGCAGCCGAAGAAAAGATCGGCAGCGGCTGATCATCGGTGAAAACGGCATTTTGCGATTTTTCCAACAAACCCCTCATTCCGGCTTCGTCCAGTTTCAAACTCAGCAGGAATTCTCCGCCGACACTGCCGCGTTCAGTCAACAGGGCCTGCAGGATATGGCCGGGCTCGATTGAATCGTGCCCCAAACCGGCGGCGATTTCGGCAGCGACTTTCAGGGTGTTTTTGAAATGCCCGGAAAATTTTTCTGAGATATTATCGATGGTCATAATTAGATTTTGCAATATTGTATTTAGTTTTTACTTATTGCTGTCATTCCGACCGAAGTTCGGTATCCGCCAGCTGGCGGACGGACGCAGTGGAGGAATCCCTTGAGTTTATTTATTGCATATTTAAAGAGATTCCTCCACTCCGCTTCGCTCCGGTCGGAATGACAAGTGACTTGCTTTAATTGATTGATTTATGTTCTAATGTTTGGCGTCGGTTATCAGATCGGGTTAAATATGGTATAATAAAATTATACAATAGGGCTGTGGATAAGTCAACTTAAAAAAACTATATGGAAGGTGGTTTTAAGCGGTTTTTTAACCGCAGTTCGGTTTTTTCGGCTTTTAAGCCGGTTTTAATGCTGGCATTTTTTGGCGCTTTGATTTTTTCGATTGCCAACTTAGTTCAAGCCGAAATATGGCAAGGTCCGACCAATCAGCCGCCGCTTGATAATGTTGCCGCTCCTTTGAGCCAAAGTACGATTTTTAAAGATTCCGATGGTAAGCCGATTGGCACATATAACAGGTTACAAATCGCTACATCTACTCCCGCCTCGTCGCTGTTGGCTGTTTTAAAGAATGGATCTGATGCCAGTGCGTTTAGTGGTGGGATTATTCTTGGCAAAACGACGGCTACTTGGATGAATTTGGGCGGAGCTTTTAGGCCGGTTGGATTCATTCTACTAAGCCGGGAGAAAATAATATAGCCGGTAATTTTAAGGTTGCTGGATTAACTATGCTCAATCAGGTTTCTATGGGTAATTCTGATAATACTTTAAGATTAATATCATCAAATAGTTCTAATCAAAGATCCGCTGTTTATTTTGAGCATCAGTCATCGGGTAATCAAAGTGGGGCCATATATTTGGGAACTGGTTATAGTTTGACGGCCAAGGGTATTGTGAATCCAATTTTTAATAAAACCAATAAGTACGTGGGGGCGAATATTTTAAAGATTAATAATAGCGGATTTCATTATTATCTTAATTCTGGCGGTTCTGGCGTCTACACTCCTGTTGAAAAATTTACAATCATAGGCAGTGATACTGTTGATATTAGTGTTGGCATTAATAACCCTAACCCTAAAAAAACTCTTGATATTAAGGGTGAGTTAACGGTGACCGGGCAGACAAATATCGGCGGCGGTTTGTATGCTGAAAAGAACCTATATACTAATGCTATTTATGGATCTAAGGGCAATGATGAAGTAAATAAAGGGACCAATTTAGAAAATATTTGGCTAGGAGACAGTAATGACACAATTCAAATATTAGGCAATCTTAAAACGAATAATCTTATTGCCGATAATATTAATGTTGACAATCTTACCGCTAGTAATCTTAGGGCGAGTTTTTTAACTGCTACTGGTAATGAAGATTCTCGCTTGGTTCTTGGTTACGGAGCTGAGGATATTACAAAGACCAGTGTTTGGGTGCTGGATAATTATCATGAGCCATCAAGTCCCCCTAATCCCTCTGATAAATTTTTTCGGATTTTTCCACAGATTAAAGCAGGCATCCCACAAGATGACTGGGATAATTATTTTGTGATGAATAATGTTAATGGAAATGTCGGTTTAGGCACGGGTACGCCAAATACAAAACTAGATGTTAATGGAACGACTACGGTCAGTGGGGCGATTATTGCTAAGAGTGGAGTTAGGATTAATACTCTACTCCCAGTAAATTCTAGGCCAATTTGTAATGCAGCTATAAGGGGGACCATTTGGATGACTTTGGATAATAATAAGGATAGTTTATTAATTTGTGTTTGGACTGGAAGTAGTTTCTTTTGGAAAAAAATATTCTAAGTATCCTTCATCAACCTAATGCTTCACCGATATTTAAAATTGCTTTCTTTGGCCGGATTGACTTTGATTCTGGCTTTGATCGGCATTCTGGGCTGGCACTTTTTGACAATCCAGGCCGAAGAGCCGACCTATGATTTGATCGGCTGGTTCTGGTCGGATAATTACGGTTGGATTTCTCTTAATAGTGATAATACCGGCCCGTTGGATCATCCCTATAAAGTTATAGTTGATTCAAATAATGACATTTCCGGCTGGGGCTGGTCTGATATTGCCGGCTGGGTTTGTTTCGGCAGTACTTGTGATAATAATAATATTTGCGGTTCGACAACCACTCCGCCCTGCAATGATCCTAATGTTAATTTCGGTTTAGCTAAGCCAGGTGGCGTTTGGCAGGCAAAAATAGATCCCAGCACTCAGCGGCTGACCGGTTGGGCTAAGATTATTTCGTTGATGGATAGCGGCTGGATTCATTTGGGTCTGGGTGACGGGACTAACCCCGGACAGTCCGGAGCGCAATGCTATGACTGCCAGCCGAAGTGCGATGTTTTCGTAAAAGATGATGAAGGCAAAGATACGAGTGTTTGCCAGGAATATTCTGATGATGAGTATAATAGGTGTAATTTCTGTTTTACTCGCACTAAATTTGATAATGAGAATTTGCCGTATACTATACCTTCCATTGATTCTGTAGCCGGCGGCAGCGGCAATATCTGTTCAGGTTGCAGTGTTTGCTCTAAGATTCTGTCCAGTGATCAAATAAATAGCCGCATTAAATGTAACGCTTGTTCCAGTTGCAACTTATATGGCGGCGGTCGCGACTCGTCTAACGGCAGTTTGCTCGGCTGGGCCTGGAACGGCAATACTGACGGCGCAGATGGCTTTAGTAAGGAGGGAGCCGGTTGGATCCAGTTGAATCCTAAGGGCGGAACGGGCTTAGTTTATCCTTGGTTGCAGACGCAGTTCGGCAATGTTTACAGTTCCAAAGACATCAGGCAGAAAGCGGCCGGTTCGGCCGGCGCCAATGCGACTTATTGCATCTTTGCCCAGAATATTTCCAATTTCACATCAGCTGATTGCCGCCCCGATATTCTCGATGTTAAATTTGATTTTCCCTTGAAGTCCGCCGTCGATTCTTCTTACAAGAATGCGCTCGGCCGTTTGGATCTTGTCGGGTTATCAACAGTTGTTAAAACTTCTTCAAATGGTAGCCAGAAGTATAATAAGTATGGTAATATAGTTATAATAAGTAATGGCAATCAATCTTGGGGAGCTTTAAAGGCCTTGGATAATCGAGTTTATGTGGTTAATGGAAATTTAGTATTGTCTGGGAGTATTGTCATGGAAAATGGAACTAATATTGACAACAAAAGAGGCAATGGTTTAGTAATTGTTAATGGTGATTTAGAAATTGAAAACGATATTTTTTATGATATTGCTGTCCCTGGCGATTTAAAACAATTGGCTTCAGTTGCCTGGGTGGTTGAGGGTGATATCAGAATAAAAGAAGATGTGAAGAATATTGCCGGTGTTTTTATAGCTTTAGGTGAAGATGGGGGTGAATGTAAGATTAATGGCGCTAGTTGCGGAGATTCAACTGACAATTATCCCAAGTTTGATTTAAACCATTACGGCGTGTTTTCTTCCGGCGTTTCCGCTAATCCGCTGACGGTCTCTGGCTTATTGATGGCTCGGGCTTTCAATTTCGAACGGTCATATTCCAGTCCCGGGCAGGGCTCGGAGAAGATAATTTATGACGGCCGCTTGATTGCCAATCCGCCGCCCGGCCTGAAGAGTTTGTCCGAGGTTCTGCCGGTTGTCAGGGATTTTGAATTTTAAATACCATTAAAATTATGCTCGGTTTCAATAAAAAATACAGTTATCTCGGCGTCGATATCGGTTCCTCGTCCGTCAAGGTGGTAGAGTTGTCGAATTCCAAGGGGCGGCCTCGCCTCGCCACTTA
>Ga0265297_10012354_pt1 | contig 10265 bp, 16 predicted proteins | sample Munlanlwell13791_FD_192502 | JGI IMG/M metagenome (GOLD analysis project Ga0265297, IMG submission 192502) | Leachate microbial communities from a municipal landfill in Southern Ontario, Canada - Leachate well 137-91 | ecosystem: Engineered > Solid waste > Landfill > Unclassified | place...
ATAAAAGAGGAGGTTTCTGGATAGTTTCTTAGAGAGGATCAATTGCTGGGAAATTATCCCAAAAGTTCTAATATTACTTAGGAAGAAGGATTAAATTTGTCTCTAAAACTGGAAAATTACTCGTAAACCAAGTTCTAATATTGTGCCATCCTCGGAGCTTGCAATTTCAAGTTCATTGTGAGGGCTTGATTTTTTTATTAGAAGATGTAGGGTTTCAATTGAGGACGGAAAGTACCTTAATTTTATTAGAGTTATTAAAGGAGGAACAGAGATGGTCAAGGAAGCTAAATACTGCTTCGGTGTCTATTCGGGCGATGATTTGAGGGAGCTGGTAGAAAAATATACCTTTGAAGTCGAAAATGTGAGCTTCGAGAAAACGCACGCCTTAATGGAAATATGTGTGGGCATAGTATGTAAACTTATAGCCGAAGGGATCCATTTAGATTTCCAGGAAATTATTAAAATTTGGAAGGAAGTGAATAAAAAGGAAACAAAGGGGAACAATTCTTTACTGCCAGATTATCCGGGAGCAGAAATACCTGGCTCTTAATTGGTCTCTCATAGATTGACTACTGCCGCCAATACGCTAAATACACAATTAGCTGAGGCGGTTTTTCTTTTTAAATTTTTATTGGTCAGGTTCTAACATCCTCCAACCAATTCCCTTATCTGTCTCAAGGCCACTTCCGGATATTCAAACGTCTCCTCCCATCTAAAAGTTCTAAAATCGTCCGCTAAAGCGGGCAAAAGATTTGACAATACTACAGAAATGTAGTATTGTTTTATATCTGAACATTACCAATTAAATTGTGCAGAATAAAATTTTATAAAGGAGGAACACGTGAATAAAAAATGGTTGATCCAAGCGTTATCAAAATACCACATGAAGGATACGCCGAGATCGAAAGGGACTCTTCACTTCATCAGATTTTTCATCGACTACCTGGAAAAACTCGACACTTCTCATTATGACAAACATGACTTCGTCCATATCGAACACTATTTGCCGGAAATCGTAGCCGATGTCTGCGAACGGTTCAGGACTTCTAACGACCCGGAGACTCTATCTTCTCGCCAGGCATTTCAAAAAGAACTGGGCCGGGAATTTCCGAACATCACAGATCTGGATCAGAGCAATTCTCTTGACCAGAATTCCGAGGCCATGGAAATTGCCCACGTGCTCGCCGAAGTGACTGGCCAGCAATGGGTCGAGAAAGAAATTGAGGTATATCTTCTGGCCCAGCAAACCGTCCTTCAGCAGACCTTCGACAAATTCTTGCGCCGGGTTTACAGAAAAGGAATGTTCAATCTTATAGATAAGTGCGAGGAACGGGGGATGACGGGAAAATTCGGCGAGACCGACGTGAGAACTTATGTTATAGCGGGCCGGATAATGTTCACCTTTGCCCGGAAAATAGACAAGTCAAAAGGAGGTCTTTTCCAGGAAGGCGAACAGGTATACAGTAATGAAGATTCTGTTTCATTCGTCGGCGGGGATGATGATCCGCTTTGTCTAAGTGCCGGAATCCAGTCTATCCATGCAGACTTAAAGACTGGGATGGACATGATTGAGGATGTTATCAAGGGCTGGCCGGAACAAGAAAAAGAGCAGAAGAGGGTTTTCAAAGCCGATAAAGATGTAAAAATGGATGTCGTGGCTGTAATGGAAGCTGCCACCGAGAAGTAGGGAGGCCAAAATAGTAAAGGCGTTAACGCGCCTATAAAGCGAGGGAGAATCGTAAGGTTCGTTTGCAGCTCGCTTTTTTTAATTAAGTTTACCTTAAACACGTTCTGACGTCGCTCACTATGCGGAGCAAAAAACTTCAAGCCCATTATGAGGACTTGATTTTTTTATTAAGAGTGATAGTTTAAAAATAGTATTTTCGATAGAGGAGGAAAACAAATTGGAGAAAAATATAGTTTGCGTTAAATGTGGCAGATTACTGGTTCCCTATTCAAGGGATAAGCGCATGGGTTACTGCGAGCAATGCAAGGTTATTAAATGCGGTTGGTGTGGAGACGCAATAATGATAGGCTATACCTATTATAGAGCCGACTCCATCTGGGATTGGTTAATTCCCAAGAAAATTTTGGAATCGCTTTTTTACTCGCCAGTGGCCCATTGTTGGAAGTGTGGTAGGGTTTATCACCTTAAAAGAACCGTAATAAAGTATATCTTTTGGGAAGCAAAAGCCCTTTGGTGGAAGATTCGAAAATTCCTCAAAAAGGGATTTAAGGGTGTTAAATCGAACCCATTAGTAGCGAATTGTCAATAAATTTTTGACCAGGAGACTTAAGGCCGTCGTGAATTTTTACGGCGGCCCCTTTTTTATTTATCCCAAAACAGGCTCTAACATCGTCCCACCAATTCCTTTATCTGCCCCAAAGCCACTTCAGGATACTTAAACACCTCTTCCCATCTAAAAGTTCTAAAATCGTCCGCTAGAGTGAGCTAAGAATTTCAAGCCCGAGAGGACTTGATTTTTTCTTTAAGATATTATAGAAAAGAAACACTAGACAAAAGAGGAAAATAGCTCTTTGGAGGTAAAATATGGAATTTGACGCAGAGGCATTGATATTAAGGCGGGACACTATCAATGGGGTAAAAAAGAAATTTAAATTTACTGCTTCATCTATTAAAGAAGCGCAAGATGCCGTCATAAAAAAGTTACGTCCTAAATGGTGGCAACGGCATCGTCACCTGGATTGGGTAGAGCTTTTTCAAATTAATCCTCTAAACGGACATTGGTTTTGGAAAAACCAAGAGTGGAAAGAAATACCAATAAGTCATGTTTCATAGATTTGAGCAGCGTGGCAACATCTGGGCGGGCAATAATGATTTTGCCCGTTTTTTAAATTCATCAAGCAGGTCCTAACACGGTCCAATCAACTCCCTTATCTGCTCCAAAGCTGTTTCTGGATACTTAAACACCTCTTCCCATCTAAAAGTTCTAAAATCGTCCGCTAGAGCGAGCCAATTATTTCGAGTCCAACGAGGGCTTGATTTTTTTTATGAAAAGATGTAGTTTTAAGTTAGCAAAATTAATTAGTTGAAATAAAAGGAGGAAAAGATGGCCGTTTTATTAAAGGTGTGGTGCCTGCCGGCAGAAATGCAAGAGGGGGACTTTCAATCTTTATTCCAGGAGTTACTCTCGGCGCTTAAAAACGTTTCGGATAAGATAGTCCGAAACGAAAAAGATGTCACAATCCTTTTCCCCACAGATAGAATGCAGTGGGGACTTGGTCAAGACATTGTCGCCGAGGCGGATTGCCTTTTTTATTCGAGCAGTGTGGAAAGTGTCGATCATGTCCGAATAGATCTCGCCGAAAAAATAGCGCATACGCTGAAAAAGCGTTTTCCTAAGGCGACTGTAAGATCTTTTGCCAGAAAGCCTATGTCCTGGCCAGTTGTAGAGACGTTATAGCCAAGTTCGGCAATATAAGCGGGAGAATTTAGTGGATCGTTTGATTCGCCAAAATCTTCCGTTTTTTCTTTTACCCAAAACAGGTTCTAACATCGTCCCACCAATTCCCTTATCTGCCTCAAGGCCACTTCCGGATATTCAAACGTCTCCTCCCATCTAAAAGTTCTAAAATCGTCCGCTAGAGCGAGCTAAGAATTTCAAGCCCGAGAGGGCTTGATTTTTTTATAGAAGATAATATTATAAAATTATAGTTCTTAAGGGGGGGGTAAAATGGATAAAAGGGAAGTAACCACTAAAGAAAGAATTGCACTTATTTCAGTTGCTACTTTATTTCCTGTTATAGTATTTTTCTTTAATATAAAATTTATTAGTCAGCAGCCACCCCAGCAAGGAGATTATATCTTTTTTGGTATAGGAGCATTAATTATGATTCTTGGCGGCTCACTTCTTCTGCCGGTCTTTAGAAAAAGATGGTAAATAACAAAGGGGAACAAAAACTAGCCAGGGTTAATTCTGGCTATTTTATTTTACAAACTAGGTTCTAGTATTGTCCAACCAATCCCCTTATCTGTCCTAAGGCCACTTCAGGATATTTAAGCACCTCTTCCTCATCTAAGAGTTCTAAAATCGTCCGCTAGGGCGAGCGAGCAAATATCAATCAAAATAGTCAAGTAAAATCGTCAAAGACGACCCTGTTTTATTGTATTTAATTTTCTATAGTATTATAATTATTTAAAGGCCTAATTTTCGATAATAATTAATATTTTTATAATTTATGGAGAAAAAGCAATCCGCAAATTGGAATATTGCAGCAACATATTATTTAACTGCTGTTTTTGTTCCTAATATCTTAGGAAGGATGGTTTTGAATTTCCTTCCGATTTTGGGAATTACTAATACATATCTGCTGTTTTTTATTAATTTCGTCGTCATTTCGTTGATTATTTGGCTTGGAACGATGTATGCCGCAAATTATATTAATGGTAAATATATAATAAATAACAAAAACGGCGTTATAAAATCAGCAACTATGTATTTTGTTGTTATTAATATTATCGGAGGAACGGTGTTATCTATTGTCAGAAACTCAACAGTATTAGATCTTATATTCTCTATTGTAGTGTATATTATTTTGGCGTTTGTATTCAACTTTCTTAGTAAAAAATATATTAAAAGTAGAGAGAATACAAACATTCAACAAAATACATTATAACAATAGTAAACAATAGAGTTGTCTAAAAAGGCTACAATTTTATTGTAGTCTTTTAGTTTGGAAGTCGTTAAAGCCTGAATAAATAACCTCTAGTTGCGTCTATTTAAATCTAGATAAAACAGGCTTTAACATTGTCCAGCTAAAGTGGTTAAAGTTGATGTCTTAATTCCAAAATTATCTATAAACCAAGTTCTAATATTGTGCCATCCTCGGAGCAGATGATTCTTGTGAAACCGACCCATCCCCGTCCAGATTTTAAGCACAAAACGGAGATGGGATAGGTTCTAAATTCCCATCCCCGTCATGACTGGAGATGGGTCTAGAACTCAGTATTAATTTTCAGAAAGCAAAAAATCACCTAAGGGGCGGTTTTTTGGTTAGGAATAGTTAGGGTCTTGACAAGGGGTGGTTATGGGTATATATTCATAATAGAGAGGGTGATAACAAAAGGTCGCTCCCCCTCACTAATTAATAAAATAACTTTTATAAAAACTATGCCAAGACGAGACGGAACTGGTCCTGTTGGACAAGGCCCTAGAACTGGCTGGGGGCTGGGTCCTTGCGGAGGAGGAATGAGGCGGGGTTTTGGTTGTTGGGGCGGAGGTTATGGGTTCAGGAGATTTATCTCTCCAAAAAATGAACTTGTAGCCCTGGAAGAAGAGGAAAATATGCTTAAAGAAGAATTGTCCGCAATCAGCGAAGAAAAGGCTGCACTTAAGGATCAGCAAAAATAAAAGAAGGCCGAGAGCCCGGCTCTTTCTCTCGAGAGGGCCGGGAAGACCTTCTTCGATTATAAAATATCATTAAATTTTAATTATTTCAATTTATGGTTAGACCAAGACTTTGTCGGAGAATTAGATTTAATCCCAACATAACATATTTCAAACCTCAAGGCGTGCCAATGAGATATTTAGAGGTGGTTGAGTTAACCGCCGAAGAAGCAGAAGCTTTAAGGCTAAGAAATATAAAAGATCTGGAGCAGGAAGAGGCGGCTAAAAAGATGAATACTTCCCAGAGTACTTTCCAGAGGATCTTATCCTCGGCCTATAAAAAAATTACTCAAGCTTTGGTAGAAGGGAAAGCTATAAAGATAATAAAATAGGCAAGCATTATTTCTGAAGCGAATCGGCAGGATTGCCTTATCGTTTAGGCGGTTTCTTGATAAAATGGAGAAAAGGCCGAATTACTCTATTAAAAATAGATATAAATATGAGCCTTGCATCTTATACAGACGAAAAGTTAAAGAAATTAAGTTGGATAGATATGGGCTTAATAAAGATAGCTTGTTTCGCTTTCGGAGTGCTCCTCGTTCGATTTATCCCCGGGTTAATGAAAATTAATATCTGGTGGATTGTTGCGGTCTGGATTCTTTTAGCGATAAAACCGCTATATAGTTTTTTTAGCAAAAATAACGGTTGATAGATGTCGTCTAGAAATCGAATTTGGATTCAAACGGTTTTTTGGTATAATAAGCGAAAGGTCTAAAGATTAAATATATTTTTTAAAAATATGGCAGAAGTTTGTAAATGTGGCATGCCGCTAGAGAAAGAGGAAGATAAGTGTAAGTGCAAGGAGTCAACTTGCTACCACTGTTGCGAATGTCCCGAGGATTGCACTTGCGGATGTAAAAATAGAGAGTAAACCTAAACCAACTAATCGCCATCTGGGCGGTTTTTTGGTAGTATAAAATATATGAATTTAAAACAATTTTTTGGATTGATACTGCCGCGGGAAAAATTTAACAAGAGTCTTAGGATTTTGATTGCTGCCAACACAGTAATGGTTTTTATAATAGGGATGCTGGCTCCTTTCTATGCCGTATTTGTCCAAAAAATAGGTGGAAATATCGCTTTTGCCGGTTTCTCTTGGGCGATCTTTTCTATTGTTGCCGGCGTTCTTACCCTTTCATTCAGCAATTGGCAATTGAAAATAAAAGAGCAGGAATTATTACTGGCTTTGGGGTATTTGATCCGAGGGGCGGTTTTTTTAAGCTATGCCTTTATGGGAAGTATCGCTCAGCTTATTTTTACTCAAATCCTTTGGGGTATTGGAGCGGCTCTTGGAACACCAGCTTTTGACGCTGTATATAGCGCGCACACTAATCAGAAAGATTCTATAGTCCAATGGGGGCAATGGGAAGGAATTGCTGCTATTGCTACGGGGTTAGCCGCTATTATTGGAGGTATTTTAATTCAGGCGGTAGGTTATCCCCCAGTTTTTATCGGCATGTCTGTCCTGTCTTTTTTGCTTGGGATATATATTTGGAGATTACCGAGAGAAGTATTATAGCATTAAACAGGTTCTAGCATCGTCCAGCCAATTCCCTTATTTGTCCCAAAGCTATTTCCGGATATTTGAACACCTTTTCCCATCCAAAAGTTCTAAAATCGTCCGCTAGAGCGAGCTGAGAATTTCAAGTCCGTTAGGGCTTGATTTTTTACATACAAAGATGTAGTTTTGGGGCAGAACATTAAAAAGGGGGGAAAGAAATGACCGTTAAGATAGTAATTACAAATATTTCTGGAGCGGAGGATATTCCGCCCGAAATAGAAAAAGCAACCATTGGTCTAATACTGGAGGCTGAAGGACCTGTCACCATCCCTATTGTTTTTTTAACAAATCCTAACAGACCTCAAGGAACCAAAACCGTCTATATAACCACCACAGAATTATTCTTAAAAGCCTTGAAAGAAAAAAACGAAGAAGCCTGGAAGTGGTTTAAGACGAACATCAAAAATCTTATGGTCTGTATAGAAACCCAACATTGTGCGCTTGCCACAGACCCAAGCCGCTACAGATGCAAGGGTAGATAATGGTAGTCACCAAGCGGGGAAGAATCAACTCGGTTCTTTCCCGCCTTTTTCATTTGCTCAACGTAATCCCTGATCTCCGTCAATTTCTCCTTCATCATACTCACATAATCTTTATTCTCAAGAATTATAATAAGTTTTGAACTGGGGAGCTAAAAAAATCGCCAATCAGGCGGTTTTTTGGTAGAATTGAATAAACCTCTATGGAATTTACGGTATCAAAAAAAGAAATATCTAGGAGAAAAAAAGCATTTCTGACTTTAGTAATCAGTCTTTTCTTCGGGTTGTTTCTTGCCTCATTTTTCTTGAATTATCCTGTATCTAAAAGTGGCTACCTGCTGATTTTAGTAATAATCTTGTTCATTTCCGGATTAACTTTTTGGTTTTTGGATTCGGTATTAAAAATAAAGTTGCGCATAAGCGATGAAAAGATAGAAAGAATGAATGGCAAGAATATCCAAAGTCTTACTTCGTCTAAAATAAAAGAGATAAAGATAAAAAGAAGGACAAATGGAATAATTAGGGAAATTTATATATGGTCTTACGATAAAAGAAATATGTTTCTTACTGCCTTTGAAGAAAATTTCGAAGAGATTAAGGAGATTCTGAAAAATAAAATAACTACAGATGTCGTTGTTAAAGAAATCCGCGAACCTATTGATTTTGATCATCCGCTATTTTATTCTCTTTTGGGATTGCCTATTTGTTTTTTCAGCATTTATTTTTTAAATCTAATTTCAGGCGCGAACAGTTCCCAAGCTAAAATTATCATGTTTATTTACTCCGTTTTTATGCTTTTCTTGGGAGTTTACTTCATTTTTAAAAAACCAATTTCGGCAAGGTATGAGGGAAAACGAGCAGTTATTGATTACGTTATCGGCACTTTTATGGTCTGTGTAGGTGTTTTTATGTTCTTTGTAGGGTTAAATTTTTAATTTAAGGAGTTTATATTTGTCGCTAAATTCGACTCTAAGACAGGGAAATTATCCCAAAACCAAGTTCTAATATTATACTATCCTCGGAGCTAAAAATTTCAAGCCCATCATAAGGGCTTGATTTTTTTGCTGGAAGAATTACTATGAAGTTGCAAATTTAGTTCTTAAAATAAGGAGGAAAACCATGGGAGTAATGACTCTAGAAGGAAAGGTTGAGATTCGAGCGAGAGATATTTTCGCAGTCGATGGCGTAGAGGTCGATCCTCAAAAAGGGTTTGAAGATTGCTATCAGGGAACCGAACGGACGCCTATATTATTTCAAGGCAAGATCGACGGCAATCTTTTAGACGCAAATCTTTTTTGCAAGGGTGGTATGACCTTTGCCGCCCTCGAGTTGATTATGAAAAGAAGCTTGAATTTGCGGGATAACAAACCTGTAAAAGTGAAGATTTCTATTGAAAGCGACATTCTTCCGGAGAAATCTCAGATCCTGATTCTATAAAGTGGCACGTCCTATTTTTAGGAAACGGCCTTTTTTATTTCAAACAGGTCCTAACATCATCCAGCTAATTCCCTTATTTGCCCCAAAGCCACTTCCGGATATTTAAACACCTTTTCCCATCTAAAAGTTCTAAAATCGTCCGCTAGAGTGAGCTAAGAATTTCAAGTCCATTGCAGGGCTTGATTTTTTATATACAAAGATGTAGTTTTAAGTTAGCAAAATTAGTTAGTTTAAATAAAAGGAGGAAAAAATGGAAGAAGGAAACCAACCAAGCTTCTTAATTTCAGAAGAAGCATTATTAGCTACGATGAAAGCCGTGGGAGAGGTATTGAAGGATTCGGCGATAAAAGTCCAAAGGGCGATAATGGAAATGGTTGAGCCTATAAAGGATAAACTGCCAGAATCTATTTTAATCGAAGAAGAAAATATAATCCCGAGCGGATACAGGGCTGGTATTTATCAGGCAATACAATTTTTGCCCAAAGAAGGTAAGCTAATCGTAGTTGGTAGACAATACATGGAGGAAAGAGAGGATTGGTTAGGACATTCAATGGGAGTAGTTGCGTTAGATAAGCCATGGGAAGCTTGGAGAAGGGATGCTCCCCAACAAGCGTGGAATTTGCACGCCACAGAAATATTGCTGAAAATAAAGAAAGTAGCAGACGCTGTAACGGCAGGCAGAGAAGTTCTTTCGGTAGAGGAGACCATAGCCAAAAAGTTGAATCGAGGTGGAGACTTCGAGCCAGCAAAGCCTCTCATCCAGCTTTAAGTCAAGGCGTAAAAATGGGATGATGAACGTTTTATCATCCCATTTCCTTTTATGTATTTAAACAAGTTCTAACATCGTCCAACCAAGTCTCTTATCTGTCCCAAAGCTATTTTTGGATATTTAAACACCTTTTCCCGTCTAAAAGTTCTAAAATTGTCCGCTAGAGCGAGCTAAGAATTTCAAGCCTGAGAGGGCTTGATTTTTTTATCTCTAATGATAGAGTAAAAAATCAAAAAGGAGGTATCGTTCCCGTGAGAGAATGTTGGATGATTAAAGCAGAAATACGCAAGATGGGAGATTTATTTCCTTTGGCGTTAGTCATTGCTATCGCTAGTACGGAGGTAGAGGCGCACAACCTTGCAGAGAAAGAGTTGAAGCCATATTTCACGGGCTATCCTTATCGTATAGGCTTTGAGAATATGGGGCCGATTATTTTTTCGCCAATTCCGACAACGGTTTTTCTCTATACTCAAAGCGAGGGATGGATTAAGCAGAATCCAATAAAGGAGGGTTAAAAACATGGAGGACTCAGTATTTGTTTTTGTCTATTGCGAGAACAGAGAGCCGCAGTATAGCGCGTCGGCCAAATCAGTAGCAGAAGCAATAGAGAA
>Ga0265297_10012355_pt1 | contig 10265 bp, 5 predicted proteins | sample Munlanlwell13791_FD_192502 | JGI IMG/M metagenome (GOLD analysis project Ga0265297, IMG submission 192502) | Leachate microbial communities from a municipal landfill in Southern Ontario, Canada - Leachate well 137-91 | ecosystem: Engineered > Solid waste > Landfill > Unclassified | place...
AATGGGCTAATTTTCTCCACTTCTACCAGCCGCCGACGCAGAAGCCGTATTGGGTGAAACGCATCACCGACGAGGCGTACCGTCCGATCCTCCGCGGCATGCTCGAACATACAAGCGCACGGACCACGATGAACATCAGTTCGATTCTCGTCGAGCTCTGGGAACAAAACGGCGCATCCGATGTGATCGAGATGGTCCGCAAGCTGCTCGCGAGCGGCCAGATCGAACTCACCGGCTCGGCGAAGTACCATCCCCTGCTGCCGAAACTGCCCGATGACGAGATCATCCGGCAGATCGACCTGAACACCGAGACGCACAAGAAGTACTTCGGCGACCTCTACAAACCCCGAGGATTCTTCCCGCCGGAGATGGGCATCTCCGAACACGTCGCACGGATCGCCGCGGAGCGCGGGTTCGAATGGATCATCATGGACGAACTGTCATACGACAGGAAAAAAAATGGGCCGATGGACCCCAGCATGATCTACACGCTCGAGGGTACGTCCGATTTCAAGCTGTTCTTCCGCGAGCGACGCATGAGCTACAAGATCCTGTCTGGCCAGCTCGGCACGAGCTCGCTCATGGTCGACAGCCTCGGCGACCGCCTGAACAAACATGAGTATCTCCTGACCGCGATGGACGGCGAGACGTTCGGCCACCACCGCCCGGGCATGGAGTACCTCCTCTTCGAGATCTACGAATCGAAGAAGCTTGAGACGGTCATGATATCCGATCTCGCGTCGACCTTCCCGAACCGTAAGGCGATCGGCCTGCTGCCGTCAACCTGGGCACTCATGGAAAAGGACCTCGAACGGGATGTTCCGTTCGCACGGTGGGATGATAAGGACAACGAGATCCATGCGTTGCAGTGGAAACTCGTCAACGTCGCAATCGACGCGCTCCACCATGCGTCGCACAAACAGGGTGAGTACGAGAACGCGCGGCACCTCCTCGACCGAGCACTCCATTCGGACCAGTTCTGGTGGGCATCGGCAAAACCCTGGTGGTCGCTCGAGATGATCGAACGCGGAGCTAAGGAGCTGCGCGACGTCGTGAATCTGACGCCAGGCGTAAGCGAAGACATACAAAAGAAGGCACAGGACCTTTACCAGCGAATCGTATTCAAGGGATTCGACTGGCAACGCGAAGGCATCGTCGATGCACTCTCGAAACAGGAGGACGAGGAGGTCCGCCAACGGACCGACGAGGGTCTGCCGAAGCTTCCGAAAACTGAGATCGTGAAGATCGTGAAAAACCTCGAACGCGAGATGAAGCTTGTCGCTCAGCGGCAGGAATTCGAACGCGCAGCCCAGCTCCGCGACCGGATCAAGGAAATCAAGCAGTACGAGGACCGGGGTTCCACGACACAATGAGAAAAATGCGTGCCGCACCACTGACCACGAACCGCCGTTACATGCGGCGCGTGTTCGAGCGGCTCGTCCGCGCGCACTATCCCCGTGACACGCGACTTGTTGGCGTCCGCATTCATGAGGTCGGTTCATTCCGGTTCAAACACTCGTTCCGGTACGACCTTAATCTCCGGTCGCCCGATGGAAAAAAAACGATGGTCCTCGTCAGGGGCAACGTCCCGAGCACCGACAGGCCGTTCGAGACGCTCGTTGCCTACCGTACACAGCGTTCTCTCGCACGGAGGGGTTTTGCGTTTGGCCACCTCCGCGTTCCGGCATCATTCGGCGTGGTTTCTGCGCTCCGGCTCAACCTGTACGAGGAGTATCCCGGCATCACGCTTGAGCAGCTGATTGCCCGCCGCAGCCCGCGTGCCGCAGCGGTCGCGGCACAGGCCGGCGCGTGGCTTGCACAACTGCATTCCGCACAACTCACCGTCAGTCCCGTGAAAACAGCTGGACAGATGAGCGAGGATGCCGGCTTTTTCCGCGACAACGTCATCTGTTCTGCACCGACGCACGTCGAACCGATGATCAGGGCGATATATGCAGCGACACGAGCCCAGCAAAAGATCGTCGCACGCTACCGACGGTTCTTCTGCACGACCCATGGCGACCTCAACCTCGGCAACATCGTCGCAGGTCGCGATGGCAGCGTCGCGTTCATCGATTTCGGCAACAGCATCACATACGATCCGGTGAGCGATGTCGGCAACTTCCTTGCGCAGCTTGACCTGCTGGCTTGGAGACGCCGCTGCACGCCGCAACAACACGCCGTGCTGGCGCGCGCGTTCATCCGTTCCTATCTCTCGAACATCGCGGGTGTCGGCCCACGGATCACACGACGCATTGCGGCGCACCACGCGTGGTGGACGCTCCAGGTCCTTGCGTACACGTTGTCAGTCATGCGGCCGCTCGGGCGGCGCATCGCGGCGCCCGCCATCAAGAACGCGATGACGCTGCTTTCGGAGGCCGGCCATGCGGTGCTTCCGTCGCTTGAATCATCACATCCAGCGAAGTTCAGGAAGGCGCTCTTGGATCCGGGCTCTACGCACGCGTTCTTCCAGAACCATCTGCAGACTATGTATCCGGGCTACCAAAAAATCGAACGCGTCACCGTCGCACACCAGCCGGCGCTCTCGACGACAAGCTTCCTCACGCACTTCAGACTGGACATCATGCGTCCGAACGGCCGTATCGACCACAAAAGCGTCCGGGGAAACTTCGTCGATCCGGCGACCTACCGCATCATGGAAGTGGTGTATCGGTACGCGCGCGCGTCATTCATGTCCATGCGGCCGTTGCTGTTCGATACGAAACATCGTTATGAGTTCTACGAAGAGGTTCCGGGCGCCTCTCTCCGGAATACCCCGTTCCGTTCTCCGAAGTTCGCCCATCTGGTCCCCCACATTGCACGTGCACTCGCCGCTTTCCATGCAGTACCAACCGCCGGGCTTCGGCCATTATCATGGAGCACGGAACGTATGGCCATCAGGCGCAACCTTGGTCGCATCACGCGTGCACTTCCTTCATACCGAACCGTCATCACGGCCGCGGTATCGTCGCTCATGCGCGCCGAACGACGCATCTGGCAATCCAACCGATCGATCGTCCACAACGATTTCCAGGCCAGCAACGTCATCATCGACGGCGGCCGCATCGGCCTCATCGATTTCACGCTGAGCGCCGTCGGCAATGCGGCAATCGATGTCGGCAACTTCCTGGCGCATCTTTCCGTCATGCTCCACGGAATACTGCCGCCGAACCGCATCGGACGTATCCGGCGCTCGTTCCTGACCGCGTACCTCGCGCGCGCACCACGGACGCGGCGCACGGCGCTGCGTGACGCGATCGCTGTCTTTGAACTCCGCAGCTGCATCGACATCCTCGCTATTACGCTCATCAACCTCGGTCCGAAGGATGTGAACCGCATGCGTTACTGTTCGTTGCTGCAGCAGCGAATCAAGGCGCTTACCGATGGGATAAAACCTGCATGAACGTGCTCTTTGCCGCATCCGAGGTCACCCCGTTCGCCAAGGCAGGCGGCATCGCCGACGTCGTCGGTGCGCTTCCGATCGCGCTGCAGAAGCTCGGCTGCGACGTCCGGCTCATCATCCCGCGATACGAATCGCTGACCGGTTCACCACGACTCGAGGGTGTCCTCCGCGACGTCCCCGTCATGGTTGACGGCGGCGAGGAATACTGTGAGGTATTCCGAACGACACTCCCTGACTCGACGATCCCCGTCTACTTCATCGAGAACAGGAAGTACTTGAGCCGCGGCCCTATCTACAACGAACATGGCCAAGAGCGGCCGTTCGCGGAGATGTCGCGATTCCTGTTCTTCAGCGCCGCGGTCACCGCGGTGATCCCGAAACTCGGGTGGATGCCGCAGATCGTGCACTGTCATGACTGGCACACCGGCATGATCCCGACACTCCTCGGGCGCACAGGATTGAACGACACAAAGACGGTCATGACCATCCACAACATCGCCCACCAGGGTGTCTGGAATCCGCATGACATCATGGGATTTCTTGGCATCCCTGAAACTGAAGAGCGATACCATCTCGATGCACGCGATGCGCGCGGCAACTTCAACGTCCTGCAACAGGGTATCATGAACGCGACCATCGTCAACACCGTCAGCCCGACGTACGCGAAGGAGATCCTGACGCCGGAGTTCGGCGAAGGCCTTCAGAACACACTCAACGCCCAGCAGGGCAAACTGGCCGGCATCCTGAACGGCATCAACACCACGCGGCTCGATCCGGCGACCGATCAGAACATTACCGCACGCTACGACCGGAACAGTCTCGACAAAAAAGCCGAGAATAAGCGCGCCCTACAGCAACAGTGCGGGCTGAAACAAGACCCCGCAATACCGATCCTCGGCTTCGTCGGCCGCCTGGCCGGACAGAAGGGCATTGATTTGATCCTTGAAAATTGTACACTAATGGCAAAGGCCGGCATCCAGCTCGTACTGCTCGGGACCGGGCTCCCTGACATCGAAAAAAGGGTCACAGCGGCAACGGAACGGCATCCGGGAAACGTCTTCGCGAATCTCGGCTTCGACAATGCGTTCGCGCAGCGCATCTACGCCGGCAGCGACCTGGTGCTCGTCCCTTCAAGCTTCGAACCGTGCGGTCTCGTGCAGATCATAGCGATGCGCTATGGCACGCCCGCCATTGTCCGGGCGACCGGAGGACTCAAGGACACCGTGCCCGATGCCGATAGTGATCCCGTGCATGGCCTCGGCTTCTCGTTCGACGAATTCACCGGCGAAGCACTGTGGGAGGCGATCGTCCGTTCGATGAGGTGGTACAAAAACCCGACTCAATGGCGGATGCTTATCACGCACTGCATGGACCAGGACTTTTCCTGGGACTCCTCGGCAAAAAAATATCACGCACTCTACGAGCGAATAACCAAATAGCTATGAACCACAGCGAAATTCGGCAAGATTTCATCCACGACCGGGTCGTCATCATCGCCCCGGGCCGGAAAAAACGGCCGCACGACTTCCCCCAGACCACGGTAATCCATCAGGATGGCGGCACCTCGTCGTGCTATTTTTGTCCTGCGCAGCTCCGCAACGTCAAGGCGCTCCTGACCATCGGCGGTAAAACCAGCTGGAAGGTCAAGGTCATACAAAACATCTACCCGATCGTCAGCCCGGACAACCCAGACGCCTACGGCCACCAGGAGGTCATTATCGACACCCCGGACCACAACGTCGAGTTTGCCGACCTCTCGGTCGAGCATATCGAAACCGTGCTCGACGTGTTCGGACAGCGGATCATGGCGCTCCAGAAGGACCCGAAAATAAAATACATTCTCACCTTCAAGAATCACGGCGGCAAGGCCGGCGAATCGATCGCGCATTCGCACTCCCAGATCTTCGCTTCCTCGTTCATCCCGCCGCACATCATTGACAAGCGCACGCGCGCCGAATCGTACCAGATCCAGAAAGGGTCGTGCTACTACGAGGACCTCGTCATCAAGGAGCAGAAAGGTCCCCGCTGGATCGCCGAGGATGACTACATCGGCGTCTTCGCGCCGTACGCCTCGTCATACAACTACGAAGCGTGGCTCATCCCGTGGCGCCACGTCGACAACCTCTCCACGCTGACGCAGGCGGAGCGGCACTCGCTCGCGACGCACCTGAAACGCCTCCTCATGCGGCTCGAAACCATCGGGCTGTCCTACAACCTCTACGCGCACCAGGTCGTCCGCGACAAGAACGAGCACTTCTACTTCCGCATCGCACCGCGCGGCGACGTCTGGGCCGGCGTCGAGCTCGGCTCGCGCCTCGTCATCAACACGATCCCGCCCGAGGACGCCGCGGCATTCTACCGCGGGGACGGCGAAAAGAAACCGGTTTCGAAACGAAAATAAGCCCGATTCATTCAATCCTTACAGCGCGGGTCGCTGTGTATCTGTGATTATCATTCTCCTTCAATCGTCAGGGTCTGTTTTTTCTTGCCGACCACGATGACGCGCTCTCCCTCGCCGAGTTCCGAAAACTTCTTGCGCCAGTCTTTTTCGACCTTGCCGTCAACCTGAAGACCACCCTGTTCGATCATCCTCTGGGCCTCGCCCTTGCTTTTCGCCACGCCAACAGTGACGAGCATTTCGCGCAGGTCTCCATTATTCTTCGCGGTTGCGGTACCAAGATCTTTACCGAATCCCGACTTCCATGCATCGAGCGCGGCTTTCGATCTCTGCATGCCATGGTACATCCCGACGACCGTCTCGGCGAGTTTCAGTTTCGCGTCCCGGGCCGCCACATCCTCGAATTTCATGGCATCGATCTCGTCCGTCGGCACGTCGGTCGCGAGCTCGAAGTAGTCGCGCAGCACTGTATCCGGCATGGACATGATCTTCCCGAACATCTCGCCTGACTCCTCTTCGACCGCGATGAAGTTATGGAGCGACTTGCCCATCTTCTGGCCATCCGTGCCCATCAGGTACTTCGCGAGCACGATGTCCTGCGGCTGGATGCCGTGGGCACGCATAAGCTCCCGACCGGTCAGGAGGTTGAACTTCTGGTCCATACCACCCATCTCGACGTCCGCCTTCACGGCGATCGAGTCGTACGCCTGCAGCAACGGATAGAACGTCTCGTGCATGGCGAGCGGCTGCCCGTTTTTCAAACGATCACGGAACGTATCGTGCGAGTAGATCCAGCCCGCCGACAGCTTCGACGCCTCGGTGATGACATCCTTCAGCTTCATCTTCCCGAACCACTCCGACTGCCAGCGGACCTCGGTGTGCTTTTTGTCGAGGACGAGGAACGCCTGCTTCTCGTACGTCGCGTAGTTCTTCTTGATCTCGGCCGGGGACAGGGGCGGCCGCGTCTCGTTCTTGCCCGAGGGATCGCCGATACCGGCAGTGAAATCGCCGATGACCAGAACGACGACGTGACCGAGCTCCTGGAAGCGGCGCAGGATGCGCAACGGTACCGCGTGACCGAGGTGCAGCCGGGTACCGGTCGGGTCGATACCGAACTTGATGCGGAGCGGTGTCGAGCTCGCGAGCGCCTGCTCGAGGTGTGTCCGGTCGATGACCTCGGCAACGCCGCGGGTCAGCAGCTCCGAGATGGATCGAGGCGATACGGTGCTTATGTCCTTCATATTCCTTGAAAGTATAGCATAATTCTGTCATAGTTATACGGCAATGACATATTCTCGTGAGGGACGTACACGACCGTAACCTCTGACGACCATTATGGTAGCGGGGCGCTGAAACGCCCCCGAGTTCATGCATGCCCATCCCGTCTCTCAAAAAAACCGATACCGAAAAGAAGCGGGTCGATGATGCGCAGCACTACCGGCGCTCATGGCGCGACCTGCAACAGGCCGGCCCCCGCAATCGGGCGGCCAGATGGCTGTATTCCCTATTCACTGGAAAGGGGAAATTCATTAAAGGGGCCGCTGATACCATGAAGCGCGTATCGAAAAAACGGACGACCAGGGAACGGCTGCTCAAGTTCTGGCTGCCGCTTGCGGGCATCGTATTCCTCGTATTCGTGCTCATCGGCGTCATCGCGTTCGCCTGGTTCTCCCGCGACCTGCCTGATCCGGAAAGGATCGCCGACCGGAGCGTCGCGCAGTCGACCCGCATCTACGCACGCGACGGCACCACGCTCCTCTACGAGATCCACGGCGACCAGAAACGGACCGTCGTTGACCTGGACGCCATCGCGCCCGACGTCATCAACGCGACGATCGCGATCGAGGACAAGGATTTCTACAAGCACAAGGGCGTCTCGCTCACCGGCATCATCCGCGCCATATGGACTGACGTCACCACTGGCTCGTCGCAGGGTGGCTCGACGATCACGCAGCAGTTCGTGAAGAACGCCATCTTGACGAACGAAAAGAAGATCACACGCAAGATCCGCGAGTGGGTGCTCTCGTACCAGATCGAACGCAAGTTCACGAAGCAGCAGATCCTGAAACTCTACTTCAATGAGATCCCCTACGGCTCGAATGCCTATGGCATCGAGGCGGCGTCGGAGATGTACTTCGGCAAGCCCGCGAAGAGCCTTTCGCTCGCCGAATCGGCCTTCATCGCGGCCATACCGCAGCGTCCGACGTACTATTCGCCGTACGGCAACAATACCGACGTTCTTGTCGGCCGGGCGCACTACGTCCTCGACCTCATGGTCGAACAGGGCTACATCACGAAGGAACAGGCCGACGCAGCAAAGGCCGAGGATGTCCTGAAGAACGTGAAGCCGAAGCGCGAGTCGATCATCGCGCCGCACTTCGTATTCTACGTCCGCGACCTGCTCGCCGAGAAGTACGGCGAGCGTACGGTCGAACAGGGTGGACTCAAAGTCATCACCACGCTCGACATCGACAAACAGCTTGCGGCCGAGCAGTCGATCAACGACAAGGCTGCGTCGAACCTGAAAAACTGGAACGCGTCGAACGCATCGCTCGTCTCGATCGACCCGAAAACCGGGCAGGTGCTCGCCATGGTCGGATCGAAGGACTACTTCGACGAGACGATCGACGGCAACGTGAACGTCGCATTGACGCCCCAACAGCCGGGATCATCAATCAAGCCGATCGTCTACGCGACCGCGTTCGGCCGCGGCTTCACGCCTGACACGATGCTCTTCGACCTCACGACCCACTTCAAGATGGCCGGGCAGGCGGACTATGTGCCGCACAACTACGATGGCAAGGATCACGGACCGGTGACCATGCGCAAAGCGCTCGCGGGTTCGCTCAACATCCCGGCGGTCAAGACGCTCTACCTCGCCGGCATCGACCATGTCATCGACCAGGCGCAGAAGATGGGCTACACCACATGGGAAGACCGGTCGCGGTTCGGCCTGTCGCTCGTGCTCGGTGGCGCCGAGGTCCGGCTCATCGAGCATGTCGCCGCATTCGGTTCGTTCGCGACCGACGGCATGCTCCACACAACCACGCCGATCCTCAAAGTGCAGGACAAAAGCGGCAAGATGCTCGAAGAATTCAAGGATCAGAGCACGCGCGTGCTCGACCAGAACGTTGCGCGCCAGATCGCCGACGTCATGAGCGACAACGACGCTCGATCCTTCATATTCGGCTCGAAGAACTACCTCACGCTGCCGGATCGCGCGGTCGCGGCAAAAACCGGTACGACGCAGGAATACCGCGACGCCTGGGCGCTCGGGTACACCGCTGCGACCGGCAAGGAACCGGCGGTCGTTACCGGCGTATGGGTCGGCAACAACGACAACTCGAAGATGCGCGGCGGTGCGGACGGTTCGGTTGTCGCGGCTCCGATATGGAACAGTTATATGAAAAAGGCGGTTGCTGGTACGAAGCCGGTTGCATTCAATAAACCGAAGGTGACGAAGACCGACAAACCCGTCTTGAACGGCAAACTCGAAGGCGAAGCACCGATCAACATCGATTCGGTAACGGGTAAGCGGATCCCCGACTCGTGCCTCGATACGTGGCCGAAGGAGTTCGTTGCAAAGAAGACCGTCAAGGCGGTTCATACCATCCTCTACTACGTCGATCCTGCGGACCCGCTCGGTGCAGCACCGAAGGACCCGACGAAGGATCCGCAGTATGCCTCATGGGAAGCGCCGATCCAGGAATGGGCAAAGAAGAACGGCTACGTCGAAAAGATTCCTGCACTGGAATCATGTTCGCTCCGTACCGGTGCTCCGTCGGTTTCGATCACCAGTCCTGCGGACAATGTTACGGTACAGGATAATTCACTGACCGTTACGGTGACGGCAGCCGGCGCTCAACCCATCACGACCATCACCTTTGTGCTCGACGGCCAGACCGTACAGACCGGCGCGTCCTCATCGGCCACCATCGATCTCACGAGCATACCCAACGGCTTCCACACCATCTCGGTGACGGCGACCGACAGCATTCAAAACACCGGAAAGGCGAGCGTAAACATCAACGTCCTCAAGGACGCGGCGCTCTCGACCGTCTATTTCATCTCCCCGTCGTACAATGCGTCACTGGACGTCGGCAGCGCCGTTACGCTCAAGGCCTTTGCTCACGACCCATCTGGTATTGGTGGTACCAGCTTCTCGGTCGTTCATCCTGATGGCTCATCCACGGAGCTTGGAGCTGCCGCTCTCGGCGCTGATTCAACGGCAACCCTGCAATGGTCAGTACCTGCGACTGTCGGAACCTACAAGCTCATCTTCCAGGCAACGACAAACGACAGCCGTTTACTCAAAAGCGACTACCTCGTCGTCGTCGTTCACTGACCGCCGGTCCTGATCTGCACCCGGTCGAATTGGACGTTCGGGAACCGCTTCCTGAGCTCATCAAGAAGCTCCTGTTCCCGCTGCCGCAGCGCCATGCCTGCGGGCGGATTGTCGCATAC
>Ga0265297_10012356_pt1 | contig 10264 bp, 10 predicted proteins | sample Munlanlwell13791_FD_192502 | JGI IMG/M metagenome (GOLD analysis project Ga0265297, IMG submission 192502) | Leachate microbial communities from a municipal landfill in Southern Ontario, Canada - Leachate well 137-91 | ecosystem: Engineered > Solid waste > Landfill > Unclassified | place...
GCGCTCGGCTCAGGCGCGGCAATCCTGGGTGAGAACAGGGTTCAGGATGCCCTTATTAAATATAGAGCCATAGGTGACAGGGCTTCCTGGCATCTGGTGGGACATCTTCAGACAAACAAGGCGCGCGATGCAGTCAGGATATTCTCGCTGATACATTCTGTCGACAATCTCCGTCTTGCCGGCGAGATAAGTAAAGAAGCCTCCAGGATAGGGAAGGTTCAGAATATCCTTATCCAGGTCAATATATCGGGCGAAAAGACAAAATACGGCATTGAGCCGGGATCCCTGGCGGATTTCTTAAACACCACCGTTTTATATCCTAATATTAATATAGAAGGTCTTATGACGATTGCGCCCGAAGCAAGTGAGCCGGAGTCGGCGAGGCCGTATTTTCGGGCACTCAGGGAGCTCCGGGACAAGATCAATGAAGGGCGGACGGGAAAGAAGAAATTGCGGATCTTGTCGATGGGCATGTCGAATGATTTCGAAATTGCGATCGAAGAGGGTTCGAATATGGTGAGGATAGGGAGGGCGATATTCAGATGATCGACAAAAAGATCGGTATAATCGGTTGCGGTAATATGGGTGAAGCGCTTTTAAGCAGGTTGTCGAAGGTCATGGAGAAGAGCGTCTCTATCATGGTGAGCGAAACGGACACCTCGCGCAGAGATTATATACAGACGAAGTATAAGATGATCGTAGAGATCGACAACAATATAGTCGTTAAATATTCGGATGTCATCATCCTTGCCGTGAAGCCCAAGGATTTCGACCAGATATTAAAACAGGAGATATGTTGCGGCATCTCAAAAGATAAGCTTCTGGTTTCCATAGCTGCGGGCGTCACCCTGAAATATATCGAGAACATAGTTGGCAAAGATATCCCCGTCATACGCATCATGCCGAATATGGCAGCCAGCATCGGCGAGGCCATATCGACTATAAGCCGCGGGGCAAGCGCCGGGAATAAGGACGTCGAGATTGTCAAAGAGATATTTTCCGCTGTCGGCGATGTGATTGAGATCGACGAAAGCCTCGTAGATGCCGTGACCGCTATAAGCGGCAGCGGACCGGCATATTTCTTCTGTCTTATGGATGCGATGATGGAGATTGCCTGGAAGCTGGGGTTGGACAAGGCCTCGGCGCGGCGCCTTGTATTGAAGACGGCGCTCGGGAGTGTCAGATTAATTCAGGAATTGCAGGAAGAGCCGGCTTCCATGATAAAGAAGGTGGCGTCGAAGGGCGGGACGACTGAGGCCGCGTTCAAGGTTTTTGAAAAGAGATGTTTTAAGGGAATAGTCCATGATGCTATCAAAAAAGCGTATAAGCGCGCAGGTGAGCTTTCGAAAGATCGGAAATAGGACTGAAGGTCCTTCGGTTGCTTCTTTTCATCGCAACCTCAGGATCGATTTTGCGAAGCAAAATCGGAGGTAGCTATGTTCGTATTAGGTAATCTTATTTCGGCAGTGGCAGTAATATTAGATTACATTCTGACGATACTTAATTGGCTGATCATTATCAGGGCGCTCATAAGCTGGGTGAATCCGGACCCGTTCAATCCGATAGTCCAGATGTTGTATAAGGTAACCGAACCGATGCTTGCGCCGTTCAGACGCATAATTCCCGTATATACGCTAGGGTTGGACATGTCACCGATATTCGCGCTTATATTCATATGGTTTCTAAAACTGTTCCTGGTGCGCACGCTCTTAAGTATAGCCGCGCGGATGGGATAAATATTATATAAAGCGGTAAAAGAGGGGTAATATGGGCGGAAAGATAGGTATTATAGGCGGCAGCGGATTTTACGCGATAGAAGGTATAAGGGGCGTCAGGAAGGTCACAATGACGACGCCGTTCGGCGATCCTTCGGATGATTTTGTGACCGGCATCCTTGAGGGCAGAGACGTTGTCTTCCTGGCACGGCACGGCAAGGGCCACAGGATATCGCCTTCCGAGATAAATTACCCGGCGAACATCTACGGTATGAAGAAGCTCGGCGTTGAGCGGATAATATCGGTGTCGGCCTGCGGTAGCCTGAAAGAGGATTTGAAACCGCTCGACATAGTCATACCGGACCAGTTTGTGGACAGAACGAACCAGGCCAGGCCGTTGACCTTCTTCGGAAAAGGCGTTGTCGCGCACATTTCGCTTTCGCAGCCTGTCTGCCAGGATCTTGCCAAGGCGCTTTATGACGCGGGCCGCAGCCTCGGCGCTACAATGCATCTGGGCGGGACATACGTGAATATGGAAGGCCCTCAGTTTTCTACAAAGGCGGAGTCGAGACTCTACAGGTTATGGGGTATGGACATCATAGGTATGACAAATATGGCGGAGGCAAAACTGGCGCGCGAGGCGGAGATCTGTTACGCTACGCTCGCTTGCGTTACCGATTATGACTGCTGGCACCTGGACGAGTCCTGCGAGACGGTGACCGTCGAGATGATAATACAGAATCTCCTGAAGAATGTGGAGACGTCAAAAAATATACTGAAACATGTATTGCCGAAACTCGGCAAAGACAGAAGATGCGAATGCGCCTCAGCGCTTAAGAATGCTATCATAACAGATCCGAAAGTGATCGGGCCTGCGGCAAAGAAAAGGCTGAAGCTGATAATAGGGAAATATATTAAATAATGGAATATAAAAATACGCTCAATCTGCCCAGAACAGATTTTCCGATGAAGGCGGATCTGCCCAACCGGGAGCCCCGTGTACTGAAATCCTGGCAGGAGTCCGATCTCTACGGGAAGATCCGCCGGAAATACCGCGGGAAGCAGAAGTTCGTCCTTCATGACGGTCCTCCTTACGCGAACGGCAATATTCATATGGGGCATGCCCTCAATAAGATACTGAAGGACATCGTGATAAGATATAAGACTATGCGCGGATATGACGCGGCATACGTTCCGGGATGGGATTGTCACGGCCTCCCGGTGGAACATCAGCTCTTCAAAGAGCTGAAGATTACCAAATACGACATCGACCAGGTAAGTTTCAGGAAGAAGGCCCATGATTACGCTATGAGGTATGTCGGCATCCAGCGCGAGGAATTTAAGCGGCTCGGCATACTCGGTGACTGGGATAATCCGTATCTGACGCTTTCGAAAGGCTACGAAGCGGATATTACCAGATCGCTGGGCAAGCTCGTCGAAAAAGGATATATATATAAAGATCTGAAACCGGTCAACTGGTGCTCTACGTGCGAAACCGCGCTCGCGGAGGCGGAGGTCGAATACGAGAATAAGGTTTCTCCCTCAATCTATGTCAAGTTCGAGTCCGTCTATAACAATATCCCCGCTTACTTTATCATATGGACGACAACGCCGTGGACTCTTGTCGCCAATGTTGCTATCGCCGTGCATCCGGATTTTGATTATTCGCTGGTCGAGATCGGGGAAGGTGCGTTTCGAGGCCAGCGGTTTATATTGGCAAAAGAATTGACGCAAAAGGTGATGGAGAAGATAGGCGTCAAGGACTACAATGTCCTGAAATCATGCAAAGGGCGCGAGCTGGAAGGCCTTGAGGCGCGGCATCCTTTTATCGACAGGAAGTCCAGGGTTGTAGGCGCTCACTACGTCTCGATGGAAGAAGGTTCCGGATGTGTTCACACGGCACCGGGGCACGGCCAGGAGGATTATCTTACCGGCAAGAAATACGGCCTGCCCATTATGATGCCGGTCGATCCCAAGGGGAAGTTCGATAATACTGCCGGAGAGTTCAGCGGCATGAAAGTGCATGAGGCGAACAAGGCCATACTGGAGCGGTTGAAATTTCTGGGGGTCCTGGTACTCGAGGAAGAGATAAAGCATTCATACCCGCATTGCTGGCGTTGCAAGAAACCGATCATCTTCAGGGCGACCGAGCAGTACTTTATGAGGATCGACCAGAACGGTTTGAGAAAGAAGATGCTGGGTGTTATCTCGTCGGATATAAAATGGGTGCCCGAAGGCGGCCGGACGAGGATATCCGCCATGGTCGAGAACAGGCCTGACTGGTGCCTCTCGCGGCAGCGTTACTGGGGAGTTCCGATAATAGCATTTTACTGCAAGGCCTGCAGGGAAGTCGTCCTGGATGCCAAGGTAATAGAGCATGTGGCATCCCTCATCGAAAAGGATGGCGCGGACGTATGGTTCAAGCGGTCCGAAGAAGAGCTCTTGCCGCCGGGAACAAAGTGCAAGAAATGTAGCGGCGCGCATTTTATTAAGGAGACGGATATCATTGACGTGTGGTTCGATTCCGGCGTGAGTCACCAGGCAGTGCTTAAGAGAAACAAGGATCTTGGGTATCCTTGCGAGCTTTATCTGGAAGGTTCCGACCAGCATCGCGGATGGTTTCAGTCCGCGCTCATAACGGCGATGGCTATAGACGGCATAGCCCCCTACAAGAGTGTGCTTACGCACGGTTTTGTGGTGGACGGCGAGGGCAAAAAGATGTCAAAATCGCTGGGAAACGTAATAACGCCCGAGCAGGTTATGAAGAGATATGGCTCGGACATTCTCAGGCTGTGGGTGGCCTCGAGCGATTACTCTGAGGACGTGAGACTCTCCGAGGAGATACTGAAGCGGCTTGCCGATGCCTACCGGAAGATGCGTAATACCTACAAATACCTCTTGAGCAACCTGTACGATTTTAATCCATCCGATCATGCCGTTCCGTATGAGAAGATGACCGAGATCGACAGATGGGTGCTCTCGCGCTTGTCCGCGCTGATAAAGGAATCTTCGCATAGTTACGATTCTTACGAATTTCATAAAGTTTACAGGGACGCGTATCAATTCTGTGTTTATGAGGTCTCCTCGGTATATCTTGACATATTGAAGGACAGGATGTATACATATAAGGCCGATTCCCCGGAGCGCAGAAGCGGCCAGACCGCTATGCATCATCTCCTCGCGGGACTTCTCAAGATAATGGCTCCCATATTGGCCATTACCACAGAAGAGGCATGGGGATATCTCGGACTTTCCGATGCCGGTAAAGAGACGTCTTCGATACATCTCGAAACATGGCCCGAAGATAATTTTGACAAATGGTATGATAAGGAACTGGATGATAGATGGGCCAAGCTTATAAGCTTAAGAGAGGATGTGTTGAAGAAGCTGGAAGAGAAGAGGCAGGAGGGCGCGATAGGCTCGAGCCTTGAGGCGGGGATCGAGTTGTCCGTGAAGGATGAGAATGTGCGCAGATTCCTGGAGGGTAACAGGGATATGCTCAGATACCTCTTCATAGTATCTCAGGTTAAACTGACGGGGATTGCCGAAGACAGGATAGAGATAAAAAAGGCTGGTGGTTTGAAGTGCCAGAGGTGCTGGAATTACAGCGAAGAGGTTGGCCGCGACAAGGCCCATCCCACACTTTGCGAAAGATGCGTTAAGGTTGTCTGATCGTCGTTGTGGTGCAGGGTACAATAAAAAGGAGTAGAAAATGGCGAAGACCAAGAAGAGCTTGAAAAAGAAAAAGATAGTCATGAAGACGAAGAAGATGCCAAAGATTAAGAAGATGCTCAGGAAAGAGCTTAAAAAATACAGAGCGATGCTCATCGTTGAAATGAAAAAGATAGGCGGTGATATTTCACATATAACCGAAAATACCCTGAATAAATCCGCCCGTGACGCATCGGGCGATCTGTCCGGTTATTCCTACCATATGGCCGATGTGGCCAGCGATGACTACGAGCGCGATTTCTCTCTCGGCAGGGCTACCGATGAACAGAAGGTCCTCTACCGGATCGACGAGGCCCTGAAGCGTATAGAGGACAGGACATATGGCGCATGCCTTCAATGCCTGAAGCCTATCGCGAAGAAGCGTCTCAATGCCTTACCTTATACCGAGCTGTGTATTGACTGCCAGAAGAAGAATGAGGGTAGATGATTTTTTTGGTAGCTGTATCGATATTTATCCTGGATAGAGTTACAAAGTATATAGCCGTCAATTGCCTTATCCAGGGTCAATCAGTGCAGGTAGTTCAGAATATTTTTCACTTTACGCTCGTCCAAAATTCCGGCGCAGCTTTTGGCCTATTCCGCGGCGGGACCACCGTATTTGTATTTCTTTCCCTTCTCGTAATCGCGTTTATCATGCTATATGCCTTCAAGCACAAGACAAAAGATATGATAGCATCGATAGCGCTTGGGCTCGTCCTCGGCGGCGCCATCGGCAACCTTCTGGACAGGATCAGGCTCGGTTATGTAATAGACTTTTTGGATTTCCGGGTCTGGCCGGTCTTCAATATAGCGGATTCGGCAATAAGTGTCGGAGCGACGGTATTGGTCCTGCGGATTTTATTCCAAACTAAAGAGCAAGGTTAATCTGTATGCATCCTATCCTTCTAAAGATAGGCCCCTTCACGATCTACTCTTACGGCCTGATGATAGCGCTGGGTTTCGCGATAGCCATATTTCTTGCCTGCAGGCGCGCCCACCTCTTCGGCCTGAATGCGGACAGGATAATAGACCTGGCCGTATTTCTCCTGCTGGGCGGGATAATCGGAGCAAGGGTGTTTTATATCTTGTTGAACCTTAATTATTATAAGATCAACATGTTTGAGGCAATCGACCTGACTAAGGGGGGGCTCGTATGGTACGGAGGTTTTGCGGCAGCTCTTCTCGTCCTTATCTGGTACATAAAAAAGAATAAGATCAAGTTCTGGCCTGTCGCCGATTTTATGGCTCCGTATGTCGCTCTCGGCGAGGCATTCGGCAGGATAGGCTGCCTTCTGAACGGCTGCTGTTACGGCCGCGAAGCCTCGGCAGGATATCCGTCCGGCATAATATTCCCGGGCGAATCGGTCATCCGTTATCCCACTCAGATATATTCGTCGGTCATCCTGCTTCTGATATTTATGATCTTGCGTCTATGGCAGGAGAGGAGGCATTTCGCGGGTGAGATATTCCTGGGATATTGCGCTCTCTATTCGATGAAAAGATTTTTTATAGAGTTCCTGCGGGGAGATAACCCGCAGATAATGTTGGGACTTACTATATCGCAGATTATCAGCGTCATTGTCTTTGTGCTTGCCGTTGCAATTTTTACCCAGAAGAAGACAAAATGGAGAATGGGCATCTCAAAGTCGAAGTAACGCCGGAAGATAAAGGTAAACGGCTGGATAAGTTTCTGGTCGAGAAATTCTCGGCGCAGTTCTCGCGTTCCTCCCTTCAGAAGCTCGTCTCCGGAGGAAATGTCATCCTTAACGGAGAGCGGGTCAAGAGTCACCACAAGATAAATTCCGGCGACATTATAGAGGTGACGGTGCCCGAGCGTCAAGAGACCGGGTTAAAACCGGAAGATCTGCCCCTCGACATAGTTTACGAAGACGATGATGTCATCGTGATCGATAAACCCGCCGGCATGGTCGTTCATCCCGCACCGGGAAATTACAGCGGAACCCTTGTCAACGCGCTTCTCGCGCATTACGGCAATCTGTCGAAAGTAGGAGGGGATTTAAAACCGGGAATAGTCCACCGGATCGACAAGGGCACCTCCGGACTTCTTATCGTCGCGAAGACCGACATGGCGCACAGGAACCTCGCGAAACAATTCAAGGACAAATCGATAAGACGCCTTTATATAGCACTTGTGGAAGGCGTGATCGAGCTTGACAACGGCATAATAGATCTTCCTATAGGAAGATCTAGGCGCGACCGGAAGAAGATGGCGGTAGATTTCGTTCAAAGCAAGAATGCCGTGACGCGGTATCATGTTATCGAAAGGTTCAAGGACTCGACGCTTGTCGAAGCCAGTCTCGGAACAGGCAGAACTCATCAGATACGGGTGCACATGGAATATCTCGGCCACCCGCTCATAGGGGACGATAAATACGGGCGAAAGAATGAGTTCTCCCGTCCGGCTCTTCACGCGAAAGTTATCGGTTTCGTCCATCCGGTCACAAATAAATATATGGAATTCGTGAGTGAGTTGCCGGAGGATATGAAAAAATTGATAAATCGTAAACGGTTATGATATCATAGAATATATGGATAAGAAAATTATAGAACCGGTTAAAGGATTATGCGGCGAGATCGCGCTCCCCGGAGATAAGTCTATCTCCCACAGGGCGGTCATGGTCGGAGCTATCTCTAAAGGCCGGACAGAGGTCAGGAACGTCCTGGATTGCGACGATTGCAATTATACGATCACGGCGTTCCGGGATATGGGTATCGATATCCGTAAGGAATACGATCTCACCGTCATAGAGGGCCGCGGCCTCAAAGGGTTACAGAAACCTAAGGCCGGAATAAATGTCGGCGCTTCAGGGACCAGCATGAGGCTTCTAGCCGGCATGCTTACCGGCCAGGATTTCGAATCGGCGCTGAAAGGGGACGGATCTTTGTCGAAAAGGCCTATGGAGAGGATCGTCGAGCCGCTCTCTTTGATGGGCGGAAATATCAGGGCGTCAGCCGGCGGTTTTCCGCCGCTTGTAATCCGGCCTGGCAAGATTACGCCGATAACATACGACATGCCGGTACCGAGCGCGCAGGTCAAGTCCGCGATCCTGCTAGCCGGCCTTTACGCCGATGGCGTGACGAAAGTGTCTGAGAAGTTCAAATCCCGTGACCATACGGAGCGGATGCTCAAGCATTTCGGCGCGGATTTGGCGGTGAAGGACTGCGAGGTCTCCATAAAAGGGTTGAAGGCGGATCTGGCCGGAAGATCTTTCGAAGTGCCGGCCGACATCTCGAGCGCAAGCTTCTTTTTGGTCGGTGCCGTCATATCCCAGGATTCGCGAGTCACGCTGAAGGGCGTCGGCATAAATCCTACGAGGGCCGGGATACTGGAGATATTGGCCCGGATGGGCGCCAAGGTCATGGTCTCCGGCAAGAAAAGTTCTTTTGAGCCATTTGGCGACATAACGGCGCAATCCTCCGCGACCAAAGGTATAATTATAGAAGAGAAGATGATACCCGCCATAATAGACGAGCTTCCGATAATCTTCGTTCTGGCATCGGTATCGCAGGGGAAGACGGTGATAAAGGGGGCGGGAGAGTTGAGAGTAAAAGAGACGGACAGGATAAGTTCGATGAGAGAAAATTTATTACGCATGGGCGGCCGGATAGATATTAAGGAAGACGATATTATAATAGAGGGCGTAAAAGAGCTGCGCGGCGCTTCCCTTAAGAGTTTCAACGACCACAGGACGTGTATGTCGATGTCTATAGCTGCCCTCGCGGCAAAGGGCGCCAGCACTATCGATGATGTCGCGTGCGTAAGTAAATCATTCCCCGAATTCTTTGATATCCTGGAAAGGCGCCTTATATGCTGATGCGGATAGATACGATCCTGTTTAATTTTGTGAACCATACCTGTTCAAACAGGATATTCGACGTTCTTATGCCGATATTGACATGGCTGGCCCACGGCATATTCCTGTGCCTGCTCGCTCTTTTAATGATATTGGGCGCCGAAGGCAGGAAGAAGATATGCGGTATCTTACTTCTGGCAGGCATCACCGCAAGTTATTATATCTCATCATTTTTAAAATATATTGTGGCTAGGCCGAGACCATTTATTCTTATACCCGACGCTCATGCTATGGCAATCGAAAACAGCTCCTCGTTTCCATCGACCCATACGATTATGGCATTCATGGCGGCATTCATCCTGACTAAATATTTTAAAAAAGGCCCCTTGTTTTTTACGCTCGCAGCGCTCGTAGGATTTTCGAGAGTATATATCGGAGTCCATTTCGTCTCGGATGTCCTGGCCGGGGCCGCGATAGGGACTCTGATCGGCTACCTCCTCGTAAAAGTCTCGAAGAGCCTCGACTCGTCCGTCTGAAATCTGCATAAAATTTTTTCGGCTTCACCCTCAGGCGTAACTTTTGGGTGTTGCCTTTCGCTCGTCGCAAATTGGCATTAGGCATGCCAATTTGCTGTGATAAAATTTTGATGGCCTCGCAACCATGACTATAAATAGCTATGATAAGGTTTGCTCGGCTTTCTATATCGCCATAAGGTATCAAAATTTTATAACATTCGCTTGCGGCAATCACCCAAAAGTTCCGCCTGCGGTGAGAGGCAAAGGAAATTTTTATGGGTGGCGCGGGGTCCAGCCTTTACGCGCGCACAAGCAGCCTATGGGATGGGGGTGCCGCCCGATAGGATTACCACCTTCAAAGAGAAGGCTACCTAACTTAAAGAATACGGGGGTAATCCTGGCGGCATACAGACATACCACGATTATTACGTATTGATAATGAACCCCATACCTGCGCGGAGCACGTAAAGGCGACCCCGCGACAGGACCCGTAAAAATTATAACGCGG
>Ga0265297_10012357_pt1 | contig 10264 bp, 7 predicted proteins | sample Munlanlwell13791_FD_192502 | JGI IMG/M metagenome (GOLD analysis project Ga0265297, IMG submission 192502) | Leachate microbial communities from a municipal landfill in Southern Ontario, Canada - Leachate well 137-91 | ecosystem: Engineered > Solid waste > Landfill > Unclassified | place...
TGCAAAAAGAGGGGCAGGCTTTGCGCGTCGACCTTACTATTTCTTTGGCGAGATACGTGGCTTCGCATTACGCCGAATTGGCGTTCCCGTTCCGCCGGTACCAGATAGGAAAGGTCTATCGCGGCGAAAGGCCGCAAAAGGGAAGATATCGCGAATTTTACCAATGCGATATCGATATCATCGGCGACGGCCAGCTTAGCTTGATGAACGACGCCGAGATCCCGAGCGTGATCTGCGCTGTTTTTAACAACCTCGGTTTCGGCCCTTTTACGATCAGGATCAATAATCGCAAGATATTGAAAGGATTTTTCAATTCTCTCGGGATAGCCGGAGCGCGCCAAGCCGAAGTTCTGCGGATAGTCGATAAGCTGGAAAAGATAGGACAAGATGCCGCCCGGGATGAATTGGCCGAGTTTGGAATTCCGGCTGAAGACATATCAAAAATATTCGCCTTCATCGGTATCTCCGGAAAGAACCAGGAGATCATCGATCAGCTGAGAAAGACGGGGATAGAAAATGATGATTTTACAGAAGGAGTGAGGGAGCTCGAAGAGGTCTCCGCGGCCGTTCTTCGTTTCGGAGTGCCGCAAGAGAATTTGGCCATAGATCTCAAGATAGCCCGGGGATTGGATTATTATACCGGCACGGTTTACGAAACATTTTTGAACGATCATCCCGATCTGGGCAGCATTTGCTCCGGCGGCAGGTACGACAATCTGGCTGATTCCTATACGAGCAGGAGCCTTCCCGGAGTGGGGATATCGATCGGGTTTACAAGGCTTTTTTCCAAGCTTTTGGAAAAAGGGATCATCAAACCGGAAGGGTCCACTTTGGCTCAAGCGCTTATCATACCGATGGACGGACAGATGGATAAAGCGATCGAAGCTTCGGCGGCCCTCCGCAAAAAAGGGATATCTTCCGCTGTTTATTTTGAGCAGGCCAAAACCGCCAAGGCCTTCAAGTATGCCAATCGTTTGGGAGTTCCCTTCGCGATGATCATCGGAGAGAACGAAGCGAAAGAAGGAAAGGTATCTTTAAAGGATATGGCAAGCGGCGAGCAGGAATTGGTTTCTTTGGAGGAGGCCGCAGAAAAGATAGAAGAAAAAAGCAATAATAAAAAATGAAGATCCCTCCGATCTGCTTTTTTATGATCATCCCGGCTTTGCTGGGATCTTTTTTTGGGATATTTTTATATTTTAAAAACATAAAGGAGCAGCCGGTTCAGGAGGAAGGAAAGATCTTTGGCATGGTGGTACCCCATCATCTTTTGGCCGCCGAACTGATCGACCAGGCTTTTTCGGAATTTAGTTCGGAAGATCCTTCGACGGTTATCTTGCTTTCTCCGAACCATTTTTTGGCTGGCCGCGGCAATGCCATCTCGACTTTGTCCGATTGGAAAACGCCGGACGGGATCTTGGAGCCGGACAAGGAGCTGATACAGGAATTGTCGAAAGAGCGAATTGTGAACATAAGCGGCGGCCCGTTCAAAGAGGAGCATGGCATTTTCAATATAACGCCTTTTATCAAGAAATATTTTCCTTCGGCCCGCGTGGTGCCGATAATAATAAAAGATCATGCTTCTAAAGAAGAATGCGAAAAGATCGCGAAAGCCATTTCATCGAGATCGAACGGAAAAACGCTGGTCATCGCCTCTTTGGATTTTTCGCATTATCTTCCAAACAGGCTTGCCCGATTCCATGACGCGAAAGCCATAGAAGCGTTATCCAATTTAGATCTGGCAAGAGCGGACTTTGTTGATGTTGATTCCCCCAAAACATTGAGGGTTTTTATTAATATAATGAAAGATCAGGGCGCCGGCCGTTTTGAGATGATAGCGAATTCCAATTCGGGAGAGATCGCCGGTTTGGAACTTGCCCAGGAAACGACCAGCTATATAATCGGCTATTTTAAAAAAGGCGAGAAGATCAAAAACGGGAATATAACACTGTCTTTTTTTGGCAGTCTTTCGGCCGCGAACGTTTCTTTGGAGAAGAATCCTTTCGCCGGCAACGAAAGGATCTTTTTGGGGAACGATCTGGCCGTCGCAGACCTCAGGACAGAAGCAGGCTCCAGCACAGTTTTTTTATTAAGAAAAGGGATCAGTTTTTTTGACATTTCTCGCGGAGCAGGACCTGTTTCGGCCGGCGAAGGGATGGAAGGATTTTTGGAAGATAAAAAGATCGGTCATTTCGGCGGGAGCAAGGGGTCTGTCATTGAAGAGGCGAACGGGAAAAAGATAGGTTTGGCCGATCTTGACGGAGCGGACGCTGAAAGTTCTTTGAAGGAGCTGAGAGGCTTGGCCGAAGAAACGGAATTTTTGTTCGTTTACGCGGACCGGGTTTCGTCCGATAACGCCCGTTCGGCCATCGATGCCGGAGCGGATGCGGTTTTTGGGACCGGCGGAGATAAGATCGGGGCGATAGATGTTTATAAAGGCAAACCCATATTCTACGATCTCGGCGGTTTATTTTTAAAAAAAGAAAGCGCAGGGATGTTCGCCGGCGTTTTGATAAGCGAAGAGCATATCGATTATAATATTTTCTTTTTGAAGGAGGCTGGGGATATCTCCTCATTAACCGAAGAGGGGGAAAATGGTACAATTTTAAGAGTATTGATCGGCAGCCCGGATATCCCGGAAAAAATGAAAGAGGATATCCTTATAAGTAAAAAAATAAGAGTAAAAATATAAATATGCCATCAAAAAAAGTTGTTTATCTTACCGCCTCCCTTGCGGTTTTTTTATTGGCGGCGGTCATAAGTTATTTTTGGGTAAGTTCCATTTTCAACGCCGGGAAAAATTCGGCGGAAAACGGAATAATAAACAACGGGACGAGTTCCGCCCAAACGATCAAGGAAAAGGACCCGAACGCTATTGATGAAATTTCTTGGATGGAGCCGGAAAAAATAGAAGACTTCCAGTCGTTCAGCGATGGAGGCTCATCGGAAACCTATAAGGTGGGAGAGATCACCGGCGGATTGTATAAAGGAGGGGAGATGATCTTGTCCATACAGCCGTTTTACATCGGAGCTTCGGTCTTCCATCTTATTAAGAAAGATGGAGATCTTTATTTATTGAGCCGATATTCCGACTATGAACCTTTTTCCGAAGAAACCAGCGTTCAGATCGTTATTGATCCTTACTCTACCGTCCCCGCCTTGGATTTTCCCGAAGAGATCAGCGGTCCGGCAGAAAGGCAGACTTTAAAAAAGACAGATCAGTACCCCACTATTTTTAGCAAGGAAGGGCTTGAAAAAGTTTTTACAAGCGATAAGTTCGGCGATGTTTATACGAATGACGGCGATAAGCCCGAGGAATACAATCTAAGATCGAACGCTTTTTATATCAGGTCGCCGGACAGCTTGGTCCAGACATATTATTATGAGCCGGATTTTCTTGCGGACGGCGTGCCCGATATAACCTGGTCTGGCGGAAAGAAGAATGATGGGATATACGAGTATGAAAAACCTTATGCCCAGTATTATTATGCTTCGTTGCTGGACGATAAGGATATCAGCGAATATTTGGAAGAGACCGGAGAAAGCTCCAAGGGAGACGCCATCTACGAGATAAAAGATCCCGATAACGAAGCTTCCGATGAATTGGCATTCTATGAGGAATATTGCCATGATTTCGATCCGTGCCCCATCTCGTACGATGAATTTTTGGCGAGCCATCCGATAATTTATTACGTGGATCCTTTTAACAGACTGATCGAAATGAAGAGAGAGGAGTTTATTCCCCAGCAGATGGCCGAGATGGCCAAACCCGCCATCTATCTTTATCCGGAGGAAAAACAAACTATCTCCGTTGAACTGGATCTGAAGAACGGCTACCTCAGCAAATCCGATCCCGATTACGGTAACGGCTGGCTGATCGAATCCGACAGCAGCGGCAACATAGTCGATCCGGTTTCCGGGAAAAGCTATCCCTATCTGTTTTGGGAATCGCAAAGTGATGCCAGCTCGTTAAATTCGGACAAAGGATTCGTCGTCAAAAAAGAAGATGTCGGCGGATTTTTGTCCGACAAGCTAGGCCAGCTGGGATTGAACGGAAAAGAAAAAGCGGATTTTATGGAATTCTGGGAGCCGAAGATGCAGGACTCCCCTTGGTATTTTGTTACGTTCTACGGCAACGAACAGATGGACGCGGTTGCTCCTTTGACCATAAGCCCGAAGCCCGATACGGTCATCAGGGTCCTCATGGAATACAGGCCGCTTGAAGAGCCTATTCCGGTCAAAAGTTATGACCTTGGGAACACCCCGGAAAGAAATGGATTCACGGTAATAGAGTGGGGCGGGGTAATCAGATAAGATCGATCCATGGCAAAAGAAACGAAAAATTTTGGAGGAAAAATAAAAAGGCCGGGCAGTACGAAAGGAGGCGGTTTTGGCTATTTATATCTGCTGGCTTCGGCTGTCTTGCTGACAGGGATCATCGCGACGGTATATGTTTTTTTTGCCGTTAAGAACAACAGCGAAAAATATTTGCTTGCCAGAAACGATACTTTGGCCCGATTGATAGATGTCGAAGCGCTCAAAAGCTTGAGCGGTTCCGAAGGCGATCTTGGCAACCCGAATTATCTTAAGATCAAAGATCAGCTGCGAAAGGTTTTATCCGTCAATCCCGACGTAAAATTCATTTATTTGACCGGGATGAGGGATGGGAAGGTTTTCTTTTTCGTTGATTCCGAATCTCCTGATTCGGAAAATTATTCTCCTCCCGGCCAAAAATATCCGGAGGCAAGTAAAAATTTTATAGGCGCTTTTTCTTCAAGCAGTTCCATAATAGAGGGAGTTTTTACTGACAGGTGGGGAACATGGCTTTCCGCCCTTACGCCGATCGCGGACCCCGCCAGCGGGAGAACGGTCGCTTTGGCGGGGATGGATGTTAGCGCAAGCAGCCATATAAGGGAGCTGGTCATCTACTCGTCCTTGCCGGCATTGGTTACCTTATTCCTGCTTATCATCATAGGAGCTTATTTTTTCAAAAGGAGAAAAGAGATCGGCCAACTGACCTTGAAATCGGAACTGGTTTCCATGGCCGCCCATGAAATACGTTCGCCGCTGACCAGCATAGTTTGGGGGATGGAAGGATCCCTGGCCAACTTAATGGGAAGGATACCCCAGTCGGACATAGAGACTTTGCAGATCGTCCAGATCAGCTGCCGCAATCTTTTAAAGACGGTCAACGATTTCCTTGATCTGTACTCCTTGGAAAATCCAAGGACAAAAGTTGAAATTAAGAGGACGGAGATGATGAACGTGTTCCAGGAGGTCATTGAAAATTCAAAATTAAATGCAATGGAAAAGGGCGTTGATCTTGAAGTGAGGTCGGACAATGAGCTTGTTTACATTCCCGGGGACAGGGAAAAGCTTAAACGGTTGTTCATCAATTTGCTTTCGAACGCGATAAAATATTCCAACCCGAATTCCGCAGTGATATTGTCGTGCAAAGAGAAGGACAGCAGCTATGTTTTTAGCGTATCCGACAGCGGAATAGGCGTTCCCGTCCAGGACCAAAAAAAGATATTCGAAGGCTTCTACCGGTCGGAAAACGCCAGGAATTCTTTAGCTCAAGGAACCGGGCTTGGACTGTATTATGCCAGGCAGGTAGTGGGTTTGCATAAGGGAAAAATATGGCTTGAATCGGAGGAAGGGAAAGGCTCTGTTTTTTTCGTTGAGCTGAATAAATCATCCCAGGCCTAAGGCTGACTGCCGGATCGATATTTATGAAGAAGACGATAGAACTTTTAAGGGAGAACATCGAATATGATCTCAAATTCAGCAGCCGGGCCCGGCGGATGCGGCTGGTTATCTACGGCGACGGCGATCTTGTGGCAGTCGCGCCCGACGGCATAAACCCTGCCGTCGTAGAGCGTTTTATCTTCAATAACGCGCAGTGGATAGTCGGCAAACTGAAAAAGTTCAAAGGCGTTAGAGGAAATTTTTTCAAAAAAGGAGGAAGAAGCGACTATCTCCGATATAAAGACCAGGCCGCCGCGATCGCCAAAGAGAGGGTAAATTATTTTAACGGATTTTACGGTTTTAAAGTGGGGAACATAACCATCCGCGACCAAAAGACCCGATGGGGAAGCTGTTCCAGAAGGGGCAATCTTAATTTTAATTACAGAATAGCTTTTTTGCCCTTGCGAGTTTTAGATTATGTCATTGTCCATGAACTTTGCCATCTTAAAGAATTCAATCATTCCCAAAAATTTTGGGACCTTGTGGCCAAGGCGATGCCTGAACATGCCAAGATCCGGAAGGAACTTAAGCCGGGGGGAGAGGCATAGGAACAGGCGGTCCGCCTTTCCCGCCAGGCCGTTTTTTTGTAAAATAAAAATATGACGATCTTTTTCCAAGGACCAGCCCGTAAAAGAATTTTTTTCAGCATGGCCGTTATTGCGGTTCTTTTTGTTATATTCTCTCCATCGCCCTCTTTTGCTTTCGTTCCGAGCAATATTACCGATTGCTACGTCAAAGATCTCCATTCGAATATAACGGTCCAAAAGGACTCTTCTCTTTTGATAGAAGAGGAAATAACGGTCGATTGCGGCGATCTTCCGGACAAACATGGGATAACCAGGACCGTCGCCGAGCAGATCGCCGTGAAGGGGGAAAAGATCAATACGCCGGTGAAATTGGTCAGTATAAGGGAGGCTGACGGCAGCCCCGTGCCGTATTTGGCCAAAAGCGATAATTTCAAACACACGGTCTCTTGGGAGATAGGAGACCAGAAAAAAACCTTCACGGGAGAAAAAGAATATACGATCATCTATTCCGTCCGGAACGCCATCCGTTCCGGCGGTTCGGAGGGCGACGAGTTCTACTGGAATTTGAGCGGCGATCTTTGGGATATTGCGATCGATGATTTCTCCGCCGATATCAGCTTTCCTCCCGAGGCCGACAGGAACAGCGGGAAGGTTTATTTATACGGAAGTTCCGACCCGGGCAGCGGAGATCGGATAAAATACAACTGGACCGGAGACAACACTCTTAATTTTTTATATGAAGGAGATATCTTGCCCGGCCGAGGCGTCGCTGCTTCAGTGGCCTTCCCTAAAAATATTTTTAAGATATACGAACCGTCCTTTATCGAAAAATATTGGGAGGTTCTTTGGTTCCTTTTGCCGACATCGGTCTTTCTCCTCTGCTATTTGCTTTGGGAAAAGTATGGCAGGGACCCGAAAGTGAACAAAACCGTTTCCCCGGAATTCGGAGCTCCCGAAGGACTTACGCCGATAGAGGTCGGAACGCTTGAAAGCATCGGCGACTTCAAAGGTCCTTTCATATCGGCCGCGATCGTCGATCTGGCCGTAAAAAAATATATGATCATAGAGGAGATCGACCGGAAGTGGTACGCCGGCGGCAAGGATTTTAAGCTTAAAAAGAACCGGCCGGAGGAGGATTTCTTAATGCTGTCCCTGCCGGAAAAGACCCTGACGGAAAAAATGTTCAGGGAAAGAAGAGAGATATTTTTGTCTTTGCTCAATGACAGATTTTATAAGGATATTCCGGAAATAAAAAGAGCAGTGGCCTCCGATCTGGCCCTGAGGAATTTGATGACGCAAACCGGATCGACGCTGAAGATAGCCTTTGTTGCCGCCGCTTGCGTCCTTTTCTTCGCCGGATTTTTCCTTTTTATGGCGCTTGGATCGACAGCGGTCGCCATATCGGTGATCCTTTCGGTCTTTACTTTCATCATTTTCGGTTTTTTCATGCCTAAACGTACTCCGAAAGGAGCAGAGCTTCATTGGAGGATCAAGGGCCTTAGGATGTGTGTTGAAGATCCTGGTAAATACAGCCAGCAGATATTGGAGAAAGAAGGTATTTTTGAAAGGTTGCTTCCTTATGCGATGCTTTTTGGAACGGAGGATGTTTGGATCAGGAAAATGGAGGAAATATACGGGCAGGATTATTTCCAAAGATACAGCCCTTCTTGGTATTCCGGATCATCGGGAGGTTTTAACGCGGATGCCTTCATTGAACGGATGAAAGTTTTGTCGGTCGGCATAGCGGCCAGCACGGGAACCGATCCCGGTTAAGAAGAAAAGGGCGGTTTAATTTTTATTAAATAGGCGCGGCGAAACCTGCGCATAATTGACGGAATTTTATGGAAAAAATATTGTCGTTGGTGGACCAGCATAATAAATGGCGGAGCAGCTGCATTAACCTGATCGCTTCGGAAAACGTAATGTCCCCGGCTTGCGAAAAATTGTATTCTTCCGATCTTATGCATCGTTACGCCGAGGGAGTCCCGCATAAGCGTTATTATCGCGGACTGGAATATATCGATCAGATCGAGGATCTTGCCCAGGAAGAATTTAAAAAGCATTTTGGCGCCAATTTTTGCGATATCCGGCCGATATCGGGAACGATCGCCAATTACGCGGCGTTCGCGGCGATCTCGGAGCGCGGCGACAAGATCTTGTCGCTTGGGATCGAACACGGGTCCCATGTCTCCCACGAAAAAGCCGGGGCGGCGGGAACCTTGGGATTGGAAGTCGATTCTTTAATATATAACGATGATTGTACGATGAACGCGGAAAGGTCTTGCGCGAAAATTTTGGAAACAAAACCAAGGTTTATAGTGATCGGCGGTTCGGTGATCTTGTTCCCGCAGCCGGTAAAAGAATTGCGCGAGGCGTGCGACAAGGTCGGCGCCAAGATAATTTATGATGCGGCCCATGTTTTAGGATTGATCGCGGCGGGACTGTTCCAGGATCCGTTGCGCGAAGGGGCGGATATTATCACAACTTCGACGCATAAGACATTTCCCGGTCCGCAAGGGGGAATGATCTTGGGGAATGTCGATGAGGCTACCGCAAAAAAGATCCAATCGGCGGTATTCCCGCGATTTTCTTCCAATCACCATTTGCACCGCATGCCCGCTTTATACGGCGCTTTGCGCGAGATGCAAGAATTCGGGAAAGACTATGCCGCACAGATAGTAGGCAATGCTCAGGCGCTGGCCCAGGAGCTGCATAATTGCGGTTTTAATGTCTTGGCCAAAGATATCGGTTTTACCCGGTCGCATCAGGTGCTGGTGAATTGCGGCGAACCGGGATCCGGAGGCATAGCCGCCGAAAAATTGGAGCAAGCCAATATTATTTTGAATAAGAACATTATCCCGGGAGACGGCATCAACCCCAAGAATCCCCGAGGCATCCGCATCGGCGTCCAGGAGATGACGCGTTTCGGGATGAAAGAACCGGAGATGAAGCAGATAGCGAAATTTATAAAAGAGGTCGTTCTTGACGGCCGCGATCCCAAGGAGGTAGGCAAAGAAGTTTCCGATTTCCGCAAGAACTACCAAACAGCGAGGTATTGTTTCTAAAATAGTCCATTAAGGATATTTCAAAAATCGCCCCGCAAGCGTGCGGGGCGGTTTTTTGTTCGGATGGGTCCGGCTTCCTTTTTTACGCCGTCTTTTTTCAAAAAAAGAGGGCCAGTTTTTTAATGTTGCTGGCCCAGGAAGGCGGAAAATATTAGTAAAAGAGCGAATATCGCTGCCATCACGAAAGGCAGAGACAGGTCAAAATATTTCCAGTCCTTCCATTTTCTCAGATACTTCAAAACCTTTTCCAAGATAATGCTTTCTTGGATCTTTTTTACCATATCCGCCGCTATCCGTACGCTTTTCATTTCCGACATTTTTTGAGCCTCCTGATGTTTTCCTTAGAATAATTTATTGCGGCCGGTTTTGTCAAATTTTGGCCCTTCAGCTTTTTAAGAGAGCCTTTTTATTGAAAAAGATATTTACTTAAAATCCCTGTTTTTTGCTATAATGGGGGCAGGTCGGATAATCAGTAAATTTTAATATTTGAACAATAAATATGGAACAAGAGATCCAAGAAACAAAAAAAGCGGAATTCGCGCCGAAGATCTTTATCGCGATCGTTGTTTTGGCGGGGATATTTTTGGCTATCAAGGCAGCGGATGTTTTCGTAGCTTACGAAGGGCTGGCGAAGAACGCCGCTAAAGAGATCGCGGTCAGCGCAAGCGGCCAAGCTTTCATCGTTCCCGATGTCGCGCTGGTCCGGTTGGGCGTAACGACGGAAGGAGACGACATAGCGAAGATCACTTCGGAGAACACGGACAAAATGAACAAGATCATCGAAGAAGTGAAGGCGTCGGGAGTGGAAGAAAAAGATATAAAAACGGTGAATTACAGCCTGTCCCCCAGATACGATTACGTCAGAGGGACGAGAGTATCCAAGGGCTATACTCTGAGCCAGCAAATATCCATAAAAGTGAGGGATTA
>Ga0265297_10012358_pt1 | contig 10263 bp, 4 predicted proteins | sample Munlanlwell13791_FD_192502 | JGI IMG/M metagenome (GOLD analysis project Ga0265297, IMG submission 192502) | Leachate microbial communities from a municipal landfill in Southern Ontario, Canada - Leachate well 137-91 | ecosystem: Engineered > Solid waste > Landfill > Unclassified | place...
TTTATCGGTGGATGCAACTCTTAGGTGATATGGGGTGCTCTCTTTAAGTCCAGAGATAATAACTAGATGGGAGGTAGTTAGTGTTGGATCTGGGTTGGTTTTAAAGTTGTAGTCATCACCGGATATACCTTCGGAGTATTCTACTTGGGAGGTGGCTGGTTCATCGGTTTTCCAACTTACTACGATCTGGGCTTCGTCAGTGTTACCGAGACCAACGTTAGAGGTTTCGATAGTGACATCAGTGATCTTTGGTGGACGGGTATCGAGAGGTGTAGTAAGATTACTGACAGCGGAAACAGCCTCATTACCAAATTGATCCCTGCTCGAAGCTTGAAATCTATATATGCTTTGATCTGATAAATTGCTAATAACAAACTCATGACTTGTCATAAATTCAGACCTGGCAACGTTTTTTGTGTCGCCTGTATCGGATGAGTAGGAAACCGAAGCCGAGGTCGGCACATTTGTGGTCCAGACAACCCTAACTGTCGTGGTTACTTCGCTCGGCATTGATTCAAAACGAAAATTATCTATCCTGGGCTTAGCTAAAGTAGAAAACGCATGACCAGTTGAAGACAACTCATTTCCATCTGCATCACTAATCTTTATTTTCAGCTGGTATGTAATCCCATCAGATAAATCTTTTATACGAATGGTGTGTTTAGTTGTACTTCCGCTGGAATCATCATTTATTACATTACCGTAATCAGTCGTTGCGCCGTATTCGATTACTGAACTTGAAGCCTTGTTGGTTTCAAAACTCAATATGGCTGATTCGGTCGTAATATCTGAAAATGTCACGTTTGATAGGGCAGGTGCGGCTCCAGTCGTAAATGCGTATTGATTGGAGTACCCTGAACTACTACTATAATCCCGTAAATCACCTGAGTCCAAGCTTTGGACACGATAATAATATAATGTACCAGGTGAAAGGCCAGTTATTTTTACTTTATGATCAAGGGTTTCATCGCGCTGACCGAAGCTTGATCCATACGCCACAGTCGTTCCATACTCGACAAACGAATCTGAATTCCGATTTGTTTTCCATTCAATTTCCACACTTGTTGCCCCCGCTGTATAGCTTGGTTCCGTAGTCAAAGTCGGCGGAGTGGTATATTTACCCGTTGGCCTTTTTGAAACTGTGCCCTCAGAGCCAGGATCGGCTGAGGTCGCCCCAGCATTGTCTTTTGCATAGACCTTATAATAGTATGTTATGTCTTGGGATAATTCCGAATCAAGATATCCAGTTGAACTAACCGTGCCAATTGGATTAAAACTAGAATTATCAACTGACCTTTCTATATTATATTGACTCACACTTCCACCCGATGACGGGCTTGACCAAGTAATCGTTAGGCGAAAATCACTTGTAGCTCGGTTAGAGCTGTCAACGATACCGATATTTTGAGGTAATCCTGGTGCGGTAGTCTGGCAATAAAAATCAGCGGACGTGTAAATATTGTAGCTGACATTACCGGCCTCATCCTCGGCTACGATATAGAAAGTATTTTTACCCTGCTGGGTGGCAAACGAGCTAGCAGAAAGTGACGCACCAGTTGTCGTACTGTGATTGCTCTCTGTTGGCAGGGAATTTATAGAATAATGATATTGCTTAATAGAACCGTTATACGAAGCAGGCAAAGACCAAGAAAAGGAAAATGAATTTGTAGCCGCAGGAGCTTCAACCGATGTGGCTGGCAATATTACTAAGTCCTGTGGGGCCGTAGGGGCACTTCCGGCATAATAAAAAGTTACCTGAATTGACGCAGAAGCATTGGTAGCAACATCAACAGCCCTTAAATAAAATAAATTTGCTCCTTCTTGGTAGGCAATGTCAGCTAAGTTTACCGATGGACCGCTGACGATCTCGGACCAATCGGAAAAATCACCGGATGAAGCCCCACTTTTATATTGGTAGCCGCTAATTCCAGATCCCGTATCCGGAGCACCCGGATCGGTCGCAACATAATCGCCAGATGTCGGCCAAATGAAATTATATGAATTTACTGAAGTATAACCCGAAGGCGAAACTGAAATAATGCCCGGAGGATTAGGGTTCGTGGCATCATACTTATAAGTAAAAAGTGTATAAACGGAGGTGTCTGCATCTGTAAAAAGATTTTCTCCCACATCTATGGCTCGGACTCTAATATAATAAGTATTCCCATCAACGATGGCACTTCCAAGAGTTTCTCCAAGTGTGAGCGTTAAAGAGATGCCCGTGGCAATAAAAGGACAGGTCGTATTCTCCGACTGACTGGTCCCCAATATACCCTTGTCATTTTCCGGATCAGCAATATTACTTGTCCCAAAATATAAGCAGTAACCCATAATGCCCAAACCGGCGGGCTGATCATCGACTCCCGCCTCCCATTCCAAAGTTACGGCAGAATATTTCGACCAATTATCGGAAGTGATATTATTGACACCATTTTTTAACGTCATAGCAGAGGCATTGGTTGTCGGATCAATACCATCAGGATTATAGGTTAGAGATATTGAATTTAATATTACTTGTTGCCCGCCGTCGCTAAATAAATACGCCTTCCATTTAAAATTAGCGGTTCCGGGTGAAAATGTCTTAACGTGAGCGTTGACATCGGTGGCTGTATTGTATTGCGAAGCCCCCGCTTCAGCCCAGGCGGTTCCGTTCCAGAAATACCAGGTAGATCCGTCGTCATTTGAAAGCTGATAATATATTTCGCCACCATTTTTGGTAGCTGATTCAGAAAAAGTCAGCCAATTGGCAAAAGGCGAAGGATCGTATGCAGAATTGGGCACAATTGTAGGTATATTTTCAGAGTAACGCTGTCCGATAAAGATAACGCCATAACCGGAAGTGCCGACCACTAATTTACCGCCTGCGACATATTTAACCTCGGAAACCTCACGACTGACTAATGCCGGAGATGAAGTGTTGGTCAAGATCTCCCCAATGGTCGGATCAGCCGTTAAAACTCCATCGAGACGAGTTATTTGACCATCCTCGGGTGATGCGTAATTTTGGGCCACATAAAGACGAGCGTTGTCCGGATCATAAGATGTACCAAGAACCTTTTCCGGAGTGAATGTGGGAAGTGATGTATTAAACAGTTCAACTTCTGTTAGGAGAAAACTGCTGTAATAGGCAGTCACCATTATTCTAAAATAGCGAGCAGTGACTTCGTCAAAAGATAAATCATTTACCAAACTTGCATTATCGGTTCTGCTTGCAACGGTATTAACCGTACCGCCATCGAACATTGAAGCATGAACTCTCATTTCAGACACAATTAAATTAGTAGAAACATTGGCCGTCACGTAAATGCGAATTGATTTGGCCGTGACTGGTGTAAAAGTCGTCGCGTTTGCACAAAGAGTATTGTCAGTCACAGTTGCTTGAGTAGTCATGCCGGTTTCAAACATAGAAGAAAAAGCTTCAAATTCGTCGATTCTTGTGCCGTTTACATCTGCCGGAGCACCCGATTGAGTGACATAGAGTCGTAAATAGCGAGCGCTAACAGTTGAATCAAACGCTACCCTAACCGTGTTTGTAGTAACTCCCGTCTGGCTGTTGCCTGTTGTCCAGTCGACATCATTTGTGCTATATTGAACTTCAAAATCTTTTGTGCTGTAACCGGAAGAGTTCAACCAGTGTGCTCCGGCAACATCTTGAGTTGAACCAAGATCAATTTTTAACCATTGTGGCGCTGTGTTTGTAGCTTCATTTGAAATCCACTGGGTCGCCAAATCGTTGTCGATAGTTCGACTGGCTGCATAAGTAGTTAATGTTGACGAAGCCGTAGCTGTTTTCCCTGCCGTTATGTCGGCGCTAGTAGCGGTTGTGCTGGTTTGAACTTGATAATCTTTAGCTGAATTGGTGCTTGTGGTATGAAAAAGCATATCAACACCACCAAATGTTTGATCAGTAGCATAACTGGCCTCCAGCATTGCCGGTCCTCGACTCGTAGCATAAGACGAATAGAAATAGGTACCTAAATTACTATCATTAGCTTTCGTGGGATCATTGGTCGCCCCGTTCTGCCAAGGCGAACCTATCATTGTAGCGGTTGTGGCAATGTTAGCCGAAGTACCTTGAGTTGATGTTTGGATAGAAAAATTTTTCGAAGAATAAGCAGTGGAATTGTAAAAAAATTGTTTAATTTTGTCAAAAGTCTTATTTGAGCCCAAATCATACTCCAGCCAATCGTATTTAGAATTGTGTTGAGGGTAATAATAAGTGCCCATATTGCCGTCAACTGTGTTGGCTCCGGTTGTAGTCAGACGACCTTGAGCAGTAGCGCCTGTTATCAGATTTGAGCCATTGGCTGTCTTGGGTATCTCTACCATTGTACCGGAAGCCGCTGTGGCTTGGTTTTCTTGAATAATATTAATACCGTCATTCGTCGCCATATAAATAGTATTGTCGCCGGCGCGCGCCGATGAAGTACCACTTGAAACAGAAATATCAGTTATACCTTGATAAGTCGGGTTAGGCCCGTGGGCAGGAGTATAGTCATTGCCATAATCAGCACTATTCTGCTGGTATGTCCAACCGGGATATACTTGGATAGCGTCATATTTCGCTAAAATACTACCACTAGTTCGACTGTTAGACATGTTGTAATAAAGATCTCCGCCATCCGAGAGCGCAACCGAGTTACAAGTCCAGCCGGCAGTAGTGGCCTCCACTATTTGAGGCGTAACCAAGTCGTTTTTAATTAAGTTAACGGTATTGCTCAAAGCCACAGCGATATAAAGTGCACCACCAATGTATTTGGCATCAAGTTTTACAACATTATTATTAGTTATAGCCGGCGTTGTCGCAGTTGAATATCGGAGTGAAGGCATGGCCATGTCGCCTGAAATTGTTGAAATCTGCCAACGCCATATACCGACAGCACTTTTGCCGGCGTACAGATAGTCATTGGCTACCGTGATTGAAGTGAATCCGCCCGCATAAGTTATAAAACCGATTTGATCGTTACTTGATTGGCTTATAACATCTATTCCTGACGAAGTTGCAATGTAATAATTTATATCGTCAGTGGCAATATCGAGGATGGTATCATTATGTAATTTGCCATTTGCCAAATTAAAATTATCTGTCGTGTTATTGGCCTTTAATTGTAAGTTGTTATTCGACGATTCAATATATCCGCTATCGTATGTGTAATTAGCCGGTGTTTCAAAAGTCCATGTGTTCTCCGACGCCTTCGCATAACGGTCCTTTGAGATTGGTAGAAAAATGTTGAAGAGTACGAAAAAGAGAGTGGTTACAAGCACCAAAAAAACCAGCAATTTATTCCTGTTTCGCATCATTCCCTCCCTCACTATATTAAATATATTTTAACAAAAAAAAGAACCGGCTGTCTAGTTCTTTTCCAACATTCTCTCCCTTGATATATCTAATCTATTTACTCAGTAAGTACCTCATAACCGAAAACGAAAGTCGCATCCGCTTTCCAATATACCTTCAGCGTGTTCTACAACAATTTTATTCCAGTATAGCTTTTATTCTTCGGATGCCTGCTGACGATGATTGCTCTTTTTTAATTTTGAAGTGTCCAAGATCGCCCGTTCTTCCTACATGCGGTCCACCGCAAATCTCCCGACTGAAAGGAGGTTCTGAGCTCGTCGAAGAATTTCCAATCGTATAAACCTTAACTTTTTTTCCATATTTATCACTAAAAGTGCCGTGAGCTCCAGATTTTTGCGCTTCTTCCAGACTCATCTCCAAGACTGTCACCGGCAAATCTTTTTCAATTTGTTCGTTTACAATATCTTCAACTTCTTTTATCTGCTCGGGTGTCATCTTCTCCGGCCAATTAAAATCAAAACGCAATCTTTCGGCAGTTATGTTCGAGCCTTTTTGCTCTACCTCACTCCCCAAAACCTTCTTTAGAGCAACCAACACTAGATGAGCTGTAGTATGAAGTTTTTTGGTCGCATCAGATGCATCAGCAAGCCCACCTTTGAACATCCCTGCAGAAGCAGTACGAGAAAAATCTTTAAATTTATTTTCAGCTTCTGTATAGCCCTTAATATAGTCTCCCCAAATAATTCTGATATTTGGTTTATCGCTCAATTTTTTCCAAAAAGATTCCTTTGGGAACCTCATTGTATTCCATAAATTATATGCAAATTTACCTGCAATAACACTGATATTATCCGTTTTTAAATCTATAAATGCTGCCTTTAGCCATTTCGGATCAGCAGTTTCGGCCATATCCAATTTATTTGAAATCAATCTTTCGATTATCTTTAAACGTTTTTGTACTTTTGGAAGTAAATTACTTCGAGTATTCTGAGTAAAAAATATTTCTTCTTTGAAAAGCTCGGCTAACCTGCCTCTCTCCTCCTCGTTAAAACCTTCTATACATCCCACTATTGAAATTATTTTCTCTGGATCGATACTCCACTCATCAAAAATATCAATACATTTTCTAAATAGTCTTCTCGGAACATAACCGCGATCTTTGTTTGATGGCAGTACCCCATCATGAATAATATTCATTGCTGAACGTATGTGATCTGCGATAACTCTAAATTCCTTTTCATTTTCCTCATATTTTCTGCCAGATATTTCCTCAATCTTCTTGATCATAGGCTCGAAAACATCAGTTTTATATACATCACTCTCCCCCTCGAGGTATACGAGTAATCTTTCGAATCCCATACCAAAATCAACATTTTTTTGTGCTAGTGACACGTACTTGCCATCAGTAGTTTTGTTGTATTCCATAAAAACATCATTGCAAAGCTCCATCCAACCTTTGTTCTTCGGATCGAAGTTCGCTGGTATATCTCCCTCACCTACCCAAACAAAAAGTTCGCTGTCTGGTCCACACGGTCCAGTTTCCCCGACCGGACCCCAGAAATTATCTTCGTAACCCAAGTAAGCAATTTTTTCTCCTGGAACACCTAGAGACTTCCAAACATCTGCCGATTCGCTGTCTTTCGAGATATCGTTTTCCAGATCTCCCTCAAAACAAGTTACAGCAAAGTTCTTTGGGTCAATTTCAAGTTCTTTTGTCAAAAATTCGAAGATAAGTTCAATCGCCTCTTTCTTCCAATAAGCGCCAAGTGACCAGTAGCCCATCATTTCAAAAAAAGTTAGGTGTGATTCGTCTCCAATCTCATCTATATCGCCCGTTCGAATACAACGCTGGATGTTAACCAATTTTTTGCCCTCTGGGTGGTTTTCCCCCATTAGATACGAAACAAGGGGTTGCATACCAGCAGAGATAAAAAGTGAGGTCGGATCATTTTCAGGTACCAAAGAAGCAGAAGGAAGCACCTTGTGCCCCTTCGATTCAAAAAAATTTAGATATTTTTTTCTTAATGTTTCTGATTTCATTTTCTATTGCATAGTCCCTTCGTCTCGCCTTCGGCAATCCTCAGGATAAAAAATTTCATTTTTTACTTCAGCTTTCATCACTTGTTGTTTCTTCCTCGCTATCTATAAACTTACCAAAATATCTCTCAAAGAACATGCCCCAGAAATTACTGTGAAGTTCTGGCTTGTTCTTGCTCTCATCTATATTGGTCTCATATTGTGTACCAGCCAAACCTAGCTCATCTGAATACATGGTGGCATAAATCTCACGGTATTTCTTGACATTGACAACATAATTTCTAGTCTCATTGAACGGGATGTTATCCAGAATTCCAAGTCGTATCCATTTATCGGCGTTTCCCCCACCAGCATTGTAAGCAGCCAATGCCGCGTCTACATTGTTGTCGTATTTCTCTAACGTAACATGCAAATGCCAAGTTCCAAACTTGATCGAAGTCTCTGCGTCATATAGATTGTAACTCGAAACCTCCAAACCTTTGGCGATAGTCGTGGCAGTGGCTGGCATGATTTGCATCAAACCCCTTGCTCCCTTGTACGAAGTCGCGGCAGGGTTAAATCGGCTCTCCTGCATGATAACTGCTGCTGCAAGTGCGGGGTCAAGTTTGTGTATCTCTGACCACTTAACTATCTCCTCCTCGTATTTAAGAGGATAAACTGTATCGCCCAAGATAGCCGGTACATAAAAATAAGACACAAAGGCGATTAAAACAATCGCGGAGAAGAAAACCGCAAAATTTAATTTGGTAATTTTTTTCAAAATATCCCCTCAGCTAATACTACACTTTTATTTTATCAGATTTTATAAAAAATATTAAATGGTGCCCGGGGTGGGACTTGAACCCACACAAGATGTAACTCTTACATCATTTTAAGTGATGCGCGTATACCAATTCCGCCACCCGGGCATTTATAAAAATTATTCCGCTCCTATTTTATCTGCCAACCTGAATTCGTTTTTTGAAGCTCTCCTGAAAGAGAAAAACCTGATGCTTTTTTGTGTCCTCCACCTCCCAAAATCTTGGCAAAGCTGGAAACATCAACATCGTTTCTATCTGTCCTCAAACTGCCTCTGATTTTACCATCAAGTGTCTCGTAAATCAACAAACTAGCTTTGGATTCCGAGGCAGTATTCAAAAGATTTACCAATCCGGAAATATCATCTTCGGTGGCTCCAACTTTTTCTATCTCTTCTTTCGAAATTATCGATACGATCAACCCGCTACTTCCATATTCAAATATATTGTTGATAGCAATTCCCCAAAGCTTGAGCATCTTAACACTTCTGGATTGCATTACTGAGGAGGAAATCTTTTTTAATTTTGCGCCAGCTTTCAGAAGCTCAGAAGCGATAATCATAACTTTTTTTGACGTATTTTGATGCTGAAACCCCCCAGTATCACCATAAATGCCAAGAAGCAAAGAGGTGGCGACATTCGCAGAAAGTGGATATTTTAGATGGGAGAAAAGATCATAAATTATCTCACAGGTTGAAGAAGCGCTAGGATCAGCCATATTTATAGTAGCGTTCTTCCAAATATCATTTCTCGGATGATGATCAATATTTATCACTGGTAATTCGGAAGCTTTCGCCTTGAGTATTCTGGATATGTAGCCTGTCCTTTTTAAATCACCGTTATCGAGAAGTACTATCACATCAAAATCACCGAAAAGGAAATCTCCTTTTATTTTTTCGATGTTAGTCAGAAAGGAGAAAATTTCTGGGATATCACCTGAAACGACCATTGAAACTTTTTTCCCTTTCTCTTTAAGAAATTCATACAAAGCCAAGAGGGCTCCAATTGCATCACCGTCTGGTTGCTCATGACCGATTAACAAAAACTTAGATTTTCCCTCTACAATTTTGGAAAAATCCTCATACATATTCAAAAGAGATGGCATTACTTATGACTTAGGCTTGATAATTACGATATTCCGCTCTTCGGAGGGAAGATCAATCTTTTTTACTTTGTAGCTTTCAACTTCCCCATTTGAAACACCCTCCATCTCTTTGAACTTAGCCAAATCTGAATAAAGCATCGGGATTACGACTCTCGGGTCTATTTTGTTTATCACTTCATTCGCTTTTGTAACTTCAAGTGTCCCTTCTTCTCCAAGCGGCACAAAGAGAATATCTATATCACCAATTCTTTTTATCTCATCGTCTGACAGCATTTTTTTTAATCTGCCGAGATAACACAGAATTAGATCCTCTGCTCTGATTACAAATACTGTTTCGCTTTTATCTCTGCCTATCCCTTCGACAAAAACATTTTTCCTTTCATATTCTCCAGGACCATCAATCATAAAACCTTCAATATCGACAGACTTTCTTAATTCAACTTTAGCATCTTTAGTTTTTATGGAAAATTTATCTTCTCCCAAATAATTAATCTGCATACCACTCCTTAAAATTATTACAAAATACAATAGTCAAACATTTAAAGGGCGAAAAATGTTCGGTGCCCTTTATTTATCACTCTTTTTCTTCTTAAGTTTCTCTTCTTTAGCTTTCGGCTCTTCGGAAGCATCGTCACTCTTAGCTTTTCCAACCTTGTTCTCGCCACCCTGAAGGGGAACCTTTGGCTTGTCTTCAGTGCTCTTCAATTCAGCATTTTTCTCTTTCTTTCCCCTAACAGCTTTCAAGCTTAAACCAAGCCGATGACTTTCCGGTTCGATAGAAACTATCTTGAATTTATAAGGCTTACCAAGTTCTACTATATGTCCTGGGTCGACTACATGTTCATCCGAAAGCTCAGAAACATGAACCAGACCATCTATTCCATTTTCTATCGAGACAAAAGCTCCAAAAGGTGTGATTTTTGTCACTGCTCCCTCCACCTCATCACCAACATTAAATTTGGAAGCAGCTTTTACCCACGGATCCGGAAGAAGTCTCTTTAAAGATAATGAGACTCGACCTTCAT
>Ga0265297_10012359_pt1 | contig 10263 bp, 9 predicted proteins | sample Munlanlwell13791_FD_192502 | JGI IMG/M metagenome (GOLD analysis project Ga0265297, IMG submission 192502) | Leachate microbial communities from a municipal landfill in Southern Ontario, Canada - Leachate well 137-91 | ecosystem: Engineered > Solid waste > Landfill > Unclassified | place...
CCGGCTTGTGATCACCACTATCGACCAAGCGCCATACCCCGAAGTAACAAATATCATCAAAGAAAACTGGGAACAGCTCGGCATTGAAGTAGAAATCCAACTCATCGAACCGGCACGCCTGCTTCAGGATGTGCTAAAGCCCAGACGATACGATCTGTTACTGTACGGGGAGCTTTTCGACCAGGCGCTCGACCCCTATGCTTTCTGGCATTCATCCCAGGCGCTCGACCCCGGCCTCAATCTGTCTATCTTCGTCAACAAACGAGTCGACCAACTCCTCGATGAAGCCCGAAAAGAAACCTCGGAAGAAAACATCCACGCAAAATACCAGGAAGTGCATAACATTATTGCAGACCAACTGCCTGCGATTTTCCTGTTCACTCCGGTATATGATTATCTTATCCCTGACGACATGCGCGACATGCCCGAAGGCAATCTCGCAACGCCTGAAAACCGCTTCGATACTGTAACGTCCTGGTATCGAAAGACGACTCCAGCATTAAAACAATAAAACCCCCCGCCGCGGTGGTGGAACTGGCAGACACGTAGCGTTCAGGGCGCTATGACCGCAAGGTCGTGGGAGTTCGACTCTCCCCCGCGGCACCAACTCAACAACAATGAATGCAAAAATGAAACAACCCAACCAACTAAAATTCCAGCGAAGCTCCGGGCTTCGCATCATTCCGTTAGGCGGCCAAGAAGAGGTCGGACGGAATATGACCGTTTTTGAAAACGGCAATGACATTATCATCATCGACATGGGCCTGCAGTTTCCCGAAGAGCACATGCATGGTATCGATTATTTGATCCCAAACATCTCATATCTAAAAGGCAAGGAACGGAATATTCGCGGCGTCATCTTTACGCACGGGCATCTTGATCATATCGGCGCAGCCCCTATGCTGCTTGAGCGCCTCGGCAATCCCCTTGTTATTGGACGGCCGCTGACGCTGGGACTGATTAAAAACCGGCAGGAAGACTACAAAAAAGGGACGGCAAACCGGTTAAAAACAATGACCATCAAATCGATCGGACAACGCATGTCCCTTGGCTCCTTCCATATCAGCTTCTTCCCCGTGGATCATTCCATCATGGATGCTGTCGGAGTGGTAGTAGAAACGAAACATGCCACCGTGATCCATACCGGCGACTGGACTTATGAAAAAAATCCGATTAACCGCAACCCGATCAGTTACGCCCATCTTTCTAAGCTTCCCAAACCAACCATCTTGCTGCTTGAAAGCCTCGGCTCAACCCAAACAAAAGAACGGGTTCCGGAGCGCGTAATGTACGCGAATATGGAAAAACTGATCACGGATGCACCAGGACGAATCATTATTGCGACATTCGCATCGCAGGTCGAACGGATAAAATTAATGCTGCAGTACGCTGAAAAGCACGGCCGCAAGGTTGCGCTCGACGGCTACAGTATGAAATTCAACATCGAACTCGCAAAACAGCTGGGCTATCTCCGCGTCCGCCGCGATCTTATTGTGCCGATCAATAAAATCGACAACTACCCGGACAGGCGCATCATGGTGCTCTGCACGGGCGCCCAGGGCGAGAATCGCGCGGTGCTATCCCGCATCGTCAATGGAGAACATCGCTTCGTGCGGATCAAACAGAATGACACGATCGTTTTCTCCTCATCGATCATTCCGGGCAACGAAGCGACAATTCAAAAGCTCAAAGACAATCTCTACCGGCTATGCGATAATGTCGTGCACAGCGACATTATGGACGTGCATTCGTCCGGCCACAGTTCGGCACAGGACATGGTTGATGTCATCCAGCAGATCCGTCCGACTTATTTCCTCCCAGTGTACGCAAACCACTACTTCCTGAAAGAAGCAAAAAAATTGATGGTGCGCAACGGTTTCCCAGAAAAAAATATTTTTGTCTTGGACGACGGATCGATCCTCGAATTCTCAGGTGGCAAGCCGCGCATGGCCAAACAGAAAGCGATCACCGATAACGTCTATGTCGATGGCCTGGGAATCGGAGACATTTCCCATGTAATTTTGCGCGACCGTCAAACGCTTGCGGAAGACGGCATGGTCGTCGTCATAGCAAAAGTAAGCACAAGGACCGGGGAAGTCATTGGAGACCCGGATCTTATAGTTAAAGGATTCATCAACGAACAATTGCATCGCGAACGCCAGCTCATGGCGGAAACAAAAAAACGCATCAAAAAAATCCTGAAAGACAAGGAGCCCCGGTCCAACGCGAATGGAGGATACCAGGAATCCAAAATAGCCCAAGATTTAGCGCAATATTTCTTCAGCAAGACCCAGCGGAGGCCGATGATCATCCCCGTGTTGATAAAGGTATAGGTTCCCGCTAGACTACAATCATGGCAGGAAAAAAGAAACGAATCGTCTCTGGCGTTCAGCCGACAGCATCCCTACATGTCGGCAATTACCTTGGCGCAATTAAGAATTTCCTGGCGATCCAAGATTCTGGAGCATACGATAGCTTCTTCTTTATCGCCGACCTGCATTCGCTGACCATCCCCTACGAACCGAAAGAAAAAGGCGGCCAGATATACGATCTGCTCGCAACGTATCTTGCATTGGGGCTTGATCCCAAAAAAACAACCATCTTTCTGCAGTCACAAGTAACTGGACATACGGAACTCTCGTGGCTACTTTCGTGCGTCACCCCTATCGCCGAATTGGAACGCATGACGCAGTATAAAGACAAAGCCGCCCAGCATAAAAAGAATGTCAATGCGGGCTTGTTCACCTATCCAGTCCTGCAGGCGGCCGATGTGCTTCTGTATAACGGCGAACTGGTTCCAGTCGGCGAAGATCAGGTTCAGCATGTTGAGCTGATCCGCGTAGTCGCCAGAAAAATGAACGCTGCGTTTGGCACGTCATTCCCAGAATCAAAGCCCTTACTGACAAAAGCCGCACGCGTCATGAGCCTCAAAGATCCTGTGAAAAAAATGAGTAAATCGCTAGGAGGCGGGCACGTCCTCAATCTCTTTGAAGACCCTGAGTTGATACGCAAAACAATCGCGAAGGCGACCACGAGCACTGAGATGCGCGGCCCTGCGTATGATAACCTTATGCTCTTGCTTAACGCCTTCTCTACAGATGCATCTCAGCGGAAGTTCTCTTCGTACCGCGACCTTAAAGAATCACTTGCCGAAGCGATCATCGGCTATTTTAGCGAGCCGCGGAAGCGCTTCTTGGATATGCGGCAGGACATCACCTACCTCGACACTGTTCTTGACATTGGGCGGAGGAAAGCGCAAGCTATCGCAAACGAAACGCTAAAAACAACAAAGCGACAGATGGGATTACCCGTCTAACTGACAAGCAGGAGCTAGGGAGACGTCGCATCTGCTTGTTTGCCATTGCACGCAAAAAACAGGTACTAGGAGGAAATACAAAATGTTCATTTCATTGGATGTCATGGGAGGAGATAGTCCTCCGGAGATTAGGATTGAGGGAGCAATCCGTGCGTTACACGAATTGCCAGAGGATTTTTCCCTCGAGCTCGTCGGAGTCGAAGGAGTGGTTAGGCAACTGCTTGAAAGAAAACGATATCCCGTGCACCGGATCCGCATCACAAATGCCGACCAGAATGTGTCCATGGATGAGAAGGTCGACAAGGCCATCCGCAAGAAAAGCTCATCGATAGCCATCGGGATCGAGCAGCTAAAAAACGGAAATGCGCAAGGCTTCGTAAGCGCGGGCAACACCGCCGCGGTCATGGCAACTGCTGTACTCGGATTGCGGCCATTGCCGGGAATCGAACGGCCTGCCATTGCGGCAACCTTCCCGACCATACAAGGTCCGTGCGTCGTCCTCGATGTCGGCGCAAGCGTCGACTGCACGCCTAAGCAGCTTTCGGATTTCGCGATCATGGGGGCTATCTATGCGCGGGATGTCATCGGCATTCCCCACCCGCGTGTAGCGCTCATCAGCGTCGGCGAAGAACCAACGAAAGGCAACGAGGCAACCAGAAAGGCACATGAGCTACTCGGCACAATGCGAGAAAATGGGACAATGCACTTCATCGGCAATGTCGAAGGGCGTGATGTCTTCTCTGGAAAAGCTGACGTCATCGTCACTGATGGCTTTACGGGAAACATTATGCTCAAGCTTTCCGAAAGCCTAATACCCTCGCTGAATGCTATCGTCAGGCAGATCCTTCGCAAAGGCGGTTTGGACCAACGCATCTTCGCGTTTCTCGCGAAAGCAATCTTTCTTGGGCCGACCATCGGATCCCTGAAGCGGACCTTCGACGTCGATAAATACGGAGGAGCCCCGCTTCTTGGCATCGATGGAACAGTGATCATCGCGCACGGCAAATCGACTCCGCACGCGATCGTCAGTGCGATTGATGCCGCACGGAAAGCGGTCAACGCGAATGTCACCGGACTTATCAGGGAAAAACTACAGCACATATAACCAACAGGCGCGTCGTAGAGGAACGACGCGCTTTTCGACTCCTAGATCCAGGTCTATGCGCGCACCGGATGCGGCTTTTTCGACTAATTCGTTCATGATATAGTTCTTATATGCAAGCCATTGATGTTCAGAGCCTGACCAAAAATTTCAGGAAAACCAAAGCGATAGATAGTGTCTCCTTCTCAGTCGCTCAAGGAGAAATTTTTGGCTTCTTGGGCCCAAATGGCGCAGGGAAAACTACAACGATACGCTGCATAATGGACTTCATAAGACCGACGAGCGGAACGATACGACTTCTTGGTTTAGACGCACAGAAACAATCAGTCGAACTTAAACGAAAAATTGGCTACTTGTCCGGATATGTCAGACTTTACGATCGATGGACCGGGATCGAGCATATCGCATTCGCCAATAAATTATGCGATGTCCCAAATGACGCAAAGCCGCTGATAGATCGCCTCAACTTTAATCCGTCTATCCGCGCAAAAGACCTTTCGTCGGGGAATAGGCAGAAATTAGGGCTCATATTAGCTCTTCTAAACAAACCGGAGCTGATTATCATGGATGAGCCGACAAATGCATTGGACCCTCTTCTGCAGAATTCAGTGTATGAGCTCCTGACAGAAGCGCAAAAACGGGGCGCGACCATTTTTATGTCTTCGCATAATCTTGCGGAAGTGGACCGTGTGTGCACAAAGGTGTGCATCATAAAAAACGGCAAGTTGGTCGCAACTGAGAGTATCAGTAATCTAAAAAAAATGCGGATGTATGGAGTGCATGCACACTTCGTTGGTCCAGTCGACCGAAGACAATTTGAAAAAATCGGGGCTCTTATTACTGAACATCGGAATGACTATGTAACTATGAAGGTAAAGGGCGATATTTCCCCTATGATTAAACTTCTCAACGCCCTTCCTCTTCGGGATCTCCAAATCGAGCACGCAACGCTAGAGGACATCTTTATCGAATACTACAAATAACCATGATGGCAATCGCTCTACGATTTCTTAGAGATAAATGGGTATCCCTGCTCATATATTCCATCGCCAGCATCGGCATGATGTGGATGTATGTAGCTATGTTTCCGTCAATCCTTGCACAGTCAGAAAGCTATTCAAAGCTAGCCGAAGCGTTCCCTGAAGCGATGCTGAAAGCGTTTGGCATCGATTCATTTGTACTTGACTCCATCGAAAAATTTCTGTCTCTTGAGCACCTCAGCATGGTCTGGCCGCTGATGATCATTCTTCTTAGTGTTGCATTCGCAGGAAACGCCATTGCCCGGGAAATAGACAAAGGCACTATAGAGCATTTACTCGCACGGCCTGTTTCAAGAATGAAAATTTTTTTTGGAAGATATATCGCGGGGCTGCTTGCGCTTGTTGTGTTTGTCGTGCTCTCGATGTATGCAATCATTCCGATTGCCGCGATTCATGATATTTCGTATTTGCTCTCACATTTTTCCACCGCGGTCTTCTTGGGCCTTCTCTTTGGATGGGCAATATTTTCCGCAGCCATGATGCTTTCAAGCTTCTTTTCGGACAAAGGCAAAGTCGCGATGCTCATCGGCGGCCTTCTTATTCTCATGTATGTTCTAAACATCATTTCGGGCATCAAAGAAAATCTCCAAAATCTCCAGTATCTGTCTTTCTTCCACTATTTTGCGACAAACGATGCACTGGTCAAAAACGTGATCGGAACGGAATCCATCATTGTCTTCGCCGGCGCTGCAATAGTCTGCACCATAATCGGCGCGTGGAGATTCATCAGGCGCGATATCGCTGTTTAGCGTTTCAATCCCCTGTATCGATCTGCCTTGAGTAGGGTTATTTGCGACATCCAGCCAGTGATGACTCCGTCATCGACAAGCTGCAGGGCGTCCTGGAACGGGAGCCAATGCAGTTGGATATCCTCGATAGCTTCTTGTTCAGAGGCGCCTTCATGGATGTCAGTAACCAGAAAAAGATTGCCCTCATCAATAACATGCGGATCGTGATTTTCCCCAAGGGAGTCCATGAAGATCCGGTAACACCGGTTTCTTCGCGCAGTTCGCGTTTTGCCGCCTCAAGCGGATCCTCGCCGCGTTCGCATCCTCCAGTCGGTACTTCCCACGTGTACGCATCGAGCAAATACCGCCATTGGCCAACCAAAAGCACGTACCCGTCGGGCCGAAGCACGACCGTCGCAATAGACTTGCCAAAATAGATGCGGCCATAGATGCCCTTGCTCCCATCCGGCCGAATCACGCGGTCTTCGGAAACCTCCACCCAGGGATTGGAATATATTTTTTTCGAATCAAGCTTCTTCCATGGATTCGGGGGCGCGGGCGGTAACATGATGCTCATCGGCGTATGATTTACGTATGGGCAGCGCTTTGTCCTTTGCGCACTTCGTGCGTCGTATGCATGCATTCCGCGAACCATTGCTTGCCCTCTTCGGACAGATACCACGCAACGGTCTTTTTAAACCCTTCCGGAAAAGAGTGTGCCGGACGCCAGCCCAGTTCGCGCGCTATCTTATCATGACTCATCCCATAGCGCAGGTCATGGCCAGGGCGGTCTTTCACGAGCGTCACGTTTTTTTCATAGGTGTATGTCGTACCTGTCTGTTCGCTCATCTCTTTCAGCAGCGCTTTGATCAGATCGATGTTAGCCATTTCGTTATTGCCGCTGATGCAATATTCTTCCCCGTCTTTGCCTTGATGAATGATTGCGTCGATTGCACTGCAATGATCCTCAACGTACAGCCAATCCCTGATATTCTTCCCAGGCACGCCCTTCTCATCCGTATACAGCTCGATGTTCTTTCCCGCGATCAGAAGCGCGATGGATCGGGGGATGACTTTCTCTGGCGTCTGGAAAGGGCCGTAATTATTCGTGCAGTTGCTCAAGGTAATCGGAAACTTATATGTCCGGTGGAAATTCTTTACCGTAAAATCTGCCGCTGCCTTGCTTACCGAATAAGGATTTTTAGGCGCATACCGTGAACAAGTCCTTGCCTGAAAATGCAAGCTCTCCAAACACTTCATCGGTGGAAACGTGGTGAAACCGCTTCACACCCGCTTCTTTTGCGGCGTGCAGGAGCGTCGAAGTGCCGAACAGATTCGTATCGTAAAACAATTTTTCTGAGCTCAAAGAAGAAAGCGAACGGTCAACGTGCGTCTCTGCGGCAAAATGAACAACGTAATCACATCCCTTCAACGCCTTGGCTACTGACGCATAATCGCAGATATCGCCCTTGATGAAAGTGACCTTTTCGCTTTGACGAGCTTTTTTCAGGCGCGATAAGCTTCCTGCATACGTAAGCTTATCGAAGGCGACAATGGCGTCTTCCGGATGCTGTCTCATCCAATAGTCCACGAAATTTCCACCGATAAATCCAGCTGCTCCCGTTATGCATACTTTCATAGTTGCCTACGCGTTATTGGAAATAAGTTCCTGCAAGCGATCGCGCATCTGTTCCATCTCGGGTTGCATATATGACTCAACATTCAACCGCAACAGCGGTTCCGTATTTGATGGACGGACATTGAAACGCACCGATGGGTATTCCACGCTCAATCCATCCGTCCTATCCTGTTTTCCGTCCGCGAAAGCTTTCGCGATGACCTCTATGACTGCTAGCGGATCCTGGACGGTAAAGTTGATTTCGCCTGATACTTTCACAGCATCAGTCCACGGCCGCACGAGCTCGGAAAGCGACTTTCCGCTTCGCGAAAGTTCTTGCGTGATCAGCAGAAAAGGAATCATACCGTTATCGCAGAAAAAATTATCGCGGAAATAAAGATGCGCGCTGTTCTCGCCGGCAAAAATCGCGTTTTCTTTGCGCATCCGCTCTTTAATGAATGTGTGGCCTACCTTATTCATGACCGCTACCCCGCCTGCCTCTTGGATTGCCTTCCGAGTTGCAAATACCATACGCGGATCAATAATAACTTTTTCACCTGGATGGTCGCGAAGCATGATCGTCGCAAGAAGCGCGACAACATAATACCCATCAATGAAAGCCCCGGTTTCATCAAAAAAGAAACACCGATCGGCATCCGCATCCCACGCAACAGCAAACCGTGCCCCTGTCGAGCGGACAGCGTTTGAAGTTTCTCCTCTGTTCTCAGGCACAAGCGGATCAGGCCTTCCTTTGGGAAAACTTCCGTCAGGTTCAAAGTTCAATTTTTCAAATGCAACCGGAAGCTTCCCGACTTTCACCATTTCCATCGCTGCGATGCCGGCCATGCCAAAATTCGCATTCGCAACGACTTTCATCGGGCGCATCTGTGATGGATCAATGAATGACAAGCAATGCAGAACATAAGCATCCATGATGTCTTTGCGAGTAACCGAACCTTTTGCTTCTGCAACAACTTTCTCGCCTTTCTCTGCAATCGCGCGCATGTCTTGGATTCCTGTGTCGCCGGATATGGGGATTGCCTTCTCACGGACCATCTTCATGCCATTGTATTCCCTCGGATTATGCGACGCTGAAATAATGATCCCTCCATCGAGTCGCAGGTGCGCTACCGCGAAATACATCATGTCGGTTGAAACAGTCCCAATATCAACCACGTTTACTCCCGCGTCTGTGAATCCCTTCATCGCCGCATCCCAAAGCCGGGGGGAGCTTTCTCGGACATCCTTCCCCAAGGCAACTGTCTTCGGCGAAATAAACGTGGCGTATGCTTGAGCGATCCTATATGCCGCATCTTCATCAAACTGTTCCGGATACGTTCCGCGGATGTCGTAGGCTTTAAAAATCTTTGAATCCATACGAAATCGTTATTGATCTTGAGGTTTTTATTGTACCACCTGGAAGCCGCCAAAAGGAAGGCAACCTATTCGCTCGCGCATTGACCCGCATACGTGGGTAGGATATACTCTCCTTACTATGATTTAACGGCACGAATCATGCCTAACAACCCTCAGGACAACCGCATTGCGTATTGGCCGAGGGGTGTTTCCTTATGAAAAATATATGACCGACACACTTTTTGCTTCAATCAACAACGAATTGCAACGACAACGGGAAGGCCTTGAAATGATCCCATCGGAAAATTTTGCCTCGCTCAATGTCCTTAAAGCGCTGGGGAGCGTCCTGACGAATAAATATTCCGAAGGGTATCCTGGCAAGCGATATTACGGCGGAAACCAGTTTATCGATGAGATCGAAACCATCGCGCGCGACCGAGCGAAACAGTTGTTTGGCGTCGAGCATGCCAATATACAGCCGTATTCCGGGTCGCCGGCGAATCACGCGGCCATGCTTGCTGTAGTGAACCCCGGAGACACGATCATGGGTTTAAGCCTCCCTCATGGAGGGCATCTGACGCACGGCTGGAAAGTAAGCTTCGCCGGAAAATATTATCATGCAGCCCCCTACGAGCTTGATCCTCAAACTCACCTGCTTGACTATGCGGCTATTTATGAACAAGCGAAAAAAAATCGTCCAGCAATGATCATCGCCGGCGCGACGGCATATCCGCGTCAGATTGATTTCAAAAAATTCCGGCTGATCGCAGAAGAAGTCGGCGCCTACCTGCTGGCCGACATCTCTCACATCTCTGGACTCATCATCGCAGGAGTGCATCCAGACGCGCTCTCTGCGGACATCATCATGACGACGACACACAAAACGCTTCGCGGTCCGCGTGGCGCCATGCTGCTGCTTCCATCGAAAGAAGACCGTTTCCGGATCGGACTCGAAGATAAATTTCCAAAGAATCTCGCGCAAAAAATCGATGCGGCTGTTTTCCCCGGACTTCAAGGAGGTCCGCATAATCATCAAACAGCTGCGATCGCCGTCGCACTTGCAGAAGCGATGCAGCCCGACTTCAAGCAGTACGGACAGCAAA
>Ga0265297_10012360_pt1 | contig 10262 bp, 16 predicted proteins | sample Munlanlwell13791_FD_192502 | JGI IMG/M metagenome (GOLD analysis project Ga0265297, IMG submission 192502) | Leachate microbial communities from a municipal landfill in Southern Ontario, Canada - Leachate well 137-91 | ecosystem: Engineered > Solid waste > Landfill > Unclassified | place...
GTACGCTCCGCCCGGACCGGACAATCGTCCGGTACGCGGCAGGACTAAAAAAAACGAATCACACACCAGAGAAGACAGGGAACCGGGAGATGAGTGGCAGCGGGAAAACACCCTGCATGCAATGCTCTGCCGGTTCGGATGCATGCCCGGGGAACTATCCGGCGCGAACGTGCCGACAGCATGCAGTACAGGATGGAGAACAAATGCACTTGCCGGCATTTTTCCTACAGCCACATACAGCACACTCAATAGAACGTGGTGAGGCCGGATGAACCGGGGAAAGAGGCCGGTCGTTGCGATAGGCGAGGCGAAGCGCAGTGCCGTGGCAGCGGGGTTCATGCTGATCGAGCTGGTAACCGTGGCGGTTCTTCCGTTCGACTTCGTGGTCGACAGGGACGGAGTCACCAGCATTGTCCGGGTAAGAAGGCTGAAGCAGGCAGGGTTCAGGATTGAAAATATCCTGAGGGCCTGTGCACAGCAGATCCGGGAACTAAGGGAACGTACCCTGATGAAAGGGGAGATCCCGGAACTCTGGGTGCGGGGACCGGCAAGGGTATTCCACCGGTACCGGGTTTTGCCGGATACGGTGGAAGAGATCGGGATCGGTCCGTTGACATCGGGAAGACCGCCCGTACCGGAACGTAAGATCAGATCATTCAACATCCTGGACGATCCGATACAGCGGAACATTCCGTCCCGCGTCATCGAGATCCCGTACAAGGCCGGGCTGCCCGTGACTCAGGAACCGTCGGATTCACAGACTCCACCGGAATCAACAAAAGGGGACGGGCGAAACAACTGATAGAGCTGGATCGCCGGGTCCGGAATAATCCCCACTACTTTTTAATTTTTTGACTCCATTGAAATCCTTCAAAAAAAGCAACCGCTCCCGGGGCCCCGACACATGCCGTACTCATGATCGCATTGGCGTGCTTCCACCCCCCACGCTCAATGATGGTTCCAATCTCTCTCAAGGTCTTCAATAGTGTAAGCATAATCCCGTTCACCCGGACTCTCCGCCATGAAAAAGAACATGCTCTTTACTCCGTATTTCCCTTCGAGATCCATGATGGCGGAAAAGTTGCAGAGCGGTACCTTTTTTGATCGCATCCGGGCGATTGAATCGAGAGATTCAGGGAGTATGCCTTTTTTTAAGAGATCGTAATGTAGCAAGTCCTTTGGCGGGGATGGATTGATACACGCTGTTAATATCATGGGTGAGGCAAACGGCAAAGGAAGCGTCATGAGGATATTCAACGGAGTTCCCATGCCCGACCAGGATTACCCCCCGGTTCCCCCGCCACGGAAAATAAAAACATCCTTTCTGGATCGCAAAAAGACGTAGTTCATGGGATGTGAGGGTACTAATATTCATTACCCCAAAAACAAAAATGGTATACCAATGACAGAGATTGTCCTTAAAGTCCCTGACGACATGCCATTGCCCGGCCTAATCTCCAGACTTAACGATCTCATCGCGGAAGAGCACTTAAAATGGATGCTCTTTACAAAAAGCGTGGATGAGCTTGCAGTTGATACGAGGGATATGATGGCTTTCGAGGACATGAGGGCACAGGTATGGAACGAGAAAAGGAAAGACTTCGGATTGTAATCGATACCAATATCCTGATCGGTGCTCTTGTCCGGGACACATCATTTAAAGCCCGACTGTTAAAAAATAAGAGAGGCATGTTCTTTTTTCCGGATTATGGACTTGAAGAGATCGGAAAATTTCGGGAATATATCAGTTCCAAGAGAAAAAAAGATACCACGGCACCATCGTTTGATTACGCGATAAAATTCCTGATGGAATCCATTACGGTTGTCCCCCGGCAGTTATACCAGGATCAAATCCCGGGGGCATATACGATTATGGAAAATATCGATCCAAAGGATTCACCTTTTCTCGCGCTTGCACTGCATCTCGAATGTCCGCTCTGGTCGGATGATGCACACCTGAAGCGACAATCACGTGTTCCCTGTTATTCTACACAGGAATTTTCAGGCTTGCTTGATGACGGGGATTTGTAAAAACTACAGAGGATCCCCATTCCTTTTCGCCATGAAAAAGAACGTGCTCTTTACTCCGTATTTCCCTTCGAGATCCATGATGGCGGAAAAGTTGCAGAGCGGTAACTTTTTTTATCGCATCCGGGCGATTGAATCGAGAGATTCGGGGAGTTTGCCTTTTTTTAAGAGATCGTAATGTAGCAAGTCCTTTGGTGGGGATGGATTGGTACGCGCTGTCAATATCATGGGTGAGGCAAACGGCGAAGGGTGCATCATGGGGATATTCAACTGAGTAACCATGATCGATCAGGTATTGCGAGGCTTTCTGTTCGAAAATATCCCGGTTTTACTGGCATAATAGGGGAATCGGTCATACTGGTCCCGTAGCGGATTATGGTATTCCTCTTTCAGGGTGAATAAATCCCAGAATCCGGAATCTTGCTGTAATATTTCGTGCATGTTCATAATCCTGATTTGTTGATCAGATCTGCAATTTTCTTTGCCGCAAATTGTCCGAAGATATTGTTATATGTTGGTTAGGCGGAAGTGGAAGTGGTCCGCCCGGTCCACAACGCAAATTGTCCGAAGATATTTGTTATATGTTGGTTAGGGCTGAAACAATTAATAGTATTCAATATTTTGTCCCGATCTGCTCCCACCAGCACATTCCACCCTGTATCCACCGTCTCCACCCACTCCGTGTTCTCGCGTAACGTTATACAGGGCACTCCCAGCAGGTAGGCCTCCTTCTGAATTCCACCGGAATCCGTGAGAACCTTACAAGCATGCCGCATCAACTTCAGCATATCGAGATATCCAAGCGGCTCCGTGATGATAATATTCGCAGGCAACCGGTTCCACATTCCATATTCTTCCAGAACCTTTTTGGTACGCGGATGTACCGGAAAGACAACCGGCATCCTGGCCTCACCAACTGCTCCAATGATGTTCTCCAGATGCTCGCGATTATCAGTATTTGCCGGGCGATGAACGGTAAGGGCAAGGTATTGCTTTGATGCAAGACCGAGCCGTTCAAGAATCGGTGAACAACCTCAGCAATCTCCTTGTTGAACTCCAGCGCATCCACCATCACGTCCCCGACAAGATGAACGCCTCTGGTGATCCCTTCTTTTGCCAGGAGATTTACCGCATTCTGTGTCGGGCAGAATAACAGATCAGATACATGATCGGTGACGACGCGGTTGATCTCTTCGGGCATGGCACGGTCGAATGAACGCAGCCCCGCCTCCACGTGAGCGACCGGGATGTGGAGTTTCGATGCCGCAAGCGCACCGGCAAGCGTGGAGTTGGTATCGCCATACACAAGCACAAGGTCCGGCTTCTCCTTTAAGAGAACATCCTCGATTCCCACGAGAATCTCCCCGGTCTGTTTCCCGTGCAGACCGGATCCTACGCCAAGATTGTAATCCGGTTTCGGGATCTGTAATTCCTCAAAGAAGACATCCGACATCTCCGGGTCATAGTGCTGCCCGGTATGCACAAGAATCTCGGTATGTTCCTTCCGCAGTTCACGGGAAACGGGGGCGCACTTGACAAACTGGGGTCGTGCCCCGACAATAGTGACGATCTTCATAATAAAGCAATAATGGGAACACTTCTTATGTGTCGATAATCGTTTTCAATTGGAGTTCAAATCGTGGAAGATCTCCCGGCCATGGTAGTCCGGAGAATCCACATATCCCCATCAAAATACCTGTGTGCGACAAGATTTCTCATCCCGATAATATAAATCATACGTTCCCCCACTCCCTTAACAGGGTTGCCTCAAGTCCGAACTCAATGGATTTCTCGTACATCTTTCGGTCATCAGTAATAAGCAGAGAGCCAGTCATATCAGCGCACGCCATAAAAATAACATCAAACCCACTAGCTTTGGTCTTTATTCCGATCTCGATTGATCGTTCAAGAAGTTCAGTTGTATCAAAGAGTTTGGCATGATTGCTGACAAAAGAAGTTGCAAGGGATGCACTTTCTGGATCATTTGTCAGCCGGGATACAACGCACGCAGTTTCGATGAGAGCAAGAAGGGGGATATGATTCTGATAATCTCCCTGTTCAATTCGTTGTAAGACTTCAAGTGCGGCCTGATGAAGACGAAGAGATTCACCGAGAAGTGCATCATCCCGCTTCCTTCTTGGCGGAACAAGTCCTCTGATAAGTACAGTGGTATCTGTTGTTACCCTACGATCCATATTCCCGATTCCTAAGGGTTCTGATAAGCGCTGTGGTGTCTCCGGCACCAGATACGTGTGAAGAAATTCTTGTAAGTACGTCTTCAAGTGTTGCCGGGCGTGTGATCTTTGCCAGCGTAATGGAAAGCAGAACGTCCGCAGAATCCCGGTATGTTTTTTTTATAATCGTTTCATCAGCAATAGTGGCCATACTCTTAGTTATTGAATGGTTATTCTGAAATATAAAGCATCTCATAAAGAAACTTCCGGGATAAATCTTTTTTTAGCGAACAATGTACTTGCCGGAATTAAATTCTCTACGAACGGTAACGGCAAACAGACCATTTATCTGCTTGTTATAATGAAACTTGCAGGCATACGGTCCCGCAGACTGTATCAACAAAGCAGAGATTTTTTCATGGATTCCTTCGTTTTGGCAGTCCATGCAGGTAATGTTCGTGCTCCGATGCAAGGTCCGGGATATCCGTTGTCACCGCAAAGGATGAAATATCAAATGCCGGATCCCGCTCCACATCTGGATCTTCTGCAAGAGGCTTCACGGTGATAGTATAGTGTTTCCCAACTTCAAGATGAACGGGTCCCGATTGCCGGAATACGGATCCATCAAACACAACGTTCATTGTTTTTGTCATAGTAACAACCCCCCATGGTTCAATCGGAGCTTACCCACGTTTCTGATGATCCCTATTGCCATCCTGGTACTATAATATTTCACATCTATTTGATAGAGTTCAGTTTTTATGCAGCGACAAATCGCTTCGGTACGGTAAGATTAAGAAAATCAACCCGTCGGGACACCCGTGACAAACCGGGTCGTGCCCCGACAATGGTGACGATCTTCACACTACAGGATAAGGAAGTGATCGGTTAATCGTGTTTCTGTGCGATGCCATATCGACACCAAATCTCTTTCCTGTAATTTTACCGTCAGATGCAAGTCGTAAAAAACCAAGGGAAACCGGTGCTGGTACCAGGGGGACATGAGAGAGCCCTTAACGGGCGTGTTTCGGGGTCATTCTTTTCAGGGGGGTCCGGTCAAAATCGGTATCAAAACTCACCAGGATAAGCCTGTACTCCTCAGCCGCAGTGAACTGGTATGCATCATCAAAGTCAAGATGATACTGTGACATCACATGAACAATCTTTTGCATCTGTTTCGGGGCCAGGGTTATTACACTGACAGATCCTTCGATACAGGTATCGGAGAGGAACGCAGTAAAAATCTCAGGTCGTTTCAACCGGGCGGTTATCACACCAATCGAGTGCAGGGAAAAATCAGTAATTCCCAGCTGGTCGGTATGGACTGCTGAAAGGAATTCTCCAACCTCGCCAGATTTTTCCTGATCGAGGAGACGCTCCAGCCAGACATTTGTATCAACAAGATACATGAACTAACCGCCACGCCATTCAAGAGCTTTTTTCTGAAGACCCAGTGAAGTGTATTCATTTTTTACGTCACGCAGGGCCCCGGCCCAATCCTGACGCAAGGTAATCCTCCGGTTCTGTTTTTTTTGCTCTATGAGAAATTGCATAAAATTTTGTACCTGGATCCTGAGATCAGGTGGCAGTTTTTTTGCCATTTCTTCGATTTCAGACATGAGGACACTACACCACTAGTTTGTATTCGTACCTATCCATAAAATGATTTGTGAGTACTTTTGCGGGAATGCATTTTCTAAAAATTTTACGCAAGACCGGGGCGCACTTGACAAACTGGGGCCGTGCCCCGACAATGGTGACGATCTTCAAGATAATTTCCCTCCTTCCAGGATAATGAGAATGCGGAAATTCGGGATATCGTATCCTTAATTACCGTATCTGCCCAGCGAACCACAGATTCTGCAAGAGCAAGCGCTTCATGATATTCATCTGCACTCACCGGGAATTCAAATCCCGGGTATCGGGTGTGTACTGCAAAGGGATTAAGACGCGACGCAGATTTTATTGAATCCGGAATAAAAAGCCCGCTCTTCTCAAGGCGAAGGAGAAGATCCGCCAGATCATGAATGTACGGGAGCGGAAGAGATCGGGCAATAAAAACAGCCTTGATCGCTTTTTCTGCAGCCTGTTGTGCCTGAAAGCACAGGTCTTCCAGGTATATTTCCGGTTCGTAGCAGCGGGCAATCGCAAGACAACTGCGTGCCCTGTTCAGCCATTCCCGGGGATCACTGGGCGGAAGCCGTTCCGGCATCGTAAAGAACCTTCCCTTCATGCAGTGCAGGATGCAGGATAAGATAGGGAGAATTGCCATACTCCTGTACCTGTTCGGGGGTGACAACAATCAGGTCAATTGGCTGACCCACACCATACAATTTCATGTAAAGATCTGCTGCAACGGAACGAGGGTTGTATGTACCCGACTTGATCACCAGAATATCCAGATCGCTGTAGATTCCCCGGTCACCCCGTGCGGTAGAGCCGAACAGGATGACCTTATCAGGTTTTGCAAACTCAACAATACGCCGCAAGATCTCGCGTAAAACTTCCTTTTTAACGCTTCTCACTTTCTTCATATCGATCTCATAATCTCATAAAACGTACTGATAAATTGCCGTTCACTGTGGATATTTTATCTTGAATCTTATATGCATATCTGTCAGCAGGGTTTTTTGCAGTGCTTTTCGGAGTTCACGCGAGACCGGGGTGCGCTGGATAGACTGAGGGCGTACTCCACTGATGGAAAGAACCATCAGGATAAAACGGTTACACCGGGTGATTATTCTTGTCCCCTCTTCCAATCCCCTTGTACACAAAGCCGGTGGAAATAAAAGCATCCGAATCGATGACATTCCGGCCATCGACAATGACCGGGTGATCCTTCCCGCACATCTTCTTCACACCAGCAGGGTTCAACGATTTGTACTCATTATGCCCAGTGAAAACCACAACCGCATCCGCACCGGTCACAACCGATGAAAGGTCCCGCTCGATAACAATTCCCGGGTATGACTCAACCCAGGGATCGTGCACAACAACCTTCGCACCCGCTTCGACCACAAGGTCATAGAACAATTCCGACGGCGGGTCCCGGGCATCGTCCGAGTTCCCGAGGAACGCCCAGCCGAGCAGCGCGATCTTCGCCCCCTTTAACGGTTTCCCGGCACGCTCAAGCCCCTGCGTTGTTAACGTGAGCATGTGCCGGGGCATGAAGTCGTTGATATGCCGGGCGAGAACATACAGCGAAGGCTCTCCGGCCGGGTAATCGAGCCTGCCTTTCCCAAGCACCTGCACGCCCCGCTCTAAGTGGAAAGTGTCCTTCGTGAGGCAGTGTCCGCCGACACCAGCCCCCGGCCAGAGCATGGCGCGGGTGATCCCCTCGCCTTTCAGGCTGTCCACACCGGTCCGGACATCGTAGACATTGATTCCCATTGCCTCACAATAGAGCGCAAGCTCGTTAATTGCCGCGATCTGGAGATCGCGGAAGGTATTCTCGGCGGTCTTGGTAACTTCTGCTGCCGTTGCGGTCATCGGGATGACCATTCCTTTCGTGAGGATCGGGGAGTAGAGTTCAACGGCACGTTTCGTGCTGGCATCATCAATACCGCCCACGACCCGGTCGTGCTCCCGGATATTTTGGAGAAGCCGTCCCACCATCACCCGTTCTGGTGCATGGGCAAGCGCAAAGTCCACGCCAGCCCGGAGACCGGACTCCTGCTCGAGGATCTCCCGGGCAACGCCGGTCGTTGTGCCAGGAGTGATCGTGGACTCCAGGACAACCAGCATCCCCGGTTTGAGGTACCGCCCGACATTCTTTACACCATCAAACAGTGCCGAGAAGTCCGGCAGCAGGTCCTTCTTGTCCAGGAACGGGGTCTGGATGGCAAGCGTAACCGCATCGAGTTCCGAGATCTTGGAAAAGTCCGATGTGCAGACAAACTTCTTTGCACACACAACCTTCGCAAGGAGATCGTCAAGCCCCGGTTCTTCACCTTTCAGCGGGCTCTCGCCCCGGTTGAGCATGGCGATCTTGTACCCGGAAGACTTCGAATCGCGCTGGAACCCGTATACTTTCTCGAAAACCGGCGAATCCGCAAAGAGCGCGGCGGCGGGAATGCCGACATACCCCATGCCGATGACCCCGATGGTCCTGATAGGTCCGCGCCGTGTGATAAGCGATGATAGTGGTGAATCCATGGCAATCACCGAATTCGTTCAGGAGAATCCATGAGTTATCTGCTCAGATACGCGGAGGTTCTGCAACGCCTGTTCCGGAGTAATCGGGAACGATTTCTTTGCCGCAGCACATTCGAGGAACGTCGACAGTTCGCGTTTCAGCGGCTCCTGCTTGTTGACGAGCACCTTCTCGATAATATTTTCCTGCACATACCGATCATGCACGATAGTGTACTGCCCGGGTTTCCGGTATATTGCAATCTCCTGGGTCATGTAGTCGCCTTCAATCGTGCAGTCTTCCTGTTCGATATAGATCATCCGGATTTTTTTGGAAGATTTGCGGCTCGCGGACATATATACGGTCGTGCCGCTGATCGCGATCAGTGCGCCACAGACATCGGCATTGCCCGCGCTGTGCAGGGAATAATCCCTGCGGGGGAAGAGATTGAAGATCACATCGATATCGTGGATCATGAGGTCTTCGACAACCGAAGTCCCGGTGATCCGGGCAGAGGCCGGGTTGTGGCGTTTCGTCTCGATGTAGAGCGGCTTATTGATCATCCTGCGGATCTCGTCGATGATCGGGTTGAACCGCTCGATGTGCCCGACCCCGACGGTCAGATCCTTCGGGATGATCTTCAGGAGCGCTTCTGCCTGTGCGGAAGTCTGGCAGATCGGTTTCTCGATCAGGGCATGGACACCGGCTGCGAAAACCTTTGCCGCCACATCGTGGTGGAACGGGGTCGGGACGCAGATGCTGACCGCATCGACTTTCTCCAGCAGCTCATCGACCCCCGATGACACCTGCCCATCGTTCGCCTTCGCAACCTCGGTTGCCGCTTTCGTGTTCAGATCGGTGATCCATAACGAATCAACTTGTTTCAGTTCCGAATAAACGCGGGCATGGTTCCTTCCCATGACCCCGACACCGATGACACCGACATCCATGGTTAGTTCACTCCGTTTATTGTTGTGCAGATCTCTTCAAGCATCGACCGGGTCACGTTCGGGTGCACCGGCAGGGAGAGTACCTCTTCGCAGAACTGCTCGGCCACCGGGCACGAGACCGCGGGATTCAGTTCCTGGTACACGGGCTGCCTGTGGATAGGGATCGGGTAATGGACCGCCGTACCAATCCCCTGATCTGCGAGATATTTCATGAACTCCGTGCGTTTCATCGGGAACTCCGGTGTGATCCGGATCACGTATTGGTGATAGACGTGGGTCGAGTCCGGCATGCGGTACGGGGTGATCAGGCCCGGTACGGAAAGGTGCGAGTCAAGATAGGCGGCGTTTGAGATCCGCTGCTCATTGAACGCGGGGAGTTTTTTCATCTGCTCGCACCCGATCACCCCACCGATATCTGTCATCCGGTAGTTATATCCGATCATGACGTGGCGATACTTCTCGCTCTGGCCGTGGCTCATGAATATCCTCATCTTCGTCGCGTACGCATCGTCATTGGTCGTGACGATCCCGCCTTCACCCGTTGTCATGTTCTTTGTCGGATAGAATGAGAAACAGCCAGCGTCCCCAAATCCCCCGATCGGCCTCCCGCCGTATTCTGCCCCGTGTGCCTGTGCCGCGTCTTCGATGAGCGTGAGCTTGCTATCGTCGCAGATCTCCCGGATAGGGCGAATGTCAAACGGCTGCCCGAAGAGGTGAACACCGATGACTGCTTTTGTCTTCTTCGTCACGGCTTCCGCAACGGATCCGGGATTGATATTGAATGTCTTCGCATCCACATCGACAAAAACCGGTGTAGCCCCGCACATCGATACACAACTCGCGGTTGCAAAGAATGAGAACGTGGGAACGATGACCTCGTCGCCGGGCGTGATCCCGGCGCATGCGACCGCAGTGTGGAGTGCTGCGGTCCCGCTGTTTACGGCAATTGCATGTTTCACGCCGCAGTAGTCGGCAAAT